>ERZ761584.540-NODE-540-length-11262-cov-4.386990_pt1 | contig 11262 bp, 14 predicted proteins | sample MGYA00512168_ERZ761584 | MGnify/ENA primary metagenome ERZ761584 (study PRJEB28899, sample SAMN03785564) | bioreactor sludge metagenome | biome: EBPR Sludge; feature: EBPR Bioreactor; material: 0.22µm filtered reactor supernatant | place: Saint Lucia: Queensland...
GCTAAGTGGCCTTCTACACCGGCAGCGACATCGACGGCGATCTTGCCCGCGCCGTCCTGGCGAAATGGAACGCCACGGAAGCGATCACGGCAGCCGTGCCAGGGGGCATCGGTCAGGAACCTTTAGCGGCGACACCGGCAACGCCATACGCGACGTTAGAAATCGATCCGGGCAGCCGAGCGGACGAATTCACGACCGGATCGCAGCAGGTTGTTTATAGAGACGTCGTCATCCGGATTCGAGCGACCAGCAAAGCGGATGCGATGAGGCTGGGAGGTCTGGCGAACGCGAAGGTATCGACGCTCACTCTCGACGGACTCATGAGGCTGGAACCGCAAAAGGGCAAGATCGAAACGCCGAAGGGCGAACGCAAGGGCGGAGAACAATCGTTTTTGGCGACCGTGAGATTTACGGCCTGGGTTCATTGGGACCGATCAGGCCTGGCAGCTTAAAGGAAAGGGACTTCGATGCCATTCCAAGCGGGTTACGACAAGTGGGCAGCCTGGAAGGTTAGCGGCGCAGGGGCTGCGACGTTGCTTCAAGTTACCGACCACTCATGGAAAGAGGCCGTCGATAAGCTTGACGTGACGCATACAGGAAGCGAAGGAATTCAGGCGCTTCTCGCGGGGATTCTTCGGGGCAACGGGACCGTGAAAGCGAAATACAATTCGGACGCGATGCCGCATGGAGCGCCGACAATCAAAGCGGGCTATCGTGGCCAGCTGCAATTGTACCTTGGCGGCGCAACCCCATTTTACATCCCCGGCATGATCACCGAGGTTCAATATCAATCTGCCGTCGCGGGATCGGTTGAGTATCAATTCACGGTCGAACTCGATCACAACGCAATCGCCGTTTCCGGGTCTTACCAATACCCAGCGTAAGGGGATCATGAACCACATCGGCAAAGAATGCACGTTTGATGCTCTTGGAAGGAAATGGACCGCCGCACGCCAAGGGCGGCGCGTCCTCATCGAGTTTGGCGACTGGGCTCGCCCGCTTGTGCCCAATCCAGTGCGAAGCGCCTTGGAAGATATCGACATTGCGACCGCCAAAGACGCCGAAATTCTCCGCGAACTGACCCGGCAAGATTTGGCGGAAGAGGCGAAGGCGAAAGCGGAGGGCCGCGAGCCGGTTTTGATTCGACCGCTATACAAGCCAATCGCAAACGACATGGTCGCACGAGCGCAGCAAGCGAAAAACTGCTACCGCGACATTAACCACCCGGAAATTCTGTCGCTGATGAACAGCTTCAAGGGGCAATCGTACCTCTTGTTTCTGCTCTTGCGGAAGGCGCACCCGGACATCACTCAAGACACGGTCGACGATATCCTTGAAGAGCTTCCAGGGAGCGAGGTTGCCAGGATCTTGAAAACCACGTCCGGAGAGAACGAAAGGCCGGCGCCAAAAAACGACCAGGCCCCGGCGGAATAACGATCCCGCTGGGAGACGCCACTTTCGAGCCAACGAACTGGAAGAGGATCGACGCACACCTACTGCACAAATTTCCCGGAATGCTCAAACCGTGGGAACTGGACGAACTTACGTTGGCGGAGTTTGCTTGGCTGATCGAATATGACCCGAATCGCCCTGAACCTTTCGCCGGGAGAGGCTTGCCCATGGGCGCGGACGCCATAGCGGCGGAAATGAGGAGATGGGGAAGCCTGACACCGCGACAACGCCTTGAGGAAATCAATGGATAATGGCGCCGATATTGTTTGGGCAGTATCCATCGACGCATCCGAGGGATTGGCGGCGCTTGAGCAATCGTTGAGCGCGGCCGCCGGGCAATTGGACGCGGTCGACGCTCGCGCCACGGAAACAGGAAAAACGATCTCGGACGCAGTCCTACCAAGCCGGTCTCTATCAATCGACTCAAAGAGCCTTGAGACGGTTGGGGCCGCCTTGCTCGTCATCCTGGAGCGTTTGGCCGCGATCCAAACCAGCGCAGCAAGCGCAACCATTCCAGCCTCACCGCCTCCGGGCCAGCCTGCCGCAGCGACGCCTAAGCTTGTACAGTCGGCATTGCCCGCGCCGCCGGCAGCCGCAACGCCAACGCCTTTGCCGCTGGCAGCCGCGTCTTTGCCCGCACCTGAAACGCCAACGCAGGCATTGCCCGCGCCGCCGGCAGCCGCAACGCCAACGCAGGCATCGCCCGTATCGGCGGCCGCATCGCCACCGGCTGGAGCCAAGCCCGCTCCGGTCGCGACCTCGCCGGCGGTAGAACGCGCGAGGCTGGAAATGCTCTCGACTCAGCGCACAGCCGAAGGCGTCGGCGCGGCCTTTCGTCTTGCATTCGAGCAAGCAGGCGAGGCGATGGACGCCGCGACAGCCAAAGGTAGCGCATCCGCGAAAGAAGCGGCGGACAATTGGCGTAAGTCGCTCGGGCTTATTTCGGCGGATTTCAGGTCAGGGGCGGCGGGCGCATCCGAGTCCTTGCGATCCATCGCAATCACCGCGCAAGAACAAAGCGCCGCCATCAAGTCCGCCATGTCCGCCGCTGCGACAGCGCCGACACGCCCCGTAACAATCCAAACCGGCATGGCGTCCGCTCCGATTCGCCAGGCCCGCGAGGAAATGCTCGCCACTGAAAAGACAGCGGAAGGCGTCAGCGCGGCAATTCGCCTTGCGGCGGCAAATCTGGCGGAGATAAAAGCGCCCGAGGAATTCGTTAATTCCATCCGGCTCGTCCAGAAAGATTTCTTGGCCGGCCGCCTCAAGTCCGCCATGTCCGCCGCTGCGACAGCGCCGACACGCCCCGTAACAATCCAAACCGGCATGGCGTCCGCTCCGATTCGCCAGGCCCGCGAGGAAATGCTCGCCACTGAAAAGACAGCGGAAGGCGTCAGCGCGGCAATTCGCCTTGCGGCGGCAAATCTGGCGGAGATAAAAGCGCCCGAGGAATTCGTTAATTCCATCCGGCTCGTCCAGAAAGATTTCTTGGCCGGCCGCGCTACCGCTGACGAGTCTCTTCGCGCGATCGTTTCGGCCCAGCGTGCCGCGTCCGCTGAAATAATGGACGCGAAGCGGCAAGAGGCGGCGGCATTTGAAGAGGCCGAGCGAGACAAGCAAAAGGCAGCCGAAGCAACGAAGCGCGCCCAAGACGACCAGGCGGCAGCAATCGCCAAAGCCGGGCAAGTGTTCGGCACGTTGACCAGCACGGCGGCAAGTTCCGTTGCGATGATGCTTTCCCTGGAAGAGAGAACACGATCCGCATACGGCGAGACAGAGTATCAGCTACACGGACTTCGCCAACTGCAAGAGGGCATCCCGCACGTTACGTCCCTGTTGACCGGTCTTGGCGCGGCGATGACGGGCGGCCCCGCCGGACTCCTGGCAGGCATACCCGCGATTATCACCGGCATCACCGGGATATTCTCCGCAATGAATCGGCCGATGCCACGCCCGCCCAGCCAAAAAGAATCGGTCGAAGACACGTTTTCCCGAATCCAGACCGGCGCGCTAAAGTCGGACAGCGCCCAAGGAACGCGGGAGGAAATCGCCCGCACTGTTCGCATGATCGAAAGAGCCATGGGCGCTCACACCGGGGCCCCTGTCCCATTGATAGGAACGTAGCCCGATGAATTTCCCGCTCTCGACATTGCGAGACCTGATTCCCTACGCGGAAGATTATTCCGCATACGCCGAAGTCACGGACGGCCCGGCGACGGAAGCGACGCGCACGGTCTTTGTGCCGTGGACGCTATCACGTTTCTTCGAAGAGGCCATCTTGCCGCGCGTCGCAATTGGAAGTCCGGCCGTCTCTCCGGACGCCGCGCCGTTCGAGGACGACATCTATTTGACGAACCGAAACCTTGCGGGCGACTCGCTCACGTTCTTTAAACTCCAGCGGCGGCAATTACTTCGCCTTGACCCGGAGGCGCACCCACGCAAACCATGGCTTCATGCATGCAAGACCCGAGTGACAGGGGTCGGGGCGGCAACTCACGAAGCGGATGGAAAGATTCGCTTTGTTGATGGTGCATCGGATGGCGTCGCGAAAATCGAAGTGACCTACCGAAAGCTGCCCTACCAAATCGGCATACCTGACCGATTCACAAACCCCGATGGAGTCCTTGGCGGCGGCGACGCAGCCCTTCTCGCGACGCTTTACCCCGACGACCTCGGGAGCGAAATTCTTCGCTATGTCTCGCGAGAATGGAAGCCCGCAAGCGATCAATTCACGATCCCCGGAACGCAGTTGCAGGAATTCCGAGGCGGCGCGGGCGGGATCATCGCCGAACCACTCCCAAAGAACGTGCCCAAGACGCATATCGTTTACACCTGGCATATGGTTCCCGAAATTCCGCTTACCGCGGGCTGGCTGCGCGGCCATGTCCAAGGACGCACGGACGCGGCGAAATTCGACCGCACCGGACTGGCGAAGATTGAGGGAGCGAACGAACGCTTCACCGGCGACTCGCTCTACCTCTATCCGGAAATAGGCGACCCTTACCCAATGGTGGATGGGACCGAGGTTCGCGACATCAAGTACCACGTTATTTTTCGTCGTCCGGGCAGCAACTTTGTTTTTCGTCCAAGCCTACTGACTCGCGGCATCGACACGCCAGAACTGCCTCCGCGCTTCCAGGGATGGACACTCGCTTTTCGTCGCCTTCCCGCTGGCGATCCCGACTTAGGAACCGTGGGACAGGATTTGCCGCACAAGCCGGGAAACACGTCGCACCCTTACGGCAACCTGCACTCTCTTTTCGGCCTCTACGTCGACGGGCCGGCATTCGTGCCAGTGCGAACGAATACAGGGTGATAAATGCAAGAGCAACCGATTCAGCCGATCAAGCCCGACGGGCGACGAGTCAGCGCCGGAAACCTTAATAGAATGGCGTCCGCCGTGGAGCGCGCGACACGAACGCACGTTGCCGCCGGAAGCAGCGCAGGGTTGGCGGAAGGCGGCGGAGAAACGACCTTTTTCAGCCAATCTCCGGAGAAACTCCTTATCCAGATAACCGGCGGCAGCAACCCGTATTCGTGGACTGAGCAGGCCCAGGCGCAGGACGCGGAAGGAGAACGGGAACTCGTCGACACCGACCGAAGCGGCACGACAACATCGATGCCCGCCATCGAGCGCACCGGGAATACCACCGTCCCCGTCGGGACCGTCGTCGAGGCCGTCGTCAATCCGGGGGCGAATTGTTTGGAGTTTTCGTGGGAAAACCCTGTCATCCTCGCCAAGATCACTGGCGAAGGATCGGGCGGAAAATACGCTTGGGAAGAATGGTATTCTTCAGCGAGCGGAACACTCGCCGTGAAGCCTGACGGCATGACCGGGACGGCGGTCGTTAATTTCGCTCGCGAGATCAACGGCTTGACGGGGCTGCCTGTCGGCACGTTCGTTTTCCTCTATCCAGGCTATGCCGACGAATGGAATTTCAAGTCGGGCATTCGCGAAGTCGCCAGCACAGTTTCCTATACGTCATCCGGCTACAACCCGTTGACCATCACGACGGCGCAAGAATCGATCCTGCATATCGCCGCAACCGTGTCGGGCGTCATTATTGACCGCGTTGCGAAAACGGATGGACTTTACGCGAATCTACGAAACGGCCAGCGTCTTGACGTGCTCAACACAGGCACGATTCCGATCAAGTTTGCTCACCTGTCGGCGACGGCGGCATTCTCTAAATTGCGGTTCGCGAAGGCGTGCAACGTTGCGCCGAGTTTTGGAGAACAGTCCGCAGACGCTTGGCTGTACCCAAAAGGGCGATTCACCTTCACATACAACGCCGCCTCTCAAACGTGGTACAGCCAAGATTCTCGACCCAATTTGGTTTGGTTAAGTCGAGGCGGGGCGCTCAATGATTTTGACGCCAGCAACTTGCCGGATTCGCTTGGGTTCTCTGCCACAAGCGCCATCACTCTGACGGGATTGGCAGGGGGAATAGAAGGGCATCGACTCACAGTGTTTTCGGCTGGGGGTTATTCGGTCACTCTAAAGCATGACGATGCGGGCAGCGCGTCTGGCAATCGCTTTTCTTTCGCTGACAGCGCGGATGTTGAATTGGGAGACATGGAGAGCGTCAGCCTAGTTTATTTCCTTGGGGCGTGGACCCATTTCGCTGAAGCGGCAGCAGGCGGCGTCAGCCTCCCCGATGGCGACTACGGCGACATCACCGTAGGCGGCAGCGGAACGACGCTCACCATCGACGACGACACGATTGACGTCGACAAGCTACAAGATGACGCAGTCGAAACCGACAAGATCCAAGACGCGGCCGTCACCCTCGACAAGATCAATTCGAGCGCCGGCTATACCGGGACGATTCCATAATGCCAAACGTCGTTTCCTCATTGACGTTGTCCAAGGGTCTCGTACAGAGCGGAAGTTCCGCGAACGTCTTGGACCAATCCGAAGCGGATGCCCTGTATGATGCCGTTGGCGCGGCGGCAGACGCCTACGCGGCGGCGGCTGCGGACTTAGCAGGACACGAAGCGGCCGCCGATCCGCATCCGGATTATCAACTGGAAAGCGAGAAGTCGACCGCCGGCGGTTACGCGAGTCTCGACGGCGGCGGCAAAGTGCCAATCGCCGAACTGCCGACCGGAACGTCTGGCGCAGATGTTTGCGTAGGCAACGATTCGCGGCTGTCGGACGCACGCACGCCGACGGCGCATGCGACGTCGCATCAATCCGGGGGCAGCGATCCGATCAAGCTGGACGACTTGGCGAGCCCGGACGACAACACGGACCTGAACGCGAGCACGTCGGCGCATGGGCTGTTGAAAAAGCTGAGCAACGTATCGACGGAGTTTCTGAACGGGCAGGGGAACTGGGCGACGCCAGCAGGGTCAGGAGATTTTGTCGGCCCTGGCTCGTCAACCGATAACGCATTGGTTCGCTTCGACGGCACGACGGGGAAGCTGGGGCAAAACTCGGTCGTCACGATCAGCGACGCTGGCGTTATCGCGGGGGCTACGTTTGGGAACTCTGGTCTTGTGATACAGGACACTGACGCAAGCCATACACTCACGGTGGTAGGCGGATCGAATCTTACAGCGAATCGCACTTTGACAATCACCACAGGGGACAACGGAAACAAGACGCTGGAAATTACGGGGGCGAGCGCGGTGGTTTCGTTTCAGAATACCGCGTTCACGTCCATCGGTGCGTATAGCGTAAATCTTACGTTCACGGCGGCAACAAGCGTAACATTCCCAATAAGCGGTACTCTTTCGACTCTTGCCGGAAGCGAAACGCTCACCAACAAAACGCTGACCACTCCCACGATTGGGTCATTCACCAACGCAACTCACTCCCACCAAGACGCAGCTGGCGGTGGCACTCTGAGCGCTGCGGCAGTAGCATCCGGCACGTTGGCAGTGGCCCGCGGTGGCACTGGCGTGGGCGCGATTCAGTCGTTCTCGACTTATCGCGGGTCGAATCAAACAATCGCAAGTGGAGGCTGGTCGAAAGTGTCGGCGGACACCGAGCGTTGGGACGTGGGCGGAATTTTCGACTCGTCCACGAACTACCGATTCACGCCGACCGTCGCGGGTATCTATCTCGTTGCCGTTCAGTTTTACACGAACAACGCGCAGACCAACGCCGTGTATGGTATCGCGTGCTACAAGAACGGCGGGTTGAGCAACGGTGTGCTTGGGGATCAGATTCAGATCAACGCGGCGACCGGCTACCTGAACTGCCAAGGCTTCGGCCTGATAACCATGAACGGCTCAAGCGACTACGCGGAATTTTTCGCGTACAACGGGCACGGCAGTCTTTCGTTCACCCTCGTGGGAGGGGTCAACAACAATCGTTTTGACGGCATTTGGCAAGGACCGACAAGCTAAACTTTTGAGGAAAACATGACACCAACCGAACGAATCAACGAACAACTGGCGGCATTTCGCGCTGTCGCAAACCTGAAAGGCGACGTGGAAGCGAAATTCGCCGTTCTTGAAATGTGGGCGCGGCAGCACGCGCACGAAATGGGCACACGCGAGGAGTATGTCGCGCACATTGAAAAAATCGCCAACGACCGAGCCGCGGAGCTCGCGACGACGAAGAAAAAGCTGGACGAATACGAGCGAGGCCCAAAAGAAAAAGCCGAGCGGATTGCACGGCTCAAGAAACAGCAGGCGGAGATTGCGGCGGAATTGGCGAAGGCTGAGTCCGCGTGACCTACTCATAGGTCAGTCGATACGCAGCCATAATACGCCCACCGGCGAATCCAGGGCGCGCCGTCCGTCCAACGGTCAATTTGGATCGGATACCAGACGCGACCCGCGGACCGATCAAAGGCAGCAGTTGAGGCGAAGATTGCGGGCGGGGAAGCGGATTGAGGCGTGCAATTTGCTTTCGCCTCCCCCGTTTCGTTACCCTCCACCTATCAACCGCCGATTCGCCCACGGCGCACCGTTGTCATTTGCAGGGGAGAAATGATGGATTTCGTGGACCTGCTCAAGAACTTTGGGTTTCCGGTCGCGGCGCTCGTTGCGCTGAGTATTGTCGGCTGGCGGGTAGCGCTATGGGTCGGGAACCGCATTTTTATCCCGATTGCTGAGGCGCATATCGAGTTCATCACGCACCTCAAGCAGAATTTGGACTCGCAGACCGACATGATTTCCGAAATGACCAAAGACAAACACGTCCAAACGGAAATCCTTGGGAAGATCGAAAAAAAAACGGAAATCCATTCCGACGCGATAAAAGACCAGGCGGCGGCGACCAGGGAACAAACGGCAGTGTTGAGCAAAAAACTCGACGAAATCAAACTGGAAGCGTGCCAATACCGGCATGGGACGTGAACGGTGCGCTTACGCTGCACGCGAATCGACTACGTCCGGCTCGCGGTGAAACAGGGCAGCGACCTTCGCGACGCAAAGCGAGACGCTATCGCGGTGGCGATCAGAAATGAAAGCGACGTGCGATTTGAGCTTGGCGGCCAAGACTATGTGATTCGGTGGGCGGACGTCGAGGCTAAATTACGCGGGGGCCGACATGGCGGCGCGACGACGAAAGCGAAAGACCCCGCCGGTTGAACTGCACCCAGGCTTTTGGTTCTACTGCCATGCATGCGGGGAACGGAATTTCCTCACGATCTTGCGGCGGACCGCGACGCCGGCGGAACGGAAGCGAGCCGAGGCCCAGGGGATCGACACCGCAAAAACGGACACGGTGACGTTTCTCCCTGACACGGTGAAGTGCAGTCAATGTACGTCGGAATTTCGGTGCGAGTATGAGCAATAAGGGGTCGGCAATGTGTCCATTTTGCGGCTGCTCTGGTTTCCAAAATCTGGCTGGCGCGATCAACGCGCGATGTTTGATTTGCGATCATGACTTTATCGTTGTTTGGGACGAGGACACCGGGAAACCAACCACAATGATCCCGTCGATTTATGACGTGTGGTGCGCATCGGGTTTCAACGGGATCAAGGAGATTGTGACATGCGGAGGTTGAGCGTAGCGCTCGTGTTGTTTCTGGCTGCGTCGGCGCGCGGGCAAACGATCACCCTGCCCGCCGAGGTTAAAGGTGAGCCCGGCGCGTTTCTCAGCGTGCCCGCGACCACAGACGGGAAAGTAGTTCGCTGGGTCGCGATGGATGCGGGCTTGAACCTGTTTCCGGTCGAGCTTTTGAAGGACAGCAAAACCGCGGTAGTGATCGGCGCGAAGGGCCGCTATCGCCTGCTCGCGTACACGGCGGTCGGCGACGTTCCGAGCTCGCCCGCAATCTGCACGGTGATTATCGGGGAAGCGCCGCCTGTTCCTCCTGGGCCCACGCCGCCTGACCCGAAGCCACCGGGGCCGACTCCTGATCCTGCTCCGATTCCAACGGCGGGCTTTCGGTTTCTGATCGTGGAGGAAACGGCGGAGCGTTCGAAGCTGCCAGCCGATCAGCGCGAAATAATCGGATCCACGGTGTTGCGGCTCGCGCTCAATGCAGCGTGCGCGAAGGGGCCGGACGGGAAAAGCCCGGAGTGGAGGATCATAGACAAGGATGCTCCGATGGCGGCTGAGTCGAAGGTCTGGCAAGACGCAATGGCGCGGCCGCGCAAGTCGCTGCCGTGGTTGATTGTGTCAAACGGCACGACCGGCTTCGAAGGACCGCTTCCGGCAACGGTCAACGAGGTTCTCGCAATCGTGGAAAAATACAAGGGCAAGTAAATGGCGAACATCATCACGATCAACGATCAGAACTGGAAGACCTACGCGCAGCCGCCGAGCGGGCAGGGCATGGGTCTCGTGCCGCGCGACTTTGTGAAGCACCCGCAAGGGTACTTGATGTGCGCGAAGCCATTCGACCTGCCGTTGTTCACGGACGAGCAGATTCAGGCGGGCATCGTCGCGCAGGAGGCGAACAAAAGCAGCCTCCAGCATATCCGCGACATTGCGGCCAACGGCTCGCGCGTGCCGAGCTTCGATCAAAACGGCCAGGGCTATTGCTGGGCCTATTCGTCGACCTGTGCTGCCTTTCTGGCTCGCGCCGCCGCCGGCCTGCCCTACGTCCGCCTGTCGGCTCACAAGGTCGGCTGTTTCGTCAAAGGCTATCGCGACCAGGGCGGCTGGAACGCGCAGAGCGTGGACCACATCGCCAACGAAGGCGTACCTTCCGATGCGTTCTGGCCCGCGAAGTCGATGAGCCGGTCGAACGACACGCCGGAAATGCGGGCCAACGCGGCGCTGCACAAGATCACGGAATGGATGGACCTCGCGGATGGCGGAGCCGATCTCAAGCGCCAACTGGCGACGGCGCTTCTTTCCGACATGCCCACCGCGGTGGATTTCAACTGGTGGTCGCACTCCGTTTGCGCCGTTCGGCTCATTTCGTGGAACCCGTTCAAAATCCGCATTTGGAACAGCTGGTCAGACTCGTGGTCCGACGCGGGCATGGGCGACTTGGAAGGGTCGCGCGCGATCCCGAACGGCGCGATCGCGGTCCGTGTCGTCGTTCCGAGCGTTGTTTGATTTCTCACATTTTCAAGAGGGCATCAAATGGGCGACCATATCGACAACTATCCTTACCCTGTCTACCCCCAAGCCGCGCCGTCGTTCGGCCTGGCGTTGCAGATCGTGACCGGGCAAGCCGCCGAACTTCCACGGAATTGCAAGGTCAAGACGCTTCACACCGTTGCCAGCTTCGCCATGGGTGCGGTTCTGCCCTGCGAAGATCACGAAGGCATGGGCGCCGCTCCCGATTCCGACCTGCTCGCCCTGGCCGCATGGGCCGAGCCGGGCACTTCGCCCGTGACCGAAATGCGCGGCATCAACTGGAAGGGCCTCCTCGCGAAGCTCCTTCCGCTGAT
>ERZ761584.541-NODE-541-length-11219-cov-3.727517_pt1 | contig 11219 bp, 17 predicted proteins | sample MGYA00512168_ERZ761584 | MGnify/ENA primary metagenome ERZ761584 (study PRJEB28899, sample SAMN03785564) | bioreactor sludge metagenome | biome: EBPR Sludge; feature: EBPR Bioreactor; material: 0.22µm filtered reactor supernatant | place: Saint Lucia: Queensland...
GTCTGGGGCGGGATCATCGACGTTGTCTACCGCGGGACAATTGGCGAGGTCTGGGGCGGGACCATCGTGAGAGGCTATCGCGCCCAAGCATGATAGCCAGCGACCCACGAGACAAGTTGACTTGGTGGCCGGCTGATTCAGCCGCCGATACTCACGAGCCTTGAGATTGATCGACATGTTCCGCCAACCCACGCGAGGAGCTATCGTCATGGCCAGCAATTTCACGCCCCGACCAGTTCACTTGCCAATTCCGGCCGGGTTTGTCCGATTATCGACGCCAGAGCGCTGTCCGAATTGCGGTGGCGCCCTGTCGGTCTGGCCATGTCTGGAGTGCCATGCAGAGCGGGTTGCCGCGCCGCCGGCGGCATCGGCCAAATGGGCCGAGATGAACGACCGCGGCGCCTACTTGCCGTCGCCCGAGGAGATCGCCGCGCGGGCCGCCGAGCTGCGGGCGCAGCGCGAGGCGGCCAACCAGGACTCAAACGGCTGCGGACACGCCAGGCCGGCGACGCCTCGCGAGTACAACGTGCGTCGCCTGCTGTTCGGCAACCGCGCTCACGGTCACGGCGCCTCGCGAATGATTTGAAGCCGACGATTCCACGCAAGGAGACGACGAACATGGAAACGAAAGACTTGATCGACGTGGCGCTGGGGAAGTTCCCCGAAACGACTCGCGGCGAGTGGATGCTCACCGCGGCCGGCGCGGCGATCCATAGGGATGCCCACGTGTGCGACGGCGCCGAAATCACTGCGGACGTCATTGTTCGCCGCGGATGGATCGGCGAAAGAGCGAGAATTTACGGCGGGACCATCGAGGGCGGGATTATCGAGCGACAGCCGCTTACGGTAATCGGATTCTTGCCGTGGCAGGCAACTGTGTGTGCGCCGTCGGCGCTGGCGATCGGCTGCGAGCGACACACATTCACAGAGTGGCGGGAGCAGCTTGACGAGATCGCGGCGAAGCACGGGGTCGGCGCTGCGACGAAAGCGAAGGTGCTTCGCGTTATTGATATTGCCGAGGCGTGGCACGCCGAAAACCCGATCAAACCCGAGCAGGAATCGGCGTCGACCCAATGAAAACCAAGACCTGAGAATGAGAACAACGAAGCAACGGGCCGCCTGCACGGTGCGAAGACCGGGTCTGCCGTGAGGTCGCCTCGACGCCACACAAACCGGAGCCCAATATATGATTTCGATTTCGCTGTGCGAGGGTGTCGGCTGCGACGTGCGCGACCAGTGCTTGCGTTACGCCGAATTCGTGCGGCTGTGGCCTGACGCTAGCCGGGACCGATCAGCGCCGGCGCCTCCGCACATTCACGGCACAACGTTTGTCGTACCGGACAATCCGGGCGAGAATTGCGAGGAACTGATTCCGTTGGGGCCCAATTTACTCGACTCATCATGCTGATTTACTTCAACGAGTACGACAAGTTCGCTGCCAAGTGGCTCAGGAACCTTTACCCGGAGGCGACGGTTGATGAGCGAGACATCCAACAACTCACGGGCTCGGATGTTGCCGGGTTTCGACGATGCCATTTTTTCGGCGGCATCGCAGGTTGGGAATATGCCCTGTACCTCGCAGGATGGCCGGCAGAGCGATCAGTCTGGACTGGCTCATGTCCCTGTCAACCGTTCTCGCACGCGGGCCAGCGCAAAGCGGAAGCGGACGAGCGGCATCTCTGGCCAGCGTTTTATCGCCTTATCGCCGAGTGCCGACCTTCAATCGTCTTTGGAGAGCAGGTTGCAAGCCGTCTTGGACGTGAATGGCTCGCCGGAGTACGCGATGACTTGGAAGCGCTGGGCTATGAAGTCGGGGCCGCCGATCTGTGCGCTGCAAGCGTCGGAGCGCCGCATCGACGACAGCGGCTATTTTGGGTGGCCAACGCCCGTGGCGCAGCCGGCGAATGGAACGCCGGAGCGGTTTCTGGAAAGAAAGATCGAGAGCGTCGAGCGGACGGGCAAGAGCATGGGCATCGTATTGTCGGACCTCCAAATGGTTGCACAGTACACGCTCCGCGGCTGGCCGACACCGCTGACCGAGGAACTAACCCGACACGGACGCAAAGCGGTGGAGTCATTGGAGGGCCGGGCGACACCGAAAGCGCGGGACCACAAAGGCAGTGGAGTGAGTATCGCCCGAGCGGCGAAAGGTGTAGCGGACTCGTTGGAAGTGCAGTGCAAGTTGGTGTGCCTCAATGGAACGGACCGACCGTCGCCATTGAGTGCTCGGATGGACCGCGGCGCGTATCATCTCAACCCGGCGCATTCCCTCTGGCTCATGGGGTATCCAAGCGAATGGGAAAACTTCGCGGCGCCGGAAATAGCATCGTCCCCCAGTTAGCAGCGGAGTTTATCAGGGCTGCAGTTCAGTGCATTGATGAGTCAATTAAGTGATTGCCTTCCGTTGGGGTGAATGGTCGCCGGACGCATGATGCCGACAGCGGGAACGTAAACACGAAAGGTAACAGCATGCGATCCCAGAGATGCAGGAAAGCGAGGAACAAGATGAATCCAAGTGTTGACTGCCGGGAATACCCGTTTCCTGGAGTCGCCAGAGAGCCCGGGCAGGTCGACCAGCACGCCTTTCGCATCACGTCGGCCGGATTCTCAATCGTAGTCCTCTACGTCCGCGAGCCGTTCACAAGCGGGGGCGGCCTAGGGGTACATGCTTCGATTTCATACTACGCCAATCGCAAGCCCCGCAAAGTCACAAACAAGGTGATTGCCGTGGTGTAGCGACTCATCGAACGGCATGGACTTCCGTGGCCGGCGCGATACAAATGTGAATTGTTCAGCAGAGGTCCTTTCGCCGGCAAGGGCGTCCACTTGCATGAAATCGGACCGGATGGGAACGACGAGCCGTGAGCAAGTGTAATATTGAGAGCGTCATCTCCAAGTATCCGCCGAGCGACGGCCGCGAGTGGGATTGCCAGTGCGCTCGTTGCGGTTCGTCGTGCGACTGGCAGGACTGCTGGGACTGCGATGACCGTTTCTACTGCGATTGCGACGATGACTGGTGCTGCTGTATATGCCACGGCCACGGAGGTTTGTGGGAATGCAGCTCGCCAGAGTCCTGGTGCAACGCGAATCCGATGAAGGGTCGCGACAACGTGCCGCGCGGCCAAATCGAGTGGTTTACTTTCTACGAGGTCAATCCATGACGACAGCCAAACTAAAAGCCCCATTTCCCTACTTTGGTGGCAAGCGTCGCATCGCCGAGCGACTGGGCCTGGAGGTAGTCGAGTGACCGCCGCCTACGAACCACTAGCCGGGGGCGAACCTCTCTATAGCGTCGGAACCTGGGACTGCGAGGCGCAGGCGTATACGCCGCAGGTTGGAACGAGCGGCCCGAGCGTGAATATCACGAAGCGAGAACTGAGGCAGCGCCTCAAGGAATTGCGGCGGCTCGGCTATCCATGCGACCGCGTTCGCTGGCCGGACGGGTCGCGAGACTCCGACCCTTACGTTCTCGTCGAGCGGACGGACGGCGCCGACGAAAAGGAAGTACTCGAAAGCTGGAAGCGATAGCGACGGGTTGCCGTCGCGTCTCGAAATAGGCATAAGTTGGAGATTCAGCACGTATAAGTGACGGCTGGCTTGAGCGCGAAGCGGTCGTCACGACGACGCTGCCGCAGCGGGCTTGATTAAGAACATGCGAAAGGACTCACATGGACGATCCGCCGGACCGCCGGACCGCCGTGCAATCCGCGACAAACTTAGCCCGTGGTCCGAGCCCCGGCCCCGTCGCGACAAAATCGACGAGCGCGTTCAGGACCTCGCCGACTACTGGGGAGCCAAGATTGCCGTTCAACTTGCGATCGGCAACGTCGCGGCGGCGGCGGCGTCGGAGCAGGTTTTGTCGGCCGCCCGCGAGATCGAACTAGCCCGCCAGCCAGTCATTGCGACCAAAGACGATCTAATCGTCGACTTGTTCCCGACGCGGGTCGCGAACGCTCTGGCAGCCGCGTTCGCAGCGACCAGACTTGCCGATTTGGCTTCCGTCAGCGAAAGCGACCTCTTGCGCGTGCCGAATCTCGGATACCATACGGTTGGTCGGATTCGACACGAATTGACGCGAGTCGGCCTCAGTCTGGCCGACGAAGGCGGGCCGCTCGACAGCCCGCGACGATAGCGGCCCAACGCCCGCTACAAGACACCCGCCCCTCCCCCGATAGGATATTCCGCCATGCCGCAAAGAATCGAACTCTCCGAACTCCAGTCGGGCCGCATCGGCGGCGCCACGATCGTCGTCGCCCACGCGCGAGCCGGAAAACTCGTCGCTTTCCTGGCGACGGTTGACGGCGACGGGATCGTCGATTCGCGACAAGACTGTCTCGATGCCGCGCAGTGTTTCCGGGCCCTGGACGACCGAGCTACACTTGACGCAAAGCGGCAAGCCCGTAAAGATGGTCGCAAACAGGACATCCGCCGCGTGGGCCAGTTCAACGAGCGGCCGACAGCCGTACACACGATCGCAGACGACGACTTGCGGCCCTCGACGATCCTTGGCCCGCCGGCTGATATCGCTGCCCCCGAACCGAACGACCAGTCGCGCGACGCCTAGTCGCGTGACCATCGGCGACTACGACAACGACCGCGAGGGCGCCCACCGTTGGGCGCGGAATAAATCCTGCCACCCCTCGGGATCAGGCTTGAGGGCCGATCCGGCAGGCGTTCGGTTGCTCGTCCGCCCGGCCGCGTGCGCCGCTTCGGACGCCGTCGCGCAGCGATGCCGACAGAGCGTTTCGAAATCCTTCCGCGGCTCACATGACCGCAACCAAACCAGCCAAACCAACCGCCGACAGCGACCGCCCGCAACTATGGTGCGTTCTCTGGCAAGCGATCGAAACTGGGCTCTACCGAGTCTGGACGCGCAACGACGGCACGCAGGCCGTCAGCGCGACACTCGCCGAGGCAGAATCTCACCTAGCCGAAGCCGCCGCAACCATCGCCCGCCAGTCTCGGTGCAGCAATTTGGCCGCGGTTGATTTGCGGCTCTGTCACTGCGGCCAGAACACACTTAGGAGCGCCTGACATGCCAGCCGAATCGTTTCGAAACGCGATGCAAGAACTGGTCGCAGCCGTCGATATCGGTCGCGCCGACGGCGAACTCTCTGTTGCCGAACTTGAAGTTATCCTGGTCAAGGCAGTCGAGACGCTGGCCCCTGTCGCTGCTGCGGTCCGCGGCGACGAGGCTGCCATTGTCGAACTGGCGGAAGACGCCGTCCTGGCTGCCCACGAAGCGATTGACCGTCTGCGCGACGGCCGCGTCTTGAAACGCCAGGCGGCCAAGACAGCCGCTTCGTTCGTCATCCCCTGGCTGGTGGAGCAGGTTGCCAAAAGCTCACGGCCAGCGATGGAAGCCGTCGACGAGCACGTTTTCCCCTACACCAAGCTAGCCGAGCAAGTCCTGCACGCGTTCAACGCTTCGATTCGCTGACAGCTACATGGCCGAGCCGCTGCGACTCCTGACGACTGACGATGTTCTTGACGCAATCGTCGAGGGCTGCGACCTGACGTCGGCCGACGCGTCGCGGGTCCGCAATTCGCGTGCGGCCCGCCGGCTGGCGGCGCGAGTGTATCGCCGTTATCGCGACGCTGGCGGAGACATGACCGACCGTTCGGCCCTGGTCGAGTGGATTCGGGCGAATTTGCCGTTGATCCTCCAAATTCTCATTGCCCTGCTGCTATGACCCCGCGACCGCTTCAGTTAGTCGTCGGCTGCCTGCTTTCGCTGGCCGTGCACGGGGCGTCTGCGCAGGTCGTCGTTCCGGCGACGATCCCCGCTGGTCGGCTGATCTACCTGGACGCCAAGCCGCCGGCCTCGGGCGAGGTCGTGAGCCAGCGCTGGTATGTCTCGCCGTCGGTCGACGTCGGCGAGGGAGACCTGACCGCAGCTAGGCCCGTTGTCACGGCCCCCGTTGGTCGCCACGAGGTCCAGCTGGTACGCGTCGTCGAGGACGGCGACACACTGCTGCCCGAACTCTGGGAATCGTCGTTCGTTGTCGGGCCTGCCGAGCCGACGCCGGCCCCGGATCAGCGGCTTGCGTCCCTAGTCGACGCCGCGACGGCCGAGCGACTCGCTGCGAGCTACCGAGCCCTGGCCGCAATCGTGCGAACGGGCGCCGACAAGACCGCTGGCGACTTTCGCGCCCGCCACGCGGCTGGTATGCGTGCCCTCGGACTGGCTGGCCACGGGGGCGAAGCAGCCGTCGAGCGGCGACTTGCCGCTGTCATTGGCGACGACGCCTCGCCACTCAATACGGACAAACTCGTCGGCGAATTGCTGGCCCTGGCGACCGAGTTTTCCGGCTCGGCTCCGACGCCGGTAAACCCCGTACAGCCCGACCCCTCGCTGGCAGTGGTCCTGCTAGGCGCGGCGCCCGGCGTGCGGGCCTTGATCGTCGAGGAAACCGACCGCCGCGATGACCTGCCCGCCGGCCAGCTCGACCAAATCACGTCGTCGGCCCCGGGGAGCGTTCGCGCCACACTGCGAGCCGTGGCCGCCAAACTGCCCGACGGGACGCCGGAAGTTTTCGTCCTCGACGACGACCTGCCGGGAACGGGCCTGCCAGCCTACTGGCGGCGGGCCTGGGACGCGCGGCCACGCGGCCCGGCCTCGCTGCCCTGGCTGATCCTGGCCAACGGCGAGCGAGGTTACGCCGGCCCGCTTCCCGCAACGCGTCAAGAAACGTTGGCAATCCTGGCTCGAGCGCAAACGCCCGTTGCGGCCGGGGGGCGACAATGAACGGGCTCTACCGCGGCGAGCGTGTCTACGACGAGGCGGCGGCCGACAAGCTGTTTGCTGATCACGGCGTCGCCGTCGTCCGCGGCGAAATCTACTACCTTTCGGCTTTCGCGCCGCGGGCGAAGCAGCTAGACGAGTTCCGGCTCTGTTCGGTCTCGTTCGCGGATTCCGGCTTGACCCTAGTCCCGCGGTCGGAGTGGTCGGCCCGAATTCAGGACCAGATTGCCCGCAAAGCGCGCGTAAGCGACTACTGCCAGTTCCCGGCCTACGACCAGGCGTCGACGAATTACTGCTGGTACAACTGCGTCGCGCAGTCGATGACCTGCCAACGACTGATTCAGGGCCTCTCGCTCCGGGTTCTGTCGGCGGCCTCGGGCGCGGCCCAAATCAAGCGCGGGCGAAACCAGGGCGGCTACGTTTTCGACGCTGTCAAGCACGCGCAGACAACCGGCCTGGCGACCATCGAACTATGGCCAAACTCCGGCCGCGACTACCGGCGCCTCGAGACAGCCGACGTGACGGCGAGCCGCGCCGAGAACAAATTGGTCGAGGTTGTTCGGTGCGAAACCTTCGACGAATACGCCAGCGGTCTGCTTGCCACGCTGCCAGGCTTCGGCGGATGGAACTCCCGCCGTCACGCCGAGACGATCGCCGACCTAGTCGAGATCGAACCTGGCTCGTTCGGTCTGCGATTGCGCAACAGCTGGGGCGCGAACTTCGGCGCCGGGAACGACGAAGGATTCCGCGGATTTCACGTTTTCCGCGAAGGTGCTGGCCGCAAGAGCGAGGCCATGCCGAGCTACGGTGGCCTGATCCGCAGCGTCACAACCGGCACGATGGGGGGCGGCGGATGACACGTCACTACCTAGCGGCCCACGTCGTCGCGTCGTTGCTAGCCGCTTCGACCTCTGCCGAGGACCTCGACATGGCGGCGGCCTGGGCGTTTTCGGCTCCAGCTTCGCCCGCGTCGATCATCGACCATTCGCCGCAACAAGCAACGCCTTTGCGCGCGACCGTTAGAGTCGCGACCTACGACGGCGACACGATGACCGGAGTCGGCACGGGGACTGTGGTTGCTGCCGACTCGTCTCGAGCAATCATCGTCACGGCGGCTCACGTCGTCGCGCCGAGCGACAGCCCGTCGTTCCGAGTCGCTGTTGAGTCGTTCGACGATACGGGCGTTGTCGCGCGAACCTGGACCGCCAAGACCGAATCGATCGATGAGGACTCCGACGTCGCTATCCTCTCCGTCGCCGGCTCGACAGGCTTGCCTACGGTTGGCGTGCTCGCGTCGCCGCGTGACCTGCGCCGCGGGCAGGCGGCTGTCTCGGTCGGATGCTCGAACGGCATGCCGCCGACGGTTGTCAGTCACGTCATTCGCTCGACGGGGCGTTACTTGTCCACACGCGGGGCCGGGCTCGTCTCGACGCAACCTGGCAGCGTCTCGGGTCGCTCGGGCGGCGGGCTATTCGTTGGCGGACAGCTTGCCGGCGTCTGTTCCGGCTCGACGAGCAACGAATCATTCTTCGCCTCGATCGACGAGGTTCGCCAACTACTCGACCCGCTGCTGGCTGCGTCAGCCCAGTTGGGCGTCGAGCAAGCAAAACCAGACCAGGGTATCCGCTGGGTTACGTCGGCAGTTGCGGCAGCATCGCCGAAGCCCGACTGGTGGCACGTTAGCGACCCCGTGCCAGGCCGCTGCGCTCCGTGCGACGCCATGCGGCCAATGCTCGCCGACCCGGCCGTCGTCGAGGCGTCGTTGCAATTTGACTGCGTGCAGGCTAGCGGCCCGGGACCGCTGCCAGGGGATATCTTCCGTTCGCCTGACGAACGTCGCGTCTGTCGATTCCACGGCGCGCCGGCGACAGTCGCCGAGTTTGTCGACCGATTCACCCTTGCCCGTGACTTGGTCGGTCGCCAACGGTCCGCCGTGAGTGCCGGCGACCAGCCAAGCGGGGCGGCGAACGCTGCACCGTCGCCCCCGTCTGCTCCATCCCTGTCCGCCGCCAGGGACGCAACCACGGCGCGGCGGAATTTATCCACCCCACCCCGAGAACCAAAGCCATGAATCGCATGACCATTCTGGCGGCCGCGTGCGCTGTCGCCATGTCGTCGTCCGCGTCGGCCCAGTGCCGCGGCGGTCTCTGCCTGAAAGCTGGCCAGCCGGTCCGCAATGCGGCCCGGATCGCCGTTGTGGCGCCGGCCAAAATTGCCAAGGGAGCCGTTGTCGGCGCGGCTCGCGTTGCCAAGGGCGCGGCTCGCGTCGCTGTCAAAGCCCCTGCCATTGTCGTCCGCGGCGTCGCCCGTGGCGTTTGCGCGGCGGCTGGTCGACCTGTCTGCCGGCCCGCGTGTCGGCAGCCTGCGTGCCACGTGCAGCGACGATACCTGACGCCTCGTTGTCGCTGCCATTAACTCCGAAAGGCTGGTGATCCCCATCTACGCCGCTGGCGGCCCTCGCGCCGCCGGCGGCTGTCACCGCACCGAGACCGACATCAGAGACTATGCACCCGATCATCGCCCAGTCCGTTGAACCGACCGAACGACAAATCCGCGCCGCCGAAGTTGTTGCGGAAAAGGTCGCCGAAGTGATGCAGACAACCAGCAAAACGAACCCGGCCGACACGCTGGTTGTGCTGCTGGTCGTCGTCGGGATGGTCGTTGGCGTCGTGCTCGTGCGACTCGTGCTGCACCATCTGGCGACTTCGGCCGAGCGGACAGAGAGGGTGACAAAGACCTACCTCGATGCCGAACGCGTTGGCCGTGCCGAGTGCCACGCTCACGGCGAGCGGATGGCCGAAGCGATCTCGCACGTGGCCAACGACCTGAAAACCGTGCGGGATGATTTCCGCGGCGTGCATGATGACTGGCGGCGCGGCATCGACGAGGTCCGCGAGGCCTTACGCAAGACGAGTCATTGATGCCATACGACCTCGAAACTGACATCGGCCTGACGCCCTACAGTCGCGAAGCGGCGACAACCAACGCTCTGCGCCTTCAGGCAGCGATTGACGCGGCCTGTCCTCGCGGCAACTTCTCGGCCGAACTCGTCGCGCGTGGTTTGACTGGCGGCTGGTCGGGGCCAGTGTTGAAAACGATCGAGGCGGCCGGAAAGGACTTCTACTTCGACCGCACGATCTACGGAACGGTCCGCGACGGAGGGTTAACGATCGCCGGCGCGGGCGGCGGCGTCGTGGCAGGCCTACGTACGGGCGGCCTCTCGATCTCTCCGGGCCCTGCCGAGCAGATTGGCGCCGTGACGCGGTTCGTTTGGACCAAAACGCCAACAACTGCGCTGCTGGCAATCGATCCTTCGCGGCAATTCTCTTGGCTGTTCCGTGGCACTGGCGGCGGTTTGTCGGGCGTTCAGTGCTACGGAACCATCACGCCGGGTAACATCTGGTCGGACGACTGGCTCGTCGCGTGGTCGTCGACCGACGGCGGTACGAAAATTCAGTTCTCGACTTCGCCGAGTTTTTCCTGGACGCACAATTTCGCCGTCGGCGACGTGATCCGCGTCTATGCGGCCGATGCTCCGGCAACCGACCCGGGATTGAAATCGGAGGTTGCAGGCCCGTTTACTGTTACGGACGTCGCTGCAACGACACTGAAGATCGCAGCTGTCTCAACGACTGGCTGGGCAACGCCAAACGTTTACGTGCGCAAGAATCGATTCCCGGTTTGCGTCGGGATCGAGGGGCGATCAGACCCGCCGACCGGCAAGATGACGTTTCGCGACCTGGCGCCGCACAATTACGACCTCGCGGTACTATGCCTGCCGGGATACTATCCGTCGCGGACAGCCGCGCTCACGTCGGGCCTCTCTGGGAACTCTGTCACGTTGACGGCGACGACGGCCCATCACGTCGCCGACGGCACGGCAACGCTACTCTGGGATTCTGGGTCGTCGTTGGGATCGTGCGTCGGCACGGCCGACGCGACGTCGGGCGTGGCTGCCATGTCGTTCGTTCGCTCGTCTGGCGACGCGTTGCCGGCCAACGGAACGGCCGTAACGATTCTCGGCGCCGCATCGGCGGCCCGCGTCGACATCGGCAGCGGCTCGATGGGCGAGCATGCCGATGAAACGTCCTGGCACGACCTGCGATGCGGCCGGGTCGGCGGTATCTTCCGCAGCGACAATATCCAGTGCCTTGGCCACACGTTCTACGGCGAGACGGCGGGAATTGTAGACCAGGATGGCAGCTATTTCTATTTCAATCGTGGCGGCCTGGCGTCCGTGTTCGGTTCGGTGCTGGTTTACCCGCGCGCCTGCAAGGTGCTGCGGTGCAATCATCTAAGCCAGAATACGTACGTTTTCCGCCTCGACCGAGTCGACGTTGACGGCGATCCTGTCGACGGCCCGAAGGGCAAGTACCTGCTGTACTGGGATGACCAGGCCGGCGACGCGACGGGCTTTGCTCCGGTCGTCGAGATTGTCGCCAACGTGGCCGACGACGACGCGTCAGCCTACGAC
>ERZ761584.542-NODE-542-length-11208-cov-23.910159_pt1 | contig 11208 bp, 15 predicted proteins | sample MGYA00512168_ERZ761584 | MGnify/ENA primary metagenome ERZ761584 (study PRJEB28899, sample SAMN03785564) | bioreactor sludge metagenome | biome: EBPR Sludge; feature: EBPR Bioreactor; material: 0.22µm filtered reactor supernatant | place: Saint Lucia: Queensland...
GAAGTCGCGTTACAGATTTGCGCCATGTGGTTAGTGCCTAATCATGGGGTTTGGCTGCGGCGGATTCAGGCATGGGTCAACTCGGTTTCGGATAGACGCGGCTCAAGCCCCAGATCAGCCAGACGTTCTAAAACACAAGCCACATACAGCGGTTCGTACTCCATCGCGTAACAACTCGTGCCAGCGCGTTCGGCGGCGACCAATTGCGCCCCACTGCCCGCGAACAAATCAACCCACAACCCATCAGGACAAAACAGCTTGCCGATTTCCTCAAACAAAGCGACGGGCTTCTCGGTTGGATGTATCCGGCGTTCCCCGTGCTGGCTGCCTTTGTGCAGGCCGTTCCATAGGTGATGAAAGACCCGCGCCGGACTATTCTGGTTCGTCCAGGCTAACTCGCAATCGGCAAAATTATTGCGGGTAATATCTTCTCGTTTATCCCATACAATCCAGCACGCTTTTACGGGCAGTTTGTCAGCATAGTAATTCGCGCCCCACATGATGACTACTGGCGCGAAGTCTGTAAACAGGGCAGGGTCAAATGGAGTATCGTCACCTTCTATGACTGGATATAAGTTTGACTGTATGATGTTGGGCGGGTGGACACGTTCAGCACGTCCGCCATTGCGGAACGCAATGGCGGATTTTCCTTTTCGGTCTGAAGCTGCCGTTGAACCAAAAGGTTTAGCACCGCCGCTATCGGCGGTGCTAAACCCGTTTTGAGGTTTTACAATATTAATCCCATACGGTGGGTCGGTGTGCAGCATGTCGGCTTGTTTGCCATCCATCAGCCGCGCGATATGCTCAGGGTTGTAACTATCGCCACACATCAAACGGTGACGACCTATAAGCCAGACCTGCCCACGCTCAACACCGTACTTTTGTTTTAGTTCAGTCGCGCGGTCAAGTTGCGCCGAAGGATTACCCTCGACTGCATCGTCCCCCAGCCGTGCCAGCAACTCCCCCAGCGCCGCCTCATCAAAGCCCGTCGCGTTCAGCGCATCCGGCGCATCGTTCTTGATACTTTCCAGCACTTCCGCCAGCTTGGTTTCATCCGGCGTAGCGAGGGCGGCTACATGATTATCCGCAACAGCGAAGGCTTCGGCCTCTATTTCGCTCAGATGGTCTAAGGCTACCGTGTCCACCTGCCACACATCACCCTTGACCTTCAGCGCCCCGCCGTGCGGATTGTCCCAACCTTCGGCCCTCAGTTCCCGTAGCGCCAGTGTGCTATGGTTGCCCGCCATGACCTTGCCCTGCCACAACCGCAGGGCATTGTTAAAGCCGTAGCGCCGGATGGACGCTTTGATCTTCGGCACGTCGCCGCGATTGTAATTGCGCTCCCAAAGCGTCAGGGTATCTAAGTTTTGCCAGTGAGTCATCAAATCCCAAAACGGAACACTTGTTCATTCCTCTATAGTCTATAATAACTTGCCTTTCGCGTCAATCTTTGCTTTAATGTTACAAGATGACGACCCTGCGTATTCCCTGTTTTGATCTCGGCGACCTGCCGTACAGCTATTTGCTACCGACGCCCCGCGCCGCTGTGCAAACCGTGCCGATGTCGCGTATTCTACCTACGCAGGCCATCCTCACTCCTGCGCGTTTAGCCCACTACGCCGCCCGCCGGCGCATGATTGACGACTGCGGTGAACTCCCCTTCGGCTTGCGCTTCAAAGGATCAGTCACTATCTACCTGATTGACGGTCATCATCGTTGGTGGACATGCTGCCAGCGCAAGCGGACGCGCTTCCGGCTGGTCGTGGATGAATATAGCTACACGCTGGCGCAAGCCCTGGTCATGGCCTATGAGGAACGCCGCCACCACCTGCGCCGCCGTGTCAGCCAACCGACCCCGGCACAGTTGCAATTCCAATGGGTCAATTGACGGCTAGAATTTTTGTGCTACACTGAAGCTGTCAACTCTGGTGAAGCCCGCTGTCTCCTCCCCTTCGGCGGGTCAACCGGATAGACGCAAGGCCAGAGAAGCGTTGAAACTGTAGGCAGGGCGCATGACAAGCATGGCCTTTGACCATGCCGGGCGTAGCTGAGAAAAAGCGTTAATCCCCGATGTGAGGATGTCTACAGTGGAGTGGAGGCCAGCACCGCGAACTATCGGCTGACCGGATAGGGCGGGGTGTCAGGATCAGACAAAGACGGAACTCGGCGCAAGTCAGTTCCGTTTTTGATTTCTACCTTACCAGAGACTATCTTGAGTTCGACTGGAGGGAACTGTAAAGTGCCGCCGGAGGTGAGGTCTATATCCCGATACAGAGAACGCAACTTCCGGCGTAGCCAAAACATCTGAAACTGTCGGTAGAGTCGCTTGAATAGATTCATCATATCAACTTCAATTGCTCACCTATATCAACGCCGTCCGACTCTCTCAGCACTTCCCCGTCCCACCTTGATTCTACCACGTCCTGCGGCTCGGCGGGAATGTTGCGCCGTGACCAGTAACCCGTCGGCGGCTCCGCCATTTTGCTGACATCGGCGTAATGCTGGTAACTGGCGACACTCCGCACGGCAGGGGGCAGATACGGCATTCCCAGCGCGGCGTACACATCGAACTCCTCCGGCGTATCCAGCTTCTCGCCGGCCTCCCAGATCGCCCCGTCCTGGAATTGCATCGTGCGGGGAAGAATGCCGACATGCCCGTTGCGGTTGCGAACACCTTGCTTGGTAACAAGCACCTCATTGGCTTCGCCCGGCCCCGTGCGGATGAGCAGAGTCGGCCCCCACTGCCTGTCGGGTAGCACGATGAACAAATCCAGCGGAATGAGAACATTGCCCCAGGTGTCGTCCCGGTGAATCAGCCACATGAATTTGAGGCGGCTTTCCTTGCCGGGTTGACCCCAGCCAGCGATGCTGCCATCTGCCTTGAGACGTTTGCTGATTTGTTTGCGGAGTAACATCTGTTCGAGCCGATGCTCCAGCGCGTTTTGCCCGCCGATATAGCGCGGGGTACAGACAATCTCAATATCCCCGACCTCCGCCTTGCCGCGCCGGATCGAGCCGGCGAATTGCATCCGGTCTGTCACGTCAATGATTTGCTCCATGAACGATAGCCCTACGGCACGCATATAGTCGAGGGGGTGTTTGGTCTGGTTACTCATCATCCACACCTTCATCTATCGGCGTCGTGTGCAACAATGCCGCCGCTTCCCATTTTTCCATCGGCCCGCCGACCACCTGCCAGCGATTCGCCGCAACTGTCAGCGGGAACAAATCATGTTCATCACGCGGCGCACAGCGGAGCGTCTGTCTACAGTCTGGCTTGCTGTCCGCTTGCACCATTACCCGTCCGCCACCATCCAGTTCGATGATGTACCAGAATTCAGGAAGCATCCAGTTTATTCAACCTCCAACGTAATCGGCAGCCCAGCTTTCCACTGATCCCAGATCGTTTCGTAACCCATGTCAGGCGCATATTTCCCACTGTCACGCAAACACTCAGCAATCCGGCTGGCGGTCTGAATATCCACTCTGACCCCTTCCCACATCATATTGCCGAGCCAGGAGCGATACCCTTGAATAGGAAAGGTTTTCCGTCCGACTCGAATACGCTCATCGGATAGTTGGGTAAAGCGCATGGGGCGTCCGTCGGTGTTTTCGACATGCAACTGCTCCAGACCGAAATCAACGGCGTCAATCCAGCCTGTGGTTTGTCCGTACTCATCATTCACAGCGAACGCAACCGAGATGGTCGGGCAGGGGCGATCTTCCACATACTCAAATTCAATCCGCGACACCAACGCATCGGGTTTGACAGCATTGTAGCGACAGTAGAAATCCACAAATTCCACCGCCGTCATTTCCGGGAAACCCTCACGGACGCAATCACTGCCGGTAATGGTATCCAGTTGCACACGCTGGTTCGACAGCACCCGCAGCAGCGCCAACCGTTTGACCTTCTCACCCTTCTTCAGTCCCATTGCCTTTTCCACTGCCCACACCAGATCGCCCGGCTTGAGGAATGTCCAGCCGTTGCGCCGGGTGACGGTCTTGCTGCGGTCCCGGATTTGATCGGTTGTGAGCATGAAACTCATGTTACGGGGCATCTATACACGCTCCCCGTCAATGAACAATGTTGGGCTGGCCCGCACGTCCTGCCCGTTGACTTCAACCAATTCATTCCGACGCAGGGTACTCAGATAATTTCCGAATGTACCGCCGCTCGGCGTAAAGTTGGTCAGTTCACCGAGTGTCTGGCGCGTCATCCAGTTGGGATATTCCGCTACCAGTACATCCAGCATGCTCGCTTCCCCGCTGACCAGATTCTTGCGCCACATCGCCAGTAGTTCATCTGTTGAGGATGGGGCAGGGGAAATGTCCGTGCCGAGGTAATCCATGCCATGTTGGGTCGCCTGAACCTCGCCGGCCATTTCCTGTATGAACCCGCCTTTTCGGAGCAGACTGAAATAATTCCCAAACGTCCCACCGCTGGGCGTGAAACCAGCCAGTGTTCCCAGTTGCGCGCGAGTCAATTTAATCGGGTAGCGTTGTGTCAATACTTGAAGCATTCGCACCGCGCCGGTAGGCAGCGACACCGCGCCGTCCCCAGTTGTACCGCCGTTGCTGACCGGGGGTGGCGTTGGCCGGGACGCGATTGGCGGGCGAATGATCGAAACAGGGCGCTGCACCACTGGCAACGGCTTGAGTAGCTGACTGAGTTGTGCCATGACTTGCTGACCGAAAGCGATGAGTGCCTGACCCTGTTCAATCATTTGCTGTCCCTGATCCCTGGCGCGTTGAGCCACCATCTCCAGACGCTCCAGATGCTCATCCGGCAAAACAGGTACTTCAACCGTTTGCACAACCGGAGTCGCCTTTTTCTTGAGTTCACTTTCCAGTTGAGCGATGCGCCGCTGTAAGGCTTTCGGGTCAGTCTGTTCAGCTTTTTTCAGACTGGTCGCCAGATGTTCCTGTAAGGTCGACACGTCAATGTCGGCAATGGATTTGGGTGCTGCCTTTTGTTCGCCGACCTTCGGGGTTGAACTGCTGTCGAAGGTTTCGCGCCGCCGCACCTGTACCTGCTGGAAAATATCCAACCATCCCGGCGACCAGAACCAGGCCGTGCCGATGGGCAGTGAGGGTAAGGATTGCATCAGTTGGACACGCTGCTCAGGCGCGCCATGCACCTTGATCCACTCGTCAATCGCCGCGCGATCCTGTGGCGCAATCGTGCGGAGTGTCACCAGTACCTCAACCTGTGTCAGCACATCTTTGTTCAAGACTGCCGCCCGCTGAGTAATGAGGGTTACACCCAGCCCTCGCGCCCGCCCGCGCCGGACAATATCCTCGATTGCCCCCAGCATCCGTTCCTGCCCCTTCATCGGGCGCTGCGGCGCAAAAGCATCCGCTTCATCCAGCACCAGATGCAATGGTTTGCGGTTGTGCTGGTACAGGGTCTCAGCGAAGGCCGTCATGAATCTGGCCTGGGCAGCCTTGCGGAATAACGATAAATCCAGTACCACTGGAATCTGTTGCTCGGCAACCAGTGAGGCCACGACCTCGCCCATGTCTTCAGTCAGCGGCATGTCGCCGTGTTCACCACCCAGCACCGCAATCGGTAGTCCCGGCGATTTGCCGTCCGCGGCTGACCGCAAACCCCACCAGACACCAATCGGGTCAACGATACACACAGGCAGACCTGCTTTGAGCATTTCCTCAATCATCACCGCCGCCGTGTAGGTTTTGCCGACACCGCGCTTGGCGATAATAGCGAATGTCTGCGTCACTGCTTCCAGTGGTAGTTTCAGGTTGTTGGCGATCAGCAGTTTATTCACGTCATCCCTCCTCCAGCTTCCTCAAAATATCCGACGCGACCCGCTGCATATCCCGCGCCGCCTGAATGGTCGCCTTGCGCTTGGCGGGTGTCAGGTTCGCCAGCGCCTCGCCGTCCAGCGCCAGCAAGCGCCGGATGGATTTCTGATCCGGGGCGGGGATCATACCCACTGGTCGCACTCGTTTCGGCTTGCCCTCGGAAATGTTCAGCGCACTGAACATTTTGCTTTCCGGCCAATTTTCATCGTCGGCTTGCTGCCAGATGGCATCCGGCAATTCCAGGAATTTAGTGTAGCTACTCAGTTGTCCCGGACTGGTCAACCCTAGCGCATTTAGCACGCGCCCGCGCTGCCCGTGCGGAATTCGCAGGGCGATGGATTGCGCGTAAAAGTCACGGTCGGAACTGCACTGGTGCGGGAGCAGCAAGTCGGCATCAGGATTGAGGCTCAGCAGCAGCAGGGCATATTGCCGCGCCTTGCTGATAGCATTCAAGTTCGCCCGCTGGGTGTTTTCGGCTGCCTGCCGGAAGACATCTATATCCGCCATGACCCGCGCCGGTATTTTTTCCCATTTGCTGTCTTTGGTCAACGTGTGCAGGAGCAAGTAGGCCAGCCAGCGCCGTTCGCCCGTCTCAATCTGGTAGTCCCCGACTGAGCCGAACACCGTAATCGGATTAATTAAGCCGTCGTCATAAATCTGGTGTGCCAGATCAGCCACAGCCAGCAGAGAGGTGGCTACCGGCCCGGACATCATTTCATAATGCCACTCATCACGCTCTGCTTCCGTGCCAACCGCCCGCGCTTCAAGCCATTCATAACTGGCATTGTTTGACCTGTCCCGACTGGTTTCATATTCAGCTAGATCAAGCCAGTAATCAAACAGCACACGGGGGTCGCCATAATTCCAGTTATTGCGAACCTCGCTCGGCAGCGCCCGCCGAGGCTGGATCGGGTCGGGCTTGATTTCATAGACACTAATGGGGCGGGCGACAATGTTCGGATTCGGCGGGGCTGTCGGCGCTTTTCCGAACACCAGATCAGCCGCGCGCGGTTCTTCCATCAATCCGGCAGTGTGGTCGCGTGGTGGCCTACCCATACATCACCGCCTCAAAACCCCGATACACTCCGGCGGCTTCTTTGGCTGCGTCGGAGCTTGGCTCGTAAATAAAAATCGGCGTACGGGCAGCGGCGGCCTGTCGCCAGGGGTCAAGGTCGCGCAGTTCATTCAGCACCAGATCGCCGTATTTACCTTGAAGCCAGCCTTTGTACTGGTGATGTAGATTTGACCGACGCTTGAACATGGCGGGCAGGATACCCAGCAACCGCGCCCGTGATTTTCCGTGTTCAATGGCCACCTGGTAATAACCCATCGAGCGCATCAGCGCCATGCAGGGTTCAAACTGGCATTGGGTTGGGTAGACAATGTAATCAGAGGCGATGTACAGTTGACCGTGTAATTCGCTGGCGCTCGGAGAGGTATCAATGACCACCACATCGAAACGACCTTCGAGTTCCCCTAGCCGCAAACTGATGGTTTCATTCGCCAGCCGTTCGCCAATATCTTTGGCGCTCGACTCGTTGGATGGCACAACAAACAGCGTGCCGTTGGTGTTGCCGTAAATCGCCCCCGGTACACCGCGCCAGACATCATCAAACTCATAATTATTGACCAGTAGATTGTACATCCCCGGCTCCGGTGTCTGACGGCATAACACGGTACTATCCCCTTGGCCGTCGCCATCCATCAGCAGCACGCGGTAGCCTTCCCGCGCCAGCCAGCAAGCAAAGTTGTAGGCATTGGTGCTACAACCAACACCCCCCTTGTTTTTGAGGAAACTCACCACGCGGGTTTTGCCATCGCCCTTGTGCCGGATTTCACTGGTGTCGATTTTAACCTTCATTTCCCATTCCCCTTGTGATTGAATACCTGAACGTTACTTATCCTTCACTTCCCTGTATCCCTGCCTCAGCAACCGCCGGATTCGCCCGGTCAGCGACACCCAAACCGTTTCCATTTCGCCGTTCTGCCGTACCAGCTTGACGACAGCCGGGGCAGGCCGTTTGTGGGGGCGACGATAGGTTGTATCCCGTCCGCGTTCGTCCGAATAGTGGTCATCGAATTCAAACATCATAGACCTCCGGCTGGCCCAGCCCGACCCTGCTTTCATTCCACACCACTCGCAGTAGGTCACACAACATCCGCTTGCTCAGGTCTTCCAGCCGTTCCACCCGGATCCGCCCCTGGATGTTGAGCAGGGCGATCCGTTCGGCGTTGTTTGGACTTCCGTTGGGTTTCCCCTTCACCGGGAATAGCAGTTCCCGTGTCAGCGGCGCTAACAGCAGCACGTCGTCCGCCAGCCGGCTTTCGGTGACTCCGGCGCTGGGGTTGTTGCGCCTTCTTTGGGCGAAGGCTTCCATTTGCGCCAGTTCCTTTTCGCTGAGATTTTTTCGCATGTCTTTTTTCCTTTCGATTGAGTGTCCGTTGCACATCCAGCCAGTCCTGATAGCCTTCCAGCGCGTCCAGTGGCGTGTCACCATACACCACCAGTTCGTTGGTGGGCAGGTGATAGGCCGCGTAGCGCGGGCCGGCCCGCACGACATTCGGTAGATGCAATTCGATAGGCAGTTCCGTTTCTCTGAGCGACACCGATCCGATCTGCATCATGATGCTGGCGGCGATGCGCCGGCTGACGAACTCTGGACTACCGCCTGATTTTTCAATCGGGTAGACCGCCCTGACTCCCCAGGGCAAGCGCACTTCAAAGCGCGATTGCTCTTTGGTGATGACATAGCGTACCAGCCAGCGCAGACCATAGGTGGCTTCGATACAAATTTCGTCACCGGCGGTCATCCGCAGAATGCGGTCATAGGCTGAGAGATTCATCGTCGCCTTCCAGAATGTCGCGGATTGCCCGTATCGCTTTTTTGACATCTTTCGCCGGCGCCTTACTGGTGATGCTATAGGCAATCGACAGCGCCTGTATCCGGCGGGTTTCAGCCGTCTCAACCGCCGCTTGCTGGAGCGCGTACTTGTTGACCAGCGACTTGCAGGCGCGTGCAAGAAATTCCAGTTGGTCGTGATTAATCATCGTGATTCTTCCTGCCCGGTTTGCAAGATTTCCATTTCAACTAAATCACTGGTGGCCGCCATGCGCTTAATCATTTGTTCCACCATGTCCCAGGCGGCGACTAACTCATGTTTCAACTCATCTTTTTTGAGTTTGTCCAGCTTCGGATTGCGGATATTCGGTTCGCCGTCTTCGCCCAGCAGGTTGCCGACATCCAGCTTTTGCCCGGCCTCGATCAGTACCGTCAAGCGACGCTCGGCTTGATCTTTGGCGCGGCGATATTGTTTATACATGGCGCGGGTCGCTGTCTCTGCCAACTTTATCCCGGCCAGCGCCTCATCCCCGACCAGCTTGCGGACGGCCCGCGCCAGGACGGATTGTGTCAGGTTGCCACTGCTAACAATCCGCAGTGGGTCAGGATCAAGTTGTTTCGCAAACATCATCGTCCTCCAGCCAGCCGGTATGTTGCGCCGCGTTCATAAAGTTCGCCACCGGCAACCCGCCGATGCGCTGCCCGTTCAAATACAGTTCGATGATTTCCCCGGTAGGCCGCCCGCGCAGGTGAGGGGCAATGGCCGCGAAGGGATGGAGCGCCTGGCACAGCGCCCGGTTGCCCCGCTGGATGGCTTCAAGCAGGGTGGTTTCATCAGGGGTCATGATTTCACCGCCCGCAGAAACCCATTCGGCACATAGCGATGCCAGTTGCCACTCAGCGCCTCGCACACCGATTGCCGCGCGCCGACCACCACGACCTTGCATTGTTTGTCGCGCGGGTCTAAATGTTCGATAGCCGCCGTACCGGGTTGCTCATACAGCCAGCCCTCATAGGCCGGAATGTCCAGCATAGCCAGCGGGGGAGTGTCCTGGCTCATGACGCCACCGCCAGTCCGCGACTCAGTAGCTTGAACAGCGGTAGGTCATCCTCGATCAGTGCGGGTTTCTCCACCACCTCGAAACGCGCTTCGACACGCTCCCCGACCACATCACTCAGCACCCGCCGCACCTCGCGAATCAGCCGGTGGTTGAGCATGTCGCGGGCATAACTGTTGGCACAGCCGATCACGAACACCTTTTCATCCAGCCGGATAAAAAACGCTCCACGCAGCCAGGTATCAAAGGCGGCGCGATCAAGCTGGATTTCAAGCTGGGTGTAGGCGATGTTCCAGCGGGCTTCGGCCCGTGCTTCGGCCTCCGTTTGCGGGTAGCGATACTCCAGTTCATCCACAATGGGTGTGTTCGGCGCATTGTCATCCGGCACGGTCTCCACTTCCGTCGTCACCTCCGGCGCTTTGACCTGACCCTCGCGCAGCAGATATAACATCCCGCCGACCCGTGACCTGTCAAATCCGGTAGCCGCTTGTTCCCAGGCGCGGGTGACTGTCGCCGCGCCGTGCTGTTTGACGTACATCTCCAGCACCGGCCATGACTGCCGCCATGTACGGATCAGTTCATCCGGCAATACCGTCAGCGCGTGGGGAAGGGGGGCAGCGGAAATGGGGGTTGGGGTCGGCGCGTCGTCCTGACCGTCCCTTTGCTCGGATGCGTGGGTTTCCGGGATGTCCGGCTTGCGTTCAACCAGATCACCTGAATTGGAAATGGATTTGAATTCAGCAACAGCAGCACTGGTCTTGCGTGCGCGTGCTGTTGGTGTTTTCCTTGTCTTGTGTTGAGAAGATTGTTGTAAAGATTCTTGAGAATCACCACAGGTTGTCAGGGTCATCTCGTCAACCTGTGTAGGCCATAAAACCAGTTGGCCGTGACCATCACGACAGGTTGTCGCATAGGCTTTGCGGTTGTCGCCGCGCCCCTTGAATGGTTGCTGACTGGTGAGATGGCCGTCCCGTTCGAGTGCCTTGACGTGTCGCTCGATAGTCCGTGATGAAAAAATACCGGACAGTTGTGCTGACCACTCTTTGTAGCCCAGCGCATAGGTATGCCAGCGACCATCCCGAAAAGTGTCTTTGCCCCGCCGGGCATTGCTGGCAACCCAGCGGTCAATAACATCAAAAATAATAGCTCGATTGACATCTCCAAATTGTTTCACTCGAACCGGATCAACGCGGAAGTTACCCGCCGGAAGCAGGCTATCGACTACCGGGTTATACATTTCCCACCCCTCCGGCAGCACGCTCAGTCCAGCCAGTCCGCACAACCAGGACAAAAGTCCTCGTATGAACTTCGTAAATAACTTGCAATACCTATTGCATGAAACCCGATTCATGTTACACTACCTCATAGATGAGTGGGGCGCGCTGGGTTAATGCAGAATGGCCTCAGCCCGCCTTGCGTACAAGTCTGTGGTGGGGTTAACCACCTCACTGCGCTATCCTTCCTGCTCAGAAGGGTAGGTGTCC
>ERZ761584.543-NODE-543-length-11207-cov-48.401542_pt1 | contig 11207 bp, 9 predicted proteins | sample MGYA00512168_ERZ761584 | MGnify/ENA primary metagenome ERZ761584 (study PRJEB28899, sample SAMN03785564) | bioreactor sludge metagenome | biome: EBPR Sludge; feature: EBPR Bioreactor; material: 0.22µm filtered reactor supernatant | place: Saint Lucia: Queensland...
GAGGACTTGGGATGCTCCAACAACTAGACACCGCAGACAGCGTGCGCCGTGAGGTGGCACCCCGTACCGCGCAGAAACACAAAGCCGAGTTCGGCCAGTTCATGACGCCTTCGAGCGTGGCCCGCTTCATGGCGTCCCTGTTCCCACCGAGCACCCTGCAGACCTGCCGCCTACTGGACGCAGGCGCGGGCGTTGGCGCGTTGTCCTGCGCCTTTCTCGACCGCTGGGTGACGGGCGGCTTTGGCTTTGAGTCTGTCGAGGCGACGGCCTACGAGATCGACGAGAAGCTGCGCGGCCACCTTGCGCAGCACTTGGCCGGATACAGCCGCGTGACGCCCCGCATCATCGCGGGCGATTACATCGAGCTGGCGACCGCCGAAGGTCTGCAGGATCGAGGCTATACCCATGCGATCCTCAATCCGCCCTACAAGAAGATCAACAGCCAATCAGACCACCGGCTGGCCCTGCGCACTGTCGGCATCGAGACGGTGAATCTGTATTCCGCGTTTGTCGCGCTGGCCGTGGGCGAGGCAGCGCCGGGCGGGCAGATCGTGGCCATCATCCCGCGCAGCTTCTGCAACGGGCCGTATTACCGCCCGTTCCGTGACTTCATCCTTGAGCGGGCGGCGATTCGCCACATGCACCTGTTCGAGTCGCGCAACAAGGCTTTCAGGGATGACGAGGTGCTGCAGGAAAACATCATCATCCGCTTGGAGCGTGGCGGCCAGCAGGGGCCGGTCACGGTCACGACTTCGACCGATGACAGCTTTTCCGACCTGACCACCCACGAACACCCGTTCGACCGGATCGTGTTCCCGGATGACCCGGAGCGGTTCATTCATGTGCCGACCACCACCGAGAAAAGCGCCATCGAGCTATCGCCCGCCGTGCGCTACTCGCTGGCCGACATTGGCGTGAAGGTATCGACCGGGCCGGTAGTCGATTTCCGGCTGAAAGCTCACCTGCGCGACATGCCCGAGCCGGGCACCGTGCCCCTGATCTACCCCGGCCACTTGAGCATGACCGGCACCGTCTGGCCCGTGCCCGGCTTGAAGAAGCCCAACGCGATCATGCGCAACGACGAGACGGAAAAGTGGCTTTACCCGAACGGGTTTTATTGCGTGGTGCGCCGCTTCTCATCGAAGGAGGAAAAGCGCCGCGTGGTGGCAAGCATCGTTGATCCTGCCGCCTTTGGCGATCATTCCGTGCTGGGCTTCGAGAACCACATGAACCTGTTTCACGAGGACAAACACGGCTTGCCCGAGGCGCTGGCCCGTGGGCTGGCCGTGTTCCTGAACACGACCGCAGTAGATGAGCATTTCCGGCGCTTCAACGGCCATACACAGGTCAATGCAACCGACCTCAAGCTGATGAAGTACCCGAGCCGTAACACCCTGACCGAGCTTGGCAAGTGGGCCATGCAGCAAGGAACGCTCACGCAAGAACAGATCGACGCCAAGCTAGGAACCCTGACCGCATGAACAACCAAAACGACTACATCGAGGCCGCGCAGCAAATCATCGTTTCCTTTTGTCGCTGTGGGAGGTTGCAACATTCACAAAGGTGTCGAAATCGACATTGGCGGCGATGGAAGGTGGGAGCAGGCCCGCTAGCACGAAGGTATTGTTGCGTTACAGCACCTTGTTCAACCTGCCGCTGTCTTCCGTCTTCTATCTCGCCGAACACATCGACGACAAATGCGCACCGTCAACGGAAGCGATGATGGTTCCTATCGAAATCGGATTGATGCTCAAGTGGCGATAATAGCTAGACGCCACATCTAGCTATTCGATCGGAGCGGAAGGAGGCAGTTGCTGTTGCGGCTGCCTCATCTGCGCATATAGATCATCGAAATCTTCGAACCCAAGATCCTTGATCCTCGTCTCGAAATCGGCAGTGAACCGATACAGCTCCGACCGCAGATCCTGTATCTGCCTTGCATAGTTGTTGAGCAGTTCTATCTTCGTCGCACCAGGGATCTTATAGTTCCCTCGTACCTCATCAGTTCGATGAAGCAATGACGTTACCGCCTCATATGCCTTGTTGACCTGCTTATTCGCATTCCACACGATGTTCCCTGCGTGCATCAATTCGTGGCGCATCGGAGGAAGTGGCTCCATCCTTGGCCGACCAAGCATCGCTTTCCCTTGGAGAGCAGGTTGTGTATAGGCGTTGTACATCTTCGTGATCTCGCCCATAACCGCACGTTTATGCATCAACAATTTCGCCTCGCTTGTTTGGCGAGAGATGTGCATAGGGTCGGTCATTCCTTCCGGTAACAACCCAGCGAATACCCCTTGCGTTGAGGCCGATCGTTGCTGTCCTAGCATCGCGTCCGATACAGCATTCAATTTCTGGGTATCGTTCTCGTAGCGAGGATAGGTCAGTGCGTCGAGTGTCATGGTGGCAGCAGTACCTGCTCCCATAAGCAACTCTGATACCGCTGCTTTAACGACATCATATCCGGTTGCGGCTCGTGGGTCAGCGGGGTCGGAGAAGTCCCGCGTTACAAAGTTATCGCTACCACCATACCGTCCACCTGTGGGAAACTCCTTGATCTCTGTATCGCCATATTGCGACAATGCATAGAGAGACCGAACAGCAGGATTGTTCGAGCCCATCGTCAACCATGACGGCAACAACATCGAGCCACTAGATAAGACACCCGATTTCAGGTCCTGTTGTGCGGTCTCGGTTCCCATCACAGCAAGCCCCTTCGACAAGGCTTCGTGGTCCATGTCACCGGATAGAGCACGACGACAAAACTCTTGTAATTCAGTGTCGCCAGACTTATAGCCGCACATCGTTCCTACTGTTTCAATCAGCGCGGACATGAACGGTCGATGTGTAGGCTCGAATGCACCTATCCCTACAGGAACCCCAGCAACTTCGAGCGGCATTCCTCGCGCCCGTTGTTCCGGGGTCCATCTCGTCCAATATTCCTCCTGCGATTCTGGTGAGAGGTTGACGATACTGGTCAATGCTGCTGTTGCAAGAGCGGACATTGCAACCCCCACCCTAAATGGGTGTTCTCTAATTGCGTTGAGGAATGCTCTCGGTGCTTGGATACCGACAGGACCCCAAGGCTCAAACTTCTGTGTGCCTTGAACAAATCGCCCGTATTTGGTGGCGCTCGATCCAGCTATCCGTGAAGTGTCGCCGGCAAACGCTCTTGTTTCGGCTGCCACTCGGTTCAGTTCGGTGGGTGTCATGCTTGGCGTGAATTCGATAAGCGGTATGGTCCGATTGCCAAACTGTACATGCTTAACGTGCGCCGATCGGTCGATATTGGCCGCGAAGAATTGTGTCCTTACCGACTTGTGAAAAGCGGACAACACACCGCTGTACATCCTGAAGAATGGGTGCGCTCGGATCTGCCCACCGATAGTCGGATCGTATTTCTTCACAAACTCTGGTGATGCCTTCCTCGCTGCCTCTGCAAGGCGAGAACCGGCGAGCGCATCTGTGGCAAGGAACGTGCTGCTATCAGCGCCCGTTCTCTCCATCAATCCAACAGTGCTGTTCAGCGACGCATTGGTTAGAATATCGACGAGTTGAGCAGTCTTCTGTGGTCCGAGCAACTGTGCGATCGTACCGTTATTGGAGATGCTGTTCCTGACAGCGGTTGTTAATTGTTCTACTCCTCGACCATAGACCCTTCTCGCTACTCCTGCAGGAGCAGCGGTGAGAATGTCCGCTCGAGGAATACCGAGCTCCGATAGCGTTTTGCCAGTAGCACGACGAAGCCCTTCATCTATCACCCCAACCGCTCTTTCGGGCTTGGCATTGGTGTATGCGGTGAGAGTATCGTATGTGACAGCCTTCGCTGCGAACATCGGGTTGCCCATTCCCGTCGTGAAGGCTTGTCCAAGCTTAGACGCATCGGCCAACTTCCCAAGGAAGTCTCCTAGTTGCGCTTCGGGCAATATCCGCACGACACTATCAATAACTGGGTCGCTGATATGCCATGCTTCTCGCTTGCCGTTTCTCGCAACGACGATGGCCGTGTCATCGAGCTTACCTCTATAGGCGAGCACTTTCTTGGTAGCAGGATCTTGTACATTCGCTAGGGTATCAATCACATCTCGTCGGATCGAGTTGCGTTGTACCAGTCGCGTCATATTGTTGATCCATTGGAAGTCAACATCTTGCGGTGGCGCGATCTCTCCTGGCTTCAGGTCCAGTTCCCGTTCAAGCAGGAACTTCCCTCCATCATAGTTCTTGCTCTTCATCACCTTCGCAACGGCGGTATCATCCATCGCTTGTATCGGTGAATAAGTGCGGCCCTGATATCGCGTCATTGTTAGGTTGTCGATAAGCCCCTCATCTTTCATGTAGGTGAGAAAGTCGTGATAGAACTTATTGCTTTCATCTACAAGCGCGGCGATGTTTGGGTTGGACCGTGCACGGTGGATCTTCGTAGTTAGATCGGCAAAGGAGTGGCCAAACCATACTGTTTGATTATTCGCCAGCATGGTGTCTTGAATGGTTTGGAAGTTCCTCGTGTCTGCATATTCGGCAAGCTCTGCAGGAGACAGCTTGGCGAGTTTGTCGTAATGCGCACGAAGAGAAACAGTCCTTACCCCATTGGGCAGTTGTCCGGTGTTGACAATGTTCTGCATCTTCGCGGCGAGAGGCTGTTGAGAAGTCAACCTCCAACGATCTTCAATGTCCGACCTTCCTGCGGTTCTGAGGATATCGAATAGTGGTGCATCACGATCGACCAATTCTCCTCTGACCGCCCCAAAACGGGATACTACAGAGGTCTTCGGTGTTACCCTTGCCCCGCCAACGAGATCGGTTGCGAGCATAGATTTGTCTGGCGTCCTTGTGCCGATTGTGCTGCTAGCATTGATTACCTCATCTAACCGTCGTTGTGCTTGGAAGGCACGATACGCAGACAACCCTCCCAATGCCGCCAACCCGCCCCACATCGCACCGGAGATAAGAGTCGAGGTCTTCAACTCATCACTCGGCTGTACCATCGGCAGAGTTCCCACCGCCGAGCTAGGTTCATCGGACATAAACAATTCGCCAACCGATTTGTAGTTAGGATCGGCTTCGTTCACTAGAATGTCTGATACGCCGGTAGTCAAGCCGAGTTCTGCTATCTTCCCAAGTCCAGTCTTTGCCTGTATTCCCGGCAACAATAACTTTAGTGCATTGGGGATCTTGGCCATGCCGGGAATGATCGTTGCCATTCGTGCTGCCATCTCAGCAGTATCGCTCGGATGGTCTACACCCATCCATCGGTTTGATTGTTCCAGCCCGGATGCAGCAATGTCTTGGTAGGTGTGCAGATTGAGGGGTTCGGTTGTCGGTAATAATGCACCAAGCCTATTATTCGGCGCGGGGCCTTTGTCCTGCAATGCTGAACTTGCATAGTTTGCTGCACCTTCAACAGCGGCGAGTAATTGGTAGATTGCGCCGGGTAGAGGAGTGCCTGGAGGTGCTGCCAACACATCCGCATATCCCGCAACTACTTGTCGAGGTAGCCGATACGACGGCTTGTCTGCCTCCACATTTGCCTCAAGCTGCTTCACATCGAAGATGCCTGGAGCGTAGTTGTTGGGATCGAATGGCGTGGGCATGACTACTTCTTGTTCAAGAGGTCATTCATTTCTTTGTCGGTATAAGTGACCGGTAGCGAGAGACCAGGCACAAATATGATATGGTCAAGGTTGCCTGTCTTCTTGTTGATTACTGCTCCTCCCCACATTGCTTCATCACCATGCACTCTTCGCACGACTTGGTTTATCTTGTTCGCATCAAAGCTGCTAGACGATGGGCTCGGAGCCGATCGAACAGGAACGGGCGGTTGGCTAGAACCATAAACAGTTCGTTGTTCTTGTGGATAGCCGACTGCTTCACCAGTAACAGGATCTCGTACGGTGGTTATTACTGTTTTGTTCTTGTCTTCTCCGTTTCCATTCGTGCGGATCGAAGCCTGTCTTTCTTCCGACTGCATCTTCTCTCGGTCTTTCTGCGACACGTAATCCCCCAGATTGTCGCCGAATAATGCCCTCTCTGTACCGGGAGGAAGGCGCAATCCAGCACTGCCGAGCGAACCAACCGCACTCGCACCGGCCCCGACAGCCTTTCCTCGTTCTTCGGCAATGCGTCGAGTATCTGCACCGGCAGCATAACCGGTGTCTATTGGCGCACCACCTAGAATAGTTGACACCCACCGAGCGTAATTCTCTCCGCCAATTGCGCCGGGCAGGTTGCCTGCTTGTCCGATCAGCGCTTTGGCAACTTCGAGATTTGCTTCGTTCCCGGATTGTCCCTTCAACACTATATTGAGAAGCGCATTCATCGTATTGTCCGATAAGCGCGCTGATCCCGCATATAGCCGATTGGCTTCACTATTGGCGAGTTCCCAAGGGTCGGTCATCGAACAGTTCCCGTCGTCTTCGGTTGCTGAGATGTCGTATTCGGTTGCCGAGATGATGCGAGGTACTGCAACACCTTGTCGAATTCGGCACTTCGCTGTTGTTCTCGACTATAGTTGCCGAACAAGCTACCACCAACTATGAGCGAGTTCGACAGCGAATGATCTGCAGGAGTGATCGTCACCCTTGCAGTCGGAATGCCGTATGCGTTCGACTGCGATGCTTGTGGGACAATGTTCCTTTGCGATAACAGTGCCGGTGTCAAGGTATCGGAAGTTGGGTTGAAGCCCTGGAACGATGACGGTGCGCGGAGTGCCTGGTACGTCCCAAGCAATCGAGACAGCTCGCTTCCTTGCAACTGGTCATTCGTGGCCTGTCCCTGTGCAGTCGATCGGAGCAATTCGTTCGATAGCGTTTCGGCACGATCCTTTGCCATATTCGACACCGCATTCGTACTATCTTGCCCTGTTCTCAGGCCAAGACGAGACAGTACCTCTTGGGTATCGTCGAACCCACGATTAACCGATCGACTTGCCAACTGTTGCAGCAATGGTGTTATCGTATCGCTTGACTGTCTACCAGCAAGGTTCGCGATGGCAGCATCACCTTGATCAAACTCCTGCAGCCGTCGAGTTTGATCAAGCCCGAGTCCGCGGATCTGGTTGAGTGCATCTCCTAACAACGCAGATTGTGCGGCATCGCTACTCCCTTGTATCCGTTGCGTTGTGTCACTCGGCTCAACAATCCATCCCCTTACTGGATCGTAACGGGTAACATCACCACGAAGATTGGTCGTTGGTGCGGTCGAATATTTGAACGTTCTTTCTGCTTGAGCCCTCGCCGCCGCGCTGTCTTGCATCTGTTGTTGCGCATTATACTCGCTGGCTTGTCGCGTATATTCAGCGTTTCCTTGTCCTTCGCTTGTTGCTTGTAACATCCCGAGCGATTGAAGGAGTAGTGCGATCGTTGTCGGGTCCATCAGAATACTCCTTGCGTCCCAATACCTCGCCGCTTGGCTTCATCTTTCTTCCGGGCAGACAACGCAGCGGCAAGGGTATCGCCAGGATTGTATTGCTGTTGCGCTACTCCTCCCGTCTGAATGAGCGAGGTCGGTTGAAACAGTTGTGTCTCTCCAAGTCGAGAGCGGATATCGCCTTCGAGATTGCCGAGCAGTTCACTGCTTTTGGACTGAATCCCCTGCCCGATCGAACCGAGATCGAGGTTCTGTCCGTAGCCGAGAGTGCCCGCCCGCGAAAAGGCATCGGTTGCGAGACTGCCAAGTGACGATCTCGCACTTCCCAATGCACCCTCTCCGATGGTATTCAGCGTCGATCGTGCTCCTGGAACCTGCGAGTTCAATTCCGCGATGGCTGCCGTTTCTCCTTGTTCGTTCAGCAACCCTCTACTGCGAGCGTTCTTGATCGCCTGTTCTGCCGTTGTGCGTTGTTGCCCAAGAAGGGCTTCGAGAATGCTATCATCAGAAATGTCGGGGATATAGGACGATTGATACCCCGCTTGGAATGGACCAGATTGCAGAGAGGTCGTTGCTTGTTGTCGAGCCTTGGACAATGCATCGGCAAGGGCAGTCTCTGCAGTCGTGGTTCCGAAATATGAGCCGGGGGTGTCTGCCAAATTCGGGATCGCTGCGTTCTCTGCCGAGACAGCATTGGCCAGGGCTGCAACGTACCTTTCCATGTTGGGATCGGAATAGTACAACGATCCTACAGGAGATGAGTACGACAACCCATTTTCGATAGGTTGTGTCGATACACCAACTCCCAATGTATTCGCCTGTCCTGTTGCCCGAGATAGTGCATTGGCGAGGGCAGCCGATCTCGCGGTGTCGAATGTGGATTGCTTCTGTGCGGTCTCGGTAGCGACGGCAGCCGCACGTTCCTCCTCCGCTTTCTTCGCGTCGAGATCCCGCTGTCTCTCGTATGCGAGCTGTGCGTTGTATTGATCATTGGCGCTAGGATATTTCGGCTGTTCTTGGAACAGGCTGCCAATCACCGGTACGTTTGACAATACCTTCTTAAATCCGCCACCGCAGCCCATCTATTTTCTCCACACGAAAATCTTGCCTGTCTCTTCTAGCCCCATACGACAGAGAAACCGTGATGCCCTGTCATTGTCTATCCCGAGATTAATCCCGAACGTCGCACCGATCACTCTATCGAAGTTGCGCAACCAGTTCAGCGCACGATCGACAATTGTCTTCGCGGCAATGGGATTGGTAGCCGCGAAGAACAAGTCAAACCCCCACAGAAAGGAGTTGAACGGTAGTTCATCAACATAAACCCCGATGACACCATTGATCGCACCATCCTCTCCAACACTAAACAATACCTCAACATCCATCGTTTCAGTTGTCCGATCAAGGAACCGACACAGCGTGTCGCATTCGATGGGCATGTCCTTCGCGAACTCCGCCTTTTCGAGATATGCGATGACGAAATTCGCGACGGGCTTTACCATCTCGGGGCAATCACGCAGCGACGATATCACTCACGCCTCCACTAAGGACAACGGTATAATCAACATCGTGGTCTTGTTCACCGCTCGATACGGCATAGTCTTGGGGCATTGATACGTTACCCGCCAAATGTAGCCACGATGTGAATTCTGCATTGATTACAGTTATCGAGAAGTTGAGGAACTCTACCTCGTCAGGAGACGATATCTCGGTTGTGGCAGCTTCCGAAACGAGCGTATCCGATAGATCAGGAGTTGCTGTGGCATAACCAACATGTGTCGGAGATACCATTAGCACTTCTGAATCTCGGAACTCCGCTGCCTCCATCGTGTTGGCGAGGGTTATCGCTTCGACTGTAAAGGTGGTTTCTACAGAACCAACTAGGATCTCGACAACAGAGATATTGGTATAGCTGTTTCCGCTCGTCCCATTGTAATTGATCGAGGCGGTTGTCGTACTTGTATGTTCACCGATCGCAACACGAAGGTTCTTCGATGCAGATGTGTTGACGACGGTATCGACCTCAGTTGCTGGTGAGGTGATAGAGGGCGTTGTAGTATCGTGAAAGCTCCCGTACATTTGGATGATCAGGGAGCCAACCTCGTCTGCCGCTAATGCAACCTGTGCAGAAGTAGACCAAACTGCAGCACTATAATGTCCTGAGGCGCCAATCCCATCGGCACCAGTCAGTTGCATCATAAAGGCGGCACCTTGTCGTGCCGCTGCACTGAATGTGCATACTACATTTGCAGTTGCTGCTCCTGGATTTGGCCAGTACGCATAGGCTACAACCGATGCAGGAGATGTCGGATTGTTGAAGGAAAGGATCGTCGTTGCTGCGATACCGTTGAATGTTATCGCAGTTAATTCTGCGGTACTGCCATTGAATGCCTGAACATTTAGTGCAATCAATAAATCGCGACCACCCGAATGGGTGTGCGAGAACGACCACGATGTATTGTTTAGGTATCCCGAGGTCGTCTTGGTTCGCGATTGTACCGTTACAGCCATCTAGTTAGATGCCTTATCTAGCTGGATGAGATGATCGTCGCTCCGAAATCCACTCGCATCGTATTCGGCGCATCAATTGCTGCCGACGATCCGCGGTCCCAATACATAATCAATGGCTTACCGCTTGCGGTGTCGTTGTACAATACAGCATAACGGAACGGTCCGAACGATCCGCCCGATGCAGTGAACACTACGTCATCGCCCGAGATCGAGACCACGCCACTGGTGTTGTCCATTGCCACATTCGCAACGGCACCACCGCCCGAACTGTACCCGTTTTCCGCGGTGATTTGAGTAATGTCGGCGAGTACGGCATCGTTGCTTGCAGATGGCGCTGTATTGGTCAACGCCACCTTAAATGTGTCGCTGCTAAAGTCGTGCTTGCCCAGTAACGTGTCTTCGGCGAAACAATGAAACTTCACTCCTGCAGCCATCGAACTACTCCTTTACTTCCACTTGAGCAATTGAGTGGCACGGGTACGCTCAATCCACGTCCACACGGTTCCGGCAATGATGGTCCCCGCGTTGATCAGTTGGCCCAGATCGACTTCGGGCCGGTTTACTTCAGTCCCGTGTGACAGCGCAATGCCAAGCGCGAACTGCAGAAGATAGGCGACCGCACCGCCAACACCACCGCTGGGGTCCACTGCAGTGGCGACACCGAGCGCACCGGTTAGCCCTGCCGCCCATACTGTACGAGAACGAGATGCGTGTTTCATTTCTTTTCCTCTTGATGTGAGAGCCGACGTTTGATTTCGTTGATCTCTTGATCGCGCAACCGAAAGTCCCGTTGCGCATCGCTCGCACGATAACGGTCATCGGTACGAGAATTTAGTTCCTGCCGAAGCCCAGCGATTTCGGTGCTGAGGCCGGATAGTTTGCTATTTAGCTCCACCAACGCAATCCTTGTTGCAGTGTTGCCCTCAACCACCCACCACATGCCAGCCAACATGATCGGTAACAAGACAGTCGCCACCGTGGCGAGGACTTTCGCAGCGAGCCCGTTAAGCATGATAGAAGATGACCTTCGCTCCATCAATGGATAGGTGTCATCCCCCGTATTGATGCCAGGACTCACGGCTTTAACTCCACTTCACCGATCTCGCCTTCGATTTCTTTCGGCGCTTCCTTGCTGGCCTCCAACTTTGCCATTGCCGCTACGGTTGCTGCAGAGACCTTCTCCGCAATAGCGGCTTCGATCTTTGTTCGATCCGCACCGGGACAGAAAGCTGTCAGCACGTCGATGCGTGGTTCGATCTTCAGCGGGGGCTTCGGGGTTTCTATCGTCGAGGTCGGATCGGGGGTCACCTCGACATATTCATGGACATGGA
>ERZ761584.544-NODE-544-length-11204-cov-3.804198_pt1 | contig 11204 bp, 16 predicted proteins | sample MGYA00512168_ERZ761584 | MGnify/ENA primary metagenome ERZ761584 (study PRJEB28899, sample SAMN03785564) | bioreactor sludge metagenome | biome: EBPR Sludge; feature: EBPR Bioreactor; material: 0.22µm filtered reactor supernatant | place: Saint Lucia: Queensland...
GACGACGGTCGCGGCCGGGTTCGTCTCGCGCGCGAGTTGCGCGAACATCTTCACGAAGCGCGGGTCGTCGCCGAGCATGCGGCCATTCGCCAGTCGCGCGGTGAGCAGGTGGTTCTGCGTCTCGGCGTCGAGCATGGAGTTGAGCATGTTCGAAATGCCGTTCATGTTGGCGCGGAAGTCGCCGCCCATCTCCTTGCGCAGCGCGTCTTCGGCCTGCGCGCGGAACGACGAATCCGCTTCCGCCATCTGCGCAGCTTGCCCGCGCTGCATCTGGTCGTACCAGCCGAGAACAGCCTTGACCTCGCCTGGCTTCAGGTTGGCCTCGTGCGCCGCCGCGGTGAAACTGTCCAACAGCGGCTTGTCCGCGTCGGCCCACACATGGCCCTGCCCGAGCGCCACGTCGTAGCCGGCCGCGGTTTCGGGGATGCCGTTGTCCTTGCGCCACGCCGCAACCTGTTCCGGGGTCGGATTGTCGGGCAGCGTCGCGGGCTTCACGCCCTGCGAGACCTTCGCCTGCAACTCGCGGTAGGATTTCGCGAAGTCGCCCTTGGTGGAGAAGCGATCGAGCGTCTTCAGGAACGCCTTGTCCTCGCCCGCGAACTCCTGGCGCCAGTTGTCGCCCGCGGCAGCCTGCGCGGCGCCTGCGCCCGCATCCTGACCGCCGGCGCCACCCGCCAGCGTCGTGCTGGCCTGATTTCCTGCGGGCGCGGCTCCGGCGTCGGCCGGGGCGCCCGTCGCGCCGGTGTCAAGGCTGGCTTCGCTCATCCGTTTTCCTTTCCAGAACGGCGCTCGGCATTTCGATCATGGCGACGATCTCGAGCCCCACGAACCTCTTGCCTTGCGCAAAATCGCTGTCGCGCGGGCTGTCGGGGTAGAACGTGTTGTCCCCGACGCCGCATGCGGTTCTCAGAATCCATTGCAGCGCCCGCTTCTGCTGGCCTTCGGACGCCTTGCCTTCGGCAAGCGCCTTCATCGCGAACACGTCGGCGCGGTCGCATTGCGACGGCTTCCACGGGCGGAAATCCTTGGCGCGCATGCGCAGCATGCGCTACCCCGCCGCCGCCTGCTGCGGCTGCATTCCCATCGCGGCTCCGATCTTCTGGGCTGCGGAGCCCGCCTGATCGGCAATGCCGGCCCCGCGCTCCAGTTCGTCCATCGTCTGCTGCTGCTGCATCGCAGCCGCCTGCTGGCGGGCGTCGTCGGCCTTGCGCTGCGCGGCGACCTTTTCGTCCACCATCCAGTTGGCCGGCGCGCCCGCGCCTTCCACCGCATCGCGGAACGCGCGATCCACGTCGACATCGTGACGCACGCTCGGGTCCATCTGGACAGCGATCTGAAGAAGCTGCGCGGTCTGCTGAAACGCCTGGCTGTTCGCCCGGGACTGCGCCGCCTGCAGCGGGCTCTCGAAGGTGAACCGCACGTCCTGCCCGCGCAGGATGTCGGGCATGTCCTGCATGTTGCCGAACGCGCCGTTGCGCAGGAGGATATCGAACGTCTCGTCGCAGAGCGCGCCGTTGTATTCGGTCTCCATCGGCTCGAACAGCGGCAGCGCGCGGCGGATGTATTCCTCCACCCGCTTCTGCGTCTCGTAGGCCGTCATGTCCTTGCCGATGTCCGGCAGGTTGATCTGGTTGAGGTAGAACGCTTCCTTGATGAGCTCCAGGATGCGCGTCTCGCGGTCGACGCCCCAGTTGAGCCCGGAGCGATCGATCGGCAGCGGGCGCAGCGCCTCGCCGGTCTTCTCGTCGTATTCGGCGTCGATGTAGGTGACGCCGCCGGCAAACGTGTTCACGCCGCCCTGAATGACCTCGCCCACGGCCAGCATCGGCGGATCGACGGCCTTCTGTCCGGCCTCCAGCAGCGTCAGCGTGATCTGCTGCAGCATGCGGGCGTCGGCGATGGCGATCACGGTCGCCGGCGAATAGGCGTAGGGCGAACCCGAAACCGTCTGCCAGCGCGGAACCACGTAGCCGAGCGAGAACGCCGGGCGCTCCTCCAGGATCGTTTCGTTGTCCTTGTCGATGTAGATCGACACGAACGGCAGCTTCTTGCCGCGCGCCTGCTTCAGGTCGTAGTCGTCGGCCGGCAGGACGATGTGCTGGCAGGCGAAATTCTTGAACGGCTCCTTGCCGACGACATCCTTGACCTTGCCGCTGTTGGCCTGGCCGAACAGCCCCATCAACTGGCGGGCGTCGATCTTCCACTTCCGGTGGAGGCGATCGATTTCGAGATGGCCATTCTCGGCCCATGCGCAATCGCGCAGATGCCAGCAGCGATAGAGCAGCGCATCGCGCGTCTGGTTCAACTGCGGCTGGATGACGGTCTGGCCGAACGTCGCGAAATCGTGATCGCCTTCGCGCGTCGCGCGCACGAACCCGGACTTGGAATCGTACATCGCCCGGCGCTGGACCTCGCCGGCCCAGTCCAGCCATTTGCGCGCGGACGGGTCCTTGTTGATCCGCTCGATAGGCGTGCGCGGATGGAACCACGGCTGGCCGCGCGGGCGCAGCATGGCGCCGATCTGGTTGGCCAGATCGCGCCGGCACATGGCCGGGGCGCCCGTCATCAGGTGCGCTGCGAACTCCAGCCCCCAGGAGCGCGTGACGGTGAAGTCGGCGCGCTCGGGATAGAAGTTCTCGGCCGTGGTCTGCCACAGCGATTGCAGCGAACTCTTGGCCGAGAAAAGCTTGTCGCCTTGCTCGATGAGTTCGCGGACGCGGTTCTTCATGGACTAGCCGCCGCCGAGCTTGGCGCCCGTGTAGGCGTCGCCGCCCATGATCGTCCCGCCCGAACCGGCCGAAGCGCCCGCGCCGCCGCCGAGCTTGTTCTTCTTGTCGTCCAGAATGGTGGAATCGCGCCCGCCGTTGCCGAGCCCGTTCATGAACTTCTGCCGCGCCGCCTCGATCGACGACGCCGAGTTCACGTCCGGCATCGGGGCCGGCGGCGTCGGCGGGGCTGGCGGAATGATCATGGGCGGCGGCGGCGGAGAGAAAAGCCTGCTCATCTGCGGTACATCCTCTTGATGCTCTCGTGACCCATGTTGGCGCGCGTCGGCCGCTCCGGGCCGCTGCGCCGCGTCATTCGCTTCAGCGCGATATCGCCCTGCGCCAGCGCCATCACGACCGCATCGCCCTTGTCGGTCGATCGCCCGAGACGCTTGCGAATATCGTCTTTCGGTTCGATCAGAATCCCGCTCGGGGTCAGGCTCCACGTCGGCGCGCACAGATCGGACACGAGTTCCGGGTCCTGCGGCAGCGCAATCGCCGAACCGCCGTCCTGATCCGGGTTCAGCGCTTCGCGCATCCGCCACCAAGCTTCGGCGCGCTTGTTGCGGAACCGCAACTGCGATCCGTCCTGCGCGGTCGCGCTCGACGCGTTTGCCGCATTGAACCGCTCGACCGGGATCGAATTGTCTTTCAGCCGCGACAGCGCGTCGCCGCCGTAGCCGCCGCCCATGTCGATCACGACCGGGCACCCGCCGCGCCGGTGCCTCACGACGAGCGCCGCGACGCTCGACCCGTCCGGCGTGTCGCGGCCGGGAATGGCCACAGGCGGCGCGTACCAGCCGCCGTAGCGCCATGCCAGAACAGTGCGATCGTCGCCGCCCTGGGCCACGTCGACAGCCATCGCCGTCATTTCGACTTCGGGGTCAGGCTGCGGCGTCCAGCGCCGCTGCGCCTCGACCACCCATGCGGTCGGAATTACCTGATATTCTGCGTCGCCGCGGGAGGCCATGAAGTTGCCGTCGCGCACCGCCGACCGGATCGGCTCCGGCAGATTGTCGAGATTGGCCTGATACCCAGTGTTGACGAGGTACGGATTGTCGCTCAGCGCGGCAGGAATGAACGAACGGCTCATCGGCACGGACACGCTCGCCGCGCCCGGCAACTGGACCGGCCCCGGGCCGTCAACCTCCAGATCGGCGCCATCAGGCGCGGTGACGAACCACCGCAACTCGCCATGCTTGGCGGGCTTCGCGTGCGTCACGTCGAGCCACGGCCGGAAGTAACCTATGATCCAGTCGCCGTCCGCATCGATCGGCGGATTGGTAGCCAGCAACGCCCGGCATCTTTGCGCCGGGTCGGTCGACCTGATCCAGCCGATGTGAAATCGGACCTGCAACTCGAGGAACTGCGTCGCCTCGTCGAACACCTTCAGATCGAAGGGCTGACCCTGCCAGTCCTGCTCGTCGCCGAGAAGCTGGTTGCCGGCGAACTGGATATACCGCCCGTCCTGCGTCCGCAGCAGCGGCGGCGGCGATCCGTTGAAGCCCGAGCGCGAGCCGTTGATTTCGATGGCGCGCTCGGTCAGCGACCCGAGGTTGGCGTACTTGCGGCGCAGGATCAGCGAGCGCTTGTGCGCTGTGAATGCGAGGCCGAGCCCGAGATCGGACTTGCCACCGCCGCCCTGCCCGCCGTAGAGCAGCACGTCGGCCGGGTGGAAATAGGCCTGCGTCTGCGGCCCGGGCGAAGGAACCCATTTGAGCGCAGCGGTGGCCTGCGCGACTTCAGCGACCACCTTCTTGCGTTCCGCCTCCGGCAGGGCGTCGAGCCCCGCCAGGATTTCTTCGAGAAGCGACATGAAGCCACGGGCGATCAGCCGTAGCTGGCGGTCGCCAGCGTGGCGGCGACGATGGCGCCTTCCATCGGGCCGAGCTGCGCGCAGACCTTGAATGCGGTCTTGGCCGTGTCGGTGATGGCGAGGATGTACTTGCCGGTGGCGTCGGTCTGGACGCGCTTGGCCTTTTTCGACACGTAGTCGATGATGTCCGCGCCCGACGCGCCGACCGCGACCGCGCCGGAAGCCGTGGTGGCCGTGAGGCCCGCGCCCGTCGTGGCGTCGGAAAGCCACAGGTCGAGCATCCGCACGCCGGAGACCGCCGCATCCTCGTTGTCCACGATCTGGAGCGTGACGAGCGTCTGGTTCGCCGTGCCGGCCGCGACCGAGGCGGTGACGCCGCTCGCGCGTCCCGCGCCGACGAGCGAACCGTCGCCCGCCAGCCCGAGCCGGCGACCGTCGAGAGAGGATAGAATCGGCTTGCCCATGTCTCAGTCCTTTCGGGGTTTCAAGCGATCACAGCCACTTCCGGCTGCGCGTACCCGGCCACGCCGGGGTTGGTCGGCGGCCAGATCGTGATGCCTGTCTCCGGTCCGGGCAGCGGCAGGCCGCCCTGGCCGAACGGATTGGCGCCGAGGATGCGCAGCGTGCGCGCCCATTCGCCGCGATCCTCGTTGGCGACGCCGCCGAGGCCGTCCATGCCGGGCGGGATGGACCATGCGGCTTCGGTCGGCGCGGCGGCAGTCATGAACCACACGCCGGAGCCGTCGGGAAGGTCGCCGTGCGTGCGCACCGCGCCGTCTGCGCCTGCGAAGCCGATGCCGCGGGCGTAGGCCAGCAGCGCTGGCCTCGCTCGTGTAGACGATCCTGAAATCTCCGGCGACGGCCATCACCATGCTCCGTCAACGACAAGATGCGCATCGAGCCATGCCGACGACGTGCCGACCGGATAGACCTTCACGGCTTCGATCCATTCGTCCACTTCGCTCGATATGGCCGAAAGCGTCGCCAGTTTCTTGCGCGAGCGCGTCCCCGTCGCAATGTCGCGCACCTGAATGATCGCCGGGTTGCTCGAATATGTCGCGCCGGCCGAAAGGCTGTCCACGGCGCGCGTCGCGGTGGACGTGGTTGTCGAGATATACGACATGGGGAACGCGCCGAGTTCGGCCTGTCCGCCCCATGCGTAGATCGTCTGCGCCGCGATCGCGCCCTGCGAGCCGTCCAGATAGTCGCGGCCGATGGCGAAGTACCACGGCGCGGCGGTGAGAACCGCAGCGGTCGAATAGCGCACCCATGCGGTCGTGAGCGTCAGCAACTGCCGAAAATACGTCGATTCGTTCGGCGTCCCGAACAGATAGAGCTGCTCGCCGCCGACAGACCCTTTGAGCCATATCTCCCATTTGTGCGAGGCGGCGGTGAGCGTAGGGCTCAACTGAGAGACGAGGCTGCGGTTGCCGGCGCCGGAGACGGCGGGAAACACAACCTTCGCCGCCGTCGTCGTTGCATCCGGCGCGGTCGTGAAGTTCCCCGTGACGATCGGCGCGGCGACGCCGGCGCTGAGTTTCTGCCAGTTCGCGTCGCTGAGATCGCCCGACGCCTTCAGCATGTTCGTGCGGCTGGTCGTTTCCAGCAGCAGGCCCTTCGCCGCCAGCGTCGCCGGGTCGTAGTCGAACCGCGCGGCGTTCGTGCCGGCCTGCGTCAGAGCGCCCGACGCATTCGTCGCCCACGCCGATCCGGCGCGGCTGAACGTCAGCCATGCCGGGATGGCCGGCGAGGTGCGGAAATCGGACGAGGCGACGGCGAGCCCGCCGCCCGTCGACACAGTCGGCGGGAACGATGGCGAGAATGCCGGGCTGAAACTGTGCTGCCCGCGCCACGACAGGCTCATTGCACGCGCGTCCCCTTGACCCAGGCATAGACGCCGGTCGCCGTCGTCCGGACAGCGCGCATCGGTCCCGGGGGGGCCTCGAAGCCGTAGAGGCTATTGGCCGTCAAACTCAGATTGGTCGCGTCGATGTCGACCCACGTCCCCTGCGGCGTCTGGTATTGCAGCTTGACCGAGCCGCCGCCCCATGCCGCCGCCTCCGCGATAAACCAGCCGCGACCGCCGAGCCAGGTGTAATCCCCGGCCGCAGTCGCCGCCACGTCGTTCGCGATCAGCGGAAGTTGGATCTCCGATGCCATGCGAATCAGTCCTGTTTGGGCTTGGCGCGCTGGCCTTGCGCGAGGATGAAGGCAAGACGCCGCGCCGTCTCGAACGGCGAAGCGTCCTCGGTCTTGATCGGGCCGCCGTCCTTGCCGGTAAGCTCGTGTTCCTGGCGGTCCCGCCACTCGTCCTTGCGGCGGTTTTTGAGCCAAAAAATCGCGGCGGTGGTGTCGGGCGGGACGTGCTCGCGGATCGGCGCGCGAACCACAGCGCCTTGAAACTGAAACACTTTCTCGCTGTCGAACGTGTAGCCGACTGCCCGGTGATAGAGAGACCGAGCGACGCGCTCGTCAGCAGCGGCCTTGCCGGCCTTTAGGGCGTCCGCAAAATCTTCGTGCCTCAGCCCCCAATCCCAGATTGTTTGGCGCCGGACGCCAAAAAAATCTCCGAGATCGACGTCAGTCGCGCCCAACGCGCAGAGTTTGCGGGCCTGCTCAACAAATTCTGGCTTATAGGACGAGGGGGCTCCCCTTTTGGGGGATGGATCGTCAGGCTGTTCGGGGAGTCTTTTTTTCCTCCCCGCGCCCTTTCTGGACCCGCCACGGGACATTTGATTTCCTGCTGCGAATTCAAAAAAATCAAACGACGGGCTCTTCGCGCAGCGCATCCGAGGCCGCGGTTGCATGTGTGGGCACGCGCCGAACTTATGTGCGGGTTGGCGCGTCGGGCATGATCCGCTATCCAGCGATCCCAGTTGGGACCATGCCGCGCGGGTCAGGGTTTCCCCCGCATTCGCCGCCCTTGAGCCCTGATCGAGGCTCCGGGCGGGATCGTGGAGTGATTTGCGGCCTGCGTCAATAGGCAGGAGATTTTTCCGCACAGCGCAAATACCGCAAAATACCGCTTGACTTGCTAGGACCAATGGCCCTATGATGCATTTGTCGATAGGGCGATGGTGCCCGCCAGAGATGGAGACGACAGATGATCAACCAGATTCCCAGCCTCGACGCCGAAACAATCGCCCGCAAGATCTCCGCCATTGCCACGCTGCCGCAGGTCGCATCCGTCCGCGAATGGAAAGGCAAGCGCGTCTACGTCAACGTCGACATGAGCCTGGAGCCCCGCGCCAGCTATCGCGGCGAGGCCAATTACGAGCTGTGGGTCGACCTCGCGAGCGGCGCCCTGATTTCTCGCGCCGGCAAGGGGATGTATCGCAGCGCCTTCATCGAGCGCGTCCGCGCCGTCGAATCGGCATGGGCCGCCGCCTGAACGCAAAACGGCCCGAGGTTTCCCTCGGGCCGACGCTTGCAGAAGCAAGATACTTTGACAAAAGCAACATGTTTCGATCCACCCCGGCGCGATGCTCGCCGTAACCACGCTCCAAGCCGATGGAGGCTGACATGACCTTTGTAGGACCGCACGCGATCAAGATCAACCGGGCGCAGGCCTTGTCCACAACCGGGCGTTACTCAGCGAGCTTTGCGGCGATGCTCGAGGCCATCCCGCTGCCGGTCGTTGCGGCGCTCACATCCCGCCAGCTCGCAGCGCTGATCGACGCCAACTGGCGGCTCGCAGACGCCTCCAAGGCGATCGCTACCCGCGAAATCTGCGATGACGGATTTGTCTGGGACACCAGGCGCAATTGCAGCCGGGAGCTGACGGCGTGACCCCCGCCGAACTCAAATCCGCCCGCCATGCCCTCGGACTCAGCGCCGAGGGTTTCGCGCGCCTCGTGCGCGTCGAAAGCGGACGGACCGTGCGCCGATGGGAATCCGGCGAGCGCGATATCCCCGGCCCGGTCGTCGTGATCGTGGATGCGATCATGGCCAGCCGCGCCGTGCGGCGGCATTTCGGAGTGTCGCTTACCCCGCCGGCTGAGACGCCATCATGTCCATGACCTGCGGGAGATCGGACAGCCTGAATTTCCGCCCCCTGAGTTCCCGCCGCCGCAGCTTGTCGCGTAGCTGCGCGTCGAAATACCGCCGCGCCAGATCGTATTCCCCCGCCGCCTCGTGCGCACGGATCGTCTCTACCACCTCGGCAGGGCATTCCCACGGGACGCCGTTGGCGGGCTCGCCGGCGCCCGTAAGCAATTCGACCACGCCGCGCGTCCGGCGGATCGCCCGCCAAGCCTCGGGGGACGGCGCACAGCCGACGAACACGTAATCCAGCATCAGCGGGCGCTGCGACGAGACGACCCTGTGCCGTACCTTTCGCGCGAACCGCACGACGGGGCAGTAGACCTCTGCCAGCCCGTCCAGATCGCGGCGGACGCGGTACAGGTGCGCGGGGTCGATTCTGGCGATGTGCCACGTCATGCCGGCGCTCCCTGCGGCTCGATATCGGCGCGGGGGAAGCTTGCGCCACGGCCCTCGTGGTTTCGGCTCGGCACACCCCGGAACGGCGGCTCGCCGCGGGCGGCTCGCGCACGGTTCCCGGCTGCAAATTCCGGACTGTCGATCTCGCACCAAACCGTGTCGATCACGACCGGCGCGCTCGGCGTGGCGCGCTCCTCGTCCCCGATTGCCTGCGCGAACCAGGCCCAGGACGTGACTTTCTTGCGCCGCTTGGCGAGGTCGGCCGCGAGGTTGCGGATCAGCGGAACGATCCGGGTTTCGACGCTGACGCCGGCCTCCGCGAGGTCCGCGATCAGCCCGAACCCGGAATCGAAATCCCTGCCGGCGGCCTCGACGCAGCGTTTTCGCAAATCCTCACGGTCGAGCGGCGGCGGCGCGGTAGCCGCCGCTGCTTCGTCAGAAGCAGCAAGGCTACTATCCCTTCCCTTCCCTTCCCTTCCCTTGGAGCTTGTTACATTTTCTGTAACAGGCGTTGTGACAGGTTCTGTAACAGACTTGTCACTGGCGGAATTTGAACCCTTTGACAGTCTGGCCTCGCGCGCTGCCGCAGTGCGCTCTCGCTGCTTCCGTTTGGCGTCCGCCGCCTCTATCGCCTTCTCCGCGATCGTCGGATGGTAGAGCCTGCCGTCCGAGCATTCGACAAATTTGCGCAGCGCGTCGGCCTTAACCTTCATCCACGATTTCAGATCGCGACCGAAACCGGCCAGATGAGCAAGAGTTCGGTCGTCCTTGGGAAGGGATGCGGCCGGGACTTGATGCCACGCCGCGCACCACAGCAGCACCGCCGCGCGGAACCCGTCGCCCGATGCGATGGCGGTCATGTCGCTGTCGCGCAGGCGCACTACGTCGAGCGGCATGTACGAGAAATCGCGCAGGTCGAGGTCTGGCGGCGTAAGGGGGGCGGACAGGCTCATGCGGCCTCCATCATCGCGTAGCCGCCCCACTGATCCGCCATCGCGTCTGCGACCCCTGGGAAAAACCGCGAGCGTTCGCGCCAGCGATCCGGCCCCGGCGGCATTCGATGGACGCGCGCCACGCGCCCATCCACGACATTCGTCGGAATCAGCGGCGGCAGATTCCTGAGCCACAGGCAGGTCCGCTTCGTCTCGCCGTGCCCGAACTGCCACGGCTGGACAGATTGCGTGAATGGCTTGAAATTCGCGATGCGCGTCTTGGCGTGCTTGTGCATCACCGGGTTTTCGATGCAGACGCGCTCGATCGGCGCATTCCAGAATGCCGAGAACAGGGCGGCGGCTTCATCGAGTTCCGCCCAAATCTGTTCCTTCGACTTGCCCGGCGGCGGCGCGCTGAGCCAGCGGACGCCGCTGTTGCAAAGGCGGGTGCAGGGCGGGTGCGCGACCATGAGCAAGTCCCAACCGTCGCCGAGAATGGAGCGCGCGTCGCCCACGATGTGCTTGTTCGACCGATCCTCGGCCGGCAGCAGGTCGCAGGACCAGGCGTCGTGACCTCGGGAGGCGAAGGCGCGTCGCACGACACCGGAGAATTCGCAGGCGACGAGCACTCTCACGCCGCGCCCCCTTCCCTCAATCTCACGAGCGTCGCCAGCGCGGCCCATAGCGCCGCGAGCGCGGTTTCGTGGCGGCCGATCCATTCCGGCGGGCGCTTCAACTCGCCGCGCTTCACCCGCGCCACGAGGTTCGCCCGCGCCATGCAGGCCAACTCGAGCTCGTCGATCTGTGCGGCGAGCGGGATGGCGTCAGGCATGGTCGGCCTGTGGGATGAGTGCGGCGAGTTCTTCGGGGAGGTTTCCCGATGCAATCAGCCGTTCGATCTTGCGGCAGGCGTGCATGACGGTCGTGTGGTCGCGCCCGCCGATGAACCGGCCGATCTCGGGGAGGCTTTTCAGGGTCTTGATTCTGGCGAGGTACATCGCGAACTGGCGCGGCAGGACGATATCGGCCGTGCGCCGGTGCGAGAGAATATCCATGATCGTCGCGCCGGAGGCGGCGCTGACACGCTTGACGATCTCCCGGACCGACGGCGATGCGACGTAGATGCTTTCCTCCCTGCGGAGCTGTTCCATCTTGAGGATCGCCCGCGCCGCGCTGCGCCACTCGACCACGGCGACCTGGCGCGCCAGTTCGATGGATCGCGCCAGCTTCTCAGCTTCGGCAGCCTCCCGG
>ERZ761584.545-NODE-545-length-11195-cov-2.848025_pt1 | contig 11195 bp, 15 predicted proteins | sample MGYA00512168_ERZ761584 | MGnify/ENA primary metagenome ERZ761584 (study PRJEB28899, sample SAMN03785564) | bioreactor sludge metagenome | biome: EBPR Sludge; feature: EBPR Bioreactor; material: 0.22µm filtered reactor supernatant | place: Saint Lucia: Queensland...
GGCGTCGCCCGATCTCGACGAGGTGCTGGAGTACGACGGCGGCTCGCACATCTGGCAGATCCGGCACCCGGAGTCGCTGTCGTTCTTCAAGACGTTCTCGCGCGAGAGCGGCCAGAAGTCGGGCACGCGTCCGCACATGGGCCTGCTCGACGAGCTGCACGAGCACCCGTCGCATGACACGTCGGTGAAGGTGCGCGCCGGTGCGAAGCGGCGCCCGCAGCCACTCTTCGCGGAGATCACCAACAGCGGGTTCGACCGCACGTCGATCTGCTGGCAGCGCCACGAGCACGCCCGGCGCGTGGTCGAGCAGATCGTCGAGGATGACCGGCTGCTGACCTACGTGTGCGCGCTCGATGAGGGCGACGACCCGATGGCCGATGAGGCGTGCTGGCCGAAAACGAACCCCTACATGGGCGTGACGGTCACCCCGGAGTATCTGCGGCGGCAGGTCGAGAACGCGAAGAACATCCCGTCGGAGATGAACAACGTGCTCCGGCTGAACTTCTGCATCTGGACGCAGGCGCATGAGCGGTTCTTCGATGCGGCGAAGTGGCAGGCGGGCGCGGTGATGCCGGGCGATGCCGAGCTCGCGGCGGCGACCTGTTACGCCGGCATCGACGCGGGCCAGTCTGACGATATCTCGGCGTTCGCGCGGCTCTGGGTGCTCGACGACGGCCGGGTGGCGGTGAAGATGCGCTACTGGCTGCCGCAGGCGGCGCTCGACAAGTACCCCGAACGGCCCTACGCGCAGTGGAAGGCATCCGGCCTGCTCACGGTTACCGACGGCGACGTCGTCGACTACGAGGCGATCGAGCAGACCGTCGAGGACTTGTGCCGTGAGTCGGGCGTGCTGCAGTGCGGCTTCGACAAGCGGTTCCTCGGCCAGATGTCGCAGCGCCTGGCGGGCGCGGGGCTGTCGATGGTGGACATCCCGCAGGGGTTCCACCTGAACGAGGCCATCAAACGCGTGAGCGAGTGGGTGGCCGGCGGGGAACTCTGCCACGGCGGCGATCCGATTCTGGCGTGGATGGCGGACAACGCCGTCGTGAAGTTCGGGCGGAACAAGGAGATGCGTCTCGACAAGGAGGCGTCGAAGGACAAGATCGACGGCATCGCGGCTCTCGTGATCGCGGCGCGTCTCGTGACGCTGCAGGAGATCGAACAGCCGTCGGTCTACGAGACGCGGGGGCTGGCGACCCTATGACCGTGCGCGACCAGATGCGTGAGGCGTTTCGGCGCTCCGGGCTGCGCGTGTGCGATGTGGCGGCGCGTTCAGGGGTCAGCGAGTCGACGGTGCTCAACATCTTCCGCGGGCGCAACGTGTCGACGTCGAACCTCTTCGCGGTCGCCGTCGTGATCGGGCTGCAGCGCATCGACCTCCCACCGCAACATTCTACGGTTTCACCGCAACCTCTTACGCATCGCTGAGCGTCGAGCGCGTCACTCTTGTCGTGGCGTGTTGGCAGACGTCTATCTCTACGCGGGATTCGCGCTTGCCCTGGTCGGCATGTATCTGACCTGGGGGGTTGGGGTGACTTGTCTCGTCGGCGGCGCCGTGTTGTTCGTGGCGGGGGGACTGCAGTCACGGGTGGGTAGGTGAATCCGCTGCGGCAGCTCTTCGAGCGTCGGAGCATCGGCACCTCCCACGAGCTATGGGAAGCCCTCACGCGTGGTTACCGCAGCATGGCTGGCGTGGACGTCACCGAATCGACGGCGATGCAGGTGGCCGCGGTGGCGTCGTGCGTGCGGCTGATCTCGGCCGACCTGGCATCGATGCCGGTCGACGTGATCGAGCGCGTCTCGGAGCGCAACCGCCGGCCCGCCGTAAACCATCCGATCCGTCGAGTTCTTTCGCAACCGAATAGTTGGCAGACCTGGGCCGAGTGGCTCGGGATGGAGGCGGCCCATGTGCTACTTCGCGGCAACGGCTACAGCCTGATCATCCGCGACTCGGCGACGTCGAACGGCTCCGAGCAGGTACAGGAACTGATCCCGATGCATCCGGACCAGGTGACGGTGGAACAGGCGACGTGGCCGAATCTCGGGCTCACGTACACCTGGACGCCAACCAACGGCGGCATGCCGCTCAAGTTCCCCGCGTCGCAGGTGCTGCACTTCCGCAACCTCACGACCGACGGCGTGCTCGGCCGGTCGGTGCTGAAGGACGCGCGCGACACGTTCGGCGTGGCGCTGGCGACGCAGCAGCACGCGGCGTCATTCTGGAGCCGCGGCGGCCTGCCGACGGTGGTGCTTTCGCACCCGAAGACGCTGAGCGACAAGGCGAAGAAGTCGCTCGAAGAGCATTTCATCGCGACGTATGGGGGCGGCGCCGACAAGCGCCACGTCGCCGTCATCGAGGAAGCGATGGAGATCAAGACGCTGTCTGTCAGCCAGGCCGACACGCAGTTCCTCGAGACGCGCCAGTTCTCGCGCAGCGAGATCTGCGGGCTGTTCCGGGTGCCGCCGCACATGATCGGCGACACCGAGAAGTCGACGAGCTGGGGCACTGGCATCGAGCAGCAGGGCATCGGGTACGTGACCCACACGCTCCTGCCGTTGATCGTCGCGTTTGAGCAGCGCATGAACCGCGATTTACTGATCAACCGCGACCGCTTCGGAGTCAAGTTCTTCCCGCAGGCGCTGATGCGGGGCGATTCGACTGCGCGCGGCCAGTTCTACTGGCAGATGCGCCAGATGGGCGCGCTGAGCGCAAACGACGTGCGGGCGTTCGAGGACATGAACAGCATCGAGGGCGGCGACATCTATCTGCAGCCGTCCAACCTGGTGCCGCTGGGGTTCACCCCGGAGGCGCCGAAGCAGCAGTCAACGGGAGCGGTGGCGTGAAGCACGAAACCATCTATGTGCCGTTCGAGTGCAAGTCGGCCGGCGACGACGCGCAGTCGATGACGTTCGAGGGCTACGGCTCGGTGTTCGGCACCGTCGACAGCTACGGCGACACCATCGCGAAGGGCGCGTTCAAGGCGTCGCTGAAGGAGTGGAAGGCGAAGGGGAAACTGCCGAAGCTGCTGCTGCAGCACGGCGGCGGGTTCATGGGCGGTGCCGACGACATGGTGCCGATCGGGAAGTGGGAGGAGATGCGCGAGGATGACCACGGGTTGTTCATGCGCGGCCGCCTCTTCGACGTCGACACCGATCGCGTGAAAGCGACCTACGCGGCCATGAAGGAGGGCGAGCTCGACGGGCTCTCCATCGGGTTCAACACGCGCAAGTCGAAGCGCGACGAGGAGACGGGGATCCGGACGCTGACGGAAGTCGGCCTCTGGGAAGTGTCGTTGGTCACGTTTCCGGCCAGCGATCCAGCGCGCGTGAGCGAAGTGCGATCGGAAGGGGATCTTCCGAGTGAGCGCGAGTTCGAGCGATGGCTGCAGAAGCGTGGCGGATTCTCTGCCCGCGAAGTGGAAACGATCGTTTCGAAAGGCTATCGACAGTTGAAGCGTGGGGGATCCATGCCAGCCGCTGATGCCTGCGAGGAACTGCTGACGCTGGTGAACCAGCGCACAGCTCTCATCACAGGAGCACAGAGACATGGAACCGAATCTGTCGGACGTGAAGTCCGCGATCGAGTCGGGTAACCGACTCTTCGAAGAGTTCAAGCAGACCGTCGAGACCCAGATCGCCGAGATCAAGGCGAAGGGCGCGGCCGACCCGCTGCTCCAGCAGAAGCTGGACAAGCTGAACGCGGCGATGGAGCAGCACTCGTCGCTGAACGAGAAGCTGATCGAGACCCGCGCGATCGTCGATCGCCTGGCCACGATGGGCCTGCAGACCGAGGGCAAGGGCGCCGAAGACCAGAAGGCGCTCAAGACCTTCAATATTTCGCTGAAGGCGCACGCGATGGCGTCTGGCCGGCCCGCTGTGGCCGTCGACCTGGCGGGGTTCAAGGCGTACAACGAAGCGTTCGACACCTTCCTCCGGAAGGGCGCGAACGACCTGACCGATGTGGAGCGCCGCGCTCTCAGCGTTGGCAACGACGTCAACGGTGGGTATTTGGTGTCTCCTGACGCCACCGGCCGGATCGTGGCGCGCGTCTACGAGACGTCGCCGATTCGACTCTACGCGGCGCAGCAGTCGATCTCCACCGACGCGCTGGAAGGCGCCGTCGATCTCGACGAGGCGTCATTCGGATGGGTGTCCGAGCTGGGCTCGCGCTCGGAGTCGAACACGCCCGCTGTGCCCAAGCCGTGGCGCATCCCGGCGCATGAAGCCTACTCGGAGCCCCGCATCTCGCAGAAGATGGTCGAGGACGCCGCCATCGACATCGTCGCCTGGCTGGCCAAGAAGGTGGCCGACAAGTTCGGCCGCGGCTACAACGCCGCGTTCGTCACCGGTGACGGCGTCGGCAAGCCGCGCGGCTTCGCCAGCTACACCACGGCGGCCACCGGCGACGCGAGCCGTTCGTGGGGCGTGTTCGAGCACGTCGCCACGGCCAACAACGGCGCGTTCGGTGCCGACCCGCTCGCCATCACCAACATCGTGTCGCTGATCCACGCGACGAAGGATCACATCGCGGCCAAGGGCGCGTTCTACATGAACCGCACGACGCTCGGCTATCTGCGGACGAAGACGGACGCGTCGAGCGCCGGCAAGTTCATCTTCATCCCGTCGTTCCAGGCCGGCATGCCCGACCAGCTCATGGGCTACCCGGTGCGCCGCCTGCAGGACATGGCGACGTATTCGACCACCGACGCGCTCGCCATCGCCTTCGGCGACATGGAGGAGTGCTACCAGATCGTCGACCGCCTCGGTCTCACCACGATGGTCGATCCGTACACCGCGAAGCCGTGGGTGAAGTACTACACGCGCGGTCGCGTGGGCGGAGACGTCCTCAACTTCGAGGCGCTCAAGTTCATCAAGTTCGGCTCGTAGTAGCCGGGGAAGAGACGAGGACATCATGCGAGACGGACTGAGCAACAAGCGCATCCGGCCCCTGATCGCGCCGGCCGCCGCGGTGACCGACAACACGGCGTTCGTGTCGAGCATCATCGACTGCCAGGGCTACGACAGCGTCACGCTGGTCGTGGTGACCGGCACGAACGCCGACGCCGACGCGACCGTGACGGCACTGCTCGAGGAATCCGACGCGTCGAATATGTCGGGCTCCAACGCGGTGGCCGATGACGACATGGTCACGATGACCCCCGGCACGGCGCCGGAGGCGGCGGCCAGCTTCACGTTCGCCGACGACGGCGAGACGCGGGCGATCGGCTACGTGGGTAGCAAGCGGTACATCCGCCTGACCATGACCCCAGCCAGCAACACCGGCAACCAGTTCCTCGCCGGTGTGGCGGTGCTGGAAGGCAAGTCGCCGGCCAACGCCACGCTCGCGGCTTCGGCCAACTAGGGCGGTCGATGACGGTGACGATCCTTCGCCCGCTGGAAATGTCCGAGGCGGGCTCGGCTCGGATGCTCCAGGTTGGGCGGGTCTACGACCTGCCCGACGTGGTCGCCGAGCGTTTCATCTCGCGCGGGTGGGCCTCGGCTGAGGCCCCCCGCGAGGTCGCGGCAGTGGTCCCGCCAGAGTCCGGCCGATCGCGGAGGGGCCGGTGACCTACCTTCGCACGGTCGCTCCGGACGAGACGCCGGTCGATGTGGCGCTCCTGAAGGAGCACCTGCGGCTGTCGTCGTCTGATCAGGCGAACGTGCTGCCGCTCTATCTCGACGCGGCGGTGGCGTGGGTGGAGACCTATACTGGCCGGCCGCTGATGCGGCAGACGTGGCGGGTCACGCTGCCGGCGTTCCCGGACCGGACCTGGCTACCCTATGCGGCGCCGTTCGTGGCGATATCGAGTGTGGCCTACTACGACACCGCGAACGCGTCGCAGACGCTGGCCTCGTCTGTCTACGCGGTGGCGGAAGACGCCGAGCCCGCGTGCCTGCGGCTGGCCTACGGCCAGGTGTGGCCGAGCGTCTACGACCGCGACGACGCCGTGACCATCACCTACACGGTGGGCGCGGCGGCCGCGGCTGATGTGCCGGTGGCGCTGCGTCAGGCTGTGCTGCTGCTGGCCGGGCACTTCTACGAGAACCGCGAGGCGGTGCTTATGAGCGCCATCAGCAAAGAGATCGAGTCCACGGCGACTGCGCTGTGCGCGCCTTACCGGCTGTTTCTGAGGGCGCCCGAATGCTGAAGGCACGACGCGCGGGCGAACGGCGGCATCAGGTGACGCTGCAGCGCGTGAGTGGCCGCGTGGCTGCTGGTGAGGGGCACGAGGACACTTGGAGCACCTACGGCACCGTGTGGGCCGCGGTGCTTCCGGTAGAGGTGTCGTCGGCCGAGCGCCAGTCGGCGAACACGCTGCAGGTGCCGGTGACGCACCTCGTGGAGATCGACTATCGGAACGACGTGCGGGCCGCGCATCGCGTGGTGTTGAACGGCCGGTATCTCTACATCCGCGGACTCCAGAACGTGGACGAGCGGAACGTGACGTGGAAGCTCTCGTGTGAGGAACGGGTCCAGTGAGCGCTGGCTTCCAGCTCGAAGGCTTCGACGCCCTGTCGCGGGCGCTGGAGGCGCTGCCGGAGGATCTGTCGCGGCGCGAACTGGCGCCGGTGGTGCGGAGCCATGCCGACGGCCTTGCCACCGAACTGCGCTCGTCCTACGACCAGGGCGGGACGGGCACGCTGGCGGCGCGGGTGGTCGTCGAGGCGGGTCGCGATCCGCGGGGTCTGCGGGTAAAGGTCCGCAGCAAGGCGCCGCATGCCCACCTCTACGAGTACGGCACGATCCAGCGGTTCACGTCTGGCACCGGCGCGAACCGCGGCACGATGCCCGCGAAGCCCACGTTTATCCCGGCGGCGATCCGTTGGCGTGAGCGGATGAAGCGCGCGACGAAGACGGTGCTGCAGGGCCTGCGCGTGCCGGGCTTCCACGGGTCGCCGGAGGTGCGCGAGTCATGAGCGCCCTGGTGGATACCGCGGTGACGAACGCGCTCAAGACCGACGCGACACTGGCGACGCTGGCGCCCGGCGGTATCTTCCGCGATGTCGCGCCGGAGGCGGTCGTGACGTCGGCGGTCTCGGACCCGTCGCAGGTGTTCGGCATCATCACGCTGCAGAGCGAGGTGCCGCTCGACGCCTTCGACAATAAGCCGCTCGACGAAGCGCGTCTGCTGGTCAAGTTCGTGTCGCCGTCGACCAGCTCGGTCGGCGCGCAGGCGGCACTGGATCGCGCGGTGACCGTGCTCGAAGCGTTGTCCGGGACGGTGGTGTCTGGCTTCGCCATCACCTGCTCGAAGCGCGCGGAGCGCATGGCGTACGTCGAGAACGACGGCCCGGTGTTCTGGCAACACCGCGGCGTCTCCTGGCTGATTGTGAGCAGCCCGACGTCATGAGTACCGCAAGCCGCGCATTACGGCTGCTGGTGGTGCACCCCGGTGCGAGTTGGTCCACCGCGGATGTTGAGGCGGGGCTGCTCTACGGCCTGGGCCAGCATCCGGTACAGGTGATCCGCTACGCGCTCGACGGCCGGATCACGGGGGCCACTACCTGGCTGATGGGCGCGTGGCGCCGGAAGAAGAAGGAAGGGATCGACCTGCCGCGACCGACGCAGGCCGACATCTTGTATCAGGCCGGCATGGGCGTGCTCGAGCGGGCGCTGCGCCATCAGGTCGACGCGGTGCTGGTGGTGTCGGGCATGTATCTCCACCCGGATGTCGTGGTGCTGATGCGCCGGGCCGGCCTGCTCGTGACCGTCCTGATGACGGAATCGCCGTACGACATGGAGCCCGAGCTGAAGATGGCGGCGCTGGTCCACGGCGTGTGGACCAACGAACGGACGACCGTCGAGGCGTTTCGCTCGGTCTGCCCAAACGCGTCCTATCTGCCGCACGCGTGGCACCCGGAGCGTCACAAGGCCGGCCCGCAGCCCGGCGACGAGAACGTGCGGGCGCACGATGTCGTGTTCGTCGGGTCTGGCTTCGCCGAGCGCGTGCAGTGGTTCCGCGCGATCGACTGGACGGGCATCGACCTCGGACTCTACGGGAATTGGGATTGCCTCGGCAGCCGCGACAAGCTGCGGCAGTTCGTGTGCGGCCGCGAGACAGACAACCCGACTGCGCTCTCCCGCCGCGCCAAGATCGGCCTGAATCTCTACCGCCAGTCGAAAGGGTTCGGCAAGGCGGCCCCGCGCATCGCGCCGGGCTCGGCACAGTCGCTCTCCCCGCGCGCGTACGAACTGGCCGCGTGTGGCGTGTTCCATCTCAGTGAAGCCCGAGCGGAAGTGCGCGAGGTGTTCGGCGATGCCGTGCCGACCTTCACGTCGCCCTCGGAGGCCGCGGCGCTGATCCGGACGTGGCTGGCCGATGACGTCGGCCGCCGGCGGATCGCCGCATCTCTTCCGGCCGTGGTGGCCGAGTCGTCCTGGTCGCATCGCGCTACTCAGGTCATGGCGGATCTCACCGCGCTGGTCAACGCCCGTCGTTCGCAGCGCGTGGCCTGAAGGAGTTCGAGCAATGGCGAAGTATCACGGTCAGAACGCGCGGATCTACATGAGCACCAGCGGCGCCGGCACCGCGGCGTCGGTCGGCGGGCTCTCTAGCTGGTCGCTCGACATGCCGACCGACAAGGTCGAAGTGACGGCCTTCGAGGACACCAACAAGACGTACGTCCAGGGCAAGAAGGACCTGTCGGGCGAGTTCTCGGGCTTCTGGGACGACGGCGTCGACACGCTGTTCCAGGCCGGCGACTCGACGACGGCCGTGAAGATCTACATCTACCCGTCGAAGGACGCCGCGACCAAGTACTGGTACGGCACCGCGTGGGTCAATGCGTCGATCGAGGGCAGCACGGATGCCGCCGTGGCGGTGTCGGTCAGCTTCCAGGCCGCCACGAGCTGGGGTCGCCTGTAGCGCATGGCCTTCCACCTGAAGGGACGAGGCGGGGCGATCCGCGTGGGCTACCAGGTAGCCGCGACGCTTGGCGCCTACGCCTTGTCGCCTTCGGGGCCGGGCGAGTGGAACGTTGAGGCGTCGGTCGCATCGGCCGACGCCTTCTGGTTGTCCCAACCGGCCGCACAGACGCTGGAGCTGGCAGTGGGCCAGCAGCGGTGGATCTGGCGCGGTGTCGCGTTGGCGGTGGAGGGGTCTGTGGTGCGCGGCACCGTGCAGGGCTCTCCCGATCGGAGGTAGGGCATGGGGAAGCGGTTTCGGTTCGTCAATCCAGACGTCGTGCAGTTGAAGCTGAGCGACGGCGACTGGATCGAAGTCAAGCGTCGGCTGAACGTGGCCGAGCGTCGCAGCATCACGTCGCGGGCGGCGAAGGGCGGCGTGTCGACGGACTCGACGCGCGTGTTCGTTGACGCCAACGAAATGGAGTTCGCGAAGGTCGAGGCGTGGGTGCTCGACTGGAGCTTCACCGACGCGCACGACAAGCACGTCAAGTTCTCGCCGGAAGCGGTGCGGGCGCTCGACCCCGACACGTTCGCCGAGATCATCGACGCGATCGACGCGCACGAGAAGGCCGAGGAGGCCGCAAAAAACTCGTCAGCGTCGGTGGCGAGCTCGTCATCGACGCCGGCAAGCGACGCGAGTACCTCCGGGGCGAGTTCGCCCTCTGCCTGAAGCTCGGCTACACCTACCACGACCTGATGGCCCTCGACGACGACGTGTATAGCGAACTCGTCGAGTGGTTCAACGAGATGTGCAAGGCCGACGCGGCTGAACGCGCGAAGCTCCGACACTGACCCTCTATGGCCCTCACCGCGACCCTCGCGCTCGACGTGCGGAACTTCGAGGCCGGCTGCAAGAAAGCCGTCGTCGAGATGCAAGGGGTGGAGCGCGCCTCGAAGACCGTCAACCGCGACCTCAAACGGCTGATGGAGGACTTCTCGGGGCAGAAGATCGCCGTCGAGGCGACGCGGGTGTCGGAGGCGGTGCAGCGCATTGGCGGCGCGTCGAAGCTGACGGAAGCCGAACAGCGGCGCGTGAACGCCACGGTGACCGAGGCGCTCGCGAAATACAAGGCGCTCGGGCAGGAAGCCCCGAAGGCGCTCGTGGACCTGCAGGCGGCGACGTCGAAGGCGGGGCAGGGCGCCACCGGGCTCGTCGGCACCCTGCGCGCGGTGCCGGCGCAACTGGCGGCGGTGGGCGCGGCGCTCGCTGCGGTGACGGCCGGCGCCACGGCCTTCTGGGCGACGGTCGAGCGTGGCGGCAAGGTGTCCGCGATGCGTCAGAGTTTCGAGGCGCTGTCTGGCGGCTCGGATGAGGCGCGGGCGCGCATCGACGCCATCCGTCGGTCGACGGGTGGGCTCGTCACCGACATGGAGGCGATGCAGGCGGCGAACAAAGCCATGTTGCTCGACCTCGGTCTGACGGATGCCCAGATGGGGGATCTGGCGGCGACGGCCACGGTGCTCGGCCGGGCGATGGGGCAGGACGCGAACAAGTCGCTCGACGACCTCATCACGGCCCTCGGCCGTTCGTCCCCGATGATCCTCGACAACCTCGGCCTGAGCGTGAAGCTGGGCGAGGCGCATGAAGCCTACGCGCAGAGCCTCGGCAAGACGTCCGAGGAACTGACGGACGCCGAGAAGAAGCAGGCGTTCATGAACGCCGCGATGACGGCGGCGGCGGCGAAGGTGGAGCAGCTCGGCGGCCTGCAGTTGAACGCGGCCGACAAGGGCCACCAACTCTGGACGTCGTTCAAGAACCTGGCCGACGCATCGGCGTCGTGGGTGGCGAATCTCGGCCCCGTCAATTGGGCCCTTGAAGGGCTGGTCAATAAGTTCAAGCTCATTGAGGAGACGCTCCGGGGCGGGGTGCGCGGCGGGTTCAACGAGTACGTGCGGCAGGTGCAGGGCGACATCCCGAAGGCGCACGGCGCTGCGGCGAAGGCGATCGAGGCGTCCCAGAAGCGGATCGCCGCGTCGATGGGCCCGGCGACGATGAGCGCCGCCGAGATGGATCGCGTCTCGAAGGAACTCACGAAGAGCGTGAAGGGGAACGTCGACGCGTTCGACGATTGGGCCGACGCGCTGAACCGCCTCAACGGCAAGGATGCCGCGAAGGAAGGCCGCGAGGTCGTGAAGATGCTCGGCGCGATGGGCGGCCCGCTGAAGGTGCTGCCGTCGCAGATGAAGAGCCTCGCCACGTCGCTCGAGCAGGCAGCGGAAGCCGCGATGCTGGCCGGCGATACCGGGTTGGCCGAGCAGTACACGCTGCTCGCGCGCACGCTGTCGC
>ERZ761584.546-NODE-546-length-11167-cov-8.239021_pt1 | contig 11167 bp, 10 predicted proteins | sample MGYA00512168_ERZ761584 | MGnify/ENA primary metagenome ERZ761584 (study PRJEB28899, sample SAMN03785564) | bioreactor sludge metagenome | biome: EBPR Sludge; feature: EBPR Bioreactor; material: 0.22µm filtered reactor supernatant | place: Saint Lucia: Queensland...
TTCAGCTAGGCGCTGCTGGAGCTTCTGTTCAGCCGCAGCGTCCACCGCAGATTGGAAATCAGCGGTGCGTTTAGCCTCTCGAGCTTCTGAGAGCTTAAACCGATCTTCTAGGAAGTCGTTGAACTGCTTACCGGATTGTACGAACTCCTGGTTCAGTTGGCGCGGGTCGATGTCTTCGCCTTTTAGGGCTTTCCACTCGGCTGCGAAACCTTGCATTTCCAGTGCGGTTTGCGAGGATGCGCCGTAGACTTGGGCCAGCGCAGCTGGTAAGACTTCGCCTAATGCGGCTTGCACGCGCGCGTTGACCAGGGCTTCAAAGTCGGGAGCAGCGGCGACGGTAGGTTGTGCTGGAGCTGGTTGATATTGCGGTTGCTGTTGTGGTGCAGCAGCAGGCGGGGTCATAGGTAAATACCATTGACCATTAACCCACTGCGGCATTGGCGTGCCAGCTGGCGGTTGTTGTCCATTTCCATTCAGTGTTGCAGGATCGGGCATTTGATTATCCTCTGGGGTGGTAGCCGAACTAGCTAGCTGGCTCAACCCCCTAAACTGTTGTACTTCGTCGCTGTCTAAAACTAACTCAGTCAGATCCATCTCGTCGAGTCGAGTCCGTAAGGTATCGACCCATTGTGCGCGGTTGCGAATTTCGGCCAGTTGTTGCTGGAGCTGATCGTATTCGCTACGGGCTACGGCGTTCGCTTGCAGGTGTTGCAGTTCCTGTTCGCGTTGAGCCAAGGCAGCTGCCTCAGCTCGCTGCTCCGAGACGATCCGCGAGTAATCGCGGTGAAGTAATACATTGTTGTTAGTTTGTAAGTCAAGTGTTTCTAGCACAGTTGACGGTTGTTGGGCGAGAAATTGCCCGAAGGTGGAGGTAAACTGCGAGGCTAGCGCCGGATCAGGGATCTTAGCTGCCGCAGCGGTGATGAAATCGGTAAAGGTTGTTGCAGGTTGTTTCGGCATTACGGGTTAATTCCTTAGACTATGCTACGTGGAATACCTCCTTCGGAAAACTTCGCAGCGATCTGCTGCATACAAGCCATCACTTGGCTACCCGCCGCCTTGAGCTGCTCATCCAGTTCCGGGTATTTCTGTGCAAGGCCAGCTAAACCTTGGAGTACTGGCATGAACTCCGCGCCGATGGACTGTTGCTGTTGCTGCACGCCTGCTGGATTAACTACAGACGGCGGCAGCATCGGTGAGTTAGTCGGAGCCTGTGGTAAATAATTCCGGGGAGGCACCTGTTGCGGGGCGTATTGAGGTGGCCCAGGCTGCGCAAGGGCGGGGTCAGGTGCTGCTCCAGGGGTCATCACCGGTTGGCCGTTGGTGGTGAGGGAGTTGTAACGGTCTAGGTATTGTTGCATAGTTTTAACTTCCTGATTCTGAAATTACCTGCCGGGTTGTACCGTCAGGGTTGACTTTGTTGATCAGCTGCGGTGGCTCTTGACCGCTGCTAGGTCTGCCTGGGGATCTGCCACTTCCTGCTGCTGCACCTAACGCTGCCATCCCCCCACCGCCTTCTCCATCTTCCCCACCCCCAGCCAGCTGCTGCGCTGCCATCATTAACTGTTGCTCGGGTGTGATCGCACCTTCCCCTTGCAATTGCTGCGCAGCAATCCCCTGCGCTGCCTGACCCTGCACCATCGCCACCATCTGCGCAACGATCTGCTTCTGCATCGCTTGGATTTGCAGGTCGGTTGTGAACTGTGCGGTCATCCGTTGCTCCTCGACCCAACGTTCGATAATGGTTGCGCCGGGGAGTGTGCCGTAACCTTCAATGCCCATCACCTCAGCCAGAGTCTGGGAATCCATCTTGAAGTTCGGTTCGCGGAACAGCTGTAGCATTACCATCTTCCGCTTCCAGTCGGTTAGGTTGAAGATAGATTGCGGGGTAATGAAGAATCCTATCCGGCGTGCGACGTACCGTAAACGCCGGAAGAAGCTGCTGTTGTCGAGATCCGACGCACCCGGTATCTCGGCTGGTACGATATTCCCTGGTTGCCAGTCAACTTCGCTGTCGAGCATCCCGGTTGGGCCGTTAACACGTAAGCGGCGCGCGGTAGTGTCGAACTGCATCCAGAGCCAGCTGCATTGGTAGCCAAGCTGGGTCATGGATTTCTCCAAGGAGGCGGCGTAATCACTCATCAACGGACCCATCGCCTGCATGAGTTTCTCGATACCATCCGCGTCGGGGATTTGGTTGAGCTTGGCGAGGCTACTGAAATCCTCCGCACCGATGTTGTGATTCATGAAGGTACGGATGTACTCAGCTACTTCAATGGTTTTGTCGCCCATATCATAGTTTTGATAAGGCACCATCGGGCTAAGTACGTCATCGCCGTATTTCGGATCGTACTCTACAACCTCTCCCGGGTTGCGGAAATCCTTCGTAGCCAGTACCCCCGGTGAGAAAGCGCCGCGCTTGACTTTCATCGGCGGCTTCAACCGTAAGTTAACCGCATCAATCCACCCGCGTAGTATGCTGGTCAACCCAGCCTGTGCCTCACGATTCTCCTCAACGATACTGCTAGGCATGTAGCTCCACACCCAGGGATCTAACTCTACCTTAATCAACGGTACTTGTCCGTGATGCCAGAAGCTGGGTCCATCGTACAGGATCGAATTCTGTGTCCAGATGATCATCCGCCGTGACGGGTACATCATACAGTCGTTATAGCTGTACATCCGGGGTGGTTCTTTGGAGTCGGGATTGATTTTGACTTCCACGCCCATCGGTGGGACTACGTAATCACGTACTGTCGTAGGGAGATGTTCTTCGTCGGTGTCGGTGAATTGTTTGGCGTAGAGGAGCTGGCCAGATTCGTTGCAGGTACCGTCCATTACATAGGTGATGTAGAGGTCGGTATACTGGAACGAATTCACATTCATCTTCCCAGCTAACTGCTTCGCACCACTCCCAGCTTGTTTATCACTGTCAATCCAGTTCCCGCCTAACAACCCACCAATCGCTGACTGGGCTTGGCCGATCCAGCCGCGCACACCAGTGGGTTGGGTACCCACACCACGGACTGAGTTATCTGTCAACGCAGGCGTGTTAGGTAGGATGCGGTTGGCCTGTTGGTACCAAAGCTGCCGCAGCCGTAAGGTAGGCATCCGCTCATAGCAGTGGACCGCGTAGGCTTTTTGTAGATCCCAGTCGTCGGTGATTTGATCTGGGAGTACATCCCCCGGACCGTAAACCTTCAGATCTATATCGGCTTCGTTGCTGCCGAATATCTCATCACGCCAGATCGGATTGATGTACCCCATCGCGGTAGCTGCGTGTTGCAAGGCTTCTTTGATCCGCGCCGCTGGGAAGGTATTCCCCTTCCACCATGTCTTCCAGCGACCGTTGAGTTGATCTACGAGGTCATTGAAAAACGGATCATCCTCGGAGTTGTTGGTGTATTTAACCTCCGGGTTCATGTTGTGCATCGTGGCGACGACTTCCTTGACGATGCGTTTGATTTGGTTGAGTCGGATCCGCGCTCGGCGGGTGGTGGGTTTACCGGTGGATTGATCCAGTCCGCCACTGCCCTCAGCCTCGAAGCCCTGTAGGATCCGCGCGGCCATTTCAATGAACGGGAACGCTGGTTGAGAGGCTAAGAATGCCCTACCCCGCGCGGCTGATTGTAGAAGCCAGCCCACGCGTTCTGATTCCGGTGCGGTGACTGGCGGGATCGTAGCCAAGGGGTTAGGAGGGTTGGTCGTGGAATGCGGCAGCCCAGTAACACGGCTATGCGCCGAAGGTAAGTCTTGGTACGCCGACAAGGGTAAGTTGTACGGCGAGTTAGCAGAGGGGGAATTTGGGGGAGTCATTTCTTGGGGGATTAGCTCCTTTATCTACTTTTAGCTATGTTTATCTACGTTGATCATTATGCAAGGCGTCCAAGTGAACGCCGGTATCTATCCCTGACCATTTACGCCGGTTGGCGTACATTTCATTTGCGGCTTTCTCAGCCAGATCCTTAGCTAGCCGTGCCCTCGCGCCGTCGTCCTGGATCTTGGGACGGTAGGGTGTGGAGTCACCATACTCCTCGCGCTCGTTAGCCTCTCTCTGGGCACGCTCGGCCCGGGCAGCAGCGGCTAAAGCTGCCTCACTACTCTCGCTCCGCCAGTTCGCCCGCTCTATTGACTCCCGCATCTCCTCCATCGCCTGCATCTGTTCACGTGCGATAGTAGACTTCTCATAATCCTGCGCCTGGAGTTTCTTTTCGAGGAGCTGCGTTTCGTGGTAGGTAGTGGTAGTGCGGCGGATCCAACCCGTGGGAGTGCGTGCGTGAGTGGAAGCTGCAACCATTGTTTCACCGGTTTGGGGATGCTCGAAGTAAACCGTACTGATGGATTGCTCTCCGGCGCGATAGTTCATGCCTCCCCAGGCGAAGGATAGTTCGGCGGTGCAGCCTTTAGTGCCACATTTGCACGGGATACTATCCGGTATGCCATCCCAGAATACATCCTCCCAGCGTTTGCCGCATTGACCTTCTAAATCGTGTCGAGCTGCCATAGTGAAATTACTCCTGTTACTTAACCAGCTTAATGCTAGTTAGTTTGGTTAGTCAACCTAATACATCGGATTCGCTAATTCATCCCAGCCCGCTGTGTCGTATTCACTCGTAGGGATGATCGCTAACATATTCCCGGGATCGGGCATCTGGACATCGAACGACGACCTGACCGGACCCGCCAGTTCCACCTGTTTCTTAGTATGTTCAGCCGCTGCGATCCAATTAGGGTCACGTTCGTCACGGTAGATATCCAGCTCGTGTCCGGTAACTAACCCAATCGCCAACGCCATAATCCTGTCATCGTGCGCATCCCGACCCGCCTGGACCTTGATCTGACCCATACTACCATCGCGCGCTCGGGTAACATGCATTACGAAATCCCGTAGCTCATCCAGCACCCACGGGGAATTGATGACTACCTGGTGACGTTTCACGAAGTTCTGGATCCAGCTGATCAGTATAGCCCGCGTGGATTGATTGGTATCCCAGCCGAGGTTAGGCTGCTCAAAGGGTGTGACCTTACGCTGGTCGGACTTTTGACGGATGTAGATGTTCGGCCAGCCACGCTTGAAGATTTCGTTCTGCGCGGTGCGACCGTCAGCTGCCATTTCAATAGCAGCTAGGGCGTATTCGCGCGAGCCATCGAATTTATATGGTGAATACCATTGCAGCAACATCAACATCACCGACCAGCATTCAAATGCATTGGCTAAGTCGGTGGCGTATTCAGCTACTTGGGCGGCTGGTTGATAGGGGTTGCCTAGCCGCACTACCTGGATCACCGTGCGGTCCTGCCCTAACCCACCACCACAGTCCATTGACACCACGTATTTTTGATTCTTGGTGGGGAGTTCCCATACCCATAGCTTATGCAGCGGATCAAGTTCATCTTCGTAGTTAGTAAACGGTAGCCCATAGAGCTTCCAGGTCATGCGCTGACCGGCACCGGCGTTCGCGTGGAAGGTGACGGTATGGATCGGCTGCTCCCCCGGATCCAAGATAGGTTTACTTACTTCGGGCACATCCGGCCCATCGAACATCAACGGTGGGAGTACGGGCTGGGGCAGACGGCGTTGGTACTCCATCATTAGCTGGATTGGGAATATACTACGCTGCCAACTTTGGAAAGCTTCTTTTGAATTCGCGGGCACTTCGGCTAGAAAACCTGCTAACTTACGAGGATCCGCCGAAGCCTTGCTATATTCACGGTAATACCACCATTTTTGGCCTATATCCATCTTCCAGCCAACAGGCATAACTTGGCTTAGTACTGGTGAAGTTCTAGCATATTCTTCACAAGAAGCTGCGTGTTCCTCCACGAACTCCGGTACCTGCCAGCTATCTGGCACCGGCATGGATTTCTCTTCACCTGGAGGTGGGTAGATGTCTCGACCGATGAAATAAGGTAGGAAGACCGGGCGGACCATTGTTAGCCCTTGAGGGTAGTCACGTTCGGTTTCTTCCCAGTAGCGGTGGAAATCCGCACCCCGAGGAGAAGCCGTAGTTTCCTCTACACCGAAGGTTCTAGCTGTACTATGAATAGCTCGATTAAAGCCAGTTTCGACTAAACTTGCATAATCTGAAAATTCGAGCAACTCTGAAAAATGGTAAGTGTTTGCCGTATCGCCACGAGCCATACCAAGCTTCTGCCGACCGTGCTGGACTACCAGCATTGATCCCGCCGAGCGCACAGTCATAAACTCATCGCCTGAGTGAAGGAATGTTACATCCGGTCGCACGAGCCACCACGGTAGCATTTGAAACCGTTTCTCGACCATCTTCTCCACGAGCTTACGGGTTTTCTCCTCATCACCTGAAGCTACGATGGCTGTGGTGGAGGGCATGAATAACATACGGTGGAGGATGATGAGCTGGAAGAGGGTAGATACACCCAGCTGCCGCGCTTTAAGGAACAACATCCGAATCGGGACGCCCTGGAGTTGCATCTGCGAGATGATCAGTAAAGCCGCGCGCTGGGCAAGGTTCAGCTTCATCAACACCATTTCACCGGTTAATACGTGTTCGATGAAGGCGTAGCGTTCGCACCAGTAGATAAAGCTGTAGCTGCACATCTGGCGTTCGTTAACTATAAAAGCCAGTTCGTCAGGGGTGAGCTTGCGTGTGAAGTTAACTGGGGTGCCTTTTTTGTCGTATTCGTAGAGAGACTCGAAGTGACGGACATAGTACCGCACTTGGTCGATGGGGTACTCGACCAAGGGGGCAGTGGGAGCAGTATGGTTGTACTCTTGGATGGCTGTGTCAATTAGCTTAGCGTGATACAAGCATGGCCTCCTGCTCTACGAATTCAGCCTCCACCACATTCTCCATACTCGCTGCTGCCAGCTGCTTTACCCCATCCACCCCATCATTCCTAGCCAATCCTGGCCACGCGGGTAAGCCAGCTGACTGACCTGGGTAGTTGTTGTTTACCGTTACTGACCGTTGATCTATGCTCACCAACGCGCTGGCGGGTTCTACTACCTTCGCAGCCTCCAGTAGCAGCTTCCGATCCGCCGCGCCGTCCTTTCCAGCTATTTTCGCCGATGCAATCGTAGCTCGCACAATCTCAGGTGCAGCCACCACCACCGCCAACTTAGCCTGTTCCATTCCGAAGTAATGCAACGCTGCGTAGCACTGACCTAGGAACTCGCTCGGGTCGATCCCGGCGTACTGGCAGATCTCATCCTGGGTAGGTTCACGCCATTCACCGTGTTCGTCACGGAGGGTAGGGAATAGAGCTTTGTTGATAGGATTATTAAGCAACGATTCATGTTCCAGGAACTTCGCCACCAGCTTCGAGCGATGCGCATAGCTACGTAAAGCTTCGGTGAGTACCGGTAAGCCGCGTAGATAGGTCGGCTCCGACATCGGATCCATCGGGTCGCCCGGGATCTCGACGTAGCAGGAGGCGGTTAACCGGAGTAAGTTATCCTCAACTTGCTTGGAGGTGGTTGGTTGGAACTTTTTGGGTTGTTTGAGCATAACTGTGACTAGCCTGGGATGAAGCGATCCTTCCGAATGTGAGTCTTGCCGTCCCTCTCGTAGCGATTCGTCTCCTGCCACTGCGCAGTAGGGGTAACTTCCTCGGGTGAGTCGGAGCTTGGTGCCTGTAAGATCACTGGTATAACTACAAACGCGCCTAGTTCTCTGGTTGACAGGTAGTACCGCATGGATTCGGTTCCACCCTCCCGTTTCGCTTCCCAAATATCCGCTTCTCCGTCTAATCCGACCACGTTCGCAGGCAGCTCGATCTGGTATTCTTTCTTTACATATTTGCTGCCCGTATATTGCTCGGCGCAGATACGGATCTGTAGGTAGAGCTTTTCTGCGGTGTCGGTGAGTGGGGGCGAGGAAGGGGGATTGGTCATATGAGTTATCGCTTCTAGGTATTCCTTCGGGAGTGTTAAGGGGTTCATTTTCGGCATTGGCTGCCTCAGTAGATCTTCTTTTGTCATTGTTCCGCCCATTGTTCATTGTCCTTTTCGTTGTAACTGTCTAGCTCGTGCCAACCATAGCTGTCTCTCAGACGCACTAGCTAATATCCACCACTCTCCCATTGTAGCCTGCGCTTCTAATAACTCAGCCAGCTGCCGTTCAGCGATTAAATCTTCGTACATTTGCTCAGTGTTGAAGTTCAACGGATCGACAGCTGCCAATTCCTCATACTCAGCTATGATCAGCTGGTCGTCCTCCCGATAGAATGGTCGGGTCGGGCGTGTTAGGACAGCTTCCTGGAGAGCCAGCTGGCGTAGCTGGAGTTCCTGCGAGTAGATATGACCTAGCGTCGGTAAGTTTAGCTTCGTGTAAGGCAACCGCTGCGGCAACCACTGACCTACCCAGGTGCATAATAGTTGTATTATTTGACGCACGTAGTTCATCCAGGGATACATTTGTAAAATCCACCGTTACATGTATAGCCATCCTTATCTCCCATATCCACTAATCATCAAATCCAACCCTGACAACTGCGCAGCGTCATCCTTTATCAGTTCCGGTCCAACTAACCTTAAATGCTCCAGCACAGCCTTCGTAGGTAGGTATCTGAACTCCACCACAGTCCCACTGCCTACTGACCGACCTTCATGCCATAAACCAATCCCCGCCTCCGCGCGCAGGTAGTCAACGTTGGCCTGACCCAGATCCAACTCCAGCTGTTTCGCAGCTTCTAACCTGATCACATCACCTTGGTCAGTGGGGTTCACTACTTCCACCAGCACCTGCATTCGTAATTTATGCTTAGTAAACGCTGCGATCTCACTTAACCGGCCATTCACCACGAACTGTGCAGCAAGCGCGGCAGCAAGTTGGTAGATTACCACCGCACCCAACTCCTGGCCGTTTAGTGGCCGAGGGGTTTTACTCACCGATACACCAGTGACCGCGCCCGCACCGGGGATTTGGATCGGTTGCTGGGCGTTTGGGGCGACTGCTAAAGCCGGTTGCTGGGTGGATTGGGGTTGGAGTTGTTTGGGATTGGCAGATGTGCCAGCCTGTTGCTGCTGTTGCTGCGGGATTCCCGCGCCTCTAGACGGTTGTTGTGCCATTTAATTTCAAAATCTCCTGTTTAAGTTCGCGGCGTTCATCCGCTGATAGTAAATAAAGTTTATAAAACGCGATCATCTGTGCCCATGATAAGCACAATCTACCTGCTTTCAACCTAGATATGGCTAACTTATTAGTAGTTATTATACAAAGAGGCTCTTGCGTAACCATCAAATGCACTAAAACACTATTCGTCACCTTGAAGCGCACTCCTTGCAGCCAGTATAGCCAATAACTAAAGGCAATACGGCAGGGTTCATACGAGTCATTAAGGTCGTTACAGGATCTTTCAAGCAATTCCCAGGTTTCGGCGGGGGTTAATTCCTCCCAAATCCTGTGATCAGCTTTGCGCAAGTCTACCACAGTCGGAAATTTCTTGTGTGCGGCTACAAATTTACTGATTTTAGTCAACAAAGTGCTCAAAATTGAACCTCGGAGTGGTGATGGTTGGGTTTGGGATCGGATTCCCAGCTTCGTCGAATAATTCCTTGCGTAAACTAGCTGGCACACGCACATCTTCGGGGTCTGTGGGGAGCCATTTACCATCCACGAGGGCGTTAATGACTAATCTAGCTGGTACACCCCCTAAATTCAACACGAAACCCTTATTAAACCACCAGCCCCAATTAGCATCGAAGTAATTACCTAGTTCGTCGATGAATCTAGCGGTTAAAATCTCGCGCGGGTGAGTACCTTGCATGACTTCGCGCTTGAGTTGAGTGAGTTCCTGGGGATCCAGGTAGCGGTATTCGCCGACTGGATACAAACCTAGGTTGCCTTCGTCCATTATGAATAAAGCTATGTCTTCGATAGTGGGTAAGGGTGGTTGTTTTGCGCTACGGGTGGCCGCAGGCGCAGTTGATAACAGTCCATCTACCAGTTTAGGTCCAGGTGCTGGTTGATATTTAGACTTGGTTTGAATATTTCGACTGCCGAGCGGTCTACCGTAACGCACGGGATTGGGTGGTAAGGCTACTTCTACACCGTTATCAGCTAGGTATCGGACTATGAAACTGTTGATCACACTGGAGATGGACTGGCCATTGATGTTTAGAGCTTCGTAGAACGCGTCTCGGAGTTCTTGATTAGCATATTTGAAGGAAGATGTAAGTGCGTTGGACATAATTTTACTGGTATTACCTCTGGAATTAGCTTCACCGATGAGGGATTTGACGGTGTTGGCGCGCTCGCGGCGGGAAGCTAGGTTGACGGTACGGGTAGTTGGTGATGAAGTTGCAGTGGTCATGATGTTTGGTAGTATAGTGCATGGGAGTATAGTTGTCAAGGGGTATCTACATATTTAGTACAGTACTAATATAGTATAGAAGTTAGGTAAAGTCTACTAGCAGGCGTGTGGTGGAGTAGTATTGAGAGGTATACTACGAGTATTATATGTCTAGTATAGAGTATATTATAGGTATAGTATATCGCTAGTATGCTAAAAAGTGGCCGCAGGCGCGCGTAAGTGGGTAAAAAGTAGTGAAGTAATTAACCAAAACACCTTATACTACCATTATACTAATGTGTACTAGCGCTCCTGGTGGAGAGAGGTAGGGTCATTGTATTAAGTAGTAATATAGGTAGTATAGCACGCGTGCTGTAATATGGGTAATATAGCTATGATATACTGTAGTATAGTGTAATATAGGCTATACTACAACTTAGTAGTATTCATGTAAGTTATTGATACTACTGTAGTTACAGATTCTATTATATTATATTATAGACCTTCACGTAACACGCTACCTCTCTCCATAATTGAAGCTAGTAATATCATAATATAGTGCTAGTATGTGAATAAGTTAACAAGTAGTCATATACTAGACTAGGTTGGATACAATAAAATACTAAAAAAAAACTATTTGAATCCAGTCTACACCACGCTAGCGACGCACCCGCCTACCCTACGGACTATTATACTATATTATGTATTATATTATACACTAAGTATGGCCGCGGGCGCGTTCGTGTCAACAGATGTTTACAGTAAAGTAATACGTGAGCACACGCGTGCTATGTTGTAGTATATAATAGACTTACACCAATGGTACAATAGTTGCGTAGTATGATGATGTGTCAGAGTGACACATACTAGCTACAATGTGGGATGTGCGCTAAGT
>ERZ761584.547-NODE-547-length-11160-cov-10.679244_pt1 | contig 11160 bp, 6 predicted proteins | sample MGYA00512168_ERZ761584 | MGnify/ENA primary metagenome ERZ761584 (study PRJEB28899, sample SAMN03785564) | bioreactor sludge metagenome | biome: EBPR Sludge; feature: EBPR Bioreactor; material: 0.22µm filtered reactor supernatant | place: Saint Lucia: Queensland...
CCTGTCCGGGCTTTTTTACATTCCAGAAAGACAAAATCATGGCAAAGATCAAGCTGGGCGCACGCCCGAAAAACTTCACGGCACCGGTCAAGTTCCAGATGCTGGACGGCACTGATGCGGCCATCGAAGTGACATTTAAGTACCGCACACGCACTGAGTTCGGCGCGTTTCTGGATGAAATCTACGCAGAAAACAACGTAGCCAAACCTGATGCAGACGAGGACAAGTCGTCGTTGCTTGAGCGTGCTTATCAATCTGGCGTAGAGCGTCACGCCGACCAGATCATGCGAGCCGCCGAAGGATGGAGCCTTGACGAAGCATTCAACGCGGAAAACGTCCAGGCGCTGTGTGACGAATTCCCCGCTGCTGCACTGGCAATCATGAGCGTTTACCAGCACGCCATTAACGAGGGCCGGCTGGGAAACTAAGGCAAGCGGTCTGCGCTGCCTACCGAAAGGAAGACACGCAGGCCGCGAATAACCCGTTTTTGGCCTCAATCGTCGCCATTCAAGCCGGCGATGTTGAGGTCTGGCCGGAAAACTGGCCGATTGTGATGCTGTTCTGCCGACTCGGAACGCAATGGCAGGTCGGCATGTCCGGCGCTGTTGGGCTGCGATACGAGGCGGTCTATCCGCTGCTGGATCGTCTGTTCGCAGATGACTGGCAGCAAGCGTTTGACGATCTGCAGGTACTTGAGCGTGCGGCATTGGATGCCATGCGTGAAGAAAACTAGGGCTGGCCATGTGCCGGCCCTTTTTATTTGGGTAAATCATGACTGACCAGATGAAAGTCCAAGCCGCCGTTGAGGTGAGTACGGAGAACGCAGAGAGCGCGCTTAAACGCGTCGGTGATGCTGCTGGTCAGATGGCAGAGCGCATGCAGCGCGAAGGCGATAAAGCCGGCGCTGCTGTTGATGGCATCGGCTCTGGCGCGTCGAAAAGCGCAGACGAGTTCAGCCGCGCCGAAGGCCGGATCGCCGCCAGCATCAAGCGCGCAACGACCAATCTTGAGCTGCTCGGCAAAACCGCATCGCAGAAGCTGGAATTCAAGATCGAAGAACGCGGGCTGGACAAGGCCAAGTTTGACCCTCTGCTGTCCAAGTTGCGTGAACTGGAATTGCGCTCGCAAGAGGCGGCAAACGCGGCCAGTGCATCGCTTGGCAAGGTTGGTGTATCTGCTGCTCAGACTGCCGCAGCATTGCGCGGCGTCCGCGCTCAGTTCACCGATATCGTCGTCAGTTTGCAATCCGGCCAAGCTCCGTTGACCGTATTCCTGCAGCAGGGCGGCCAGCTCAAAGACATGTTCGGCGGTGCCGGCGCTGCGGCCAAAGCCCTTGGCGGCTATGTTGTCGGGCTGCTGACCCCGCTGAATCTGGCGGTAGCTGCCATCGGTGGCATCGGTTATGCCGCTTACGCTGGCGCGTCAGAAATGGACGAGTTCAAAAAGAATCTTGTTCTGACCGGCAACGTTTCCGGCATCACCACCGACAAATTCAACAGCATGGCCGCCGCCATGGACAACATCAGCGGCATCACTCGCGGCGCTGCTGCTGAAGCGCTGACGGCTATGGCCGCCTCCGGCAACATCGGCGCCACGTCGATTCAGAAGCTGACTGAGGCCGCGCTTAAATTCGAAAAGGCCGGCGGGCCGGCAGTTGCGGAAACGGCTAAGCAATTCGAAGAGCTGGGCAAATCCCCGGTTGACGCTTCGGTCAAGCTGAGCGAGAAAACCCACTATCTGACGCTGGCGGTATACGAGCAAATCAAGGCGTTACAGGATCAGGGCAAGACCTCTGAGGCCGCTGCGGTTGCGCAGAATGCCTGGGCTGATGCGATAGACAAACGCACGCCAGAAATGGTGGAAAACCTCGGCCATATCGAAAATGCGTGGAAGGGGGTCAAAGAAGCGGTTGCCGAAGCTATTGATGCTGCAAAGGATTTGGGGCGTGTTGCCACGCCAAGCGAAAGAGCTGCGGCGCTGCATACGCAGATCGGCGAGATCGAAAAGCAGCTGGCCGACCCGTCTACTGTGCTGAATCGCAACCGCCTAAAGCAGGACAAGCAAAGCCTGATTGCCGAGTTGCAGGGGCTGTATGTCGAGATTCGCAAGACTCACAAAGATGAGTCGGCGAAAACGGCTGCAGCCGCGCGCGAACAGCAGCAGCTGGCCGCCAATGTCCGCTGGGACAAGCTGGCCGAAAGCCAGCGCAGCAAACGCGAGCAGTATGCCGAAGAGCGGAAAAAGCTCGATGCTGATCGGGCTGCGGAGCTGATCAGTGAGGCGAAATACCGGCAGGCCAAAGCCGATCTGGCCAGAAAATACGAAGAAAAGACCTCCACCGCCAAGCCGAAAAAATCTGACGAAGAAAAAGAGCGTGAACGGCAGGCCAAGTTGGATGCGGAAGACTGGGCGCGGCGCGTGGCTTATTCCCAGCGCGTGGCGGCCGGGATGGAGAAGGAGACCGACGCCATCTGGGCCAAGGTCAATGCCGAAGTCGCCGCGCGCGAGGCGGTTGGAAAAAGCCGTGTCGAGATCGAGGCCCGCACGCTGGCCTTGATGAATGAACAGCTGGCGTGGCGAGAAGCGCTTGGCCTGCAGGATGACGAAACCGAGCAGCTGAAGCGCAATATCGCTGCGCAGCAGGCCTTGATTGCAGCCGTGCGCGATACCGATTCGGCCAAACAGGCCGAGTCGCATGGCAAGGCCGCGGCTGAAGCCCATCGCAAAGCCGCCGCCGCCGCCGCCGCCGAATGGCAGAAAACCGTCGACCGCATCGACCAGACCTTCCACGATGGCTTTGTCGGCATGCTGGAAAAAGGCAAAGCGGACTGGGACGCCTTCGGCAAAGCGCTGGCGACCAGCTTCAAAACCGCCGTCGCCGACGAGATTTACAAGATGACCATCCGCCCGATGGTTGTTCAGGTAGTCGGGGCGTTTTCTGGTCAACCCGGCGTAGCCGGACAGGCGCAGGGTATTGGCGGGGTTATTTCCAACGTCCAGTCGGCCTACGCCGGCGTCTCCGGTGGCATCAGCAACGCCGCCAACTCGTTCGCCTTGTCCGGCATGGGGCAGTATCTCGGCCTAAGCACAGCCGGACAAGCCATGGGGCCTCCAACTGCGTCCGGAGCGATGGGCTATACAGCATCTGGTGCGACAATGACCGGCGCTGGCAGCACGCTATCGGCTGTCGCTGCTCCTGCCACTGCGGCATTGCTCGGCGAATACCTGATGGCCGAGATGGCCAAGGCCGGATGGGGGATGGACAACAACCGCAGCGCGGCCGGTGCGTATGCATCCAATCCGTACTTGTACATGGCCTATCAGGTCGGCTCGCGCCTGTTCGGCCACAACCGCAACATCAGCAACGATGCGGCGGGCATTCGTGGCACGTTCGATCTGTCCGGCTTCTCAGGGGAGAACTATCAGGAGCGGTCGCAGAAGGGTGGCGCGTTCCGCAGTGACAAGCGCTGGACTGATCTATCGAGCGTTGGCGGCGACATGGACAAAGCGCTCGACAGCATGCTCAAGCAGGCCGTCGCTGGCGTGCAGACCATCGGTCGCGCGCTCAACGTCGAAACCGAAGCCGCTCTGGAAGGCTTCAGCCACACGTTTGCGCTGCAGCTTTCCGAAAACGGCGATATGTCCAAGGCCGGCGAAAAGATCGCCGCCGAACTGAAAAAGGTGCAAGACGAACTGGCCACGCGGCTGGTGCCGAACATTGCCGACTTCTCCCGCTACGGCGAAGCCGCCAGCGACACCTTCGGACGCCTGAATCAGGAAGTGGTCGCCACCGATGCAATTCTGCTGGCGATGGGCAAAGACGCTGGCGAAGCGTTCGGCGCTGTCGGCCTGGCATCGATCAAAGCCCGCGAGGACTTGATTGATCTGGCTGGTGGTCTGGATGCTCTGGCGAACAAAACCCAGTCGTTCTACGCCAATTTCTATTCCAGCGAAGAGCAGTTAATGCTGGCCGCGAAACAGGCGCAGAAGGTGCTGACCGAAGGCTTTGCCGAGATTGGCCAGAGTATCCCCGCTACCCGTGAGGCGTTCCGGGCTCTGGTAGAGTCGCAGGACCTGAGCACCGAGTCTGGCCGCAAGTTGTGGAACAGCCTGCTTGACCTGCAGGACGAGTTCGACGCCGTAGCAGACGGGGCAGACGCCACCGCCGCCAGCATGCAGGCGGCAGCCGACAAGCTGGCAGCCGCCACCACCACCGCTAAACAGCGGCAGGCATCGCTGTTCGACACCTTCGCCAGTGATGCGCAGAAGTTGGCCGCCGCGCAGAGCATCGTCAACAACACGTTCGCGAGTATCGGTCGACAAGTGCCGGAAAACGCATCGATGCTCTTGCAGCTCGCACAGAGCATAGACCCCGCTACAGAGTCCGGGAGAGCGCTGATAAGCGCACTGGACAGCGTGAGTGATGCGTTTGCTTACGTCCAGACGGCCTCCGCAGCCGCCGCCGCCGCCGCACAACGGCAATCGATTGACGCGCTGAAAGGACAAGCCGATGCCATGCAGGGGCAGGCCGACGCGACAGCCAGTGCGATAGAGGCGCTGGCGGCCGGGATGGGGTCTCTTTCGCCGGCCGTTGAGACACTGGCCGACAAATTGACCGGCATAAGAGACAGGCTCGCAGCCAGCTACAGCAAGGACTTTGCGTCCGGTTTGGCTGGTCTCAATCAGTCCGTCGGCTGGCGCGATCAGTTGAGCGGCGCGCGCGGCAATCTGGCCGATGCGTTGTTTGATGCAAAACTGCGGCTACCCGGCGCCGATGTGGTCGGGATGCTGAGAGGCCGTGAGTCTGATCTCTGGTCGCAGATGGCGACGGCAACCGACAAGGGCCAGATCGCCGGACTGCTGCAGCAAACGCTGATGCAGCGCATACAGGCGGAAGCGGGCATCCAGACCGCCGCGCAACAGGATCAGGTCAAGCGGCTGCAGGAAATCCACGACCAGACCGTCAGCACGCTGGAGCTGCAGCGGGATCAGGCCTCAGCGCAAAAGACCGCGCTGCAGCAGCAGATCGGCGCGTGGCAAAAAATGCTGGATGTCAGCCAGCGATTGCGCGACACCGTCGCCGGCATGGCAGTTGATGACCTGTCCAGCCTAAACCCGTTTGAGCAGCTGGCCAGTGCCAGACAAGATTTTGAGCGAGCTCTGGCCGCCGCCCGAGGGGGCGACACCGAGGCCGCTAGCCGTCTGGGCGATCTTGGCCAGTCGTACCGCCGCGAGGGTCGCGACGTGTACGCCAGCAGCGCTGATTACGCGAGCATTGACCGCAGCGTGCGCGCCGCGCTGGAGTCGGTAGCCGGGCTGATGGATAAGTCTGGGCAGGTGAGCGAGGCCTCCAAGCAACTGGCACTTCTGGATAGTCAGGCTACATCGCTATCTGATCAGCTTTCCGTACTCAACAACAGCTACGCACTGCAGCAGCAACAGGCCGCCGCGTCGGTCAATACCGCCGCGCGGGAAATTGAGCTACTAAGCCATCTTGACGACGCACTGAGCCAGAGCCAGACCGGAGTTCAGTCGCTGATTGATAGCCAGCTTACTGGACTGCAGCGCATCGCTGATGCCATGAAAAACGACGGGTTTGTTGAGGCGCTGCAGCAGCAGATATCCGGCATCCCGACCGAGTTCTCCCGCCAGTTTGTCAGCTATACAAAGCCAGACGAATCACGCGAGATATTGCGACAACAGCTGGCGGCCACAAAGCAGCAGCTTGATGACGAAAAATCCAGATACAACGGGTTGGTGGCGATGCACAAAGAGCAGATGGAGCAGCTTCAGGACATGAATGCCAAACTGAGAGCCATTGAGAGCAACGCGACCCTGGCGAGGGCTGGCGCATGACGGCCCATCGTTTTGTAGTCGCCATCACCGCCGCTGTAGACGCGTCCGGGACGGAGCAGACGTTTTATGCCGCCACGACAGGCTTTACCACCCGCCCGACCGACACGCCAGCCAACACCGCCATCGGCCCGTACCTGCTCAACCCCGGCAACTATGAGCGCAGCCTGTTCTCTGGCAGTCGGACGTTCGGGGCTGTCAGCAGCAACTATGGCGAGGTGGTGCTTGCTAACCACGCGGGCCAGTTCGACGCGCTGATCGACTATGGGCTGGATGGCCGCACATTCCGGCTGTACTACGGGCCGGAATCGGCAGCGTTTCCGGCAGGCTACACGCTGGTTCTGCAGTGCACGATGTTGTCGGCTGATTTCGGGCTGGATGCGGTGCGCATCAAACTGCGAGACCGGCTGACGTTGCTGGATAAGCCGGTGCTGACGCAGACGTTCGCCGGGACTGGCGGCGTAGAAGGTAGCGGTGATATGGCCGGGAAGCTCAAGCCGAGATTGTTTGGTGATGCCTGGTTCATCCCTCTGGTGTTGCTGGATCGCGCTCTGAATCTGTACTACGTCCAAACGCCCGCGCAACTGATTCCATGGCTTAGGCCAACGGTATTCGATGGCGGAGTGGAGCTAAACCGTGGCAGCGACTACAGCAGTACGTCAGACATGATCAGCACCGCGCCGGAGGAGGGGGATTATCGCTGTTACAACGCTGTGCCGACTTATGTCCGGCTTGGATCAACCCCGGCGTATACCGTTTTTGCAAACAGCAACGGCGGGAGCTTCTCTTTTCAGGACGCAGCAATAGAGTCCGGCATCAGCGATGCGGGGAGCGGCGCCGGCTGGGTCACTAATTGCTACGTGGACGATGCCTCCACCCGATGGATTGATGTACTCAACGAGCAGGCCACGCCGCAGCGTATCGCGTTCGGGTTTAATCGACTGGATCAGTGGCAATCGCTGCAGTTCGCCGCGCCGTCTGGCAGTCCAGTCTACACGTTTGATCGTCACAACTGCCTGAGCATCGTCCGCAGGGCGCCGGAATCAAGCCCGCTGCCCGTCTACCGGGTGCACGCCGTGTCTGGTCGGGTATGGATCAACAGGCCTGTTCTCGCCCCGGCGGCGAATTTGGCCGCGTACCCCTGGATGGCGCGGAACTACAGGACAGACCTGTCGGCCAGCAACGGCATGCAGATTAAGCACAGGCTGGCGGAAGCGGTTGAGATAACCAGCGTCGCCGTCATGTCTCAGCCAGGTGTTGACGATTTTCTGGCCTTGTTCGGCACCCGTCGCGATCAAGTCACCGTCGAAGCCCGGTTTGACCCTGCGTTGCTGACGCTTGATCTGAATAGCGTGGTATCGGTGCAGTGGCCACGATTTGGTTACAACGCGGGGAAGTCGTTTCGGGTGATTGCTCAGCGGGTGGATTTTTCCACAAACCGCCTGCAGTTCACCTTATGGGGGTAATTGATGGCTAAAAACATTTTGATTGGCTGGCCCAACCGCGCGCCCGGCGCGGTGTTGTCTGACGGATCGTGGACGACGCTCGGCAATCTCAATAACAGCGACTACTGGCGCGTTGCCAGATCGACCAATGCCAACACGTCTAGCACCGTTATCAATATCGACATCGGCAGTATACATGCGCTGCGTGCCGTGGCGCTGGCTGCGCACAACCTGAGCGCTAGCGCATCATGGCGCATCAAGCTCGGCACCACTGCCGGCGCCAGCGACATTTACGACAGCGGCAATCAGGCCGTATGGGCGATGGCTTTCGACACAGAGAGCTTCGTCTGGGAGGATCAGTTCTGGTGGGAGGGCGCAACAGCGGGCGACGATTATCAAAACAGTCCGCATCTGGCCTGCTGGCCCCTGCCGAACTGGTACAGCGCGCGCTACGCAAGAATTGAAATTACCGATACAGCCAACCCGGCTGGCTACGTGCAGATTGGCAAGTTATTTGTCGGTGGGGGCGTACAACCCGACATCGGGGTTGGCTACGATGGGCTGTCGGAGTCGTGGACGGACGCCAGCGACCTGGTTACCAGCGCATCGGGGGATGAATCGTTTGTGCCGAAACGCAGATTGCGCCAGGCTCAAGTGAGGTTTGGCCATCTCACCGCCGGGGCGGAATTCCAGGCGCTGTACGAAATGCAACGCCGACAGGGGGTGTCTGGTGAAGTGTTGTTTTTACCGGAGCCGAACAACATTGCAGAGTGTCAGCGGCGCGGGTTTATTGGCCGCCTCTCCGATCTGTCCGCCATCGAATACCCGTATTATCAGCGCCGAGGTCTGGCGCTCCAAATCAAGGAAACGCCATGACACAGGTGACGCTTAACGGCCACGTCTACAGCGACGATGGCTCCGCAGCGAGAGACATGCAGGGCGGAGGCGTGCGCAACTGGCTGCTGCCGATGATGGCAGATGCTGCTGTCGACATAGGTATAGCCAAGGCAGCACAGAGCTATGCATCCCAAGCCAACGCCTGGGCCGATCAGGCCACCGCCTACGCTGCGGCAATTAACGGCACCTCTACCAGCGTAATCGAGCTGGGCGTCGGCTCGAAATCGCTTACCACCCAGACGTATAAGCAATTTTCTGTGGGGCAATATGTAGTCATTGCCTTCACCCCCTCCCCTTCGACTCGCATGTATGGGCAAGTGACTGGTTACACAGCAGCCACCGGGGAATTGGTTGTGGACGTGCAATTGATCTACGGGGCCGGAACTTACGCCAACTGGACAATCGGCGTTGCGGGCGATAGAGGCGTAGAGGGGCCGCCGGCGCGTGCCTACCGGGCCATCAAGGCTGCGAACTATACCGTGTCGGCAGGTGATCACGGCAAGCTGATCGAGTGCACCGCCACCCTGACGTTGTATTTGACTGCTGCGGCCACTATGACGGACGGCTGGTTTTGCTATATCAGCAACACCGGCACGGGGATGGTGACGATTGACCCATCAGGCGCAGAGATGATAAACGGCGCAGCAACGATTTCGTTGCCGGCAGGCTATTCGACCATGTTGCAATGCGACGGATCGAGCTGGCTCAGCATGTGGGCGGTGCCGCAGATCAACAGCAGTCCGGTAACAGCACAGACGGGCGACTACTCGATTGACTACACCGACCGTCAGATAGTGTGCAATCCGGCCTCAGGCAATCAGGTTATTACACTGCCCTCTGCCGTGCCGATGCTCGCTGGCAACGGATTCACCGTTATAAACCGCCACGCCAGCAACACTTTAACCGTCGTGGATAACACCGACGCGCCTTTATATCGACTTCCTCCCCTCTCGGCCGTTGATGTTGGGCTGCAGACCGGCGGCACGCAGGCGGGGACGTGGCTGGTCACCGAATCGCCCGCACCTACACCCGGCGGGATTGTGCGCTCCGGCGCCGTGACAACCCTGCTTGCGTCAAAGGTGTGCCACGCGGTGCAAGCTCTGGGCGGAAACAAGTTTTTACACGTCGCCTCCGGCTCGACGGCCGGAACCTTGCAATTCGTGGTGTCCACCGTGTCCGGGCTGACCATCACCACCGGCACAGCCGTCACGATCAGCGGCGCGGTTGGGGCCTTTGTCCAGCTGCTGCCTGTGACCGGGGGCTATGTAGCGATTTATGCCGATGGAGCGTGGTCTACGCTCTACGCCGTGGCAGTCACTGTCAGCGGTACTACCGTGACGGCGGGTACCCCGGTCACACTGGCTGCAGACAGCGTTTATCCCGATTCGGCGCTCACCCCTAATATCGACTGCTCCACCTCAGGCACGACCGGGGTAGCGGTCTATGCCAGCAGCAACACCACTGTGTCTGCTGTTGCTTTTACTGTATCCGGCACGACGATCACAGCCGGTACGCCGGTTACGCTCTACACTACATCGGGCGGGGTGTCTACGCTGTGGGAGGGGGAGTACTACGGCAGCCACTCGATCAAAATGCTGTCTGCTACCAAAGCGCTCTATGCAGGGTTTGTCAGCGACGGATCGTCTAGCCATTATCACAAGGCGTGTGCCATGACGATTTCCGGCACGGGGATCGCCGCTGGGACGGTAGTGGATTTTGCTACCGGATCAACCTACCGCTCGGCAGCGCGTGGTCTGGCAGCCATCTCCAACTCGGAGGGGGTGGCGGTGCTGGTGGGATACGACAATTACAACACCTATGCCATCAGTCTCGGTGTGTCCGGGCTGACCGTCATCATCGGGGAGCTTAGCGGTGCGCTTGGTGACGCCGGGTTGTCACCCTCGGTAGCCTACCGGCTCCGTCTGCCGCAGATTTCCGGGTCGTATTATCTGGTGGCCCCCGGCACAGCCTCCAACGGAGGGTCGGCAAAAACCATCCTGGCCACCAGCTATCCGACACATTATGCCACGCAGAGTGGCAACACTGGATTGGCAGAGGTGTTGTCAGCAACCGATATCCTGTGTTTCGGCGGGGTTGCGGCGGAAACCGACTGTTTTATCGGCAACATGGTGTATGCCAAACAGGCAGACAGCGACGTTGCAGCCGGCACGCCGACACAAATTAACAGTTGCTCGCCGCAGGCGGTATCGACGGGCACGCGCGAGGCGGTCGTATTTAACGGCGCTACATGTAGCGCATACGTTATCAAATGGAGTCTCTAATATGTGGCAAATTCGCAATGCCGCCGGCGATGTGCTGGCAACGCATGATTCAGTTATTACTGCGTCGGAAGATGATGTATTCGTGGCTTTTGGTCATGTCTGGCTCGATCCGAAGCCTTCAGACGGCGCGTATGTGGCCGAGGTACCAGACCCACCGCCACCGCCACCCGATTACAGCGCTCTGGCGGACACGCACTGGCAGGCCATCAAGGCCGAACGCGATAGTCGCACACAGCAAGGCGGCTACCAAGTGGACGGGAAATGGTTTCACTCTGACACATTCAGCCGCACGCAGCAGATGGCGCTAGTCATGATGGGTGCAGGCATTCCCGGCGGGCTGCTGTGGAAAACGATGGATGGCTCGTTTGTGACGATGACGCAGACGCTTGCCGGCCAGGTGTTCGCAGCAGCAGCCGCCAGCGACGCTGCGCTATTCGCTCGGGCAGAACAGATCAAAGCCGTAATGGAAGCTGACCCGGTTAATTTTAGTCTTGCCAGCCAAACATGGCCGGCAGTGTTCGGGGAGTAGCCATGAGCGTCCAGCTTGCTCTCTACAAGGGGCGAGGCACGCTGTTTAACGCGCTGATCCGCTGGTGGACTGGCAGCCAGTACAGTCACTGCGAGCTGGTGATTCACGGAGTGTGTTTTTCCAGCTCCGTTCGTGACGGCGGCGTGCGTGGCAA
>ERZ761584.548-NODE-548-length-11080-cov-3.872744_pt1 | contig 11080 bp, 17 predicted proteins | sample MGYA00512168_ERZ761584 | MGnify/ENA primary metagenome ERZ761584 (study PRJEB28899, sample SAMN03785564) | bioreactor sludge metagenome | biome: EBPR Sludge; feature: EBPR Bioreactor; material: 0.22µm filtered reactor supernatant | place: Saint Lucia: Queensland...
AGAACTACTATGCATTTAGGCATGAGTACTTTGAAGATGCTAATGCTAGAAGGAAGGGAACCCAAGGGTATTTTCCAGACTGGAAGCCTAAGCCTTTCACCTTTGAGGTCTTGCAAGATAGGATAAGCCATAAGGCTATGCGAGTGCTTAAGTCAGAATGCCTAGACCTTCCACCTTTTGTAAACCAGAGGGTAGACGTAGAGCTGGGGGCTGAGCAGAAAAGGATGTACAAGCAAATGATGAACGACTATGTGACGTGGCTTAAGACCAAGGACAATGAACCACGAGCCGTGGTTGCACAGCTAGCTGTCACAAAGGCTCTACGCTTGCAGCAAATAATATCTGGTTTTGCTAAGGATGACGCTGGAGTCGTGCATAGACTTGAAGATAATCCAAGGGTAAAGGTTTTAGAAGAACTACTCACAGACCTTACACCAGTGCATAAGGTGATTGTATGGGCTACGTTTAAAGAGAACTACACCATGATCAGCGAGCTATGCACGAAGCTATCACTGGGGTATAGGGAGATACATGGAGATATATCTCATAAGGATAGAGAGAAGAACATGCAGGACTTTCGTAAGAACCCTGAGGTGAGAGTGATGATTGCTAACCAAAGTGCAGGTGGTACGGGTATCAACTTAGTGGAAGCATCCTATAGCATATACTTCTCTAAGAACTTTAGCCTTGAAGCTGACCTTCAGTCAGCAGCTAGGAACTATAGAGGGGGATCTGAGATACATGATAAGATCACTCGCATAGATCTGGTGTCACCAGGTACGATTGATGAGTTGATTAACGAAGCACTAGAGAAGAAACAAAATGTCGCAGACAATATATTAAACTGGAGTAACCAACTAACGAAAGGAATTAAATGAGCAACGAAGTAATGTGGGGTATGGGTGATGAACTTGCTACACCAGGGGATAAATTAGATTTATTGGATAAGGCTATGAAAGATTTAGCAGAAGCACGAGCCATAAGAGATGAAGCCGAGTCAAAGTATAACATTGCTGCCGCAGCTGTGACAGTAATAGAGGATACTCTCATGGGATTACTAAAGTCTAGTAATCGTGAGAGCTTTAAAACACCAGGGGTAGGGAGTGTGTCTATTACACATAGGCAGAACTTCACAACACCAAAGAGTGGGGATGAGAAGGTGGCGTTATTTAACTATATAAAAGAGAAGTATGGGGAAGAAACTCTACGCTCTATGATTAGTATTAACTCCATGACTCTTGGTTCGTGGGCTAAGAAGGAAATAGAGGAAGGTGTTCTAACAATACCAGGGCTTGCACAGCCTACGGTAACAGAGAAGATAACATTTAGAAGGGAGAGGTAAATGAGTAGAGAAACATTTTTAATTCAAGTGACGCAGGTTACAAATGCCAAGGAAAGAAAGGAACAGTCTGGGTATGTTCACGCACACCATATTGTATCGTTCATGCCTAATGGCGAGTTCACACAACTAGTGTTGACAAACGACACAATGGTGGTAAAAGAGAGCTGTCAATATTTTATAGAGAAGGGTAAGACCTATGGTCTTATGAGGGTATTATGAGTAAAGAAGTAGCTAAGAAAGAATCAATGGAAGTAAGCACAGAAGTTACCCAATGGGTTACTGATGTAAACGTAGGTAAGGATTTACTATTATCAAAGGTCCTTACTATGCAGGCAATGAGTGATCTAGTCACAGCTGGTGATGCTAAGATAGGAGAGTTCAGAGACTCTATCACACATGAATTGCTTGGGGATATCACTAATCCAACTGAGTTCATACCATTTCACTGTCGTAAGATGTGGGATATTCTGGAGTCAGAAGGACCCAACTCACAGCCAGAGTGGGTTAAGTCAGTGCCAGTAGTAGAAGACCCTACTAAACCAGACTATAATGATAACTGGGAATGGACAGTGGAAGAGAATGGTAAACTACAGAAGAGAGTTAGACGTCTTGATTTCTTTTGTTTACTAGTTAGCCAACTTAAAGCTGGGACTGCTATGCCAGTGACTCTAAGCTTTAGATCTACTAGCTACAAGTCTGGTCAGATACTATTAAACCAGATGTATGTTAGGAACAAGATGCTTGGTAAATCTCCCGCTTCAATTATTATGAGTCTAAGTGGTGAGAAGGTTAAGAATGACAAGGGTACATTTATTGTAACTAAGGTAACTCCTGTTCGTGCATCAGATAAAAATTATGAGTTAGCAGCATTTGACTGGTTTAAATTAATCACTAAGTCTAATGTCATTATTGATGATTCAGACTTGAAAGAAGCAGACACAACACCAGTGGGCGATCAGTCTGCTGGGAGATTCTAATGCGTAAGGTATTACTATTAGATATTGAAAGCACGGGCCTCGATGCTAAGGCCGATAGGATTATAGAGTTAGGGATGATGGTAACATCATCCGACTTTAAAGTAATCCACGAGGAGTACAACAAACTGGTGTGGGACGATACTTACCCAACACTCACACCAGAAATTGAAAACCTCACTGGTATTACCAAAGAGGATCTACTAAGTAATAGTATCAAACCATGGCTTGCTATGCAGGACTTCAACGAGTTGGTATTTAAACACGAGCCAGAGTTCATCATAGCATATAACTCTGAGTTCGATAGATCGTTCATTGATGAGGAACTAAAAAGAAATAACCATGGTGTAATGGCTAATTGGCTCTGTGCTATGCAGGACATTGACACCAATAAGAAGTCTAAGAGTTGGAAGCTTATGCATCTTGCCTTAGACTATGGTGTCCCAGTAGATCCTAATGAATTGCATCGAGCTATCAATGATGTAGAACTAATGCGTAAGGTACTCGTGGCATCATCGGCTAAACCAAGTGATATGTTTACCTATAGAATGGCACCTTCGGTTTACATAAGAGCTGTTGTAGAGGCACCGTGGAAAGATAATGGAGCTGGTATAGCTAAGGCCAAGAGCCTCGGGTTCTCATGGGAAAAGGTTCGCGGTGACGCCAGGGTGTTTGAGAAGTGTTGGATTAAATTATTAAAAGAAACAGAACTAACAGAGAGGAACAATTATCCTTTCGAGACAAAAATATTAGGAGTAAAAGATGGAAACGAAACCAATAGTAGATAAGATAAATACAAACGTAAGTCTTTCAAAGAAGACTCACGCAGCAATAACAAAGAAAGCCAAAGAACTTGGTATCACAAATAGCAGGTTGATTAATACTCTATGTATTAATGGCTTGACTAAAGTAAAGACTGATACGGTAGAATCCTCTGAGCAAGGAGGACACCATGGCTAAGAAAACAAAAACTAAAAAACCAATGCCTAAGAAATCTGGCAAGTGTTAATAGAAAGCCCCAACTATGAACCCAATTGCTATAGATACCGAGACCACAGGTCTAGAGGAAACCGATAGACCTTTCTGCGCTACCATTTCAGGTAAAGACTTTAACATCTACACTGAAGACCGAGGCATGGTCAGTAAACTATTAGACACCAGTGATCTTGTGTTTGCTCAGAACGCTAAGTTCGATGCGAGAATGCTATCTCACTGGGGTGTGAACATGTTCACTAAACCAGTGTATGATACAAACATAATGGCTAGGATTATCCGCAACGATTATCTAAAGTACTCCCTAGCAGATCAGGCAAAGCGGATAGGATTATCTAAGAGCACAGAAGTAGACGCAGAAATAAAGAAGCATAAGCTATACGAAACACGAAGGAACTTCTTCGGAGAAGAATACAAGACACCAAGATATGATAGAGTGGATAGGAAGATACTTAAACGGTACGCGCTTCTTGATTCAGAGCTAACCTATAAACTTGGTATGAATTATCTAGAGCGCATGGACACCAAAGATAAACAAGTAATGCTAATGGAGTCTAACCTAACACCAGTATGTTATGGAATGGAGAGGCGTGGGCTACAGCTTAATGTAGACTACACTATTAAAGCTTATCATCATGAGAAACAATTACTGGAATCAAAGCTTGATATCATTAACAGTATGCTAGGGTGTGAGTTCACTGATTCAGCTAAAGCAATACAGAAGCATCTATCATACCAACTACCTTTAACAGATGCTAACAATCCATCCCTAACTGATGATGTAATAGATTCTATTCTATCAGCTGGTGGTACAACACCAAGGGATAGCACTATCCTTGGGTTAGTGCGTGAGATAAGATGGTTTAAAAAGAGAATCAATACTTACTATGAATCATACCTAAATAGGAAAGACACCAGTGGGATTATTCATCCTACCATGTGGCAGGCAGGGACTAGGACTGGACGGTTTAGTTATTCAGATCCCAATTTACAGAACATGCCTAAGGAAGAAGATAGTGAAGAGCCATTCGTGATTCGTGGTTGCTTTAAACCAAGGGATGGTTACTCTTTCATATCATTAGACTATAGTCAGCAAGAGTATAGAATGATGGCCGACTATGCTAACGAGCAGGATGTCATCACAAAGGTTATGCATGGGGCAGACTTTCACCAGGTGACAGCAGATATGTTCGGGGTAAGTAGAAAGTATGCTAAGACATTGAACTTCGCTATCCTTTATGGGGCTGGTCCAAACAAGATAGCTGGAATGCTTGGTGTATCTGTGGAGGAAGCACGACGCCTTGTTGATAGATACTTCATGGCTTTACCTAGAGTGGAGAGGTTAGTCGAGGATATTATAAGCACGGGTCGTGGCAGGGGATATGTCAACAACTGGAAAGGGCGCAAGCTTTATGCAGACAAAGAACATTGCTACGCTTTACCTAATCATTTGATTCAAGGTGGTGGTGCTGATGTAGTTAAGTCTGCCATGATTGAGATAGACAGATACATTAAGGGTAAAGACATACTAATGGTGCTACAGATTCACGATCAGTTGGTGTTTGAAATACCTCCAACGCTTGCGCCTGAAGTACTACCTGCCATAGTGGAAATTATGGAACACACTTACCCAAGTAGAAATGGGATGGAATTAAAAGTAGATGTATCATGTAGCAGCTTATCGTTAGCGGAGAGGGACATGGAAAGATATGACATTAGCAGATAGAAGGAGAAGAAACCGTGAGTGACTATCCAACAGAATCGCAAAGAAGAGCATGGAATAATGATGGTATGGACCCTGATTGGAAACCTGATATTAATAATTATAAATCAGAGCCATTAGAAAAACTAAAAAAATTAATAAATCTTTGCGGAGAGTTGTCTTCAGCGTTTAGTACAAGAGAAAATGAAATAAATTTAAACGATGATTCTTATGCAACGAGAGTAACTAAACCAAATATTTTTTGGCGTGAATTTTTAAAAGCATATGATGAGGTAAAATTTAAATGAGCAAGATTAATTACAATAGGATACTTAACGAACTGTACTCCTTGGGCAGAGAATACCCTGGCATGGAGGATAAGCTTAGAGATTGGGTTAGAAAGTACCTAGTATTATACCAGGAGGATATGGTGACACGCCAATCTACTTTGGGGTATATGACTAATCCTGAGGGATTCGTTGCTCAGGTTCATAGAGATAGAATCTATAAGCTTATCCATAAGCTTACCAATAAGCTAGTAGAGGAAGGTGTTGTGAGTATCCACGATGCAGTGACAGAAGAGGATAAGAAGTTTGGGATAGGAATGAGGACACGATATCAGATCGTGGTGGTAAAGGAGCATTTATGATAGATATGGCTAACTATAAAAAGTTCAATGAGCTTAAATTAAAGTACCCAACAAAAATGGTGTATATTACAGAGAGCGATATCTACAGGACACCAAAGGATTTTTCAAATCCTAGAGGGCATGTAGAATATATTGAGAGAAGGTTCAAAGATGAGGGAGTAATCATCACTCGCTTTGGTCACAACTATACCACTGGTGAAGTAGGACTTGTGTTCCTAGCAGGGGATAGTGTTGTTAACCCAGGTTATGAAGTATGGGCTTTAATAGGATACAACGCACAGTATGCCACGCAAGAATAAAGAAACATTATTTAAAGAGAAGGTTGTAAAACTTCTAAAACAGATACCTTACCTATGGGTTGTTAAAACCCAACAAGTATCGGTTCGTGGAACACCAGACCTTCTGATTTGTTGTAAGGGTAAGTTCGTAGCATGGGAGCTAAAGACATCAACTGGTGTTGCAGATCCTTTACAAACATATACACTGAGGGAAATAGCTAGAGCTATGGGTGTAACGCGAGTCGTGACACCAGACAATTTGGATAAATGTATGGAGGAATTATGGAAGTTGTAATTAGTGATGTACTGAGAAAATTACTGGTACTAGAAGCTTCTAGGTGGGTTGGAACCACAGAAGTAGGTGGAAATAATAAAGGCCAAATAGTAGAAAAATTCCAGAAGACAGTAGATAGTAAAGCACAAGGTGAGGCGTGGTGCATGGCCGCAGTCCAGACCTGGTGTGTATGGACTAAGAACTACTTTGATACTTGTCATCCCCCTTTAAAGGACACTATTAAACTAGCCATATACCCATCAGAACATTGCCTAACAGTGTGGAATAAAACTGACCCACGATGCAGAATTAAATCTCCTACACCGGGGTGTGTAATTATCTGGCGTCATGGGCAGACTACTAACGGACATACTGGAATTTTTGTAGAGATGCTGCCAAATGGTAAGATGAAAACTATTGAGGGCAATACAGGAGATGGTAAGGGAGTCGTGCGTGATGGTGACGGAGTGTACTTCAGAGAGCGTTCTCTAACAGGAGAAGGAGATATGAAGGTAGTAGGATTCATTGACCCTTTCTGGATCCCTAAGGCTGATAGCTAGGCATAATGGAATCAATCTGGTTTACCTTGGGAAGTGCTTCGGTGCATTTCCCATAATCTTTGCATACCTCTAAGATAAATATTTTGATATTCTTCCACGAATCAATAGGAACGATGAGCGCATTCTTCTTTGTATCACTCCATTCTTTACCTTCTAAATAATACTCATTAGGAGATATGGTATATGTACACCAACCTTTTGTTGGGTTTATCTCTATACATGCTGGATCATCAGGTAGATTATGGACGCAGCTTAATAAGTTTCCTAGCAGCATCAATAAGACTAGTCTCATTCTTTTGAGTTGGGTTTTCATTATGCACCTCTATAGCTTTCTTTAAGGCTTGCGCTTCTATGGTGGTCATTACATTAACATAAACAAAGTACGCTCTTACTTCACCGAATGTTACGAGCTTAGATACAGCCCACCGCACAGCCATAACAGTCAACTGGTTTACACCAGGGGTTAGGAAAAATGAAGAGGATAGGATTATCTCTTTCATAAGCCTATCCACAATCTTATCTATAAGAAAAGATTCAATATCCATTACAGCTTAATAGATCCTGCAAATTGTTCCGCATACGTCTCAGCAGGTCCAGCTAGAACAGGTACTACGATGTCGTCGATCTTGTTCTCTGAATTTTCTGCAATAGCTTTAGAGTACTCCACTCCAGCTAGGAATGCAGACTTAACAATTTGCTGGATGTGTGGCTGAATTTTTGCTTTTTGAACTTCGTTTAATTCAAAAATATTTTTCTCACTCATTCTTTTTCCCCTTTTTATATCGCACTATTGCGACAATTATTAACACGATTAACTCTACTAGGCTACTAGCTTTTGTTTTCTTAGTCTTACCAAGCCAAGCTTCAAACAAAGCATACAGTAACGTCCCTGCTACTGTAGTAATGAGCATTTTACTATCGCACATTATTTCTCCTTGGGTTCTATTCGTCCCCTAATGTATGAAGTATCCTTAGCAATGCTAGATATTTCAAATCTAAGACTGGTAATCTCTGACTCTACTCTTTCTATTCTACGTTCTAGCTTCGCGGCATCATCTTTAGATTGAAACTTCTCAGTCACAAAGTAAACAGATGTTGCTATCGTAACCCCAAAAGCAAAGGTCTCAGCTAGCGTTAGTCTCCATTTCAATATTGCCCCTTGTTGCTCCATGGGACATCCTTTCTAAGTCAAATTTACTAATCGTAATGACCATATATTATAATTGGTATCTGTTAATAATGAGTGTCCTGTGTCACTCGATACCTGTTGTATCTGAACGGTATCTCCTGCATTTAAACTTAAATCCAAAGTTCCATTAATTAAAAGTGATGTACTCACCGCAGCCACAATGTTCTTTTGATCTATGCTTGGTCCCTGAGATCCATTAATAAACACTGAAGCTGAATAAGTGCTATTAGCTGCCCACGCCGAGAACGTTGCCGCTAAGTGAACTACACTTTGATACTCACCAGTAACGGGAACAGTGACAATGCTAGAAGCCATGGCTCCCATGGTGTCTTTAACTTTTGTAGGCCACCCTACTATAGTACTAGAAGTGTTAATGCTCCCTGAGTTAGCTACATACTTAGTATGAAATAAGAACTCATCACGAAGAGTACTCCAGTTACCAAGTCTTATTTCAGATACGTTTGAAGCGTACAGTCCAGCAGTTGTTTGGGTTGATGTTAGAACACCAACAAGTCTGCATGGACATCCTGTCCCAGTTACAGGAGCGTACATAACTCTATTGGATGTAGCACCTGCACTAATAGCTGTGACGTTAACAAGAGATGTCTCTTTGAATAAACTTTGAGATACAGCTAGGTAAGTAAGACCAGCTACACTAACAACATATACAAATATCTTATGAGCATTACCGCTTGTATGCCCAAGAGTAGCTCCAGCTGGTATTGTGATACTTTTAGCACCAATAATATTCATACTTCCATAGAAACCATTACCTATAGAAGCAACACGACTCCCAATATATATTGGGTTAACACTTGTGGCATCAGTACCTAGAGAAGTCTTGGCAGCTATGGTTAGAGCATTACCAGCAACACTAGTTAAAATACCAAGATTCGATATATTTGTGACATAATCCTGTACACTCCCCCATCTAAGTCCTGTACTTTGTGTCGAATCAGCAATAAGTGTAGTCCCATCACCACCAACTGGTAGGGCTGCTACGCCAACTCCAGTGTGAGTAAATAGGTCTCCCTTAGCAGCTAGTGGCATACCTCCTGTGTATAAAGCAGGGGAAGCGTAAACTATTTTAGTACCAGTGGGGTCTACAGCTAGGACATTATTAGCTGTAACGGGTGAGTCTAGCTCACTACCTAGAGTGACTTCAGACTTTGAAACTTTTACGCATCTATCAACTTGGCGTTGTAATTCCTGTACTTGTAATGCTAGTTTATCTAAGCCTTCTTCATGGTCTGCTGGAAGAAATGGTCCAGTTGTAAGATATGTAGTTGACTGTTCCCTTGGAGATTCCCTGTAGATTAATAGTACTGATCCACTTGCTGGAGCTACAGTCATAAGTACGTTAGATCCAGAAATATTAAAGTCTACACCAGGTGTAAGGGGTGATTCTACACCAAGAGAACTTTTAAGAACTACTTTTACATGGGAGTTACTTTTAAAAACAAATGTTATGGCGAACGTAGTTGTAACTCCGTCGCCTGCGTATGCGGAATAAGAATTTAAATTACTCACTGACATTACTGCCCCCTTGGAGAGAATGGAGTTACAAACCCTGGCATAGCTAGTCTACTTTTATCCCTATCTTGCTGCAATCTTTTTTGTATTATTGGATTGTTCTTAGCAAATAAGTTCCTAGCCGCAGAATCGTAACTTCTAAATATTTGATTTAACCCAAGCATTGCCTTTTTGTATTCAATTTCAGCAGCCTCTTGCTGTGAAGCTGTCAGGTACGATGCTCTCATACCACCCACAGCATCAGCCATAACTTTCATATTTACCCTAGCATATTCTTCTACATCAGCACGAAGCGACTTCCTCCCTGGTATAATACCAGGTTTATTCATTAGTTTTATGAAGTCGTGGTATTCCTCACTAGTCATCTTGGTTCGTGAAGATTCCACTTGTTGTGCTAATCCATCAGCCATAACTAAGCTAGACTTAGTGCTGATGATATCACTAGGCATTTCTATTTTAAATTTTGGATCAAATCCCTTAGCGCGTAGGTCTCCATCAAAATCAGTAAGCATCCTAAGATATTTACCCAATGCTGAATTCTCTGTATCCACACTATGAAATGGAGTCACGGACGCAAGCCAGTGTTCTTTAATAGGCTCACCAAATATATCCAACTTCTCAGGTAATCCATACCCTACTCCTTGGCTAAGCTTTCCTAAAAAGTACTCTGTAAATTCCCTATAGGATTCATCTTGTTTAGCATACTTACCATCCTCAGCCATGTACCCTTCATAAGCCTGTAGTGCTTGCTTACGACTCGTAGCAAGGGGTACTAAGTTAGCACCTAGGTTAGCTACAAACTTAGATATAGCATCAGTGTCACCTTTTGCAGCATCCGCTAGAGCATCGGTGAAGTTATGATAGCCCTCAAACTGCTCTGGTGTTAGCTGGCTCATGGCTGCTGAAAAAACAAAGGCCATCTGTGACATTGCATCGGGGTCTTGTGCTGATTGATAGGCTTGATTAAATAAACCTGTAAGCCTCATGATTCGTGTCACGGGATCAAAAGGTCTTATATAGTACGCACCCAACCCAAATTGAGTTAAGTCCAATGTGTAAGGCGTGATCCCTCTACCACCATCTGCTAGAGCTTGTTGTTGCTTGTAAGAGTTAGGCATCTCTCCAGTAAGAATCTTATCACTGGTTAGGTTGTATATACCCGCAGCAGCTACACTACCAATCATCATCTTAGAGATAGCCTCGTCTCTCACCTTGCCACCTTGAGCAAAGGCCGTTCGCACATCTTTTAGGGCAAAGTTTAATCCTGGTACATATTCCATACCATACTTTACTGAACTCACACCAACATTCATAAAGGGGAAAAAGAATCTTCCAACACCCCACAACTGGGAGTTTATCGCATCGGATATAGGACCAACTATTGGGACTTGTGAAATGTCACCATTCATTACTAAGTTCTCAGCCCTAGTAATCGCATCCCTCTGAACATTAACAGGAGGAGCCTTCATGTAATCTTCGATAAAGCTATCCATGTACTGAGATTTCTCTGATAGAGGCCTTCCTAGCTTATTAAACATCTTCTCAGCCTCTATGTATGCTTGTTCCCTAATATACGCCATCTCATG
>ERZ761584.549-NODE-549-length-11059-cov-4.061705_pt1 | contig 11059 bp, 19 predicted proteins | sample MGYA00512168_ERZ761584 | MGnify/ENA primary metagenome ERZ761584 (study PRJEB28899, sample SAMN03785564) | bioreactor sludge metagenome | biome: EBPR Sludge; feature: EBPR Bioreactor; material: 0.22µm filtered reactor supernatant | place: Saint Lucia: Queensland...
GGGATATGTACCGCGTCCAGAACGACCCGAATTACTACGCGGTGCTTGTCTTCCAGAGCGAAGAGCAGAAGGGGCAATTCCTGGCGTTGACCGGGTGGGGACACCCGGATGACAAGTTTATCAACGGTTTGCAAGTGGCGGATAAGATCGGGGTCGAGATTGAACCCATCTTCGTGCCACGTCCTAACATCCGCAAGACGCCGAAGGCGTTGCGCGACCATATCATAAAGGAGAGTTAAGATGAATCGGAACAGAGCGGTGCGCCTATTTCAGCGTCAGAACGTAGCATTGGGGCAGGGCAGGACTTCGCCCCGCGTGCGCGTGCGCGCCTTCCGTAATGCTACGCGGCAAGCAGATAGTGTTGTTCGGACTCGTTCGACCGGCGGCCGTGGTGGTTAGATCGGATGAGCTGGGGGACGGCCCCCGGCTCTTTCACTGTTGGTTATGGCCGGACGTAAGGAAAAGTTAAACAAGAAGACAATTGAGGCGATTGCCGCGGCGATCTCTATCGGCGCGACGCAGGAGATTGCGGCGCGGTATGCCGACATTGGAGAATCGACGTTTTACGCCTGGCTGGTTGAGGCTGAGGTGGAAAAACGCCGATTGGCAGAAGGCGGCAAGCCGTCTGCTGAATCGCGCCCGCGTCTGCTGCTGGAATTAGTAGAGGCTATCGAGGCGGCGAAGGGCGAACGGGCTATCAGGTGGCTAAATGTGGTCAATGACGCCGCCAGCGTCGATCCGTCCTGGGCCCTTCGCATGTTGGAGCGGCTACATGAGGGGTATGGGCCGCCGACGGTGAAGACGGAGCTTACCGGCGCGAACGGCGGGCCGGTGGCGACTGAAATCATTATCAAGTATGCCGACGATAACGATCCCCCGGCCGCATCCGGGGCAACGCCAGATACGCAGCAACGCGAGGCGGTATAACGTCGTGGCCTGGGGACGCAGGGCGGGCAAGACCGAGGAAGCCAAGTCGCTCTGTGTTGACCCGGCTGTGTTGCGCTATCCCGTCGCCTACTACGCGCCGACCTACAAGGATATGTTAGAGGTGTGGCGGTCAATGGTGGCGATGCTGGAACCTATCACGGAGCGGGTCAGTGTGGTAGACCGGCGCATAGAGAACGTGGCCGGCGGCGTGCTGGAGTTCTGGTCGCCGGGCAGTGGTAACGCCGGCCGCGGGCGCAAGTATAAGCGGGTCATCTTCGATGAATGCGCCTTTATCCCCGGCCTGATGGATATGTGGAATTTCGTAGTACGGCCGACGCTCATTGACCTGATGGGCGATGCGTGGTTCTTCTCGACACCGAAGGGGCGCGGCGGCTTCTGGCAGTTGTGGCAGTACGGGCAAGATGAGACGATGGCGGATTGGATTAGCTGGCAAATGCCCTCGTCAATCAATCCCCACGTGCCGCCGGGCGAGCTTGAGGCGATGGCCTACACGTTGCCGGAGATGGTCTACCGGCAGGAGATTTTAGCGGAGTTCGTGGATGATACGAACGGGGTATTTCGCCGGGTTATGGACGCGGCGACGGCGGCCGAGCAGGAAGGGGCGCACCTGGGCCACGAATACGCCTTTGGCGTGGATTGGGGCAGAACCAACGACTTTACGGCTATCGTTGTGCTGGATGTGACAACCGCTTCTATTGTGGCGCTGGACAGGTTCAACCAGATCGACTATCAGACCCAGCTAGGGCGGCTCACGGCGCTGTATGAGCGCTTCCGGCCGCGGACGGTGACGGCCGAGGCGAATAGCATGGGGCAACCGCTCATTGAGCAATTGCAACGGGCGGGTATGCCGGTTGTGCCGTTTACGACCACGGCGGCATCGAAGCAGGTGGCAATCGACGCGCTGGCCCTGGCGTTTGAACGGCGGGCCATTCGCATCTTGCCCGACGCGGCATTGATCGGGGAGCTACAGGCATACGAGGCCGAGCGTATGCCGTCGGGCCTCATGCGCTACGGAGCGCCCGAAGGGATGCACGATGATACAGTCATGGCGCTGGCGCTGGCGTGGTATAACCCCACCCCGGCGACGGCAGAGGTAACAAGCTATGCTCAACGCAATTTTTCCCCGGCCCGCCAACGGCGCGGGCGTTAATGCGGTAGTCAATCCGGCGGCGTTGGCTTTGATGCACTGGACGGCGCAGGAGGTGGACGCGCGGCAGGCGGCTTATGTCACGCTGCGCGAGTGGTACAACGGCGACCAGGGCGTGCCACTGACTGAACGGCAAAAGGAGTATCTGGAAACGACGGTTGGCTTCCCGTGGGCGCTGAACTATCTGCGCTTGCCGGTGGAGCTATGCGTAGAGCGGTTGGCCGTCGAGGGCTTTGACGGCCCGGACGGGATCGGCGGCGATGACGGTCTGATTGATGAGTGGTGGGCCGCGAACCGCATGGACGCGCTACAGAATCAGGTACACCGGGCGGCCGTGCGCGACGGTGACACCTATTTACTCATTGAGTGGGACAATGAGAACGTGCGGCCTATCTTCTCGCATGAACCGGCTTATGATGGCACGGAAGGGGTGAAGGTTCACTATCTGAGCAACTTGCGCCGTGAAATGACAATGGCCTCGAAGGTCTGGACGGAAAAGCGATTCAACGACCGGGGCCAATTGGAGGCGGTGCAGCGGCTCAATCTGTATCTGCCCGATAGGGTAGAGAAGTACATCCAGAGCAGGCGCGGCTGGCAGCCGTTTGAGACGCCTGGCGAGGCGTGGCCGTTGCCGTGGCCGGTGGGTATTATCCCCGTCGTTCATTTTCGCTGGAAGGACAACGGCGGCAATTGGGGGGAGAGCGAACTAAAGACGCTTATTCCACTTCAGGAGGCGATCAACAAGGCGGCGCTGGACGAGATGGAAACGGCCGACAAGACCGGGGCGCAACTGTTGACGCTTACCGGCGCGGTGTGGCCCGCCGATGCCCCCAACGTTCGCGCCGGTGACGTGTTGAGCGTGTCCGAGGCCGCGGCCAGTTGGGGGAGCGTGCCGCCGGGCGACCTTTCCCAACTCCGAGAGCGGATTAACGATTACATTATTCGCATCGCTCAATTGGCCCACATCCCGCTGCAATATTTTCAGGTGACGGGTCAGATTGCGAGCGCGGCGACACAGCAGGCGGATGACAGCCAGCTTGTGGCGAAGGTACGCAGTGAGGCGGTGGCGCTGGGCAATGCGTGGGAAGACGTGATGTACATTGCTCTGAAGCTCAATCAGCAGTACGGCGACGGCCGCGATCTGAAGCGGGGTCAAAATCTGTCCTGTCGCTGGGCTGACTTTGAGCGCATTGACCGGCTGGCCGTGGAAGAGCGGCGGGCCAATATCGTGCAGGTGCTAACCAACGCGGGCGCGGCGTTGGAAGGCGTCGTCAAGCTGGACGCGCTGGGCTACACCGAAGAGGAGCAGGCGGCGCTCATACAGTCCGATACGGTGGGGGTAGAGCCATGAAGCGTAAAACAACCGTCGCCCACGGCCCGGCGCTCAATACGCCGGACAACGAACTAGACCTACTGGCGCTTATCACCCCCGAAGATGTAGCCGACGCGCAAGCCGCGGCCCGGCAGCGGATGACGGCGCGGGGAGCGGCGCTACTTGACGCGGCGCGGGTGGAGCGGCCGCCGGAGGAAGATGGCGCGTTACCGCTGGGAGCCTGACGCCGGGGTAAGCGGCCGTTACCGGGACACGCGGACGGGGCGCTTTGTGTCGCCGGTGGTTGTGCGCCGGGAACTGGACGCCTATATTGACGCTTCGGATGACGCGGCGCGGGCGTTGGCCGGGATGCTCAGGCGACATGAAATCAGCCTGGCAGATGCCGAGATATTGTTTAGACGGGAAATCAAGCGTGTGCATCTCAATTCAGTGGCATTGGCGCGGGGTGGCTGGGCAAATCTAACCCCCGCGGATTATGGGCTTGCGGGTCAGCGAATTCGCTACAACTACGGCAAGGCGAAGGCCATGTTTTTGCAGATAGCCGAAGGTAAACAGCGGCTAGACGGCACACTAGACCAGCGAATGAGCTTGTACACATCGGCCGGCAGGAATACTTTCTATCGCTCGAAGCACGCCCAATTTAAGGCGGGCGGCCCGACGCACGTCCGCAGTATCAGACACGCGAGAGATAGTTGTTTGGAATGCGTTAGCCTAGACCGTAAGGTATTTGCCATTAACGACCCGACATACAAGATGCCAGGGCAGCGCCTATGTCTAACCCGGTGTCGGTGTTCTGAGGAGTATCTGCGGCTGGGCGATGAAGGCGATTATTTGGTTTTGGAGGCGGCGTGATTTTTCGGGCGCTTGCCGTATTTGACCGGCTCGGTCAATGTACGTTCTACCGTCCATCCCATAGCCAGACGGCGATGAATGGCGGTATCTCTCACGCCAAGTTTTTTCGCCCATTGATTGATGGTGAGAGTTTCTCCCCCAAGTGTCAGCCGGTGATTATTGCGATGGTTGTTCGTTTGCTCTGTCTGTGTTGCCCATCGGCAATTGCCCGGTTCGTAGTGGCCGTTGTTGTTAATCCTATCAAGGGAGTACCCTTTCCCCGGCCGAGGCCCCATGTCGGCAAGGAAATTTTCAAAAGAGTGTCGCCAGCGGTCGCAAACCTTAATGCCACGGCCGCCATAATCCTTGTAGGCTTGATGTTTGGCAGTCGTGCATCGCTGCACCATTGCCGTCCAGACCTTGTATTCCGGCGTTTTAGAAAGGCCATGTGTCCTACTGGGGGAGTAGCAGCCACAAGAAACGGTGCGCCCGCCGCGAAGGGAAGAGGTAGTAGCTTGCTTCTCGTTCCCACAATCGCAGCGGCACAACCAGAGTACGTGATCGAATTGGTTGCGACCGACACAGCCGACGACGGTCAAGCGGCCGAAGCGTTGGCCGGTCAAGTCGTTTTTAGCATTCTTCGGAACAGGTATAATCTTTGTAGTCATTTTCGCACCTCCAATGCGATTGTGATGAGGGGATTGAAGGGCGTTAACGGCGCTCGTCAATCCCCGTTATTTTACCACAATCGAACAGGTGTGCAATTAAGGACGCTATGACCGAACCAACGCCGACATACAACGCGGCCAACGGCGACAACGGCGACGTGTACCTGGTCGAGGTGGACCGGTTTAGCGGCGCGGCTCCGTCTGCCCCGGCGATGGGCGACGGGGCGAACATGCTTATTGCCTACTTCATGCGGCGGCGGGATGTGCTGATTGCCGAGTTGCGCGAGATTGACCGGCTGTTGGGACGGCCGCAGACTGTGCCGGTTAGGCAGAAATAGCGAGTTATCCCGTTGACATAGCGCAACAAAAGGGCGTATAATGTCGGCAGGTGGTGAGAGGTCTTACCACTGAGGCAAAACTGAATATCGCTCGGTGATTACATGGGGCGGCACTTGGAGAAGCTCGGCTAGACGCGGGCGGCTCAAAGTGTCGCCCTTTTTGCGTTTCTAGGAGAAGTGCCAGGAGCACGCCATGACAGACACAACCACGGCCCAGGCGGCCACACCCGACCCCCAGGCGGGCGACGGACAACCAGAACAGGAACAACCGAAGATCGAGCAGTTGACGCCGGAACAACTCCGGGCGCAGTTGACGCAAGCCAACAGCGAGGCGGCGGCAACGCGCAAGAAGTTGCGCGAGGCTGAGGCCAGGATTGCGGCGGCCGACAAGGCGAAGTCTGACGCGGAAGCGGCGGCGCTGGCTGACCAGGGTAAGTACAAGGAACTGTACGACCAGGCCGCGTCGAAGTTGGCTGAGTATGACACGCTGAAAGAGGCGCACGACGCGCTGATTGCCCAGGTGAAGGCCAGCAACGACAAGCGCATCGCGGCTATCCCTGAATCTATGCGCTCGCTTGTTCCGGAGTATGACGACCCGCAGCGGTTGGCGGCGTGGCTGGAAGCCAATAGCGCCGTCTTTGCCAAGTCGCCCGCGCCCAACCTTGACGGACGGGCCGGGGGCAACGGCAACGGCGCGGCGGCCGTCAGCGATGAGGAAGTACGAGATTTTGCCGTTCGGATGGGCGTACCTTTCGATTACGTTGACCGGGCGGCCCTAGCGAAGATGAGACAGAGGTAATTATGTCATTTGGACGCAAGTCTACGCTGTCACAGGTTCGCCCGCTGACCGTGCCCAGTGACCCGCGGACGATTATCCGCAAGGGGACTTTGGGCGCGACGACTGAGGCGGGCGAGGTTGTGGCACTGCAATCTGACGGCAAGTGGGACCCGGCCGCCGCGACGGGCGTCGTCCTGTTCGCGGGCGTGGCGCTCAATTCAGGCGGCGACGGCGACCCGGTGGACGTGCTGTTGTACGGCCCGTGTGAGGTGTTTATCGACGCCACTCCGGGCGCGGCTTACTACATCAGCGACACGGCGGGTGAGTATTCGGCCACCGCCGGAACGAAGTCCTACATTATCGGCTACGCAGAAACGGCGACGATTCTGTGGGTTAATCCGCAGCCGGTGGCGCTGTCCTAAAGGAGATATGACATCATGACACTTTTAGGCAACCGCGACACCAAAGACCTTGTAGACGTAACCGGCATTGATACCGCGCTCTTGCAGCGCTTCCGTCTGGCCGACGGCGCGACCTATGAGCAGGTCGTCGGCATGGCGACGGCGGCCCTGGCCGGGTTCAATGGCGGACTGCGTAACGATCCGTTCTGGTCGATGCTGCTTTCGTTCACCGACCAGCCAGACGCCCGTTACGTTGTCGGCAATAGCGCCTCAATGGTGGCGCACACCGAGTACGGCCGCCCCGACCCGAACCGCGCCGAGATCGCCGGCCACATGCTCCCCTTGCGTAAGTGGGATTACATGTTGGGCTGGACGGCCGACTATCTGGAAGAGGCCCGGCTGATCGACTTGCAGCAGGACGTGGCGCTGGCCGTGGAAGCGGCCCGCAACCGCTGGCGTATGTCGCTCATCACCCGCCTCCTCAAGCGCGGTGACGACAGCGGGGCGGTCAACGGACTGTCGTCCACCGGCCTTTCGCCCGGCTTTGCGACGACCGCGGCATCGACCGGCGTTGACTTTACTCCGCCCTCGTATGGCGGCACGACCTTCAGTGATACCCATGAGCATTACGTGGGCATCTCCGGCGGCGCGTTCACGGCGGCGGTGTTCACCGACGCCGCTGCCGAGCTGATGGAGCACGGCCACGAGCCGCCTTATGAGTTCGTGATCGGCACGTCCGACGAGGCGACCGTAAGCGGGCTGTCCGGCTTTGTGGCCGTCAATACGGCGCTGATCAACCAGGCCATTACGTCCGCTTCGGTGGTGTTCACCGGCCAGGCGATTGACGGCAAGCGGCCTATCGGCGCTATCGCCGGGTTCCGCGTGTGGGTTGTGCCGGGCGTGCCGCAATACTACGGCTTCGGCTGGAAGAGCTACGGCCCGAACAGCGCCCGCAATCCGTTGCGCGTGCGGCTGCCGCAAGGCGCGACCGCGCCGATGTTGCGGATGATTCGGGACAGCAATAACCCCGGCATTGCCCCGGTGCAAAACATGATGACGCAGATTCACTTCGGCGTCGGCGTGGGCGACCGTACCAACGGCACGGCGCGCTATGTGAATAACACGACCTGGGCCGACGGCACGGCCGCTTAATCAGTGTATTGGTAGGCGGCTGAGGCCGGGGGGTAATCCCCCGGCCTCAGTCGAATCAGGAGAACCAGCCATGAGCGAACCGATCACCCTTTACGACGCGAAAGGCGAAGCGGTCATTGTGTACGGCAAGGCACAGGCCGCCGCGCTGATTGAGGCGGGCGCGGCCATGCAGGAGAAGCCGGTGAAGGACGCGGCCGAGGCGGCCAAGAAGGAATCTGAGGCGCAGGCGGGCAAGGCCAAGAGCAGCAACGCGTAGGGGCAATGGCCTTCACGTTCAACATCCCGCCGACGACCGACCGCGACGATGTGCGCCTGGCAATCGGGGACGTTACCGAGAATGACGGCCCGGCCCCTGATCGGGCCAATCTGGCGGATGCGTTAATCGACCGTTGGCTGGAAGTTGGGAGCGGTGTGTGGGGCGCAGCAGCGCTGGCGGCCGATCACCTATCGTCACTCTGGATTTCCCGCCCCATCTTCGGCCCCGGCGAACTCTCCACGGTGCACACCAATCTGTCGGGGCTGTGGTCGAAGCGGGCCGACGAATTCCGCAAGCGGGCAGCCGACCCGGACGTGTCGGGGACGGTCGTCACTATCGGCAGTTTTCGCCGCGTTGACGGCTATACCCGCAGCGGCGGAGAGTATTCATGATCCAATTTGACGTTCGTCCGCAGGGGTTTGACCGGGTGATGGCCTGGTTGCGCCGGGGTGTGAATCTGGAGCGGCCGATCGGCGATGAGTTGGGTGCGTGGGCAACTGACCATCTGGACGGCGAATTGTACGGCATGGAAAACTATGCGCCCCCGCCGCCGAATAGCACCTACATTCGCACCGGACGGCTAGGCGCGAACTGGGGCATGATGCGGCGCGGCAAGACGGGCGTCGTTTTCTACAACATGACCGCCTACGCCGGTTACGTTGTCGGCGACAAGGACGGCCGGCGGCAAGCGTCGATTCACGCGGGGCGCTGGAGGCTGGCCCGCAAGCGGACGGAGGCGGCTATCCCGGAAGCGCAGCGGCGCATCCGGGCGCGGAATCATCGGGAGCTAATGCGCCAATGACCCTAACAGAGTTTGCCGACTTGCTGGCGGGGGTGATGTTTGACGGCGTGGTGACGCAGTTTGACGGCATTCCGCGCGAGTTGACGACGGCGATGCTGCCGGCGCAGTGGGCGGATTTGCCCTCGGCGACGATTGCCCCGGAGAACGCCTACGGCAGTTTTAATCAATCGACGGCGCTGTTCACCGGCACGCTGTACGTGGCCGTGGCTGAGGTGACGGAAGGACTACCCGACGCGCAACGGACGGCCGTCTTGGGGATGGCCGACGCGGTGCAGGCGTGGGCCGAAGCGTCACCCTATGTGGTCGAGATCACGACGACACGGCGTATTCCGGTGGCCGCGAAGGAGTACCGGGGCGTCATTGCCGCTGTGACCGCGCCGGATATGGACTAATGGAGTAGACAGAATGGCGGCCAATCCGAACACAGGGAAGACGCATACGCGCCATTTTAGAATGTTGGCGAACGGCTACAACCTGAGCGGGGATATGCGCTCTATCTCCGAGTTTGGGGTAGAGACGGCGCAGGACGACGCGACGGGCTGGAGCGATGACGTGATGCAATACCTGGCCGGCCGCGGCACGGTCAAGCTGGACGGGTTCACGGCGCTGTTTAACAACGAGGCGACCGGAACCGGCCCGACGCTGGCCGGGGCGCATACCGTACTAAACGGAGCCACCGAGGTTTACGGCTCCGTCTTCATGGGTATCCGCGCCGCGCCCGCTATCGCTAACCCCACCTTTAGCGCCGTATTCGAGAAGATCGCCTACAGTGCCAACGGAGACGCCGTGCCAATGATTCAGGCTTCATTTGGCGGGTCGGCTACGCTGGCCTCGTCGCTCTCGGTGTGGGGGCACGCTCTGGCCGTGGGGACGGAACTGAGCGCGAGCGGGCAGGGGGCCAGTGTCGATAACGGCGCGGCCACGACGGGCGGCTATATCGCCTTCCTCCACATCCCGCAGACGACGGGGGCGATAGCGAGCAATACGTGGTCATTCATCGTTGAGCATAGCAGCAACGATAGCTCATTCTCCACCCTGGCGACGTTTACGGCCGACGGGTCGGCTATCACCGCCGAGAGGCTAGAGGGTAGCGGCACGGTCAACCGCTATGTGAGATTCAAGTATACCCGGACGGCGGGCACGGCCCGGCCCTGGGTGACGTTTATCCGCAAATAAGAGGTTGTTTCAATGGCAACGGGAAAGACCCATAGTAAATACATCAAAGTGCTGCTAGACGACAGCGGCGGCACGCCCCGCGACATTACCGCCAGTCTGTCCAGTATCGGCGACGTGGGTATTACCCACGACCAGGCCGACGTGACGGCTCTCAATGATGCAGTCATGCAATACTTGGCCGGCCGCGGCGATGCCGATATTCAGTTTAGCGGCCCGTTTAACAACACGGCTACGACCGGGGCGCACACCGTCTTTACCGGGCTAAACGGCACGAACACGGCGGCCACGCTGACGGTGCAGTTTGGCATACGCGCCGCGCCGACGACGGGCGACCCGGAATTTGAAGGCGAGTTCGTCGTCACCAAGTACGTCGTCGGCGCGGATATGAACGCGCCGACGTGGAGCGCGTCGCTTAAGCCCGCTTTCGGCGCGGCGGCTCCGGCCTGGGGCACTGTTTAACCAATAGCCATTCAGGAGGAACCAATGGTTACGTTTGAAGTCACGGAAGCGACGGCCGATCTAATCGCGGGGCTGGCCGCGCAACTAGACGTGCCGCCGGGACTGGCCCTAGCCGTCGCCGTGGAGCGGTATCACACTGCCTATGTGGACAAGGCGGGCCGGTTGCCGAAGGGGTGGAGGCTGAAAGAGGCGCTAACCCTGGCCGACCTGGAAACGTACTACCGGCACTACTCCGAAGAAGATGCGGCGAATATGTGGGCCGAGCGGGGGCGGGTGCTGCGGGCGGCGCTGGCTGCGGGCTGGATTCTGGCCCCGGCCGCCCTGACCGAAGACGACATAGGCAAACTCACCCCCGCGGCGGCGGCGGCGGCCAAGACCTATATCGACGCGCTGTATATCCGCCTCGTGACCGCTGACCCAAACTCATAAGGGCCGTGGCTGATTTCGTGGACAGCGACGGCCCCTTGCCGAAGGCGCTACGGGATGGTTTCAGGATGCAACGATTCGGATCACCCTACGAAGGCGGCTGGAAGAACTGGCCGGCGGCGTGGCTGTTGCCGGTGGAAACGGCGCTGCACGTCTATGAGACGTTGACGGCGGTCAATGACGCCAGGGGGCGGCTAGAGGGGGATGCGCTGGAGAAGTGGACGGCCCGTAATGCGCGGGTGGTACAGGCGGCGATGAACATTCAGGCAATCCGCGACGAAGTGGAGGCGACCGGCGATGGCGGGTAACACCTATCAACTCGTCGTGGATGCGGTCTACAAGGG
>ERZ761584.550-NODE-550-length-11056-cov-6.691210_pt1 | contig 11056 bp, 14 predicted proteins | sample MGYA00512168_ERZ761584 | MGnify/ENA primary metagenome ERZ761584 (study PRJEB28899, sample SAMN03785564) | bioreactor sludge metagenome | biome: EBPR Sludge; feature: EBPR Bioreactor; material: 0.22µm filtered reactor supernatant | place: Saint Lucia: Queensland...
CGTCAAGTCACCAAACGTCACCGCGTCCGACGTGCCCAACCCAAGATTCGACCTAACACCGCTTGGCGAAGTAGCAACCAATGCCGTGCCGTTCGAAATCGGCATATAGGTATTCGAACCCGGCGTTCCCAACAGAACACTAGCCCATGATAACGACGCGCTGGCATTCGTGACCAACGCTTGATTGGCTGTTCCGTCCGCCGACGGCAAAGTGTAATCCGTGGAACCGGCCGACGTTGCCGGCTTTAAGCCAACATATCCCGACGTTGCGCCGTACAGCCGAACACCGACGCCCAACCCAATCGGCTTGACAAATGACGAACCCGCAACACGAACAAATACCGGCGCACGCATGTGAAACCCCACAATGTGTGCGTTGCCATCCCCGGCGTTTGAATTGTGCGGTTTTTTGTTCGCAAGTCAATTATTGAACGAACGATTAGACAACCGTTCGCAAAGTCGCTCGCCACGGTCAATGACGTCCGTAGCCCGGCCAAGCATTTGGTTGCCGCGTTCCATGGTTTCCGCCACGTGCGAAATGGCTTGCGTCGTCCGTTCGGTCAACTCTCGATGAAACGCATGGCAAGCGTCCGCGTTCGATTTGTTTGCTTCGCGAAACTCTTTTGAAATTTCCCGAATGTGCGCCAGGAATGAATTTACTATTTTGAGTAACGCAGCAATCCCAGCCAATGCCAATAAAGCACAAATGGCCAACGCTGGCGCTTGATTTCCCAGTTCTGCAATTGCCTCATTCATAAATTGCATGGTTCCTAATCCTCATTTTTTAATTTTCCTGCGCGGATTTGAGAACGAAATACGATTATGAATATAGGGGCATCCTCACCCCCAAAAAAAACAGACAACCGCAACATGCCAGTGTTGCGGTTGTCTTGTTTGTGCTACCGATAATGAACGCACGCATACCATCCGTCAGGACCACGCGCCACGCCAATTTCAATCGGCGTTCGCTGCCCCCAAAAACAACAGTTGCGAATTGCGGCGTCTGACGAATACGTTGAAAACCCAACGCCCTCGAAATAGCCGCTAACCTGACCGACATGGCCAGCCATCCCCTTTAGGCGACGACTAGCCGCAATTTCTGCTCTCTGTTGCGCCAGGCTTGCCACAGCACGAACTGCGCTGGCCACTGGACCATGATGCCACACGTCAACCTGACGCACTTGGCAAACACCATTTTCACAAACCTGAACGGCCGCCGGCTGAACAGATTGTGCCGTCTTCTCGCAATTGCATGGCGAACAATGACACGATCCGGCGCAACTGCAATTTCCACCTGATGCACAATCACATGACTTGGCGGAAACCGGCGTCGCCGAATCTTGGCAAGTCTGACACGATCGGAATCGCAATACTGGTATTTGAATATTGTGAACTCGTTCAACCACTGCGCCAACAACGGCACGCGCCCGACATCCACAACCGGCATCAGCAACGGAACAAACCATTGCCACCAATGCCACCGCAACAACCAACCCAAACGTTTGAAACTTTCGCATGTCCAACACCTCCAATTGAAACAAACTTCCTTTACGACAACACCACGTTGCCTATCGCCTACCAAAGAGACGATATCGATATTGCCATGACTGTACCGTATCAACCGGAACGAGTCGACACTGACCACCGTTGCATTCCATGCGATAACCGTCTGGAACCGTCGAATTTGCCTGAACTGGCGATTGGATAGGTTGACTGGGAACCATAGGAAAAGGCAACTCTTTGTTGGAATCATGCGGCGCCGGCACATCAACCGGAACGACTGGCCCAGATTTCACCACAAACGCACGACCAACAACGAACTTTCGACCAATCACAAACTGTCGATTTCCGTCATCGCCTTGCGAAAACTTAACCACCAACGCCATCACCACAAACACGCACCACAGCAACCAATTTCGCGCCATTGTTTCACCCTGTTTTGTGTTGTGAACAAACAAAAAGAACAACCGCACATAGAAGACTGTGCGGTTGTTCGTCCGTCCGAACCTACAACGCCACCGCTGGTGACGATGCCCGCTTTGGATCGACTGCCGATGTACACTTGCGAATCACATAGGATTCGTCAGCAAACATCTTTGAACCTTCCAGCCAGCCGCGCCCCAACTCGCCCCAAGTTTGTGACCACGAATTGAGAATCAACTTTCGATATCGGTTGATGTTAGTTGCTGCCATGCCGTTCTTTTTGTCGCCAATCCGAACGCCCGTGACAGCATGCCCCCACCAATTGTAACCGTCGCACGTTGGGAAACCGGACAACAGCGCCGAAAACTGTTGGCGGATGGAACGTTGTTCCAATTCCCAAACTTCCTCGATTCGATGCAACGCGCAATTTTCGTCCGTCCCTGGCTTGCGCTGATTGCGTCGATATTCGTAAGCACCCACAAATTCCGTTGTGGACGCACCCACGTTTTTGGCTTGTTTCAAATCGTCGATGATCCAAGCGCCTTCGTTGCGAAACCCGGTAATCGGACCACCGATCGATTCCGGCGACAACGGCACATAAGGCAACCCCATCGATTCTCGAACGATAATCATGGCATCCGCGCACGAATACGCATGGCAATAGCTCAAACCGTCTTGATCCAATGCCGGGATACCTAACGACAACCAAACGTCATCGGCCCAAAGTTTTTTCGCATCCATTTCCGCAATGCGCTCCGGCCATTCTTCCATTGGGATATCCGGCAATTCCGGCGGACCAAATTCCGGCATGCTGCCATAGGACACACGTGACCAATCGCGCGGTTTTACGGCACAAATTCGTACGTGGCCATCGTGTAACGGATTGATGTAATGAACGAAATTCGAATCATTGATGACAACCATTCCCATTTAACCACCCCACTTTTTCAGCAACGATAACGTTTCTTCGATCGTCTTTGGCAACGGTTGACTAACGCCATCCGTGCCCGTGGTCACAATGATCCACGGAAGCGTTTTTTGTGGATTGTTTTCCCAAATCTTAAACGCATCACGCAAATACTGTTGCTCTTTCGATAAATCTTGCGTGTGCCCAATTATGCGAAAATCTGGCGTACCATCGGCGGTTTTCAAGCATTTGGCCCGAAGGTATTCCTTGATTGGAACAGAATTAAAAATGCCAACTTGCTCTTTCGGCAATTTGAATCGCGCGGCCGAATCCTCGATGATCAGCACTTGCAACCCGCCATTAGGAACCGGAATTGGCGGTTTTGGATCGACTGGCCCCGGCGGCGGTTTTGGCCCCTTGCCCGCCACAACGCGATGCAACAACAGATTGCCATCACCGTTGACGAACCCCAGAACATAGACACCATCCACACTAGGAACCCACGAAATGTGCAAGCGCCACGATTGGGACAACACGTCGAACGACAGATTGCCGCGTAATTTATCTTGCGATTCCGCCGGCGAATTCAACACAAATTTTAGTTGATTCACCCACGCCAGCGTTTCCGCCAACGGTTTCGTGACGTCGGCCGATGGCAACCCGCCAATCTCCAATGTCACCATCGAACCCGTTTCGATTTCCGATGGCCCGATAATTTCCATGGCGCCACCAACACCGGCACCAACAGCCACCACCGAACCGCTTTCAGAAACAGACAACACAATGCCGGCCGGCTTGATCGGCTTGCTCGGCTTGTCGGATTTGCTGTCGTCCTCGAACACCGCACCCGACAGCGCCAGCGCCACCAACAGAACAATCGACTTCCACATAAACACACCCCCGAATCAAAAAAATGGAACCGGCCACAACGGCCGATTCCACCAACCAGCGTTTGCGTAATTATCCACCGAAGGTAATTGGCTGGTTGTTGTTCACCGGCGTCACCGGCGTGACGTTCAAGTTTTGCAAATACTGTTCAATCGATTTGCGAATCATGCTTAACGCAATCGACTTCACCGGCCCCTCAATCCAATTCGGAATTTGCGGGATATCGAACGCCAACAACGCCGGCGCAATTGTCTTGTCGAACAATTCCAGCACCTTGGCTATCTGTTCCGGCGTCGGCTTGAAATTGGCAAACGCCGCTTTCAACACCTGTTCCCAATCCAGTTTTTCCATGATCGCCCGACCAACCGCTTCATGGTTTCCTGACTCAACATGTAGCTTTAATTCATCGCTCACAAAAATTCCCCTTAACGAATAACAACACGATTCAAAAACGACTCACCAGTTTTAACGTCACCGTGTTCCTTGCACGGCTCAATCGATTCCTTGCTCTTGATCTTGTGGCCGGCACCACCGCAATTTCCGCACGGCATCGACGTTGGCACCGTTGATTGACCATGAACCAACACCCGCCCCGAACCGCCACACGATTCACATTCGCAACTCATCGCTTTCCCCTTGGTTTTGACCGGCTTGGCTTTCAATCAACACATCCAACATGTGACGCGCCTTTTGCAAGTCAGCAACGCCACCCTTGGATTTCCACCGCGAAACGTACTTAATAACGCACCCTTCCACGAATGGAATGTTGTTCGCAATGCAATATTCCAACGGTTGAATACGCATTGACTTGTAATGATTTCCGCCAACCTGACTGTCCAATGCCTTGGCCATATACAACCCAAACCAAATCAAAAAAAATGCTTGCTGGCCTTTGCGGACCAGCAAGCATCAACCGCGCGCCGGGGAACTGGCAACGCTAGTTAGTTGTCGCAACGGCATCTTTTCCCCTGCCACGCCCGCCACCGCTCGGCACATCGACCACATCGACGAATCGCTGTAGCCCTTCCTCGCCAGGAATGCCCCGCCCGGTTTGCGGACCAGTATTCAAAATGTCGCGTGTGCGTGCGCCCGGCAACTTGGCGATTTCCTCGCGTGTCGGAATTTGATCCGAACCCGGCACCAAAACCGCTTGACCGGCGGCAACAAATCCCGCAATCGCCCACAACCAATCTTTCAATTGATTTGGCGATAGACTGGTTTTTTCGGCCGACTTGACCGTATAGCCGTTCCCAAACTCAACCGCGTGTTCCTTGAAAATCCGCTCAATCTTTGTCCACAAAACCCGACCGTCCGACGTTTCGGACAACGGATCATAAATTGAACCGACCGATTCCGCCGTATCGATCAGAATGCACATTCCCGGAATCACGCGAACATTACGCGCCAAGGCTTTCAAACCTGGCGATAAATCACGATCGGCGACGTTGGCGAAATCCCAACGACCGCGCAAAATCGCATTGGTTGGCGCAAAAACGATACTCTCGTTGCGCGACATACACACTTCAATCACGTACCGACTCATTTTCACCTCACGTTGCCAAAAAAAGACGTTCCCCGGACTTAACAAAAATCAGCGCCGGCAAGCCCATCCAAGCCCGCCGGCGCTGTCTCAACCGCTTGCTTACGCCTTCGCGTCGGTGATTTTCGCACCGGCACTCGAATGCGTCAAAGCACCACCAAAACGGGCACGAACGATGATCGTCTGCGTGTTGCGCAATCCGCTGTACACGTCACCGTCGATCATCCGCACTTCCAAACCCTGGCGGCGATACATGCGATAACGATTCAGGCAGAAAAACCCGATGTAGGAGTTTCCGGCGCTGGCGTTGATCGCATACTTGAAATCGAACAACCGATACGACATGGAATCCATGCCGAAAATTCGGCGTGCATCGTTCGCGCTGTTCACAGCAATCGAACGCGCTCGCTGGTAGGACGTTTGCGTTCCCAGGAAAACCGCACGGCTGTTGGGCGGCATTCCGGCTTCCTGCAAAAATTCTTTGCCGATCGCAAACATCAATCCTTCGTAGTCGCCAACCTCTGGCGATCCACCGCTATTCACCGACGAAACAACAGTCGTTCCGCTCGCGATGAACAAGCCTTCCGGTCGATTCGTGCCGTTTCCGTTGGCAATCACGTTGTCCAGTTCCTTCTTGAACTGTTCACCGTAGTTGCGAACGATGATTTGACCGATGGCCAATGGCGAATCGGATTGGAAGTCACGACCTAATTCCAACGCACCGGTAACAGGATAAATCGTGTTATCGAACGCGCTAATGAACGAATCCGTCGTGAATGGAGTAATCGCCGTGCCTTCCGCCGTGCCCCAACCCAACGTTGGATTACCAATCTTCACGCCTTCCTGGCGACGTCGCGACACGTTGACCACATCGACCAACGGGAACAACTCGCCATTCAGCAACGGCGTCAAAATGAAATTCGAATCGAATTCGATCGGCACCGCTTCCAAACCGCCCGACGCACCCGCGTCATCAAGCAACTGCGTTGCCTTGATCCAATAGTCACCGTCGGACAAATCTTTCAACCGCTGACCGTCCAACCAATGCCGTGCATTGTCGGTTTCGCGCGGATTGAATTCGTTGATCGACTTGCACGGCGTGCCCTGGTAGCCCAGCGGACCAACAAACCGGCCTTCGTTGGCAATGTACGCCAAGATTTGCGTATCTTCTTCGCTCATCTTGAACTGCCACGGAACAGCCTTGCCTTCCGATCGGCATTGCTTGTTGATCAAATGCTTGAACCACACACCGGCGACAACCAACGACTTATCCGTTGGCATGTCGATTCCGCCGGCCATCGCGTCAAAGCCTTTCATGTTGTTGACGATCGATTGACCGCCAAACGCTTTGACCTGATATTCGTTAGCCGACTTATCCCACGTGGCCAACGATCGATTGTCGGAATAACGCTCGATCGCGTTTTTGACAACGATGTTCGATCCGGCCGACTCGGCGGTTTCCAAACCGGCCCGCAACGCTTTCATCGCCACGTTGCCAACACTGGTTTTTTCCGCCGGCTTTTCCGCAACAGTCTTTTCGACCGCAACCGACTGGCCTTTTTCGACCAACTTTTCCACAAGACCCGTCAACCGATTGACGTTATCTTGCAATTCCTTGACTTGGTTCAACTGTTTGTCAACAGTTGCCGCGCTGACTTCATCGCGGGTAATCGTTCCGGCAATCAACGCGTCGGCAACCGCTTTGTGAACCGCCGCGTCGTCGGCGTCCGCTGGCATGCCACACTTGGCAACCAACAAGTCGCGCAACTCTTTTGTGATTTTCAACATGTTTCGAATCCCTTACAAAATGGCAATTCACAAGCCACCGGAACGCCCGGTTGCCCGATCAAACAAACTGGTTGGCAATTTCCGACTTGCCAACAATATCCGCCACGTCAGCCATGCGGCGCACTAACGCAATTGCCGAAGCATCGCCTTGCAACGCCTTGGCTGAAATGTCTTTGACCACGCCGGCGGCGTCCAACGATGACACCATAGCGCCACCGTCAGAACCACCTTCGCTTCCACCGTCGGCCGGCTCGGTTGATTCCGGCAATTCATCGCCATCGATCACGACCGACATTTCGGTTTCGGTAAATAACGATGACCACGTTGGCATGCCGTCCACCATCGACCACGAAGCGCGATAACTCGAAATCGCATAACCGGAATCACTGTCATATCGGGAACACGTGACCACGGCATAGGCCGGAAAGGTAGCCACAACGCCAATATTGGAATTGCGAAACACCTTGCCATCGACCATCAACGCTTGCTTGGCACTCATCGACAACACGGCGGCAATCCACTCGTACGAACCCTTGACGGCATCGACTTGTTGTCCCCACACCTTGTCGACCGTTTCCGAATACTCGGTTGTCAATGTTGTGGTCGCTGTTGGCATCGACTTGGATGATTCGCCCATCTTTTCAACCAGCGAATCAACTTGATCTTGCAATTCGTCAAGACGCTTCTTGACCGGGCAATCGGCTGACTTTTCGGCGGTTTCGCCAGAACAACCGCATTTTTCGACAACGCTTTTTTCCAACGTCGCACCCGACACAACGACCGGCCGATTGTCGTGAAATTCCTTGGCCCATGCTTTGACGAAATCGGTTTCCAGATTTCCGCCGGCAAACACGGAACGAATGGCATCCAATTCCTGTTCGTAGGCTTTTTCGCGTTCACGAAACCGCAAAATCCGCGCGGCCACATTGGCGGGAATGCCAACCAACGAACCTTCGATCGTCAATGATTTTTTGACGTGCCAAGACGTCACAACTTGCTTGCCGTCGATCGTCTTTTTCGTCAACGGAACGACGTCCAACGGAATGAACCCTTGCGACATCCGCAAGCCACCGCATTTGACCAACATGGCAGAATCACGACCAAATGCTGTATTGACGATCGAAAACGAAACCGGCGTTTCGTCAATCGTTTGTTCGTAGGCTTTTCGAAACGCGCCAACTGGTTGCGTGCGGATGTGATGCCACAGCAACGGCATTTGTTGGTCTAGTTGCAACCCATCATCCGCCGTCAATCCCTTTTGGTCGATAACGTCGCCTTCCCGATCTTTGGCCCGCGCGGAAAGGATGCAATCAAATTGCATGGCTTCGTGGTCAGCAAGCGCGTCGCCACTCGACTTGAACCCCTTTTCGTGCATTTCCTCGCACGCATATGTCAAACGCTCACCAGCGCCTTGCAACTCTTTGGTGAACTGGTCAGCGCTGCAAATCCCAGTATTGCGGCATTGTTCCACGTAATAGCTTGCCGCAACGATATTGCGGCTACCGGCTGCCATGTCTTTTAACAATGCGTTTGCGCTCATCGCTTTCCCCCAAACCAAAAAAAAGGGCCAGAAACAACAAAGTTTCTGGCCCTTTTAGTGCTCAGTTTCGCGAAACCGCGAATTCAAAAATGTTCAGCCACCGATTCGAACAGTGAAAGCAATCAAGTATTTCCTTGGTTTAACAAGTATCCCCTTGACGCTGCCCCCAGAAGCACAGCCGAACGTTCATCAAATTTACAAACAGCGTAAACAATGTCAACCATGTTTTTCATCGACGTCAATAATCGACAAAAAACATATCTTCGAAACGAACGAAAATCATTTTCCAACGACAGCATCACTTAACACGAATGCAAGCGCTTTCGGATACATTGATTTCGTGTGGAATTCCATTTCGCCACGTTATTTCAATGCACGTTGTTCCAAATCCGCCAACCGCCTTTTTTTCGCGCTCAACCTTTTCCAAAAACCGAATAACGAAATCTTGCCAACGATCGCCCTTGATTTCTTTTCCAATGTCCGCTGGTTGTGACATATCACACAGTTATTCGTAGGCTTTGTGGAATCGCGTCCAACTCGGTAATCGAAAAACCGACAATTTGAAAGCAACGGCAATGAATTCGCAAATGAATCGGCAATTGCCAATGCCCAGGATGCGGGCACGTATAACCGCCGGCCAACACCCACAAATTGTCAACTGGTATCACTTCACCATGCTTGGCATCATGCGCCGCCCGTACCAGTTCATCCGCCATGGTAACCCATGTTTTGTTTTCAGCCATCCCGGTTGTGGTCAAAATTCTTGCGCCGGTTTGATTTCCTTGGTTGATTGCGCAATTCGATTCTGTTTCGGCAATACGTTCCGATCTTGCCGGAATCGCATCATTGATTTTTTGCTCAACTTCATCGATGGCATCCGCCATGGTCTTGCCGGCGGCAACCAATTGTTTAACACCCTCGCCGGCGGCATCAAACGTCCCCATGGCCGTCTTGCCGAAATACGAACCCTCCAATTGTTCATCGACTCGCCCACGAATCGCCAAACGCACATCGCGCGGGAATTCGTAGCCGGCCTTTTCCATCTTGGCCCATCGCCCCAACTGGTCAACGTCCGGATCAAAACCCGGCGTGACTCGCCACACCAAATCGGCGGTTGATGCGCTGGCAATCGTGGTCAACGCCGGCCGAATCACCCCACGCAGAATTTCCAATTCTCGAAATTCATTCACACCAGAATACACGTCATCAGCCGACAGGCTTTTTTTCATGTTGGCGATGGCCCGCTTGGCTTGCTTGGCGAAATAAGCCGTAATCAATCCCGATGTGATAATGATTGCGGCATCGACGAAACGGTTGTGACGATCGATTTCCGGCTCAAACGATTCTTCCTGTTCGTCAGCTGCCATCCGCACACCTTACGATTTTCAGACGTGTTCCCGACACACCACCGCGAATTTTATCCACGTCATGCGCTCCAAAGAAAGGACGCGGCGCCGAATCAACCGTCAGTGACAAACGCTTGATTGGCTGGTCGATAGCCGCTGTTTGACCAATGCCCCCTTTTACGCGTCGCATGCCTCACGGCGCGTGCCTCAACCCAGGCGGGATTCTCTCGACTTCGCGAAATATTATACATCGCCCAACGGCAACAATGGAATAGATTTGCCGGCGCTATCGTGCGTGCAATCGGAACAAAAATTCATAACACCGTCAGTCAAGACAAAATGACACCGCAAAACCTTTCCCCCATATTTTGATCCCTCCGGAAATGGCCCGCATGATTCATTCATCGACGGCGTGACCGACGGTTTTTCAAGGCTTCCATTCCACGACCACCGCGCGCCGTTTGGCAAGGCATGGTCAACCGGAATGTAATGGAACCATCCGCAACCAGGACACTTGATGCCAAGATGCTGTACGTGAACGACAACCAAATTAACCAACTGCGCCATAAATCAACCCTTTCCAACTTATTTCAAACGCCAATGTGTCGGACGATAGTAAACCATCACATCATCCGCGAACAACCAAATCGACTTACGCCGTTTCAAATCCACACGATTGGTTTCCGTGCCATCATTGTGAATGATTTTCGTTTCCACAACCTGACCCTCGCTTGGCAACCGATCATCACAACTAATCCAACCGTTCATTTCCAACCCTTTCCAACCGTGTTTTGTATCGCCACTGTATTATACAATTTCGGACGTTTATTGCAACACGCTATCGTCGGGATACAATTCAACCATATCACCGGCCGCAAGCGCATCAACCAAATCTCTGTAAACCAAATCGCGATGCAACGGCACAACACACCCCTATTCCGCTTGATTGTTTTCAAGCATCCACTTGCTGACCAAATCGTATGTCCACTCGCCCGCCACCCAGCCGACGAAAACATACGTTGGCATGAAAATCACCGACAGCGCGGTTTCCGGGAAGCAAAACTTTGACCAGAACATCGCCAATTGAACAGCCATATAAAACCGCAACATTCTTTGCATGACAC
>ERZ761584.551-NODE-551-length-11051-cov-88.594216_pt1 | contig 11051 bp, 17 predicted proteins | sample MGYA00512168_ERZ761584 | MGnify/ENA primary metagenome ERZ761584 (study PRJEB28899, sample SAMN03785564) | bioreactor sludge metagenome | biome: EBPR Sludge; feature: EBPR Bioreactor; material: 0.22µm filtered reactor supernatant | place: Saint Lucia: Queensland...
AAACAAGTAAGCCTGATATATTTGATTGCATAATTGGATTAGATGTATGGGAACACAGCCACGATTACGATGATTTTATAAGGGAGGTGCATAGGTTGTTAATTCCGGGTGGTACAGCTATAATAATGTCGCCAATTATATATGAAGATGGGTTGATAAAGGAAACCGAATTTCTACCACAGGAACACGCATGGGTATTTACTAAGAAGTTTCTACAAGATTATTTGCCGACAATATTTAGCGGGGTTAAATTTAGTAGGTGGATAAGCGGCCACGAGATGGTAATTTTAAAAAAATAGTGAATGTTATATAGTTTTGATAAGCACCAAAGATTAGATGGTTCGGCTGTAAGGATTGCTCAACATATAGATACGGGTAGTTTACCAATATTACCTGTAACAAGGGTTGAAGGGTTTGAATTTAATGAAGATTTGCGTGGTGTGAAAGATTGGGTAATGCTTGATTACAGCGAATTGCATTGGAATACAGAAAACACAGAAACACATTTGTTTGGTGTTAATACCCATAAATTTGATGAAGTATTTAAAGGTGATGAATGGGCTAAGTTTGAAGATTGGGTAAGAGAAAACCCGCCCAAATTGTACCTAAAAAGAGAGTTATTAAAGCAAGATGTAAGCGATAATATACTTCCTATGGATTATTGTTCGTGGCATAGTCCGTACCCTATTGAAAACAAAGAACAATTTAACCAACGACCAATTAGCTGCTTTTTTTATTGGGGGAGAAGTAGTGAGTACAGGGTTCAATTTCATGCTGACGTTTGGACAAAATCAAATGCAGCCGTGTGTGATAACCTGTATTACCTTAATCCATTTTTACAAGAAGAAAGCAACCCCCGAAAATTTGTAACCGTTAATGTACCACACTATGCAAGACAACCCATAGAAAACATATTAGCCGTTAATGGGCTTTCCAAATTATCGGTGTCAATGCGGGGTAGTGGTAGAAAGTGTTTCCGACACGCTGAATCACCAAGTAATTCAGTAATGATTACAGAAGCTAATGATTTGGCGTGGCAATTTGATTGGGTAGATGGAGTGAACTGTATTAAGTTTTTCGACATATTCCATGATATAAACAAAGCACTTGAAAACCCAAATTTGTATGAGATATATGTGGAGGGGGTGAATAACGCAAACAAGTACCATTACACCCATTACTTTCCACACATAAACAAGTTAATAAAAGAAAAGTTGTGAAAATATCCCTGCAATGTATATATGATACCAAGTGGCTTAGTTTAGCCAAACTAACCGTACCAAACATTGTGGGGTATTGCACAAAGCATGGATATGATTGGAACATACAAGCTGTGCAGGAATATAAAAGTGATAGTGGTTATGATAAGTTAAGAGAGATAAGAAAGCTATTTGAAGACAATAAAGCTGATGTGGTAGTATCTTTGGATTGCGACCTGCACATAACCAACTACAACATAAAAATAGAAGATTTTTTAAACGATACATTTGATTTTTACATAACACACGGGGCTAATACATACAATGCAGGTGTGTTTATCCTTAAAAAATCAGGGTGGTCTTATTGGTTTATTGACTACCTATTATCCAAACAAGGACAACCAAATATGCACTGTGAGCAAGACGCAATATTAGCCTACATAGATGAATTTGGTACAAAGGACATTTGTGTATTACCACACCCAAGCATAAACTCATTTATGTATGACCTATACCCCGAATATTCAAATGTAAAACATGAAGAAGGTAATTGGCAAGAAGGAGATTTTATATTGCACCTTCCGGGGGTTGGCATGGGTAAAAGATATCAAATATTAAGTAACGTAAAAGTAATAAAATGATAGACGGATGTAAGATAGTAACAGTATGTAACCGAATACCACAAGAGCCTTATTATTGCCTTAATGAATGGGCTAAATCTTTACAGGGGGTACAGCCGCTTATATTGGGTACGCAACAGGGGGAATATGGTGGATTAGGTTCAAAACCAAGATTGCTGTATAAGGCAATAAAAGAAGGGTTGGTAGATACTAAATACATTATTTTTTGTGACTGTTGGGATTTAGTGTTTGCTGTACCTCCGTCATACTTGTTTTCTACTTTTATTTCAATGGGAGTGCCGTTTGTTATATCAGCAGAAAAAAACTGCTTCCCAGATACATATAAACAACAATACGACCTATTAGATAGCGGCGGTAGCAAGTATAAGTACCTTAATTCGGGGATGATAGTGGCAGAAACGGAAGCTATGCTTGCTGTACTTGAAAGTATGGACGCACAAAACATACCCAATGACTATTTTGATGCAGAAAGAAACTGTATGGTGCATCCAAATGACCAGCAATACTACCAGTTGGAGTTTTTAAAGCAACCCGTAAAAATGGTACTTGATTATGACCAATTACTATGTGGCACATTGCATGACGTTGCATTAGATGAATTGGAATTTATTATTAATGATGGTGTAAGAATTAAAGAAACGGGTGTTTATCCTTGTAGCTTTCACATGAATGGCGGGGCGAAAACGAGTGGGGTAAGAGAACCATTATTAAAACATCTAAACCTGATATGACAGTATATGTATCTCATAATAAAAAGTTGTATAAGTTATCTGAATGCGGGGTGGCTGAATTACCACCAATTTATAGGTTATTGATAAAGGAGTTTAAAAAGATAGGTGTTGTTGAGATTAAAATTTTATTAGATGACGATTAACAGCATAGTAAAAAAAGAACCCCCAAAAGGCGTAAAAAAATATTTAGGAAAAACAATATACAGGCTTCATATTACAAAACATTTTGGGTATTTTAGCGGTAGATATTTTGTGGAAGTAAGGTGTAAATGTGGGGTAGAAAAAGTGGTAAATATAGCTAACATTATTTGGGGTACTACAAGGTCTTGCGGGTGTCAAAATAAAGAAAACAATCAAAAGAAAAAATGCCACAGTACGGTTTAATATCAAAGACTGACGCTTCTGTAATAGAAAAGACAATAGACTTGATTATTGACAGGGAGTTTATACACCACCTTGAAATAAATGTTACAGAGATAGGTTTGTATAATTGCCAAACGTCAATAGGGATAAGGGATTATATTTTATCCAAAGGTCGCCATGTTAATTATACGGGGATAGATAACCAAAAAGACAAGCCAATAAACCCTCCCGAATGGATGAATTTTATATTGGGTGATAGTAGTTTGGTGTATAACAAAATAAAAGACTATTCCCAACACATGATATTTATTGACGGGCTACACACATACCCCGCAGTAGTATCAGATTTCTTTTGCTATATGAATAAAGTGCATTATGACGGTTTTATCTTGTTCCATGATACAGGAAAGCATTTAGACCCATTAAGCGGCTATCAGGGAGTGGGTGATAAAGATGACCCTGACTTCTGCTTGGGTGGGGTAAGAAAAGCATTAAAAGCCATAGGGCTTCTTTCAGATAATTTTAAGGGGTGGGTAAAGAAATTTGAAGCAGCCGACCCCGATGATACGGGTGGTGGAATTGTTTGTTTGCAAAGAATATAAAATATGAAGGTTAGTATTGTTATTAATTGCGACACAAGAAGTCAAAAGGACGAACAATCCGGTTTATTTAACGGGGTTGTAAATCTTGATTTTTTGACAGATGGGGTAAGAAATAAGCAATTGTTTTTTGGGGATTATGAATTTGAAACAATAGTTTTTATTGACGAACACAACCCAATAGATGAAAGGTCTTTGGCTTATCTTAGGTCAATATGTGATACGGTGGTGGTTAGAAAACACACCCACGAAGAAAAGTTTAATGACAATAACTACGTTTCTGCTCTTTCACTTGCCCGTGGTGAATATGTAGCCCACTTTGACCAAGATGTGGCTGCTTTTGCAAGGGATAAGGGTGCTATTGAATATTTGATTGGATTACTTGAAAATTACGATTATGTAAGCTACCCTTCAAATTGGTCACCTTATCCTGTCCATGATGACAGCTATGATTACTTTTGGTGTAGCACAAGGTTTTTTATATGTAAGCGACAGACGCTTGATTTTACCGAAATAAAAAAGTGTCTTGCAGATAGTGATTATTTATACAGTAAATACCCCGCTTCCGTAAGAAACCCGTGGACAGAACACATACTTGGGCTTCATGCAAAATATAATGGGAAAGGGGTTTATTACCCACCAATACAAACTGATAAGTTTACCATATTTACATGGGAAAGGTATAGCACAGGAACACTACAAAGAATGAATGATATGACTTATGAACAAATATATGAATGGCATAACACACACCCTATTTTTTATCCAAACAATTGTAACGCATGATAACACCTGACAAGAAATTTTGGGACGTATTTAGAAACACCGATGGGGCTTTGTCCTGTGCAGAAGCACTTGCTATTATTCAAGTGGCGGCATTAGCACCAAGCGGTATTTATGTTGAAGCGGGAACACATAAGGGGAAATCAGCTTTGGCAGCTTGCTTTGGTTTGCAAAGCGGTAAGTTTTATTTGATTGACCCAATATTTGAATATAATGATGTTTGTAAGGGTTTGGCTGATACATTTTTTGCATACCCTTCAACACATATAGAAAAGGTATTGGAGGCTGATATATCTATTAATGTTTTAAACAAGTTTGGCAATGATACATTGGCGTACTGTATGCTGGACAGTGGCGACCACGACCAAGTTGTAAAAGATGAAGTAAGGATAATAGAAGATAAAATGGTTAGCGGGGGTATAGTTGGCTTTCATGATATAGATAGCCAGTTTATTTCTGTGAGATACGCTTATAATTATTTAATAAGCACAGGTAAATACGAACCAGTAGGTATTAATTGGAGTGAGATTGTGGCCTATTGCGAAAGTGAAAATTTAGAAGATGGCACTAATAAAAGTTGGCATCACAACGAATTAAAGCACCCGCAATTTTTCGGGGCGTTAAGAAAAAAATGATATTTGAACCACGAAATCCAATACCCGTAACAACGCCTTTGGGTGATGGGTATATTTTATACATAAAAAGCAACAATTTTCTTGAAAACGATGAAGCTACGATTGTATTATTGGATGGTGGTGATATAAGACACTTTGATATAACCCAAGTAAAGGTATGGCACAATGAAACCTATGGGATTAAAAAGAAAAAAGAAGATAGGATATTATGAGAAAAAAGCAAGTAAAAAAACTTAAAAAGTTAGCGGCTTTACTTACGCAAGGTAGGCCGCAAGATACAAGAAAAGTGTATCAGCGTCTTAAGACGGTTCATAAGGAAAATAAGGGTGAAAAATAAATAACAAACATGGCTAAGAAACAATCAGTATCCCACGAATTACCACAAAGATTAAAGAATGAATTGGGTGTGCAGCCCTATCATCAAAAGATTACTTCGGTAAAGCACTTCCCTAATTTGGGCGACCAAATAGCGGTAATGCCTGCACTTAAAAAGTATTGGGAGGTGACAGGTAGGAAGATAAAGTTTTTGCAATGTGTGGACACCCCCGCAGCTTATTATCAGGGGGCAACACACCCAACGGTATCAGACGATGGTGTAATGGTATCGGTGAATAAGGCTATGTTTGATATGATGAAGCCGCTTTTTGAAAGTCAGGAATATATACATAGTTATGAGGTGTATCAGGGGCAACCTGTGGATTTGGATTTTGATGTAATACGAAGTAAGACGTTTGTGAATATGCCAAACCTGATGATACAATCATGGATATTTCACGCATACCCTGACCTTGCTTGTAATTTAAGTAAGCCGTGGATTACATTGGGTGGTAAGTGTCCCGAATATGTAAAAAAACAGGTGTCTGGTAAGGTGATATTGAATTTTACGGAGAGGTACAGAAACCACATGATTGACTACTTTTTTCTTAAAAACTATGCCCCCGATTTAGTATTTGCTGGTACAGAAAGAGAGCATTGGCAGTTTTGTCAAAAGTTTCATTTGGATATACCAAGATTAGATATTAAGAACTTTTTGGATTACGCATACGCAATAAAAGAAGCAAGATTTATTTTGGGGTGTCAGACTTTTGGGTGGAACTTAGCACAGGCCATGCAAACACCCCGAATAGTGGAGTTGTGTAATTTCGCCCCCAACGTACAACCAAATGTAGGGGAAGATAGCTATGGGTTTTTCCATCAAGCGGAAGTGGAATACTTTTTCAGAAGGTTGTATAACGAAACTATGGGTAAAAAATAAAGCCCCCATAAAGAGAGCTTTAGAAGTTTTTTGACAATGGTTATTATTAACCTGCCAAAGTAGCCAAAGTGGTAACAGAATCTTTTGTTACATACTTTGTGCTGTGTACGTTAAGTCCAGTAGGAGGTACTTCAATTACAGAGTAAACGTAAGCGTTTCCAACTGTAAATCCATTTGTCAATGGGAAGAAAGTAGTTCCTTCTGTTGGGAAAGATACGATTGTGGGTGTAGGCCACGGTTTAACACGGCTGAAAGCTGATTGACCATCGCCGTTTTGAAACGGTGGGTTGCCTTCAATTTCACCATACACCCTCGTAGAAAAATGAACTGCCATTTTTTTTAGTTTAAATAGTTACGGAAAATAGGTCTGTCAATAGCAAATATACCAAAAAAATTAAATAACTTTGAGTAAAGGTGCTGTAATAGAACATTCTAATCTTGAAAAATGGGTTGGGAGTGTTATTTTATTTGAGTTAGGGGAACATGAAGGGTATGGTAAGCTATGGAAATTAAGAAACGGTTTTTGTCTGTTATACAACAAGGACAAGAAAATAATAATAGAAGTACCCATAATAGGTACAAAATATTACGAACCAAATCAATAGTATGGCAAAACACTTTGTCGTAAACCCCAAAATAGAAAAGGTTGATAGGGCTGAAATAGCCAAAATGGAATTGGATAAAGCGGTGATACATAAAACCGCAGAAACAGCAAGGGAAAAGATAAACAGGGAAAGGCTTGAACAAAAGGAGGATTTAAAGTACATAGACGGTAGGGTGGTTGTAAAGGTGGATTTGGAAAAGAAGAACTTTCACCAATTTTCAGACGGAACTAAGATAAGAAGGGAAAGGAAGTACAACAACTTTAACCGCAGGGAAACAGAACCCGTAAATGCTGTGGTAATTTCAGCCGAATACATACCCGAAGGGTGTGAGATATTGGTAGGCCATAACTCCCTGCATGACACCAACAAGATATTTGATTACACGGGATTGTCAGGTAAAGCCGAAGCAACTGACATAAGATATTACAGCCTACCCGAAGATGATTGCTTTGCATGGAGGGATGAAAACGGGGAAATGCAACCACTAAGAAACTATGCTTTTGGATTAAGGGTATTTAAGCCATATACAGGGGCTTTGGAAGGCATTGAACCCGAAAAGATTAAAGATGTACTGTGGGTGACAACGGGGGAATTAAAGGGGAATGTGGTGAATGTATTGCCATTTTCTGACTATGAGATTATATTTCAATCATTATCCGGCGTGGAAGAAAGGCTAATCCGTTTCAGACATTCAGAAAGAGATGATTTTGACAGGGAAGAAGTAATCTGTATAAACCATGACCTAACCGAAAAAGTGTTAAATGGTGAATTATTAGTGGGGCTTTCAATAACTGACGCTAAAAAATTAAACGATGAACAATAATAATTTTGTAGATGAATTGCTTGAAAATGGGTTTAAAAGACATATTTCAGAATTAGAAATTAAAAAAGGAAGATATACTTGTGGTTTTAATACTAAAAATGGTTGGATGGGGCTTACTATATATCACCCAATAGAAATTTTTAAAAAGGGAAATAAAAAAGTAATACTATCTTTAGAAAGGTACGGCGTTTGTGATTATATTATCAAGGATGGAATATCACAAAAAATAGAAGTAAGTGAAAAAGAAATAAAGTGTTTGATTGGTAATGAAGTGATTTATGAAAACAAAAACGGTGTATTACCAACAAAAGAAATAAAAGAAATAATGTATGCCGACTGACGCTGAAAGGATAAAGGAATTAGAACAGGAGTTAGCTATGTATAAGTTGAATGGGGCTATTGGTCTTTATTATCAGCTTAATAAATTTGTGAATGATACGGTTGATTACATGAGGCAGACAGGGGTGAAGTCATTGCTTGCGGGTGATAAGGATGACCCTAAAAAGTTTGAAAGGGTAATGGCTTTGATTAAGAACGCAAAGGAGCATATTGTAGATATGGAAGATATAAAAATAAAACTTGGGTTGACGGGGGATGAAGAAAAAGACAGAACCCGAAAACCATTTATTGACCGTATTGCTGATAAAAGAGATTAATGCCACAATACGAAGAAATATACGGCACACGAATAAAGATACCCGACCCTATTTCACATGAAACAGTTTTAAATTGGGATAAACCCAAAGAAGAACAAATATGGGTAAGGGAAGAACTACCGCATTTTTTTGATAGGGTACAATATAATAAAAATGGCGACCTTGTACTAACTCCCGAACAAGAAGAATATGCTGATAGAGAGGTACAAAGGTGTAAAAACGGGGTACATATTTACATAAATGGTGTTCTAAGGTACATACCCAAAAAGTACTATTTCTACCTTCAATATTGGGTGTTGGAAGATAGTGGTAGGCCGGAATACAGGGATTGCGATAGAAGGTATTTTACATACCTTGAACATTGGGAAAACATACTTTGGTGTCTTGGGATTATTCGTGGTAAAAAGCGTAGGGAAGGTGCTTCTTCACAGGCCACAAGTAATTTGGTGTACGAAGCCGTTTTTTACAAAAATTCAAATTGCGGTTTAATATCCAAATCAAGAGATGATAGTAAGGACACTTTTACAGACATGGTTACGTTTGGTTACAGGCATTTACCCCCATTCCTAAAGCCCAAACAGGTAAACAAGGAAGATAGTGTAACCGAATTGGTTTTTGCCCAAAAGTCATCCAATATTTCAGAAGGTACAGTTTCAGGCAGAAAAGAAGATGAAGGCCATAGGTCAAAGATTAACTATCGTGCGCCAGTTCTTAACGCTTACGATAGGGGTCGTATGAGCCGAATACTTCTCGATGAATTTGGGAAACTTCCGGTGGAAGTCCCCGCCAATCAGCTATTTGGTATCATATCCAAAACACTTGTAAAGGGTGTTAAAAGGGTTGGTTTTGTAGAAATGCCTTCTACTGTAAACAAATTAACAAAAGGCGGGATTGGCTTTCAGCTTATTTGGGGTAATGCTGACCTTAAAAAGAAAACACCAACCGTAAACAGGCTTGTACGTTATTTCTGCCCCGCCCATGACGGGTACGAGGGTTTTATAGATAGGTATGGTGATAGCGTTATTGACGCACCCACAGAAGAACAATACCAATACCTTGTAAATAAATGGGTTAAAAAAGATGAAGATGGCAACGTAATAAGCGAACTTTCAGAAGAAGATATACGACTTGGGGCAAAAGCCTATATTCAGAAAAGAAGGGTTGGAATGGGGGGTGATGACCTTGAAGAAGAAATCAGGATGAACCCCGAAAATGAGGTAGAGTTGTTCATGTCGGCAAATGCTGATTGTATATTTAACATAATGAAGTTGAATGAACAAGCTGAATACTTGAAAAACAACCAAATACACAAAAGAAAAATTGTATATTACAGGGATTTAGACCAATCTGTCAAGTGGAGAGATTTAAGGGATGGTGAAAGTTTAATACATTGGGAATGGGTGGGTGAGCTTGCAAAGCCGGATATGGCTACATATCACGACATGGGTTCTTTAAAATATGGAAGGGCTGATGTAGGAGTTATAGGAGTGGATGGTATTACCAACGAACAAGGTGGAAAGCGTTATGGCTCAAAGGCTTCCGCATGGGTTTACACCAAATTTGACTTTAAAGACCCCGAAAACACAGGGCTATTTATAGGACACCTGTATGGAAGGCCAAAAGAAAAGGACGACCTTCACGAACAAATAATGCTTTGTTCGGAATATCATGGCTTCCCTATTTATTGGGAATTTGTGGCAGACACCTACTATGATTATTTTAAGAAAAGGGGAAGGCTTGGGCTTTTAGCTAAGTTCCCATTAAATGCCATTGACCCCGTAAAAAGAAACAAAGAAAAGGTGGAAAGGCATTATGGCTATCCCACCACACCATTTGCCTTAACAAAAGGCAATGACGCAATGATAACCTATGTAGAACATTATTGCCATAAAATAAATTGGATTGAACTTATAGAAGATTTAAAACAGTATGACCCCGATAAGCGTACAGAGTTTGATAGAACGGTCAGTGCTATGATTGCTTTGGTGGGTGGCCTTGAACCCGTAAGAAAGCCGCCGCCGAAGTCAGTACCGCTTATTACAGTGTATGATTCAAGCGGAAAGGCTATAAGTGTGTAAATTTTTTATTATTTTTGTTGTAAGTACCCTATAAAAACCAATGTCTACAATCCCCGTACAAAATTCGGAAGGTATCCCACAGGGAGGCGAAGCTATTAAAAAGTTTCAATTAACCACCAATACCGAAAAAAAATCTACACAAGAATATGGGTTAGCCGTAGCTAAAGATATTTGGGCTAAATCAAATACAGGCGTTGGTGGGTACTATTATAATCGTAACGCAAGGTTTTTTAAAAATAGGAATTACGCAAATGGACGTATTGATATACAGTCCATGTTTCAGGACAGGTTTCAATTTAATGGTAAGCAAAACTACATAAACCTAAATTGGAACGCACTACAAATAGTTAATAGGATTGTTTCAGGTTTGGTGGGTAGATGGATGTCACGCAATGAGAAAATACAAGTGACAGCCATTGATACATTATCCGTAAAGCAAAAGCAACAAGAATATGAGAACATAGAGTTCTTGCTTTATAACCGTGAAATGATTGAAAAGCTGCAAGCTGAAAGCGGTGTGCAGTTAGTACCACAAGACCAATTTATACCAGCAGATAAAGAAGAATTAAATTTATGGCAAGCCCAATTCCAAAGGCTTCCAGAGGAAATTCTTTATGAGATGGGGTGTAACGATGTGTTAGCGTCTAACGGTTGGTTTGATGTGCTAAAAGAAAAAATGCTTC
>ERZ761584.552-NODE-552-length-11035-cov-12.926047_pt1 | contig 11035 bp, 14 predicted proteins | sample MGYA00512168_ERZ761584 | MGnify/ENA primary metagenome ERZ761584 (study PRJEB28899, sample SAMN03785564) | bioreactor sludge metagenome | biome: EBPR Sludge; feature: EBPR Bioreactor; material: 0.22µm filtered reactor supernatant | place: Saint Lucia: Queensland...
GTTGTCATTTTTAGTATATTGAATAAAAAGTATTTGTGTTTAATTCAACCGCAGCATCCACTAATTTTCTTTCCTCAAATATTTCAATTTTTTCAGCGAATTTATTAATAGAATTACTGAGCATTTTCACATCCTGCGAAAGCATCATCATCCATTCCCTGTCTGTTTGCGGCTGTACTTCCATTGTTAAAAAAGTTTTAATTTACACTTCTTGAAATTTCTCTCCATGCCTGCGTACCGCCAACCTCACAAAGCATAAGAGTTAAAATATCGTCTGCTGTTGCGCTGAAATCTGTTGCACCAGCCAACATGATTGTTATATTGCGCAAAGCACCCCAACACTTCCTTGTTCTCTTTCCTTCCTGATGAATCTCTGCTCATCTTTTTTATTTAAAGGCCGCTATTACTACTGACCCATTCCCGCCACCACTCCATGTAAAAGTACAATCCTGTGAGCCTGCGGCTGGTTGAATGTAATAAGCCATTGATAATGCAAAATGCTGACCCAAAGCATAAGCAATATCATAATTAGTAAACCCGCTTGTCACACTTGCTGATGATAATGAATTTTCCCCCAATGCAGCTATAATAACTTCGCCATTTAATGCAGGCGTAATTGCCCCTGCTGATTGTGGTGAAGTACCCCCCGTTGTCCCATTTTCTACATCAAAAGTTCCCGTTGTCCCCGAAAAAGCAAAAGCATGAATTGAAGCATAGCCAAAACCTGTAGCTGTAAAAGTATGCCCAGACCCGCCTGTGGGTGAATAACAATAATATAATTGTGTACGAACTGTGGCTGTCGCATTTACTTTAGCTGTTAATGCAGTCCAAGTATTCCCCTTTGAATCGCTTATCGTTGGTGCGCCTACAGCAGAATAGGATGAAACGGCAATGACTATCAATGTCGCACCAGTTGTATTTATTGACCCTGTAGTAAAAGTATTGCCATCAGGAGAACCAGCCACAACATGGTCTATAAATGTTATCCCTGTTGTTGCTTTCTTTGTTAACAACCTCATAGGGGTCTGCCCTTCGCTTTGGAGGCAAAAGAAAACAGATAATATCAGTAATAGTTTACGCATAGCCATTTGTTATTTCCGTATGAAGATGATTTGTAATATTGTAAAACGACTGTTAGTGTTACCCCAAGAGTAGTAGTTGATGGAAGTGTTACCGTTGTGCTTACAAAAGAAGCACCCCATGTAATAGCTCTTGCAGTTCCGTTGTCTGTAATAACCAACTCCAATATATCTCCGTCATTGGGCGTACCGGATAAATTAGTTGTCATTGAAGTTATTGCTGCTGCCAATGCTGTAATCTTAAACACATCTACGTTATCGGTATTGATAGTCGGTGTTGCACTTGATGTTGTACTATCAACCCTTGCTTTCCACCTACCGTAAAATACATTCCCCGTACCAGTTACATTTACATTATCTGAAAATGAAAATTGCGAACCACTCCCAACAGCATCAAATGTTACTCCGCCTGTTGAGCCTACTGTTGTTTTATAATAATTTGAAGCATCATATCCTATTCTTAATTGTTCGGTTGTGGAAATTAAATGAGTAAGAGCTGTAGGTGTTGATGTTCCTATGCCTAACCTCTTGTTTGATACGTCCCAATACAAATCTGCATTGCGACTTAGTATGCCGCTACTATCGTATAGTATAGAGCCGGTGGCCGAGTTTGCAATGGTTGTAGTGCCAATGGTGAGGCCGCCGCCGCCACCACCATACCAGTAAGTTGACGGCAGCACATCGCCGCTTGAATTAATTACAAGTGGCTTATAGGTTGTCGTGTCGGTGATGGCTGTGCCAAGAGTTTGATGGCGTACTGTTCCTACTGTGTGGAATTTGGTTGCAGGTGTTGATGTGCCTATGCCTACATTGCCGGACATCAACACCGTAAGCGCATTACTTCTTGCACCGCCATAAGAACCAGTTCCATTTCCGACTACAAAAATTCTATTTTGTGGATTTGGAACTGTTCCGCCACTTCCGGTTGTATTAGCTCCATGACTTGTAGTATCATTCATCCAGCCCACTACTGTACTGCCATAATCTTTATTTATCAAACCGTACCCAAGTGTATGACCATAATACCCATCTACTGTTGATACGCTACCGAATGAAGATGCTGCATATCCCGATACCGTATTCGTTGTTCCTGCAACAATAGAATTATCATAACTTACGGTATTACTTACACCAAATACTGCGTTGTTGTTGCCTGTTGAAATATTACCATCCCCCGCAACTAATGAATAAGAACCAGATGCCTTAGTGTTATGACCAAAGGCGGCAGTGCCAATCCCTATATTCGCATCATCCCAATATCCTGAGTTAGCAAATCCTGCCCTGAAAGCCCATTTCTTTGGATAAAAGAACATTACGGGTTGGCTATAGCTACCTATCGCCAACCCAGAGGTATTTCCCTTCACGATTAAATTGATCGAATCAAATATTACATTATTAACGTTTGATCCGTTCACTTCAAATTTAGCAGCGGGGGCGGTTGTGCCTATACCTACATTACCATTACTATCCAGCACCATTCGTACTGTGTTATTAGTTCTGAATCGCATGGAGGTATTATTCGTTGTTCCTATAAAATCTGTGCCGGCGTTTATGGAGTTGCCGGAGAGTGACCAGCTATTCATTGCCTCTGCATAACTTGCTAATCGCAACCACGCCCCGCCGCTGTAAATATACATCCGGTGATTTGTCGTGTCCATCCCAATAGCACCGTCGCCTACCCAGCCGCCCGTCCTTATACCCGAAGGCGTTCCGTTATACTGCGGAACGTGTAAGGCCGAGTCAAAAATGCCTGCCGTCCACTTAAACCGCATATTCGCTTTAATATACCCTGCCGGTGTTTGGCCGTTGACAACTGCGCTAACAAACAATAATAAAATTAAAATCAATTTTCTCATACCCTAATTTTTATAAATTACAAAAACATTCTGCGGCTCTGTTTGTGCTATGTTAACATCCGAAAAATAAACCTTGCCATCCGCCGCTAAATAGCAATACTCCCTATTAACAGGGTCGGTAGCTGAAAAACCATCACTCACTTTATTGTACCCCAACCCCTCACGAATAACTCGCAACACCCCAACATTGGCTAATGCCGAATCCTGAACCCATCCCCCCTGCCCTATCGGTATCACATATTTTGCTGTTGTTATTACCATTTTTTTAACTGCGTTTAAACATTACAAAAACACGTTGGCTTCCATCAAATATAAAGTCTGTCGCAAACGTCAATACATAAGTCATCGTATTCAACTTACATTCCCGATTGCCGGGCGATCCGGTTGTTATCACATCAAACTGCGTACCTTCAACGTCTACCTGAAGGATTGAATCTGTGGCCCCAAAAATGTAAGCACTGACAGCACTGGCAGCACTCAAACTGACGTAATTAACTCCGTTTGTTGTTGTCCAATAGTCTGACAATATATCGTAATTAAACGCTGGTGGATCGACAATCTCACCAAGTGATATATTGCCTGTTATCCTTATTTGTGTTGAGCTTTGGGTGTACGCAAATCCCTGCTTGCTTATCTCATCACTTCTGATGAATCCCTTAAACGTCGCCGCTATCCCTGTGCCATCATCAGCCGTAAATGTAACACGCCAATCTTTAACAGATTGCCTTATTCCTTGTTGTAGCAAATAGAAGATAGATATCTTCCCCTCTGTGTTATCTATTGGCGAAAGGCCGCCAACTGTTAACATGCCATTTGCCATGCCGGGCAAATACTCACGTGATGAGCCGCTATTTATTGACGTTACCTCTATCTCATCTTGACTAACAGACAACGTACAGTCCTTTGCGCAAAAAATAGGTACGTAGTCGCCACTCACAAGCAACTCCGCAACCATTCCACTGCCTTTTATCAATCTATTCATCACACCTCATATTTAAATACTCTTTCTTCAATATACGTTTTGCCTACTGCGCTATCATAAACCTGTACGAAGGTAATATTTATAAGCCTTGTTTTTACATTATACGAAAAACCTGTTATCATATAATATTTATCTGTCGTAACGGGGTGCAAGTCTGTGAATATGAATTTATGTATCAAGTCCGGCCAGTCCGCATCAACCCCGAAAGCACTCCCGTCAATCTGCCAATCATGGAAGTTTAATTGATTAAATACGCTCCTTATTTGTATCTCTGAAAAAGGATGAATAGCGTTAAACGGTGGATTTGTCGGGTAAACATTTGATGCAAAAAAATGTGTGGCTAATTTATAAACACTGCCGTCAAGTATTTGCAAAGCACCTTTAAATAATTTAGTCGGGGCTTCGCACATAAATATTTTATCCTCCAATTTGTTCAAATACATCGCATCCGTTTTTGTTACTCTTTGCGACTGGCCGGTGTATAGAGTATTACTGCCGTTGATGAATGGGTAGTACTTGAATTGAAGATTTGCATACCTTATTTTTGTCGTGGTATTAGAATAATGATGCGTTAGCGCAACTTTAATATATCCGCTTTTTGGCACTGGTGGGCAATCACCGAAAATTGATGCAGTCATCCATTTGGTCTGATCTTCAGTGCCGTTAAACGTGACGTAAATTTCTTTTTGAAATGTATTGAAATCGGATGTGCAAGATTGCCAGTAAGGTCGGTTGCTTTCATTATACCCACCGAATAAAGTGTAATACGTGCCATCGTCAGCGTACAGTAATATTTGCGCTACCTGATAATTAAATAATATGTTTGAGCTTTCTAAATTCGTATCCCAACTAACGTCAATACTAAATTGAAACTTATCATTTTTTTCTATCGGAATTTTTTCGCTTATTAAAATCTGCTCATGTGAGCCGCTTACTGTGCTTATCTCAATATATCTTTCAATCTCATACCCAAACGAATCAAATTTTTTTATAATCTTAGCCTCTGCATGAGTTGATATCACAAACGGCCTATCCTCATACAACTGCCAACACTCAATATCATAGTGTTTTTCAAAAGCGGAAATCGTATCGGTTAAATCGCCACGCTCAAAAAAAGAATTGCAGGGTATCTCTTGCGGCGTTGCATAATCTAAAGTTAATTTAGTAAACTGGGCCGGCCTTCTTCTCTTTACAATCGCATCGGCTAACGCTAACCGCAAATCTTCGGCGCTGCCTATCGTCTTGTTATAATCTGTTGCCGCTTTGTTTTCAATAAAAACACCGTCGGGGTCAAACTCCGTATAATAAATTTGATTGCCGTCCCACTCATCTATCCTTACAATATGCCAAGCCCCGTTGTATTGTGTAACAAAACAATCATGCCCTAATATTTTTTCAAGTACTGTGTAGCAATTTTCCCGCTCCCCGGCATCCGCCTCAAATGTTTTTGCATCTAAATAACATTTCAAATATAAATGGCCGCTGCTTTGGTCTATTAATTGAAAATTCGTAACACCTGCCTCTGACACTGGAGCTGGCGTCACCTGAATGTTTGAAGTGCCTGTACCTTCGGAAAAATTATTTACAACCACTTCAAAAATGGTGTTGTTATTTAAACCACTTGATACACATTTTATTTTTTGCCCTGTATAAAATTGCCCGAACTCGGAAGAAGTGAAATAAATTTTACTATCGCCGTTTGAGAAATTAGCAACGTCTATATCAATCGTTCCAGTGCCATGTTGCACATTATTTCTTACCCAAATATTTAAAGCAAGGTTTGTTTTTCGCAAGCAATATGATATTAGCCGTATCAATTGCACCGGTCCCGACGGAACTTCTCTATACCAATCGGTCAATTTAATATCTTTAAGCAACCCCAAACAATCAGTTGCCGTTAAGACTAATGTTTGTTTATCCGGCAGAAACGATTGCGATATATCGGCAGAAACAAGATAGCCTGTGAATAGCGTTTTTGTCGCTGTTGTTATCGTCACCAAAAAATTGCTATCAGATTTTCCCGTAAAATGAATGATACCTGTGCTGTTACTTGTTATTATCTCAATCACCGCATTGCGGCTCCTGATGGGCGTAAACTTGTCGTTATCGTTGTCAATAATATTTATCGTTAGCGGATTTGCACCCATTTGCATATCTACAATAAATGGGTCTTCGGGGATGCCGATACGTTGCGATAAATCTTCAATGTCTATCTGCACCGCCTGGCTGTCATCCGTTGTCATAAAAAACCCCCGATATATTAAAGCATCACTCATTAGCTTAATCTTCTTTGGCTTTGTTGTACTTGAGATATTGTTGCTATCAAATCAGACCCACGTTGAACAAATTGGCCAGACAAATTTATCATTATACCTCCTTGTCCAAATGACCCTCTGCCGTTTGGTTCAATCCTTCCAGTTGATGATGGTATGAATAACTCCGGGCCTCGCTCACCAACGACGTATGGTGAGCCGCCAGATACAGCACCACCCGAAGCCCTAAACGGAATCAATGCACCAAGTCCCGGCACTATGCTTGAGATAGTCTTCAAAACAACCATCTTGATAATTGCCTTACCTATATCAATTATTAATCCCCTCAAACCCTCACCGATTGACTTCACAACGTCCCCCCCTTTGAGCATGGCCTCAAAAGCATTGCCGAAAATGTCTGCGATTGATTCGCCAACCTTTTCGGCTATCTCCTTAAGCTCAAGTAATTGCTCGGTTAATTTTTCCGCCCCGGTGTTTTTTGGCAATCTAGGAGTTGCTGGTATGTCAATCGTTGGCAGCGTTCTATTTAGTTCTTTTGAAATATCATCAATCCCTTTTTGTGTAACCGAACGATCTACCTTCAACTTCACTAAAACAGAGGGCAACTCGATATGTGCACTACCGAGTGCACGCCTGTCTATCTCAAACTTATCCGGCTTTACCGTTACCTTACTTGCTTTTGTTTCTAGCTCCGGCACAAATAGCAGGCCGTTGTTTTTTGTTATTGTTCCGGCTTCGGCCAATAAATTATTGGCCATTTCCTTAAACTTGCTTATTTCACTCGTCGCTGATGCAAGAGATTCTTTTATTTTTTGCCTAAAGGCTGCTCTTGCCACTGCCGGCAGCGATCCTTCATTTGCCTCAAACTGCTTTTGTGTGTATTGTAATTCTTGCAATTTAAACGCCGCTTCGCCTGCCTTCGCATAAGCAATGTTAGCCGCCGCCTTCTTCAGCGTAACTTCAACAACTGCATCCCCTTGATTGATTATTTTTTGCTCGGCTTCTGCCCACGTATCTGCGCTGCCCGCAACCTTACCGATAGTGCCATTGTATTGCTCAAGTGCTGATTGCTGCGATACAAGCCCACGCTTAACAAGGTCAATATTATTTTGCGCTTGCGATAACGATGCAAACATTTTTACAAATTCATCCTTAGCCTCCGATACAACCTTCTGGTAACTGTTCATGCTGGCCTTTGCACCGAATAATTTATCACCAAAAGAAACAACCAATGAAGATACAACGCCAAGCGCAAGCCCTAAACCTGCGGGGCCAAGCAACGCACCCTTTAATGCAGTCAATGCGCTGCCAGTGCTACCTGTTGATGCCTTTAATCTCTGGAATGATTCAAGCAGGGGATTTAAATTGTTGGCTATGCCAATAAATCCATAGGGCGCATCTTGTGCAACTCTCGATAAATTTATTAACGAGTTAGTTGCTTGATCAGAGCCCGGCTTTATTTTTTTTAATGATTCACTTGCCCTGTTTGAACTCCTCGTTAAAGATTCACTGAAAGCCTCCCCTGATTTTGCTGTAATACGTAGCCTGTCGCTGACCTCTTGAAGCCCTGCCACTGCCGGCGCAACGTCCGCACCTATCCTGACTGATAAATCGTTCATGCCTTGTTAATTATTTTATTATGCCTCAATAACAACGCCCGTCGCTCCTCTCTTGTCATTACTTTTTCTTCTTCTACTACTTCACCTGCTATCGGCCACATTTTAAAAATCATCTCTCTTGAACTCTGCCCACTCATAACCTGCGTAAACACGTCGCCAATTATCGCCGCCACATTTCTTGCCGTCATTTGCTCTGCCGCCATTTTACGGTTACGCCCTTCCATAATAAGATATAAATCTTTCATAAGAAGGGCGTTAATCTCATTTCGTCTGTACCCAAGTTCATAGAGTAATATACTTTCTATATCATCCCACCCTAATTTTTTTTTTCATCAACAGGAGTTTTTGCTGCGTTGTCTATCACTCGCTTTATCTCGGTATTGCCGTAACATTCAAATATTTTTTTCACCGCTTCGGCAATGCTTGCATCGTTGTTCATTTGCTCCACCCAATTATAAAAAAACTCATAGTTAAACACCTCATCAACTTCCTTTATCATGCAGTCATTTTTATAACCACACTGGATAAATTTAGCAATGCCTTCAACTGTCATCATCGGGTCGCCACCGTCTGACTGCGAATAATAGAATTTACTCTTCGCTGCCATCTCATCCAAAAACATTCTTATTGCAGGATAAGCAAATTTTAATCCGATAACATTTCCGTCTATCTCTACTTTTATTGCTCCGTTCATATTAAGGTGTTATATCAACTGCTCCATAAAATTCAACTGTTGCCGTAAACTTGACCGTATCACTTGGGGATGATGCGGCTAAATTCAAACTTGAGATTCTACTCGTCCCCGTTATGTACGGCTCATTTCCAGCCGTCGCAAATTTGCTTAATATAGGAGTATTAGCCTCAAATAATGCAAGCAACTCCGTCCAACTTCCCTCACCTGCATCTGGCGCAATGTCAACAAGTCCGGAAAAATTTAACTTGTAATTGCTTGGGCCAAAGGATTTAAAAACACCACAGTCACTCTCCTCAGTGCTCACATTTCGTGAACCATCTAAAGATGCCGACTGCTTGCATACTACCGATTTATACGACGGTGTAACAAGGTCTGTTGAATACGACCATATTAACTCACTACCGCCTACTGTTGTTGGGTCTGCCATTGTATTAAATTTTAATTGTTATTAAATTATTGTATCTCGTTATTTTTCTATAAATTTTTTTTGTCCCATCATCTTCCTGCAAATAAGTAGCATCATCAATTTGCAATCTATTTATCTGCATACCTGTTTGTGCTGTGAGATTATGACCGGAGAATGGCGTAGTACAGAGTAAAACGCCTATCTCGTTATCTATCCCATTAGCAATATCAGGGTTTACCATTGTATCAAAGACCGTAACAATATCAGCAATAACTATCACTTCCTTTAACCAGCTTTTATCGTTTCGGTCTACTTCGCTCTCGCTTTCAACTCTTAACTCAATATAATTGCCATCTTCATCATCAGGAACGCTGTCAATATAGACAGGAACGCTAACCGTTCCATTAAGTAGAGCAAAATAACTATTGAGCAATTTCGTTGAAACGTTTCTCATTTCAATAAAGCATTTAACCTGTCAATAAATTCTTTCTTCACTCTCGCCCTTTGCTTGAAAAAAAACGGCCTTGCCTTTACGCCATTACGCAAAATCGCAAATACTATACCCATCACCAAAGCATTATCTTCACTCGCTTTTTTACTTTTACTTCCGGTCCTTCTTCTCGTTTTTATAGAATACGTTCCAGCCCTTATGCCTTTACGCTTCACCCAGCCTTTTATCGCCTCTATAAATTGCGCCATCGTACCGCCGCCTTTACCTTTGTATATTGATGAATCAACTCCCGCCTGCGCTCTATATCTCCCCTTTGTCCCAAACTCAACATACGGCGAATGTTTCGCCGTACTTGTTACGTCGTATGTTAAAGAGCTTACTTTTTTTGTCTGAATACCTCCGGCCAACTGACCATTATCAAATGATTGCGCCCTTACATCTTTTTTCGCATAACCGGCAAATGCTTCCGCTGCAAAAATTATTTCATGCTCGATCTCTTTCACAAGCTCCTTAGGTGCAGCCGCTAAACGTCTTGCGTAAGCATCAAATCCTATCATATTAGCTTTTACCATTAGCAGTTGCTGTTATCAATACATTAAATAATTTCTCGTCTATCCTATCAATCCCACTCACTGTATATTGCCGTCCTGCCCACACTAACCTCCAGTTCACTGATATATCAAATCCTTTGGCGTACATCTTAAACTGAATCGTATTGCTTATGCTCGTCTGGCCATTTTGCACCACTCTACTACTACCTGTTTTTAAAAGCGAAGCCCAAACATTATAAGCCGCCGATTCTGTCTCTGTCCACCGCCCGTTTACATCCTGTGAAGATGTTATCTTTATTAATCTTATCGGCTTCATTATACCAACCATACATCTCTACTATATTTTTTTCCAAGTTGTGATATAAAATTATTTACGTCTGCCGCATCACCTCTATTAGTATAAAAGTAAGCGCAAGCACGTAACAAGTCTAATTTAATTGATGCAGGTAATGATTCAAGGCCAGTGGTGCCATAGCCGCAAGTATAAGTAACGGTTAAGTTATCGCCAGTTGGAGATGTAAGACAGACCCACATTGTACCAACTGTTTCAACGGACGTAAGCAAGTCGTCCCCGTTAGAATCTGTTAAGGCAGTTACTTCTTTCACCGGCCCGAATGGTAACTCAAGCGCACCATAAAAATTATTCAGCACTACTTTCTTACTTCTATTTGCCGTTAAAGTAATGCCGCTATATTTCTCAAACTGCTCCCTCGCTGCCGTTATAATTATTCCGATAATAATATCATCATCATTGAACGCTACCTCTGTGCCGCCTACTGCCGTAAAGCCTTCAATACGCAAATAGTCTTTTACATCTTGCACTGTTATCGGCTCGGTAATGGCACCAACCGTTACATCTTGGATTGATATGATATTATTTGCGTTCATATTTTTTTTGAAGCATGGCCGGGAATCGAACCCGGCCTGCAACCATTATGCTTATGCTGTTTCCAGTGCTGCACGTCCGTCAGAGAAATCACCATAATACAGGTAGTCTGCACGACCTGCAACGATAGTAACTCTTTCTTCTATTACAACTGTAACCATGTTCTTAATCGCATCATCTTCATTCTGATCGTAAAAACGAACAGAAAAGCCAGCCCTTTGTCCAAGTGTCACTTTAC
>ERZ761584.553-NODE-553-length-11034-cov-3.651608_pt1 | contig 11034 bp, 18 predicted proteins | sample MGYA00512168_ERZ761584 | MGnify/ENA primary metagenome ERZ761584 (study PRJEB28899, sample SAMN03785564) | bioreactor sludge metagenome | biome: EBPR Sludge; feature: EBPR Bioreactor; material: 0.22µm filtered reactor supernatant | place: Saint Lucia: Queensland...
CCCTCCGGCCCTGCGCGGATTCGGCGCGCGCGATGGCCTGCCGGAGCGGCCAGGACTTCGCCGCCGAGAGGCGCCGGTACGCGCACACGTCCGCGACGCCGTCCCGCTCCTCGCCTTCCCAGCCCGTGAACGCGATCGCGCCCGTGGGCCCGATCTTGATGCCGGCGCGCCCCGTCTCGAGGAGCTTCTCGAGCCGCTTCGCGGCCTCGTCGGCGCGCGCGGAGCGCTGCTCCTTCGTCTCGTTCTCCCGCAGTGTCGTGTCGCAGGGCATCACGCAGCCTCCTCGGAGCCGAGGTCGAGGGCCGGCCGCGCCGGGACCGCGGGCAGCGCGACGACGGGCACCTCGTCGGCGCTGTCGGCCTCATCGCCCACGTCGAGGCCCGCGAAGCGCTGGACGTCCACGGTGGGCAGGGCGGGCTCCTGCGCGGCTGCGGGCGCCTCGTCGGTCAGGTCCAGGAAGGCGATCCGCGCCTTCTGGATGCCCCCGCGCTGGATGTCCGCGAGCACCACGGCCGCCTGCTCTGCGCCCTTCTCGACGCGCTTGACGATCTGGCGGGCCGCGCGCCGCGCCGTCTCGACCGCCTCGCCCACCGTGGCGGAGAGCTCTGGGCTCAGCATGGAGGACAGCTCGCGCGCCTTGTTCGCCGCGGTCCGGATGGCCTCGACGTCGAGCCGGTCGATCGCGCTGTTCATCCCGTCGATCAAGTCGCTCACCTCGCGCCCGATGGCGCGCGCGGCCGCCTCGTCGCTCGACGCGATCCGGCCCTTGAACGCGAGCACGCTCACCTTCGTGTGCTCCGCCGTCGCGTTGTGCGCGGCCGCGATGGCGCGCGCCCGCGCGATCGCGGCGTCGAGCTCCGGCTCCAAGCTCTCGGGGCACAAGAGCCCGAAGGACGTGAGCGAGCACACCTTGCGGATCTCCGCGGTCGCCTTGCTCCGCGCCTGCGAGGCCCGCGCGTGCTCGTCGCGGTCCGCGATCGTGCGGGTCGTCTCCCACGTTGAGACGTCCGCGCCCTCCGGCGCCGCCTCCGTGGCCTTGTCCACGCGGACGTAGGTGACGCCCCCCGAGAGGGACGAGCGGAGGGCTACGAGAAGGCCAGGGCGGATCGTGTTCGTCGTCGTCTTCATCTTCGTCAAGCTCCTATGCTTCACCCATATCCAAAACGCGTGCCGCGCCCTTCGCGACGCTCTCCGCCGCGCTCGCCGGACGTGCGCGCCCTTGGGCCCACGTGCGGAGGCCCTCGATCTTCTCCTTCGCGGTCTTCGCGAGGGGTGCCACGGTGGACGCCGCCACGAGCAGGTCCTCGGTCCGGACGGTGCGCTCGCCGTCCGCGAACGCGGCGAACAGCGCGTCCGGCACGAGCGCCGCGACCTCCGCGCCCGTGAAGCTCTCCGTCACCTTCGCGACCTCGTAGAGGTCCACGCCGGAGTCTTGGCGCCCGTGCTCGCGGAGCGCCGCGGCCACGATGCTCTCGCGCTCCGCGCGCGTGGGCAGGTCGACCCAGAAGACCTCGTCGAAGCGGCCCTTGCGGAGCAGCTCCGGGGGAAGCTCGCGGACGTCGTTCGCCGTCGCGACCACGAAGACGGAGCCCTGCCGCTCCTGCATCCAGGAGAGCACCGCGCCGAGGGCGTCGGCCGCCACGCCGCCGTCGCCCTGCGGGCCGGTCGCGCCGCCGAGCGCCTTCTCGATCTCGTCCAGCCAGAGCACGCACGGTGCCACGGCCTCCGCGACGGAGAGCGCCTTGCGGATGTTGCCCTCGCTCTCGCCCACGTACTTCGACCGCAGCGCGCCCATGTCGAGGCGCAGGAGCGGCATGCCCCACGACGAGGCGACGCACTTCGCGACGAGGCTCTTGCCGCACCCCGGCACGCCCACCAAAAAGGCGCCCTTGGGCGCGGGGAGGCCGAAGGCGCGGGCGCGCGCCCCGAACGCCTGCCGGCGCGCGCGGAGCCACCCCTTGAGCAGGTCGAGCCCGCCGACCGCGTCGAGCCCGCGCGGGTCCGGGTCGTGCCAGGTCAGGACCTTCTCGCGCGCGATCACGCGCCGCTTCTCCGCGGCGACGAGCGCCGGGTCGATCACTCGCGCGCTCACGAGCGATCGCGCGTAGCAGTTCTCCGCCTCCGCGGCGGACAAGCCCACGGCCGCGTCGATCGCGGCCTCGCGCGCGCCTTCGGGGAGCGCCTTCTCGCGGAGCGCCGGGCTCACTGCCGAGAGCACGTCGTCCAGGATGGCGGCGATCTCCGCGCGGTCCGGCAGCGGGTAGTCGATCACCGTGACGTGGTTGGCGAGCTCGGGCGGGATCTCCGCCGAGGGCGTGAGCACCACGATGGCGCGCGCCGTCTTCAGCTCGCCCGATGGCAGGGATCGGGCGAGGTTCCGGAGCGTCCGGAGCGTGACGGTGTCGAGCCACTTGTGGAGGTCCCTCATCACGAACACGCCGCGATCCTGCGTGTCCTTGATGAAGGCGAGGGCCGCGAGCGGGTCGCCGCTGGCGAGCAGGCTCACGCTCTTGCCGTCCTTGTCCACGGACGTGATCCCGTCCGCGCAGTCCCAGAGGCGGACGGGGAAGCCGGCCGCGCCCGCGGCCTCCGTGACGGCGCGCTCGACGCGCAGCTCCTCGCGGGTGACGATCCAGAGGATCGCGTTGCGCGCCTTGAAGAGCGCCGTGATGTCCTTGTTGACCTTCGCGTTTCCCGTCAGCATGCCGGGGAGTATTGCAGGGGGCGGGCCAACCGCGGACGCGCCTGCGTCGCCCCGGAGATCCGCGGGCTATATTGCCGCCCCTGACACCACGATCATGGCCCGCCGGCTGCGCGCCCGTAACCCCGCGAGAGCACGTGATATAATCTGTATGGCGAACGTGTCGCGGGTCCGCATCGGTTGCAGAGCGCACCTTCCCCCTCCCCATGGACGAGGACCACGCCGCGGCGAATCGAGCCGGTTTCGGCGGCTCCTCGCCCATGCGAGCGCGGTGCCGCGCGTCGCGCTGCGCGGACGGTGGCGTGCTTCTAGCAGTGCATCCCCGCATGGACGCAACACCGGACAGGGAGACCCCCCACGCCCTCGAGACGCGCGCCGCGGTGCGGGATGGGGTTCCAGGCTACATCGTCAGCGTGGTCGGGGGGCCCCAAGATCTCCTCTGGCGCGCCGAGGAATGCTGGGCGCTGCGAGACGGCGCGGATCACGTCGCCAGGTACTGGCAACAGACGCCGGAGGGGTGGAAGGCGCGCGCCGCCAGCGAGGCATGAACCTCGCATAGCTGTCGGGCATGCACAGCGCGCCCGCCTGCGACGACGACCGAAACGAGAACGGCCACGTCCTCTCCTGCCGCTGCGGCGACTGCATGCCGGCCGGCGCGGACCCGGAGGCGGACCTCCTCGAGCGGCGCCGGGCCATCGAGCTCTCGATGCCGCGGTGGGCGCGCCTCCGCCCGGCGCAGGTCGCGTGGAAGCGGGACCTCTCCTCGTGACGCCGCGGCACGCGACGTGCGAGAGGAGCGGCATGGACGACGCTCCTCTCGCGGACCCACACGCCGGAGCCCTGGCGCTGCTCGCGCCGAGCGAGCCGGACCTCGACTCGTACGACGTCTTCATCGTCGCGTTCAGCGGCGGGAAGGACAGCCTCGCGTGCCTGCTCCACCTCCTCGAGCTCGGGGTGCCCCGCTCGAAGATCGAGCTGATGCACCACGACGTCGACGGCCGCGAGGGCTCGCGCCTCATGGACTGGCCGTGCACGCGCGCGTACTGCCGGGCCGTGGCGCAGGCCTTCGGGGTGCCGGTCTACTTCTCCTGGAAGGTGGGCGGCTTCGAGCGGGAGATGCTCCGCGACGGGACGCCCACGGCGCCCACGCGCTTCGAGACGCCAGACGGCGTCCGCGAGATCGGCGGCCGGGGCGACCCGGACGTGCGCCTCCAGTTCCCGCAGGTGTCGCCCGACCTGAGCGTGCGGTGGTGCAGTGCGTACCTGAAGATCGACGTCTGCGCCGCGGCCATCCGGAACCAACCCCGCTTCCGGGGCAAGCGCGTCCTCGTCGTGACCGGCGAGCGCGCCGAGGAGAGCGCCTCGCGCGCCCGCTACAAGCCCTTCGAGCGGCACCGCGCGGACCTCCGCAAGGGCCGTCGCCCGCGCCACGTCGACGCCTGGCGGCCCGTGCACGCGTGGAGCGAGCGCACCGTCTGGGCCATCATCGAGCGGTGGCTCGTGAGAGCACATCCAGCCTATTCCATTGGCTGGGGGCGCGTGAGCTGCGCCGCCTGCATCTTCGGGAGCCCCGGCCAGTGGGCGAGCCTGCGGCGCGTGAACCCCGCGCAGTTCGCCGCCGTGGCCGCCTACGAGGCCCGCTTCGGCAAGACGATCCAGCGCAAGCTCACGGTCGTCCAGCTCGCGGACAAGGGCGCGCCATACCCGATGGACGAGGCGGACGTCCGAGCCGCGCTGTCCGAGGACTTCGAGCTCAGCGTCTTCCTCACGGGGGCGACGTGGCGGCTCCCGCGCGGGGCCTTCGGGGACTCGTGCGGTCCGACGTGAGCGCCCTGCGGGAGGGTCAAAAATAGTTCGTCCGGCCCGTTGACACTTTCGCAGGATGCATTATATCACTTGCATGAGGTCGACGATGAATCTGGGCCCGGTCAAGCTGGCGGTTGCGGTGGAGATCGACTCCGCGAAGCTCACCTCGTGGCTCTGGATCGGCGCCGGCGTCCTCTCCTCTGTGGTCGCCGTCGCGGGCGGCGCGGCGCTCGCCTGGTTCTGCTGAGGTCCGACATGGAAGAGACGACATACGACGTGGAGGCCGGCCTGGACACGAAGGCGCTCGGGCTCAAGACGCTCGCGACCGCGGTGCGCACGGCCAAGGGGTTCGCCGCGAACGCGGCGATCGGCGCGGCCGCGAAGGTCTACGAGGTCCGCGGCGACGCCCGCAAGCTGGTCGACAAGTACGCCCTCGTGAAGGGTCGAGTCCGCAAGATCGAGTTCATCCCCGAGTAACTGGCACACCGATCGCAAGGAGAAGAGAGCATGTTCACCGTCTGCGTCCCCGCCCCGCCCCCGCCCGTGAAGCTGACCATCGTCGTCTGCAACGGGACGGCGGTGCTCGTGGAGGTGCCCTGCGTGAACGGGCGCCCGCGGGCGAAGAGGGCCGCGCTCGAGGCGCTCTTCGCCATCGACCCGGCGCACTGCCGCCGCGCCAACTTCTGACCACCCAGGGGGGGGATCCGGAGCCCGCGCCATGTCCGTCACGTTCGCCAGCGACGCCATCTTCCCAGCTACCCCCGCCGTGTCGTGCTCCTGCGCCCAGAACATGCCGCACCTGGACGAGGTGCTGGACGTCGAGGCCGCCGAACGCGAGCTGCCCGCCGAGCTCGTCGCGCACGTCCGCGAGCACGCCTACCCCGGCTGCCCTCGCTGCGGTGGCTCCGGCCTCGTGGAGGGCCCGCCGCCCGCCGCGAGCTACGCGCAGTGCAACACCGCCGTGCTGGCCGTGCTCGGGCTCCCGGAGCACGGTGCCTGCTCGCTCCCGGAGGCGCGGCGCGCCGTCATCCGCGCGCGCAACCGCGACCTCGCCCCGTTCACCTCGCCGGAGGAGGTGGAGCACGGGCGCCCGCGGCCGCGCGAGGACGGGACTGTGGAGCTGCGCCCGGTCCGCTTCATCGCCTTCTCCATCGACGCGGAGCGCCTGCTCCGCATGGTCGATCGGGTGGAGGCGCTCGTGACCCGCGCGGGCAGCGCGGGAGCCTCGCAGATCACTTGGGCCTGAAGGGAAAGCCGATGCTCGCTGCGTTCATCCTCTGGTTTCTCCGCCGCCCCACGGCGGCCGCTACGTGGCGCTACGAGCGCCGCGCCTTCCTCGCCGTCGAGGTGCTCTGCCTCGCGGCCGTCGTCCTCGTGGCGCCCGCCGGCGCGGCCAGGACCGCCGCGCTCCTCGTCGCCCCGCTGGCCCTCTGGCAGGCGGAGCTCTCCCGCGAGGCCGCCTCCGCCGAGCGCCGCCGCGCCGAGGAGGACGCGCGCCGTGGCGTCGAGCGGTCGGCCCTCCACTGCGACGTCCTCGTGCGGCGGAACGACGCCTCCCGCGCCGTCGTCGCGTGGCTCTGGCCGGCGCTCGGGACCGCCCTGCCGGCCGCGGTCGCCGGAGCGATCGTCCGGCCCGCCCTCGTCGCGCTGGCCGTCACCCTCGTGCGCATGTTCCGCGACCGCGTCGCGTACCCGGCGTGGCGCGCGTGGTGGGTGCGCGCTCGCGCGGAGACCGCGACAGGTTGATCAGGGCATAATCGGCGTGTCATGGTGGATTTCCCGAGAGATCCGCGAGAGGCATGATCGATCTGTCATGCCACGTCCGAGGAGCGCCGAGATTTCGGCGGGATTCCTGCGGCGATCTTGGGGCGTGCGGGCTGGTACGGAGCCTGCAATATAATCGGGCATGAACGCGACGCAGACGACGGTCGAGACCCTCCGCGCGAAGCTCTGGGACCTGCGCACGAACAACGCCCCCTACGCGCAGCGTGTCGCCTTGCAGCGCCGGATCGATGCGGCCCAGAGGGCGGCCGGGCCCGTGGTGAAGGCCTCCGTCGTCCGGACGTGCTGCGCGGCGGCGACCGTCTCGTACGCCTGTACCTGCGCGTACATCACCGAGTGCCCCACGCACGGCAAGCGCCACCACGGCACGCACGACTGACTATATCGCGGCGCCCCGCGCCGCCCCGGAGGTTCCAGTGAGCAAGGAGATCGTCGCGAAGTTCGAGGGGCACTGCCAGAAGTGCAGGGGGCGGATCGCGCCAGGCACGCGGATCATCTGGGACGGAAGCCGCAACAGCCGGCACGTCGAGTGCCCGGAGAAGCCGACGGACGCGAACCTCGAGGAGGCGCCGGTACGCTGGTCGGAGAGCTCGCAGGGCCGGCCCGTCCAAGACGGTATGGTGGGCGTCACGGTTCGGGCTCCGCGGCGCGCCGGCGAGGCCCACGCCGGCCAGCTCGTCACAGTCGTCCGGCAGGGCATGCGGTACTTCAAGGAGGACGGCCTCTCCTTCGGGCTCGACGCCGACCGCGGCTGGCTCGTGACCTACTACGCGCGCCCGGCGACCGAGCAGGAGACGAGCGCCTTCGAGGCGAACGAGGTGGCCGAGCGCGCGGCCTACGAGGAGGCGGACCGGCGCAAGAAGGAGCGGGCCGAGCGGGAGCAGCGCGCCATCGCGGAGGCGCAGGCGCAGCGCGACGCGGCGGTCGCCGGCCTCGTCTCCGGCGGCGAGCTCGGGTTCACCTTCTCCGTCGTGGACGGCGACCTCGCCACGCTCGTGTCGTGGGAGGTCGGGCGGGACACCTTCCACGTCGCGCGCGGCGTTCTCAAGAACGGCGCCCTGGTCGTGCGGCAGCTCAGCTACTTCTTCGACGACGACCGCGAGACCTTCTGGTCGACCACCGAGGGCGTGGAGCTGATGTACGTCACCTTCCTCGCCGAGGTGAACGGCCGCGGCGGGAGGTTCACCCCAGAGTACGCCAGGGACTGGCTCTCGAAGTACGCCCATTGCAGCGGCAAGGAGTTCTTCACCTGGCTCGCCGGCCGCGAGGCCGCGGCGGCATGACCGTGGACAATTGAGCGCGACTGATTATATCATGCGCGTGCCAGCGGTGGCACGCGCGGACGAGAGAGGAACGACCATGGTGGACGCGACGGAAGATGGGCAAGTGGGCGAGGACGCGGCAGCGGCGGCTTAGCCGCCGCTTGAGACGGTTCGGCTCCGGAACGGGAAGGAGGAGTTCAAGCCCCTGGTGGCTTCGGTGATGCTGACCGTGAGGAGGCTGTTCGAGGGCACGGAGCTTCCAGACCAGCTCGCGCTGTACGACCTCGCCATGGCGGCGAAGGACCCCTCGTACAACACGACCTACTCGCGCAAGCGCCTCGTGGACCTCGCGCTCCTCGAGCGGGACGGCCGCATGCACGACAGCATCCGGAACATCGTCGGGGCCTCCCTCTCCGTCGAGGGCACCACCGTCACGATGCGCAGCCCCGTCGCTCCCTGACCCTGCGCCCCGATGCGCGCCCCGGCCCCGACCAGCCCCGTGCTGGCGGGGCTTCGGCATTGGAGGTTCCCGACATGCATATCGCCCAGGCCCTCGCGCTCGTGGCCGATCGCTTCAACGTCCTTCGTCCCGAAGCCGCCCTCATGGCGCAGCTCCTCACCGACATGCCCTCCGGCATGGGTTCGCTCCCAGCGAGCGTCCTCGCCGCCGCCTTCGAGGCGCTCGCCCGCGGCGCCGGTCCCTACAGCCGGCGATGGCTCTACCTCGAGGCAGCCGTGCTCCTCGGTCAGAAGGGACACCAGCCTAGCGCCGACGACTTTGCCTGCGCGCCTGGCGTGTGGGGGGCGGTCCTCAACCGCGCCACCCAGACATTCCGCGCCCGCGCGACCGAGCCCCCGCCGGTCGATGGCCGGCCCGACCCCGTGAAGGTCCTCGCGGACCTCATCGATCTCCTCGGACGAGAGCTGCTCGTCCTCGTGGAGCAGGCGCTGGTCATCCGACAGCGCCGGGCCGAAGCGGAGGCCATCCGCAAGCTGGCCGCCGTCGTCCGCGCCGAGATGCGCCCCGAGCCGAGGAAGAAGAAGCCGCGCGTCAGGAAGGGCGCCGGAGAGGTCGCCCGTCGACGGCGCGCACGCGCGGAGGTGCAGGCCCATGGATAAGACCGACTTCGTGGTGACCCTCGCCACCCGCGTCGGCGAGCAAGGCCTCCCGCAGATCCGCCAGATCGCTCGGCTCGCCGAGTTCTTCGGCCAGCCGTGGTTGCTCGCGCGCGAGAAGGAGGCGTCCTCGTCTGAGGAGCCGTCCGTGATCCGGCGCCGCGACGGCGGCGAGCGCACCCTTGGAGCTCGCTTCTTTCGCTGCTGCCGCAGGCAGTGCTGGAAGGAGTACAAGGCGGGGGAGATCGCGAGCCGAACGGCCCTCGCCTGGTTCTTCGACCGGGAGGACAGCGACGCGCCCGGCGAGCTCCGCGGCGACGGCAAGCCGCGCCGCCACCTCCGCGGTGGTGCGAAGCGCAGGGGGAAGCCGACCGAGGATGGGGGCCCGCGGCCGAAGCCGCCCACCACACCGGCCCGGCCGCGCCTGCCGCCCGCGAAGCGCCCTCCCACGCCGCCTGCGCGGCCCCGGCTCCCGCCGGTCCACCTGCCCCACTATCCGGGCGGGCAGCCGAGCAGGCCCCCCGCCCGCGCCGCGGAGCCGGAGGTCTACGTGGTGCGCCGCCGTTCTGCGGTTCCCGAGCGGTGACCTGTTGACACTTTCGCAAAGAGCATTATATCACTTTCACCATGACGCGCGATGAAGCTGCCTTCGTTCAAGAGGTTCTCAGGCTCCTGCCGGTCGGGTCTCTGATCCGCATCAAGTACACCCCGGCGGACGGCGTTCGCCCGGAGGTGGAGCGGGCCTGCAAGGTCCTGGAGATGGACCCGGAGATGTACCTCGTGGAGTACACGGGATCGTCGATGAGCCCCCGGAACGAGGTCCTCATGCACGGGACGTGCATCAACCGCGGCGACAATCACCGCTCGTTCAACGTGTCGCGGCTTTCGAAGATCAAGGTCCTCCGGCGCGGGCCGGAGGCGTGAGGAGCAGGAACATGAAGTGGACCGAGGCTTTCAGGCAGGCGTTGGAGGCCACGTGGCCGAGCGCGGCGGCGACTAAGTCGCCGCCTGGTGTGGAGGAGCTGCGGCGCGTGCTGGACAGCCTCCCTTTCACGGCGCCGGAGGCGCTCTCCCGGCCGGCGCGGCGCGCGTGGTCGGTGCTTCAGCACGAGCCCGTCCAGCCGGACGGGGACACGACGCCGGTCGGCCGCGCCGCGGTCGCCCTGACGTACGTCATCCAGGACCTCAAGGACGAGCTGCTGAAGAGGGCATGAGCGTGGAGAAGGACAAGGGCGCGGCGGCGACTAAGTCGCCGCCTTCGTGCGAGCACGGCGTCGTCGGGTGGTGCGGTCGCTGCGCCTTCAAGGACGCGCCCAGGTGCGAGCACGGGGTGCAAAGTTACTGCGGGTTCTGCGAGGCGAAGAAGGCGCCCAAGTGCACGCACGGACATCCGTGGTTTTGCGGCTTGTGCGGGCCCGTCCCGCACGGACAGCGAGGATGATATGGCAGTCACGGAGAAGAAGGTCGTTCGGTACGAATGCTCCGACGGAGCCATGTTCGACGACAAGCTCGACGCGGAGATCCACGAGGGCGAGTCCGAGCTCAAGGCGGTGTGCGAGAGGCACGGCTACTCGCCCTCTCTCGATCGAACGGCGCTGTTCAGCACGCTCCTCGAGCAAGCCGAGGAGTTCAAAGCCGCGCTCGACGCGTACCTCCGCCCGCTCTCGGTGAAGAGGGCGCAGCATACTCAGGGCCGGTAGCCGGCCGACGTTCCACAGGAAAACATCGAGGAAGACAGGGAGACCATGAAGGAAAAGGCGTTCGAGATAGCGGAGCGGCTCTTCGGCCAGGCCGGGAAGGCGATGGCGGAGGCGAACTGGAAGAAGATGGTGGACGGGATCTTCGGCGGGAACGAGCCCGCGCCAGAGGCCCTCGCCCACTTCGGCGAGCAGGACCTGCTCGGGGTGCAGGTCGTCCCCGGCCTCGCGCGCCCGTGGGGGAAGCTCTTCGAGGGTCCGGCGGCTGGGTTCACCCAGCCGCCGGCGAAGGAGGCTGGGAAGGAAGGGGAGGCGGACGCCGAGGAGGGCTTCAAGGCGAAGCGAGCTCGGAAGTACAGCGGTAAGGCGCTCGCCGCGTTCTACGCGCGCACCCACGACGACGCGTCCCTGAACGCCGAGATCGACCGCAGGACGGGCGAGGAGCCCTGGGTGATCGCGGTCGACGGCAAGGTGCTGGTGGACCCCAGCGGCGAGTACATCGACTGGCTCGCGGCCGGCGACGAGCCGCCGAAGTACAAGAGGGTGGGCGAGGAGCGCGTGGCGCCGGTGCGGCGCGGCCAGGAGCGCCAGGCCCGCACGTTCGACGAGGACCCCTCCGCTCCCGGCGAGCGGCTCCCTGTGGACGGCGTCTCGAAGGCCACGGGGGGCG
>ERZ761584.555-NODE-555-length-11027-cov-29.955250_pt1 | contig 11027 bp, 11 predicted proteins | sample MGYA00512168_ERZ761584 | MGnify/ENA primary metagenome ERZ761584 (study PRJEB28899, sample SAMN03785564) | bioreactor sludge metagenome | biome: EBPR Sludge; feature: EBPR Bioreactor; material: 0.22µm filtered reactor supernatant | place: Saint Lucia: Queensland...
ATCACGCCGCTATCTTCCTCAGCTCGACCAATCGCGCCACGCAGTCTCGCCACGACTCGCCCGGCTGTTTCTTGTGCATGACCGTGGTCGGCGGATACCACAGCATCTGTTCCGGCGCGTACCGCCAGCCGCTGCCTCGGTGCGTAATCACCGTAGTCGGCACGCCCAGCGCCGACGACAGGTGCAGCGCCGAGGTATGGATGCCGATAACCTCATCCAGATTCGCCAGGAACGCCGCCAGCACGTCCATATCGCGGCCCTGCGCCACCCACGGCAGCCGCTTGATCGACAGCCCCGTAGACCGCTCGAACTCGGCCACGTCAGCCGCGTCGTCGCGGTACTCCAGCGACACATACACCGCGTCACCGCGCCGGATCATCGGTGCGAACGCCGCCGGCCCGACCTTGCGCACATCCTGCCCCGTGCGCGGCAGCCCGCCCGACCACGCCAGCCCGATCACCGGACGGCCCCGGCCCCATTCCTCGCACAGCGCCCTGAACATCGCCCGGTAGTCATCACGGGCCACCAGATACGGCTTGCGCGGGAACTCGGCATTGCTGTTGCGGAACAGCTCGCACAGCCCGAACAACGTCTTGTGATGCGTCGGCTGCACCGGCACCCGCACCGTCGCCGACCGCCGCGAGCCGGTCACAATCGCATTCGGGAACGACCGCCGGAAGATGCTCTCCAGCCGCTCGTCGCAATCCAGAATAAACGCTTTGGCCGCCTTCGCCGCATCCGGCACCACGGACGCCGCCATAATCTCGTCGCCGAGGCCCTGCTCGCCCGTGACCATCACCACGGCATCCGGCTCGCCCTGCCACTCCTGCGTATCGCCGTAGACCCATTCCTTGCGGTACTTCGTGCCCATCGTCTGCCGGTAGCCGGCCCAGCCCGGCCGCCAATCCTGCGTGGCAAGCGCATAATTGGTCAGGTGCAGCCGCGCGTCCAACAGATTCGGGTCCAGCAACAGCGCCTGCCGCGCCAGCGTGGCGCCCTTGTCCCAGTTGCCGGCGTTGATGTGCGCATACGCGGCATCGGACAGCGTTTTCGCCTCGCGCCGCAGCGACAGCGCCTTTTCGGTCAGCGCGATTGACTCGTCGTAGCGGTGAAACTCGCCATAGCACAGGCCCAACTGGCCCCAGCCGCGACAGTCATTCGGCTTCAGCTCGCACACACGCTTAAGCAATTGCACCGCGTGGACGTGCTTCCCGGCCTTCATCAGCACGGACCCGGCACAGAATAGCGCCTTGAAATTGTCCGGCTCCAAATACAGAACCTGGTTGCACAGGTTCAGGGCTTCGTCGAGCTGATCGGCGTCAGCCAACTCGCCCGCGCGCTTGACCAGCGCGGAGGTATCCGTCATTTGATCGCGTGGTGCCTGTGAGTGGTTTTGAAGTATGGGTAATTCGTGTTGATTTCGCGCAGCAGGTACTTGGTGCCATCGCGCCCGTGGTTGCCGAGCGCATCAAAGCCCTTTTCGCGCATTTTCATCAGCGCAATCATCGGCAGCGAGGCGTACAGCCAGCCCTCTTTGCGGAAGTTCTTATCCGGCGCCCCGGTGTTCGCCAATTCCTTGCAGAAGTTCATCACCGGCTCCACATCCTGCGCGTAGTGGATGCTGATTTGATTCGTGGCCGGATCGAACTTGTAGAACTCCGTGATCCCGGTCACCGGGTCATGGTCGAAGTATTCCCAGGACATGAATGAAGCGGCCGAGTTTCCCCGGCCGCCCCTGTTGCTACTGCGTTACGTAGACGCGAACGCCGTCAGCTTGGCCGAGGAATTCGGGTTGCGAGCGATAACGCAATACTCGCCAACCAGAAGCTTCTTCTCGGCGTCGCCCGTCTTGGCCATATCCTTGACCTTGATCGGGCGCAACTGACCGACCGCCCATTGCGACATGTCCAGCGCCAGCGTGGTCGTGCGGTGAACGTACCGCGACAGAATGACCTTGCAGGTGCCGAACGAAGTCACGATGACGTTCGCCGTGTTGCTGATCGGCAGCGGGTCGGTGCGACCCACGTCAACGTTCCGCGTCGCGAGCGAAGTCATCGCGTCGATGTCGCCCTTCTGCACGCTCGAGCACAGCAGGATTTCCGGCTCGCCGCCGTCCGTCCACGCCAGCTCCAGCGCCGACGTGATATCGGCCAGCGTCACGGTGATGCCCGTGGTGCCGTCCGTCACGCCCGCGACCGCAGCCGTCGCATACGACGGCGTGGTGCCCGCCGTGTTCAGCGCCGGATACACCGTGTTGCCCGCGATGGCCGCGCCTTGGCCCCAAATCCAGGCCTCGACACCGCCCGTCGCACGCGCCGTCGCCGTCGCACCGGCCGAGGAACCCTGCTTGCCGAGACACGTAAACTCCATGTCCCGCTTCAGTTCCTTCATCGCCTTCATGATGGCGCGGCCCATCGGGTTCTGCCCAACAGTCTTGACGCCATCCGTGTACGTGTCCGACAGCAGGATCGTCTTGGAGCTGATCTGCGTGTAATTGGACACGCGCACCGCCGTCGCCAGCGTGGTGTACGTCACGTCGTCGCCTTCGAGCTGCTTGTTCGCAGCCGCCGCAGCCAGCGAGTCGAACACCCACTGATGCTGCGTGTTCCCAACGTTGACCTTGTCAGCGTTGCTGATAAAGTACGTGTCCATCGGGAACAGATCCCAAATCACCGAATCCAGCGACTCCTTGAGAATCGCCGAATCGAAGGTGTCTGTGGTTCCAGATACCTGAGCCATGATTTACTCCTACTTGAAAACGCGCGAGAGCAGCCCTTCCATAAGCTTCTCCTGCGCCTTGTTTTGACCGCGTTGACCCATCCGCCGGATTTCCTGCTTTGCTTTGGCGAAATTGGTCTTCCCTGAATCCGCGTTTGCCGCACCCGGCTTGACCACAGGCGGGGCATTGCGCACCTGCTTCGACTTCGCAGCCTTGTCTGCACGCAGCTTGTCGTACAGCATCGCCTTCCGCGCGATGCTCACCGCCAACGACGACGATAGCGTGTCCACGTCATACGGATTGGCGCCCTGGTTGATGAGGTAATTGCGCAACTCCTGCGACCCGGCCTGAAACTTCTCGGGATCGCGCCACTCGGGGATGCGCTCGCGCAGCGCCGCCGCCTCTTGCTGCAACTGATATGCAGTGAGGTTCGACCGCTCCGTCGCTACCGCATTCGCCCGCTGCTGGTATTGCGTGTTAGCTCGCTGGTACGCATTGACCACTTGGTCATACTGCGCGCGCACCTTCGGGTACTCTAGCGGGTCATTCGTCGCCAGACCTACCCAATCCACCCGGTCGTACTGTGCCAACTGCGCGCCCAACGCCTGCACCGTAGCCAGGTCCTGCATGAGCGTCGGCATCATCTGTTCGACTGCCGTGGCCCGCTGCAGCACCGCTTCAGCCGCGCGCGTGCGCTCGGCCAGTGCCTGCGTTTTCTGCGTGTAATCGAAGCCCTGCTGTGCAAGCTTGACCACTTCGTCACGGGGTAGCTTGAGCTGTTGCCCGTTGTGGACGAGTTCAAACTCGCTGGCGGATTCAGGCTGCGGTGCATTCTCGTCGTCGTCCGGGATATCTCCCGGGGCGATGCCGTTTTCGTCCGCTTGGCCCTCTTGCGCTTGCTCTTGCTGCTCTTCCTGCGGCTCCCCGTCGCCAAAGATGCCTTCGAGGGCGTTTTCCACAGTGTCAGCGTCTACTGATTCGACTGCCGTTGCCGGCGTGGTCGGGATCATGCTCTACCTCCTGATTAAATAGCCTTGATCCGGTCCAGAACACGCTCGGAAAACTTGCGATCCCGCTCAATCTGCTCGGCCGCCATTTTTCCGGTCAGCATGACCTGTTCCATGTACCGCTGAACCGTGGCAAGCGCGACCAGCAGGCTATTGAGCCGCTCGCGCTTGTCGTCCACGGTTTCGGCCAGCGATAACTGGCTTACAATTCGGTCCCGCACAGCCTCGTAAGCCTCGCGGTAGACCTCGTCGTCCAATACGTTGCGCGCGTGCCGACCGCGCCGAATTTCCTCGTCTGGCGTCACAGAATCCCCATCGTCAGGAGGACGGCTACATCGTCCTCGTCCTCCTCGCGCCGCATCCACTCCTGCGCCGAGGCGTTGATCTGCTCATACATGGCGGCAATCGCAGCGTTCGTCGCCGCGACCCGCTCCTGCAGGTGCGCCGTGAACGCCTCGGCCGTGACCGGCTCCACGACGACCGCTTGCGGCGGCACAATCTCGGCCAGTTCCCGCCCGCCACCACGTTCGACCAGCGCCCGCTTGCGCGCAGCCCGCCGCGCCTTGTCCAGCGCCTCGGCATGGAGCTTGGCGAGGATCGCCTCAGCCTCACGCTGACTGCCGACCTCGTACAACTGGCCGTCAATCTCGACATAGTGCTTCCGCCGCACCCGCAGCGGCTTGTGACCACGCCCAGCCTGCTGCGCGGCCCCGCTCGTGACCAGATCAAACGACGCCGCAGCGCCGGTAAACCGGATGGCCCCGGCATCAGCCGTCAGCGTGTACGCAGTCGGGCCACCGCCCGGCACGTAATCGAACGTCGCCGCGATCCCGGTCAGCGTAATGACGCCGGGATTGCCCTGCAGCGTGTACACGGCGGGACCGGCCCCGCCTGTCATGTACTGCCCTATCTGGAAGGCATTGCCCTGCCAGACATAAAGCGGGCTGAGGTAGTACTGCCCTATCTGGTATGCGTTGCCCTGAAACGCATACACCATAGGAATTACCTCTTAGTCAGCGTAGCGATAATGTCCTGCGCCGCTTCCTTGTGCGAATTCAGCGCGAATTGTTGGAACTCGACATTGCGAACGTTCAGCGACGGGTGCAGCGAGTAGCCCCAGGTCGCATCGAAATCACAGGTGTACCCGTCATTGTGCGGCGCGTTCACCTTCCGCCACTCCACATTCAGGTAGTAGAACCAGAATTCCGACACCGGCGGCCACTGGTGCGTCAGATCACCATACGCCCGGCACGAGGCCCAATGCGGCGTCACCAGCGTCGCCTTCCCGCCCCGCTTGAGCACCCGGCACAGCTCGTTCACGAAGTGAATCCGCTGCGGCCCCGTCAGGTGCTCGACCATGTGCGAGGAATGCGCTTCATCGACCGTGTCGTCCTGCCACGGCCACGGCTCTGTGCCCAGATCACAGACCACGTCCACGCCGTCGAACTGGCGGGAATCAACGCCGATGTAGCCCTCTTTCTTTCGCGTGCCACAGCCCAAGTCCAATTTCACCAGGTCACTCCGCTTGCGTGGTCATGGTGGCCGACCAGCACGGCGCAATCGACCGCGCAGCGGTAGCCGTACTTCTTAGCGTCGGCCCAAAAGTGCAGATCCTGCGTGCCGGTGCCCTCTACGCCGCACTTGGTCTCGAACCACGGCTTGCGCAGTTTCGTATCCTTGAACATGGACACGCGCCACAGGTTGAAGCCCATGCCCGTACCGTTGCACTCGACCAGTTCGCCCGCGCGCGGCGGCTGCGGCCGGAAATTCAACACCGGATCGGCAGGATCGCCCCAAATCTGCGGCACGCCGCCCTCGCCCTTGCACCAGTACAGCCCGCCGATGCACGCGAACTCGGGATGCGCCTCCATCTGCGCGATCAGCTTCAGCACGCCATCCTGCGGCGGCACGTTGTCGTGTTCCAGCGTGAGGATGTATTCCCACTGCGACAGGTCAGGATGCGACAGAATCGCCTCGATGCCCTGCGAATAGGCGTCGCCGACCTCCATGCCGAGGCATAGCATCCGGTACACCGCCTGATTCGGCGGAAATAGCAGGTTCCAGTGACTCAGCGCCACTTTCGCCGGGATCATGGGCGCGGACGGAATCAGCACAATGACCCGCTGTTTCTTCCACGACCCGCCTTCGATGATGCGGGTGCGCCCCGCGTCCAAATCCAGGTTGTGCCGCCCGTAATCGACGGCAACAATCTCAGCTTTCGTCAAGCAAGCCCTCGGCCAAAGGTTACGACAGGCATAACGTGCGATGCGCTGCTGCTGATGTTGGCAAAGTCAATCGTGGTCGCCACCGCACCGCCGACCGTGGTCACCGAGCCAAGCCCGAGGAACATCTGCAGCGACGCCGCGTTGACCACGCCGAACTTGCCAACGATGTTGTTCGCCTGCGACACGCCCCACAGTGAGTGCAGCATACGAATGCCCGACAGGTTCGTGCCCTGCGTCGTGCTAGTCGTGCTGCGGTTGACCGCGAGCCACCAATCGCCCGCGCTGATGCTCGCCGCGTGCGGGAAATCCATCATTTTCATGCCGGTGAACACGGTCAATTGGTTGGCCGTGCTAATGGCAATGGTGGACACGTTGCTGGTGCTATACGTCGTGCTGAACGTCTGCGAGCCGGCTTCGTTGAAGTACGTCAGCCCGAACGTGTGCTGCTGCTGCGTGTTCGACGCCGAGCCATAGCCGATGTTCGCGGAGTACCGCAGCGACTCCGACCCCGACGACACCGACGACAGTTGCATCGAACTGGCACCCGTCTGCCGCGAGTACAGCACCCAGCGGTGCGTTTCCTCTTGATTAAAGCTCAGCGTGGTATTCGCCGTGGACGCAAACGACGACGAGGCAAAGCTCACGCTGGATAGGAAACGAATCTTGTCGCACGTCACCACCTGCAACGGCTGCACCGGGAAGATGGCCCACGTCGATTGCGTCGGGTTCATCGTCTGCGACGACACGAACGGCACATTCGCCCACGTCGATAGCGTTGCCATCTCGACCGGGGCCGAAATGTAGATGGTATTGCCGCCGGATACGCCGATGCTCGCCCCGCCCGACGCCGCGAACACGACATTGGTGCCGCTCGCCGTGCTGCCGCCCGTCGTGTTGCCGGTCAGCGTGAAATACTGGTTGTGGACGCTATTCCAGTCGCTCGGGCGCGCAAGGTCCGTTGCGGCTACCGTGACGGTCGATCCCTGCGAGTTGAACGCAGTCACCGTGCCGGTAAAATCGCCAATCGTGACTGATTTGACGTGCGAGACAGCCACGGTTAGACCTCCTGTTTCGTGTACGCGGCGAAATTCGCGTCCACGTTCAACGTAAGACTATCGCCATCGTTCAGCGTCAGCCCCGATCCATAGTCCCAATACCCGACCAGCGCATCCACCGGAACCGTCGTCGAGTCGTCGTACATGACCACGTACTGAAACTGATCGAACGCCGCCCCGGCCGCCGTCCAGGTCTGGTCCGCGCCGATGGAAAACCGCCACACGCCCGTACCGGCCCCGGTTTCGGCCCACGTCACCGTCAGTGTTTTCTCCGCGTACCCGCCGGCGGCAGAAATCGGCGTCAAATCGGCCTTGACCGTGTGCGTAGCAGCGTTAACCGCCGTGTTCGTCAGCAGCAGCTTGAACGTGTCCGATTCGACATTGGCGACCGTGCCCTCGTAGCGCAGCCACTCGTCGAAGAACGTAAACGTTGCCATTACTGCACCGTCTGCACGCCGACCACGCGGCCGTTAGCATCGCGCACAACCTGCTTCGGCGCGGTCAGGCTCGCCATCAGCCCCTGCATCTGCTGCAACACCGGGCCGAGCGCAGCCGTCACCTTGTCCTCGCCGTCCACGTCCACGCCGGCAGCCTTGGCGACCGTGCGCTGCGTGTTCGATTCGTGCACCATCCGCTGCTGCTCCAGCGCCGCCGACTGCTGCATCTTCTGCGTTTCCAGCCAATACTTGAACTCGTACTCTTTTTCGAGCTTGAGCATATCCAGCGCAGCCTTTTGCTTGTCCAACTCTGCCTGCCGCTGGTCATTGGCCGCCTGCACCTGCAGGTTCATTTCCATCTCGCGCTGCTTCACCGCAGCATCACGCTCGGCCTGCGCCGCAGCCGCCTGCTGCTCGGCTTGGAACCGCTGAATGTCAGCCTGCTGCGTGGCCTGGAACTTCTGCACGTCGGCCTGCTGCGTCATCTGCAATTCCTGCGCCTTGGCCTGCAGCCGCATTTCCTCGACCTGCACCTGCGGCGGCTTCTGCTGCGGCGGCTCGGCCGGCTGCCCCGTCTGCGGATCAACCTGCGGCGCCTTCAGGAACCGGTCAGGCGCCTTGTAGCCCGAGAGCTTGAACGCTTCAGCCGCAAAGTTATACGCCTCCTGCACGCCGACCAGCCCCAGCGCCTGCACCTGTTGCAGGATCGGCCCCAGCGTCATCAGTTTGCCCAACTGCTGCTCAGACGTGCCCGTGCCCAGCCCAACGCTGATCGACAGGTCCGACCGCTTGACCCATTCGCGCGGGTTCACGGCCGCCCACTTGCCATTACGCCGGAACTTCTCTTCCTTCGTGCTGTGCTTGAGCGTTAGCGCATGGATGATGCGGAACACATCGCGCAGGCCCGTCTCCGCAATCGTGCGGGCGATCATTTCCAGACGCAGTTGCGACTGCGAGAGCTGCATCGCCATGCCGCCCATCGTGCGATTGGTCAGCGCATCATTGTCGATACCGGCGCTGTTGCGCGTGTAGCCCGTGCGCTGCTCCCGCACGCTGTCCAGATACTCCAGCCCCTGCAGCGCGCCAGACGACGTGTCCGGCGTGACAATCGGGAAGATGGCCGAGCTGGGATCGCCCTCCACGCGCACCACACCGCCAGGGCGCGAGATAAGGAAATCGTCGATATTGACCCGGTTCACGTCCACCGCAGCGCGGGCGTTGTTCTGCAGATTCCGGTTATCCAGAAACGAGCGCATCAGCGCCGTCTTGATCCGCGCCAGATCCTCCACCAGGTCATAGACCGACAGCCCAAGATGCTGGTGCGGCACGATCACGCCCGCGAACGACGCCAGCGGCACGATGTCCGCCTCCTCGTCGTGCAGGATCGTGTGCCCGACCTGACACACGCGCCGCAGCTCGGCCACGCCATCGCCGTCCCGGTCAATGCGCAGGTACGTTTCCTTGTACAGCACCAGCCGCCGGGCTGCGTTCCCCGTGTTGTCGTCCCACACGTCGCCGCTATCGCCGAACCGCTGGCGGACCTGATCTTCGATGGTCTCGCCGCTGTCGTCGTCGTTGATATCGTCGGGCACGTTGTACCCGGCCTCGCGCAGTTCCGACAGGCTCTTGCGCACCCGATGCTGCACGAAGTCAACATCCTGCAGGCACGGCGTCCGCGCGCGCTCGGATACCAGCACTTCCTCAGGCGGCACGCAGTCGATTTCGGCGAACTCGGTCGGCCGCAGCCGCTTCACTTTGAGCGAGTGCGCCAGCGTGCCATCCGGCAGCGGCATTTCGCTGTGCGCGACCACCTCCACGTCCTTGTCCTGCAGCAGCAGGGCCATTTCCTCGTCGGACAGCCCTTCATACGTCTCGGCTACCACGTCCTGCCGCTTCGTCCACTGCACCTTGACATAGCCCGCGCGCAGCAACAGCGCATCCTTGATCGCGCCGACCATCCATACAAAGCCGTTGTTGCGCTCAAGCGCGACGTGGTTAACGAAGTCAGTTTCCTGCTCGGCCTGTTCCTCATCCTCGGGGCCGACCGGGTCGAATTGGACGATGCGGTCGCCGCCCACGAACGGCTTAACCACGTTCGCGACCACGCCCTCGACCACGTCGGCCACGTCGCGGGACACGACAGCCGAGCGGCCGGGCTGCTCGTCGCCATAGGTCTGGCCGTAGTAGCGCGCGATGGCGTCGGCCCGGTCGGACGCGATATTGCCCTGCAGCGTGCCGAGCGCGGATTCCTCGGCCGCGCTGATCGCTGCCAGCAGTTCGTCGTCAGTCATCATCAGATGATGCCCCGGTTGTCGTATTTGATCGGCGCCCAGCGCGGCCCGGCCGGCTGTGCCTTCATGCCCATTGCCATATACCGCATCGCGTCCGCGCCGTGGCTCGACCAATCGTGTTCAGGCGAGCCATATTCCTCGGTGCGCGTGTTCTGCCGGCGGCGGTAGCTCACCAGGGCATCGCGCCCCGCCTGCGTGCGCTCGGCATCGAACCAGCAGCGGCGCAGGAACATCCGCGTCGCCTCTATGCCATCCTCTAGCGGCAGATTCGGAAGCACCTCAGGGTTCAGCCCGAGGCTACGCAGCATCTCGGCCCGGCTCTTGCCCGTGCCTAGCTCCCGCGCGTTCGCGTCGTGCGGCAGGTAATGCCGGGCGAACGTGTAGCCCCGGCCGTTGAGCCAGTTCACGTAGTGGCCCAGACCCTCGCCGCTGTTCTCGTAATAGTCGATCACCCGGATATCGCCCGACCGCTCTTGCTGGGCGCACCAGATCGCCATACTGTCGCCAATCCCGAGGTCCCAACTTGTATATACAGGCAGCAGCGGCTCATAGGGCACAGGCTTGATCCGGCCCTGCTCCCGCACGATCTGCATGACCTTGCCAAAAATGGCGCCCCGGACAGCCGCCTCGAACGAGCACTCGAACTCCTGCTGGTAGGAGTCATCGCTCATGGTGCGCTTGGCGTCGGCCAGTTCCTCGGCCGGCACTACGCCCGTTTCGCTCGCCCGGTATTCGAACAGTTGCCAGCCGTCACCCTGCGCGGCGCGGTTGCGTAGCTCCCAGAACAGGTTCTGCCCGTTGGGCGTGCCGATGAACAGCGCCCAGCCCAGCCGATCGGCCAGCGCCGGGCGCACGACCTCCTGCCAGACCCGGGTCTGCATCAGCCCGGTTTCGTCCAGCACTACGCCATCAAGGTATATCCCGCGCAGGCTGTCGGGATTATCGGCCCCGTACAGCCGCACCTGTCCGCCATTGGGCAGGTCTGCCCGCAGCTCTGACTCGTTGAACTTGACGCCGGGAATGACGCCGGCAAAGTGCTTCAGGTAGTCCCACACGACAGACTTGGCCTGCGTGTAGGTCGGGGCGATGTACGCCAGCCGGGGCCGCTCGCGCTGGCACTCGACCGCGCTGCGGATGAGCTGATTGATCGCTAGCACCGTCTTGCCAAACCGGCGATGCGCGACCACAACGACGAAGCGGATGCTGCTTAGCGCCTCGTGCACGGCCAGTTGCAGCGGCCGAGGCTCATACGGGATTTCGATTACGACGTCGAGTGCTTCCAGGTCAGCACCT
>ERZ761584.556-NODE-556-length-11015-cov-4.491241_pt1 | contig 11015 bp, 10 predicted proteins | sample MGYA00512168_ERZ761584 | MGnify/ENA primary metagenome ERZ761584 (study PRJEB28899, sample SAMN03785564) | bioreactor sludge metagenome | biome: EBPR Sludge; feature: EBPR Bioreactor; material: 0.22µm filtered reactor supernatant | place: Saint Lucia: Queensland...
AACCAACGACATATTGTCGCTGCTTAATTGGTTGCCTTAAATTCTTTTGCAGTTGCAATTTGTTCGCCACGAATATCCATCTTTGCAGATTCAAGAATAATCGTAATTTCGTCCGCAAGCTGCATAATATCCTTAAGCTTTGCCTGAACCGAAATTAAACGCGGCACTGCCTCAAACCCCTGTTGTAAGGAATCTCCAACCGAAATAAAGCGCATGTCTTCAAAATCCTGATACGCGACATTGATTTCCTGCTGCACCGAAAACATTGTTTTAGTCAGACTTGATAAAATCAAAAGCGCTTCATTCAGATCAAGCTGCTTAGCAGCAAGTGCTGCGCGATAAGCTTTTTTACTCACTAATTTCTTATTCATGCTCTTACCATTAACAAAACTGGTTGAATACGATTTCGGCGCTTTTTCAGGTGCATCCTGCGCACGACTCATTGCACCTGCATACACCTGACCATTAGAATAATCACCACTGTCTAGCATAGAGTTAAACACATTGACATAAACATCTTCCTGATGAGCTGTCAATCCATCACGAAATTGTTCCGGGGGTTTCTTAAGTTTATGAATACCGGGCATATTACACCTCTTTATTTAGCCTGAATTGATTGTTGAATATTTTCTATAGCTTCTTGAAGATTTTGAACAATGCTATCATCTTCATTTGTTCCCATAATATCATTACGCGCACCATTTAAAATAAACCATGCATCACGGACCTGTTTTACGGCTGAATTAAACGCCTTTGCAGCCATATTATATTCTTTAACAAGTTCCGTGAATTCTTCCAATATCATATCCAGTGGAACTGCTTGACTTGAGGAGATTTCTTTAGAGTTAGCAACCTCCTGAATATATTTCACAAACAAAGTATCTTTAACAGAAGCCACAATTGCTTGTTCTTTAAGTTCACCGTCTAATTTTAAAACACGCTTTTCAAAGGGATCTGGAATAATATCATTGAGCTGTTGCCACAATCCATCGAAGAAATCTTCATTCGGCACAGTAATATCTTTGATGGATTTACTTGCACTATTAGCAGATTGCTTTCTGCTCTCGCGCTCTAATCTCTTTTGTTTAGACTCCGGACTTTCCTTGTACAGCACAGCCTCAAATTTTCCACGCACTTCATTCGAAAAATAACGTCCGGGCGAAGGGGCATTGATTAAATTCAAAATAATTCGAGGAGGAACATCTTTGTATTCATACACATTTTTTGTTGCTTTAAATTGAATTCGCATGATTTTGGATTTTGGATTATAAAAAACATAATCAAATGCAGATGAATTATTCAATTTGCGACGAATTTGCTTTTGAATTTCTTCATTACTGATTGAAGAAGTATTTAGTGTATTCGGCAACACCTGTTTAATGCGAAATTTATACCACATATTACAGCCCTACAAACGATTTTTGATACATCTTAATAATAGTTAATGGGTCTCCGGGTATACCAATCTCAACACCAGCAGACATTTCACCGACGCCCAATCGTCCACCTGCCGCAGTATCTGCTTCACGCCAAGTTTTGGCAATTTGCATGGTTGCTTCGACAATATCTTCGATGACTCGCCAGCGATATATTTTTGCGCCTGCGTCATGTTCTGCCGCAGTTGTTCCGCGCGCACCACGAAGAACGGTGAGTGTATTTCCAGTAGTATCTACTTCAGTGATTTCAACAAATTCACTGTCAATTTTAAGCAGATATCCTTCTGTAAAACGTTTGGTGTTAATACCATCTTTTCCGTCAGCATCAGCGACGGAAATAGACGTTGTGGTATCGTTTATTGCAACAGTAACCGTATCCAGTGTATCGACCCATGCCTCATTCTTGCGCGGGTATTTATCGTGATATCCCCATATTCCTGTAACCTGAATAATAGGTTCATCAAAAGTTCTGGATAAAATTCCAAGATTATACATACCGCCCCAATAATTTGGAAACTTTAGGGCAACTGCGTAATGAGGATAAATATTAGTATTCTGGAAGAAAAAATCTTCGCCTTCTGTTAATATATCACCATTTCCGTTTTTAAACTCTATAACCTCAAGAAGATCTTCATCCAGATATAAATCGGCAAACAAAAAACGACGCATTTGTAAATCACCAAAAGCGTGCGGGACTGGAAATTTGCGAACTTCCCGATAAGGAAAAAATTCTCGATGTGTTGTATTGTTCACATGTCGAGTAGCTCTGGCAAGATAATCAATAATCTTGCTATCTGCCAATGCAAGTTTTTCCTGAGAAATTCCAGAATTTCCGGACGTAATATTCTTGATTTGTTTTGCAATCTTAAAATCTTCTAAAGTTGCATAAGTTAGCATTAGAATCGTCCGTCAACAAAGCGTCCCTTGACCGTTACATTTCCTGCTGTGCCATCGCTTAATCTGGCTCTTATCTGAAAGATGTGAGGTAGTTTAATACTGACACCGCTTACAGTATTTGTTCCATCGATTGTCCACGTTGAGAGGTTAGCTGTGATATCATCCAGCTCTCTTGCATCAATTGCAAGCCAAGTATCACCACCATCTGGTGATACTTCAAAATTAATTGTTCCGTCATAATTTCCTGTCGGAACAACCCATATAATCGCGTGGTCATAAGATTGTGTATTGAAATCTTCGCCTTTTAGAGCAGTCGAAGAAGCATTGTAAGCAGTATTATTGTGAAAAGTGTATATCGTTAAACGATCTTGAATAGGCATAACATTTTCCAAAATAAATTAAGGCATAATTATCAAATCTATTATAAACGAAAATTATAATCCTTTGCTTTGAATATAAACAAAAAAGCGACATGATATCATGTCGCTTTTTATATCTTTAATACTTATGGTTAACCGCGAGGTCCAACCAAACCTACGTAATCCACATCGATGCTGGCAGCAGAACCTGTGCGAGTCACAATGGTGATCCATGGAGTCACTAATGCCGTTGTTGCAATGGCACCAGCTTTTTCCCAGATAAGATCATCATCGATATAGAACCACGCATCGCCATCTTCATCCACAATGATCGTGAATTTATTGAACGTTCCCGCCACTGGTGCAACACCAGTGTTGTAAGCGGCTGGCGTACCAGTATTCACTGTATTGATGACAAAATTACTTGTACCGCTATCAGCAGTATCTCTTGCAAAAACCAGCGCATCGGTTGCGACATCAGTAACACCTGAAACAGTATGATCGCTGAAAGCAAGACCATTTGTTTCACTGACTGCATCACTTATGCCAATTTCCCATGCGCGGCTGGTCAAAGCAGTTGCTGATGCTACCTTCGCCACAAAAACGTGAACGCCATTGCTGACCTTCCATGATGCTGTTGCAGCCAACGTGTAGTTGTTTGTGTCTGTACCACCAGTTGTCAGGCGATAAACACCACCATTGACACCGGCGCGCACCGCACCTGAACCACCCGAACCTGCGAATGCCCACTGCTCACTAATTGCTGCGCCAGTGAAGTCGTCAAACTGTGTTACATAAGCAGGATTATTTTTGGCGAGAGCGAAACGCAAGTCTGAGTAATAATGCACATGAGGCTTACCATCAGGTGCTCCCAGAACAACGCCTGCTTCCTTCACGCCTGCTGAACCTGCCGGTATCACAGCGAAGTTGGAATTAAATTGTCTGTATAAACTTTTGTTCGTAGCCATTACAGCCTCTCTTCATTATATACAATCAGGTTATTCATCTGTCGAAACACGAATGTAGTCAACAGTAACCGTTCTTGCGGCTGAGGCTTCTTTAACTTTTACTGAAATCCATGGAGTTAAAACCGCAGATGTTGCAACGGCAGTTGTTTTGCTACCCACAGATGTTCCGTTAACAAAGAAACCAGCGTCTCCGTCGCTATCAATCGCAATTGCGAAAGTGTAGTAAGTTGCTGCCGCAAATGCTTGTGTCGTTGCAGTACGTGCTGCCGTAGAAGCGTTCACTGTATCAATTTCCAGATAGGTCGATGTTTCACCCGGAGTTGTATTCTCAGCGTGCCATGCCATGATTGCGGCGTTGGTTGCAACGGCAACTGGCGTAGAGTCGTGAGAGCTGAACGCTAAACCACCTGTTTCACTTAAAGCATCACTTAAACCGAATTCGAAAACGACATCGGTAATTGCGCTGATCTTCAAACGTGCTTCAATAAGCGTTAACGATGCAGTAACCGGAAAGGTGAGTGTGCGAACAAGTGTTGCATGTGATTCGTCAGTCGTTCCAGTGTTCAACAGTACCGCATGTTCACCTGCCACAGTTGACTGGGTAACTGTAGCACCTGTGCCTGTATCTGTTCCCCATAATTCACCTATTGCATCACCATCAAAATGGTCGAATATCGAACGAGTTTGATTTGCGATAGATGGTAAGTTTAATGTTGTTAACAATCCAGCGAAGTTATCAAGACCTACGCCACCAATGCCGATTGCACCTGCTTCTTCAGACAATTCTGTATAAACCTCAGTGTCCATACGCTCGACACCTACAGGCAAAACAGCAAAGTTGGTTGCATCAAAGAAGACCATAGTGAAATTTGGATTGGCGCGACGATCAAAGTCTTCGCCTGTGGCATATTTTGTTGGATATGTCGTAATTGCGCCGCCACCGGCTCTTACACCTAATCTTGCATCAGGCATGGTAAAATCTCCTATTCAGCCACAAAATAAACTCATAAATCAAGAGAAGGGTGAGGAACTTAATCCTCACCCGTTTCATATGACTTAATCGTACACAGTGACTGGGGTCAAGTAAGTTGCATCTTGGGTGTGTGCACCCGGATAGCGCAGGTTGTGACGGATGTAAATCAGCGTCCACAGTTCAGCGGAAGCGGCAGTTACGCGCGCCTGCACCCAACTGAAAGTGCTGTTTCCATCAGAATCTGGATCATTATCCAAAGCGCCGGGGCCAATTTCTACTGTACCGATTTTGCCCGTTGTGCCAAGTGCTGCTGTAACAGTCGCACCCGTAATTACTTTTGCGCCAGTGCCACCTGAATCCTGTGCCTGATAAAGCGCCAGCACCACATCGTTTGTCCCAACAATGCCCGTAACCAGCATGAACACTGCACGATCTGCACCCTTGCTATCCGCGAATGGCTGAACCCATGAAGAGTTTGCGCCAACCTGAGAAGCAGGAGGGTCAAGTAACACCACTAAATTGTTTTTATCGAAACTTTTGATAGTCATGGTTTAAAATTCCTCTTTATTTACAAAGTTTGCATTTGGCTAAAAATTAGCTTGCTGCAACTTTGAGAACCTTGAATGCTGCTGGCATTGAAACCTGACCGCCCAAGCGTGCACGACCAAGGAACAGAACCTGATCGTGTTCTGCGTAGTTTGAATCGTCAAAGCGGCGAACACTGAATTCAACGCGACGACCAATCACATAACCACGGCTCAAATCTGCAAGAACAATTGGGAACGCATCTTCAGCAATATCTGATGCCCATTCGTTGTAGACAATCGGTCTGCCTAACAGACGATCCGGAATACCTGCTGAACGCAGACCTTCATCCCGCAAGTCAATTAAGTAATTGCCTTCACCGTCTTTCAACGTAGCAATTTCCAGACCTGTATTTGAGTTCATGTACCACTTCGCGCGGCTTCTGTAACCCTGTGGTAAGTGGAACTGCATTGTTTTCAGAACATCAGCAGTCACGATACCGTCTTTCGAACCAGATGGGATATAACCACCAACCGTTGACACACCGAGAGAACGAGATCCAGTCACATCGCCGTTAACGACAATACCCTGCATCTTATTCTGACCGTCGCCGCCCCAGATGAGCTGGTCGTAGCTAACAGCCACTGCTTCCGCAAACGACTCGTTGATTTCCTCTTCCAGATTGAACGTGCTATCTTCTAAAGCAGAGTTTGTTGCTGCCAGTGAGATAAGCATGACGTGGATCGGAATGGTGATCTGGTTGTACTGATCTTCGTCAGAACGATGTTCCTGATTTGAAGATGGTGATTCACCGGGCCAGCGAACCTGCGCAGCGTGCGCTCTACGAGCGTCAGTTGTACGGATGCTTGGCTGAACGATACGGTCTGAAGTCGTAGTACGAGTACGGCATTCAGGAGCCATCACGGTTTGGGTCATGATATTTTTGTTGAGTTCGTTAACCCAATCTTCAGGAACCAAGAAGCCAACACTTGCATCTGACGAGCTGTTGTAAGTTTTCACTGACTTGGTTGCACTATCAAATGCGAAGGTGCTGTTTTCCCAACGTGCTTTACCCTTACCTTGCAGGACATACTTTTCCTGATCTGTCATCAAGCCCAAGCCCTTGTAGATATAGGACTTGAATGCATTTTCGTATGCACCCGGTCTGTCAGCAACATCTTTGACGCCCATTGATTTGAACGCGCGCTGACCCGGTGCTTCCATTGTTTCTAATTCAAGTGCGCGGCGTTTCCAGAACAGAGCCTGCGCATAAGGATCAGCACTGCGATAAGCAGGTGATCTGTAAGCTTTTCCACCCATAGGAACCTCACTCATTGCTGCGAAATCTTCATCCTGTGCAAATGCATCATCTTGCATTAAAGCGTCCTGCATCAGGGCATCTTGCATCATCGCGTCATCTTGCATTGCTGCAATTTCCGCCTGACGGTATCCATAATTGCGATAACCTTGGCGATTGCGATATGATTTCGCTAATGGATCTTGCTGAGTTGCAAATTCATCATCCTGCATCATCGCATCCTGCGCAATGGCGGGATCAACTTGGCGATAGCCATATCCGCGCACTGGACGACGATTGCGATAAGATTTGCCCAACATTGGATCCTGAGCAACTGCGGCTGGATCTTGCATTGTTGAAATCTGGTCTTGCATCGCTGCAATCTGGTCTTGCATTGCGGCGACTTCCGCCTGACGGTATGCATAACCACGAGATGCCTGCGACTGACGACGATTGTAGAACTTAGCCAGTACCGGATCCTGCGCCATTGCTGGATCTTGAGCAACCGCTTCCGGATCCTGCATGGTGGCTAAATCGCTTTGCATTGCAGCAAGTTCATCCTGCATTGCAGCAATTTCTGCTTGGCGATACGCATAACCACGAGCTGCCTGACGAGATTTCACATCGGTGTTCACACCTGATGAGGGCAGTGGTTCATAACCCGTTGGGGCTTCTGCATATTCCGTTGCAGTTGGTGCAGGCTGGAATGGTTCAGTTGATCTGTAGTAGTGTTTTGCAGGCATATCTTCCGCCTTGGTTTCCTCTTCAATTTGGCGAATAGCACGCTTCAAACCGCGATGATAACCAGCACGATATGCACGCACTGCCTCTTCTACCACATCACCGTCACCTGTTTTGCTGGCAACCAGTGCTTCTTCACTCATCACAGCTTCTGTTTCGGCTGCTTTCGCGTCAACATTTTGTTCAATCTGGCGATAAGCACTGCGCAGACCGCTGCGGAAACCGCGGCGATATGATGCCGTTGCCACATCACCAATCACTTCTTCATTCATCACTGCTTCATCAGGTTGTGCCTGACGAATGCCGCGACGATAATTCTTAAACTGCGGATCAGTTAATCCACTCATGATGGCTTCGTCCTGCATGAATGCATCATCACCTAACAGGGCTTCATCATCCATGAATGCTTCGTCACCTAAAAAGGCTTCGTCATCCATTAAAGCATCCTGCATTGTGGCATCCACTTCTGCCTGACGATAACCATAATTGCGTGCTGCCGACTGGCGTCCATAATATTTTCCGCCGGGCAGTGTATCACTCGCCAGTGGGCGAGCATTTTCAAACGCTACATCACCTAACGGAACATTTCCATCTGGACTTTCCGCAATTTGACGAATAGCGCGTTTCCATGCACGTCTGCGAAGTGCGCGGGCAGCTTGTGCCTCCATAGCTTCATCCTCCATAGCAGCAGCAATTTCATTCATCATTACTGCTTCAATATTTTCTGCATTGCGAATTGAATCGCTTTTAACTGTTAAATTAGTGTTGTTACTTGCTTTGGCAGAACGCTGATTAGCAGCTTGTCGAGCTTGAGTCGGAACACGTTTTGGCTGCATTGTCTTAACCGATTTTGCAGTGGTTAACGCTTCTTCTTCTAAGGCTTCAATAGCAGCGGCTGAAATTTCATCCTCTACAACTTCACCTACTTCGCTTGCTACTGCCGCCAATTCGTCGTCCGTTATATCTTTGACACCAAGAGCTTTGGCAACTGCGCGTGAAATTTGTACCGCGCTGTCATCGTAACGACTCATTGCTTGCTGTTCTCCATAATTTGAACGATGGAGTTTTACACTTTTTGATGCACCTGTACCTGCTTCGCCTACTCTGTCATAGTTACGCAAATGTGCGTCCAGACCTCTTAGGTAATCCTGATAAGTTTCATCATCCATCAATACTGCTTTAAATGCCTGCATAGTGATATAGTTTTGCTCAGGCAGTACAATTCCCTTAATAGGACGAACTGCTGTCTTTGCAGGCTGTGCGGGAGTCGGTGTGATCGACCCCTCAATTAAGGGCCAAACCATGATTTCGCCATTTTCAGCGATTTTCACGAGATGATCTACCGAACCCGATGACCATCCAAACTGTTTAGCCGCAACCATATCGTAAACAGCTCTTGCGTATTTATCACGCAAATCGAGCTGCGCCTGAACCCAAAGTCCAATTGGATCTGCTTTAATTGTGACAAATGATCCAATTTTCTTTAAACCCGTTGAATCATCCATTCCATGATGATATAAAACAGGTCTTTCACCGAACCAGTCTAAACAAAATTCCGTATTGGGTGTGAAATACTCACCCTGTAAATCGGTATCGCGTGTACTGCCCCAAGATACCAGATATCCCTCAACCCATCCCTGATATTCAGCCGGGATTGAACCCGTTGCTTCAGATTTAATAGCGCTTTTGGGACGTTCTGAAATATTAATGAGACCGCCAAATCGATGTGTTAAGACAGAATTTGAGACGGGATCTGCTATTCCAACAGATTTTTTGCCCATATGATTCTTCTTCACCTTGCCAGATTTGCTGTTAATATAATTTTTTGGCGCGGGAGGTTCTAACTGTTTTTGACCAGTAACTTTATAGGCAATCTGTTTGGAAGTTTTAATATCGCATTTGCAATCTTTGCAGCTTGCAAACACTTTTGCCCAAACCTTATGGCAATTATCAGGAACATCGGCAGGAATTGTAACGAAACTTTCTTTTACTGCATCAGGGGATGTCACTGCGTTTGCAATACGTAGCGCTTGCTGTTCGTCACCTAATACCAAAAAGCTTGCACGCCAGACTTTACGCCAGAGCGCTTGCTTCCAGTTAGGAACATCAGAAGGAACTTTGATACTGCTTTGTGGTCTTGCTTTAAATGCCATAAAATGAAACCCCCATGTTGTTAGAACATGAGGTCGGTTATTTTGAATAAATAGCGGACCTAAAATGCATATTCAAAAACATTCTATTATGAAAATAAAAAATCTGTACACCAATTTTTTATTTTCATTAATTTTTCTTTGTTTTTGTTATTATTCAGGAGATTTTACATCTTCTTGAACGGGATTTTGAAAACCATATTTATGATTTCGCTGGTTTTTATTTTTTTGATAATCCCGAAAACCTAACAGCTTTGATAAAAAGCTGACAATTTGCAACCGCCCTCTGCGACTTTCTGTGAGATACTGAATAACCACTTTATATAAAAATGAATTCAGTATGCTTTTATTTTTAGTTTCTTTTAGCTTCTTAATAGCTTCATCATATGCGGAAACTTGCTGCATTTCTGCCCGCCGAAGAAGAATGGCAAGCTCTTTATTTTGTTTCTCTAGCACCTCAATACGACGAAGCATTTCTGAAATCATTGTTTCAGTATTCGTATTCTGAGAATGGGTCACAATAGGGTTATCGCCCAATGGGATATCAATAACACTTATGTCTGACATGTTTATTTGCGATCTGACTATGAATCGGATAATAAATATTGAGTTAATTCATCGACAAAATATTTTTGCGCCTTTTTTACATAAGGTTTCATAATTTGATGCGCCGGTTTCCATGTTCGTTTGTGAAAAGGTTGTATTGATTTTTCAACAACACGTATTTCATAACGAGTGTCTGGAACAAAAAGCTTACCCCTTACATAATCGTGGTACTCTGCTTTATTTTCTACATTGATTTCAAATCCTAAATTGCGTACAGATTTTTTAATCGTGTATTTGTAAAGCTTTTGCAACATCTTTTGTCTTTGATATGGTAATTTAATTTTTTTATTTTTAACCATCCAAAAAAAGAAAAGGCGCTGTTTATTAGATGCCCATTCAACTTTTCGACTGGTATCTCTAGGGTGTGGATATTCTTCTAACTCTTTCATCATCGGTTTGACAAATTTAGATTCAATGTCATCTGTAATCTTAGACAATTGCTGATTAAGATTTTTTGCCTTTAAACTTCGGGCTTTCATTTCTTTAATCGCTTTGTTAATGCTATCAGGTGACAGAATGTTTAACTTAATAGGAGCCATACATATCTCTGATAAAAAGCCTTAGCATCTTTGCTTGTACTCTGGTTTTCATTCCAACAAACAACCCTCCCGCTGCCCGCGCATCTTCTGGAAGAGAATCGGTAACAGCCTGTGCAATATAGTTGGAAAGTGCGTCAACAACCCATCCACTAGCAGTACCAGATTGCTGAACCGCTTCTGTTAGCATTTTTAATTCACTATCTTCCCAAACTGTAACATCTGTAACAGCGCCTGAACCTGTCACTAGATTAACCAATGCAGTTTTTAAATCTGACAGTGAATTCATTTCTTCTTTAATTCGATGTTGCGCGCTGCGGATCAACGACATAGTGTCGGCGATCCAATCCTCAGCGATACCAAATCCTACATAAACAGAATCAAAATTGGTTTCATCATCTTGTTCGCCTAATCCGAAAATAATTCTCATCGATTCTTCAAAATCTCGATGATAATCTTTTTCTAAATTCAATGAAGCGCCATCAAGAATTTCTTCCATGCGCCCCAAGAAATCATCAGCAGTTGAC
>ERZ761584.557-NODE-557-length-11007-cov-13.547297_pt1 | contig 11007 bp, 10 predicted proteins | sample MGYA00512168_ERZ761584 | MGnify/ENA primary metagenome ERZ761584 (study PRJEB28899, sample SAMN03785564) | bioreactor sludge metagenome | biome: EBPR Sludge; feature: EBPR Bioreactor; material: 0.22µm filtered reactor supernatant | place: Saint Lucia: Queensland...
AGAAGATCGCCAGGAAGTCAAACGCTGTTTTGAGAGCTGATTTCATTCGTCACCTGCTTTCATGGAAGGGTCGGGCTGAAGCGGAGTAGTTCGCTTTTAAGCAGCGCCACGTAGGATTTCCCCACAGTCACAGCAACAAACACACAAGACACGCTCGCCGTTTACACCCATGAGCGCCTCCAACAATCCGATCACAGCCCAGCAGACAGCCGATCGCAAGGAAAATCAGCAGCCAGATAAACGCCCCGTCGCTCACTCGTCGCTGTTCGTCGGTGGCCCGAGAGAGGAAAATGCCACTATTCAGACACCCGTCGCTGTTCTGACGGGGGACGTGAGACGAGGTGAAAAATTTTTGGATTTGGCTCCTGTGTGTTATGATGTACCCCCATCGATGGTCGGACCAATTTGCTCGGCAGACGGAAGGAATTGGTCCGACCATTGCAGCGTCTCCGACGGGAAAAAGTGAATTTTCGGCATTTTCAAATTCAGGTGCAAAAACTGAGGGTTCCTCGGGTAAAGTATAGATCTAAAGAATAAGACCTAACCCCCCCTCCGTAGGTTCCCCCCCTTCCCGTCGCTGAGACAAAATTGGTCCGACCAATTTTCGCGTCACAGCCCCCACCATTCCCCACACCCCGATGTATCCTACATGCCCTCGTTGTGAATCTGTCTTCCCATCGAGAGTCGTCGCTGTCCCGAGGGTGACTCGTCGCTCACCCATCGCTGTTCCGTCGGTGGCTCGTCGGTGTTCCGAGGCTGTCCCGTCGGCCCAGCGCCACTAGCCTGCGGGCCGATGCCGTCCAACAAAAATTCCTTGCTTCCGTTTTGTGTGTGCTAGACTTTGAGCCAGAGGTCGAACAATGCTTCTTGAATCCCGCCCCAAAGGACTTCACTACGTGTTCACAGCCGCAGCCGGACACTCGTTTGCCTTCTACGTGCTCGTGAATCACCTCGTACTCTGGCTACTCTCCGAGGGGGTGCCCCGTGAGAACGCCGCAAAGACGTTCGGATACTACATTGCAGCCGCCTATGTTTGTGCCGTACTGGGCGGTGGATTGGCCTCTTTTCTCGGCGCGCATTCCGTCATTTTGCTTGGTGTAGCGCTCTACCTTTGCGGCTTGTTTGCCCTGGTCTTGAACGCAGGCCATGGGGTTTTAGTTCTCGGCATTCTCGCACTAGGTAGTGGCTTGATAAAGCCAAACATAGTCACCCTTGTCTCGCGCATGTTTCCCGCAAAGTCGCCACTCGTTGACGGTGCCCTTGCGCGTTTCTATTCCGCGATAAACGTCGGCGCAATTGCTGCCGCTGGTTTGGGCGGGTATATCTCAACACGGTATTCCTTCCGCGCTGCGTTCATCACTGCGTTGATTGGTGAGCTGATTGTCCTCCTTTCTCTCTTTTTGGGAAGAAAAGCGTTCAGTGTCACCGCTTCGGAGTCAAGTCTTGCACCCCTAATCGCTCCGATTGAGTCCGGCACGCTTCCGCCCGATCAACCGTCGGTGAATTGGCGATCGTTGGGAAGTCTTCTACTCTTCCTGGTCTTCGCGTCTCTCGCCTTCTGGCCTGCGTACCATCAGAACAACGCGGGCTTGAACGTTTGGGCAGAACAGTTCACAAACCGTGTAGTGTTCGGTTTCAACATACCGCCCACTTGGTTTGCGATGATCAATTCGCTGATTTGCATTTTCTGCGCTGTTCCTGTGATCACTTGGTTCGCCATAGGCGCACGTAGAAAGTGGAGTTCGATTGCAGGCTACGCTCTGATGTCTTTGTCCTTCGTCCTTCTGTGTGCCGTAAGTTATAGCGGAGCGAGCGCCGCAGAAGCGAAGTACTCCGCTTTGTGGCTAGTCCTAAGCATCACCTTCTCCTCGTTTTCGGAAGTTATGATCTCGACCATCGGCCTTGCTCGTGTCTCGGAACAGGCACCTCGAAAGTGGGATTCGCTGTTCATGTCAATCTGGTACTGTACCGTCGCACTCGGTGGGTGGATTGCTGGGCAGATAGGTTCCTCATTCTCCCTCATCGAAGGCTTCTGGGTTTTCGCAAGTCTGTGTTGTATTGCCGGTGCGGGCCAGTGGGTTGAGCTTCGCTGTGCAGGACGTGCGCCCACTGCGGCGACGGCGTGGTTGCGCACGGAGGAAATCGCATGAGTCCGTTTATGCTCGAATACACGGGCGCATTTGTTCGCGAAGTTCAAATCGCGAAGATTGTACTTGCTGCGCCAGAACTCCGAAACGGACCGGAGAAAATCGCATGAGCATCTTGGAACACTCGGCACGGGCTGCTTTCGATGCAGCTCGACAAGCTCTCCCACGCCTTCGTGAACCGCAGGAAGACGGCACCGTCTACCTCAACCGTTTTGCTGAAGTCGGAGAGATTCGCTATGCGACTGGCGTTGGCGTAACCGACGTAAACCCAAAGCCCCGAGCTGCAACATGGACCTCACTCTGTGAGGGCATCGCCGGATATGCTGAGACTGTGATCGGCCCGGAACAGGACGACAAGAAGCACAAATCGCGATACCTTATCGCTGGAGAAATCTCGCGTACTGTGCGAGGTCTATCGAGTGGCGATCTTGCTCTCGAATCGCGTCGCGCTGATGTCGAAGTCGTTTCGCAGACGCTTCTTGTGCTCGACTGTGACAGCCCTGTCGCCTCAGCGCCGCTTTGCTTCGCCCTCGATTCGCTACATCTGGCCTACGTCATCAGCCCTACGTGGTCAAGCACGATTGACTCCCCGAGATGGCGCTGCTTTCTTCCAATCGCTCCAATTCCTGTGGATAACTCGCCGATTGGGCGAGCACATGCCCAATGTCGCTATGCCTGGCTTGCTGGCCTCATCGCTGCGCTTGCTGATCTGCCGACGATTTGCCCGGCTTGCGAGGGTGCGGGTGAAACCGGGATCTGCCCGTCCTGTCTATCAAGCGGAGTGTTCCGCTTTGATTTGACGTGCTGGAATTACAGCCGCCTGCACTTTCTTGGTGGTAGGCCAACGGCTGACATCCCAATGACATCACGACAGGTACGCTGGGCCAAGGGCTACGCGCTCGACACCGCCGCATGGCTTGAGGGTTCCGGCTTTTCAACTTGGTGGGAGGGAGTTCGCGAGAGCCTGACGGTACGTGCATCTGGCGTCGCGCCCACCGAACTCGGAATCGCGCCCGCTGATTCTGACATCGCGACGGCTGCGGAAGAGTGCCAGGTCACGCTTCTTGAACGTGTTCGTCGCGCTGCGCTCTACGTCGGAAGCCCACAGTTTCCGGCTTCCGTGAGCGGTGCGCGTGGTCATGACGCGCTCATGCGCGCAGCAAGTGCCGTCGTGAGTGGCTTCCTCGTTCCACTTCTGCACGACGGCGAAGAATGGGCGCTTCGTGTGTTGGAGGTCGCCTATAATCCGCGTTGCACCGATTTAGACGGCAACCCGTTCCCATGGTCAAGCCGTGACCTTCGCAAGAAGTTGCGCGATGTCCGAGTTACTTCCGGCACAACGCCCAGCAGCATGCTTAATCGTCGTTCCGATGAAGGTGCGCTGTTCTACGTCGTTCGTTCCGATGGTAAGCAGGGACACCCACCTTCTGACGCTGGCGTTTACAACGAACGCGGAGAGCAAAAGAGCGTTTCAAACTGGAATGGTGCGCTGCTTGAGCTGTCAGTCGATGCCGCTCGCGCCTGTCCGATTCGTCCATTTGACCCGGAAGCTCTGCCGCCCGGCTTTCGCGCTCGCAAGACGGTGATCTCGATTGCCGGTGCGCTTGCTGTGGGCTCAGTCAGTGCCGCAAATGGTGCGATCATGGGTGCGGTTTCTATGGCGTCCGGTGGTCTGTCTGCGTCACCGACCGGAAAAAGCGGAGTACTTCGCTCGCTACCCGGCGCGATGAGCGGCTTGCCTTCGCTCGGCAAACGAGGTGGCATTCAGATCCCTGACGATGCCGACTGGACCGAACCGGTGGTCATCGGCGATGACGACATGGTTGCCCGGCGAATCATCGCCGAACGAATGAACGCCCGTTTCGCCGTGGTCGCCCAGTCGCGAGATTGTGTAATTGTTGACACAATGGCGAACATGGGAAGGCGTGGCGAACGTGCCTACATGACAGTGAGAGGTTTTCAGCTCAATCAGCAGCGATTTCCCCTCAAGACACGCATTTTTAGCAGCAAGGGTGCCGAGCGTCTGAAAGACCTAAACCGCGCCGATCTGTGGCTCTCGTCGCCCTTCCGTCGAGAATACGACGAGTGGGGTTTTGCTCCCGAATTGTCACCAGCAGAATGTGAAGCAATCAACCCAGAAACAGGACGGCGGCGACTTCTCAACACGTTTCAGGGTTTTCCTGTTGCGCCAAACGAACGCGGCTTGCTTGCATGTCCTCGCTTCGCCGAGCTTGTGGACGAAGTGATCGCCGACGGTTCCGAAGCGTCAAGTCGATATATCTGGACCTTCTTTGCAGATCTGTTTCAACGTCCGGCGGACAAAAGCGGAGTAGCCCTCTATCTCTACAGCCCCGAGAAAGGCACGGGCAAGGGCACGCTGTTCAAGGTGATCGGTGCGCTTTTGGGCAGGTACTACCAGCTTGTGCAAAGCGCCGATCAGGTCGCAGGCCAGTGGAATCTGCACCTTGCGGACAAACTGCTCATCTTTTTCGATGAGGCTCGTGGCTTGGAAGGTCGTGATCGTGCCGACAAACTAAACTCACTTATCACAGAGACGGAGTTCGCCGGAAGTGAGAAGTTTGCACCCCTTCAAACTTGCCGAGCCTATGCGCGCTATGCCTTCGCCTCAAATCGTGAAGATGGCGTCTCAATTCAAGTCCAAGATCGTCGGTATGCGGCTTTTCGTGTCTCAGCCAGGAGGCGAAAGGATGCGCGCTTCTTTGAGGCTCTTTGGAAAGAACTCTATGCACCGTGTGAAGTTCCGCCTGTGTCTGCCGCGCTAGACCGTGAGCGTGCCGCGCGTGGCGACTTCCACGGACTCAGCGGACTCATGCACCATCTGGCGAATGTCGTTCGCCCCGCTGTTCGTTCCGACTTGCCAGCACTTCCGCCTGTTGAGGGTCAGCCTTATCTCGGTGGAGGCGTCGAGCTGCGCGAGATTCCAAACACCGATCTTCGCATGAAGATGATGCTCAGCTCACTCGAAGGTGTTGAGGCGTTCGTCTTCAGCGCCGCATGTCAGACGCAGCACCTCGGCTTCGTTGATCGTTCGCACGGCGGCGCACGTACCGAAAAGACGCCCGTGCAATGGCGACAGGACGCACCCTTCAAAGTCATGGCTTCTGAGTTCACCGTGCTCTATAACGCTTGGGCGAAGGTTCACGGTCAGCGATCTGTTGCTTCCATGCGCAAGCCACTTGAAGCCGTGTTTACGCTTGCCGAGCCGGTCGTTCAACCCGATGGTCAGCGCATCGAACAGAGCGTGAGACACCCTGATTTCGGTGTCGGCAAATGCGAGGTTGGCGATCTGGTTGGCCTGACCGAATACCGCCTTCCCGCTGGTCCAAGTGTCTACGCCTGGCTTGCTCGAAAATACGGGTGGTAAGCGGAGCACACCGCGCTAGACTTTGATCATGTCGCAACAAACACCCGGTTTCGGATTCTCGGTTGACGGTCTGCGAGTCGCGTTTCGCGTTTCTTGGGGCACATTCCCACATTACCTTCAGCGCGTCGTCAAGCTGACCGTCGGCAAACTGACGTTGATCGATGCACCGCTGACTGTCGAGTCTCACGACAAGGTCCTGAGCACGGTCGATGCGATTCTCGCCGACCATCCAGAGATGCTGGCCGAGTTCAAAGCCGCTTTTCGTCAGGTGACGCTGTGACTCGAAACGACGGGAGAATACGATGCTGAGAACGCTCACCATCCAAAACTATTGTGATATCGGCCACCTAGATCTTGAGTTCATTGACGGGCGCGGGTCCGCTGTGAAAGCGTGGCTCGAAACCCTGGCCGATATCCCAGAATGGCCGAATGAATGGTGCAATGTTGAGTTCAAAGGAGGTACACCGTGAAAACCCCGCGCAGCCTTTATCGCAAGTATTTGAACTATTTTTGCTTCGGTGTTGATTTCACCGGAGCGCCGTCACCGTATGGCTTCGCAAACGCTCGCCCGGAGAATTTCATGGGGCGGCCCATCTCCCACCTTCAGATCTTCGCTCTCGCACTGGCCGATTCACGGGCAGCCCATCCGCCGAAGTCAAGAGCCGAGTTCTATGCTGCGTTGAGGGGGTTGCGAGCCGTGCGGGTTGTTTCGAGACGCCCCGAATTTGAAGAATACCTTCCATCAACCAAACCATGACGCCCCGCGAACGCTTCGATGCAAATATTGCAGCTCTCGACGTGCTCGCCAACGCACACGAGCGCGATCTGACCCCTACCGATTTGGCCTCTCTTTCGCTCTACGAGGGCTGGGCTGATGCACGGGTCCGCATGTTCGGCTTCGATGTCACAGGCCACGTAAAGCCAGCTCTGCGCACGATTCTGGACAAACTGGACGTTGACCCAAACTCCCTCGTTTCAGCCGGTGGGCTCACGCAGTATTTCACGCCGCCGACTCTCGTGAGTACTGCGATCACAGTGGCTACACATGCGCTAGATCGCACACCTACGCGCATTCTTGAGCCGAGTGCTGGCACTGGTCGTTTTCTTGCCGAGCTGCCGCCAGGGTTGGCTATCGAACCAGATCCGATCCTGAGCGAAATACTCCGCTTGCGTTTTCCGGCTTGGCAAGTTCGTCGCACAACACTCGAAAATGCTGGGCTGACTGCGCAGAGTTTCGACCTTGTGATCGGCAACGCGCCCTTTGGTGATTGGGGCGTGTCCGACAGCTTCGCCCCGCCCGATCTGCGACGGCGACACCTTCAAGCGAAGGTTCACGACTATTTTCTTTGCAAGGCCGTCTCGCTCCTGATTCCAGGTGGCATCGTCGCGATGATCACGCATCATTCGACCATGGACCGAAAAGAGACAGGCGTGCGCGAGTGGCTCTCAGAGCGTGCCGAGCTGGTTGCAATGTGGCGACTTCCCGCTGAGCTGTGGGACGCGCAAGGCGCTAGCCCGATGGCCGATCTGGTTGTGATGAGGAGACGTTGATGCCGTCGTATATCCACACCGCTGAAATCACGATCACCGTCACGGACTCGATGGGCTACGAGTCGGAAGGCACCTACGACGTAAACCGCTATTACGTCGAGAATCCCGGCTGCGTGCTCGGCAAATGGTCGGAACGCATGGGGCGTCACGGCTACGAGCTGACCGTCACGGCCACAGGCGAAGTGAGCGCCGAAATTCTCTCCGCGCTGCCGAAGCTCACCCCACTCACCCCACCACTGGCCCGCGTCGAACTCGACCCTCCCACGTATGACACGCCGTTCACCGCATCAGACACACCGCCAACAGAAGCGGAGTGCTCCGCTTTGACGGTTCACAAAGCAGCGAAGGCGCTGCTTTCGGGTGAACTCGCTGTTGATGCTGCGTTGGCGATCTATAGCGGCTTCACAACACGATTTGGCTCGTTTCGTCAGGCTTTCGGCAAGCATGGCGCGCTACACGACACGGCACTCGCGCAAAAACGCGAAGCCGCATTTCTTCTTTCACTTGAAAATCAGCACGGCAAACCGTCGGCGCTGTTTTCTGCTCCCGTCGCACGTACACGCAAGCGGAGCACTTCGCTCTCCGATGCACTGCTTTGTGTGCTTGACGAGTGTGGACAAATAGACCTAGAGGCGATCGCAACCAGGCTCGACGCGACACCTGAAGCCGTGCGCGATGGACTTCTTAGCCAGGGACTCGCCTTCGATATTCCTCCATGGACTCCAGGCGCACCGGGCGCTACCATGCTCTCAGCCGTCGAGTATCTCACCGGAGATGTGGGAAGTAAACTACGCATAGCACAGGCTGCCGCAATGCATGATCCACGCTTTCAACGCAACGTGGAAGCTCTGACGCGGGCCATGCCTGAGCCACTCCCACCCAAAGATATCACGGTCGGCTTGGGTGCTGATTGGGTTCCCGCCGAAGTGTTCCGCGATTGGCTCTACAGTTTGTTCCCCGGCGAAACGTGGGGTCTGACTGTTGAAAAAACACAAAACAAATGGGCGATCAACTGCTCAAATCCATCGCTCGCAAGATCTCTTGATCTGCTCCGGTCGGCGATCAACAACGTCATGCCCGTCGTGAACGACACAATTGGTCGCAACGAAGCAGCGACGCTCGAAGCACAAGCTCGTGTGTTGGAGTTGCGTCAGCGTTTTGAGAGCTGGGTTTTTTCTGACGTGCGCGGAAAGTCTGGCGAGACGGGAAAGCAGCGAGCTGATCGGCTGTGCGCAATTTACAACGAACGATTCAACACGATTGCACCTCGTGACCTGTCCGGTGATCATCTCACGTTCAATGGACTTGCAACGGTGATCGGAGCGAAGCACTACGCTTTGAAACCGCGTCAGCTTCGCGGAGTGGCGAAGATTCTCGCAGGGGGAACCTATGACAAATCTTCGTACCTCGTTTACCCGCCGGGCTTCGGCAAAACCGATCCGGCGATTGCTGGCGCTGTCAAGTTGAATCAGCTCGGACTCGTCGGGCGTACGCTCTTTGCCGTGCCAAAGTCGAGCCTTGACCAGTGGCACCATCGTTTCCTTGCGATGTTTCCGCGCTTGGCCGATCAAGTCCTTTGTGCTTCTGATCACCTGTTTGGCGTTCGTGGCGACGGTCGAGAGGTGTTTCTTGCGCGAATTGCGACAGGTGGCTGGCCGTTCATTCTGATCACACATGAGATGCTCCGTGAAATTCTGCTCTCGGAAGCTGCTTTCGATTCGATTCTCGCTGAGGAGATCGCAGAGCTTCGCGATTGCATGCGTGAAGCCGAGTCCTCAGTTTCCAAAGACGCGACGAAGCAAGCACGCCGATCTTTGCGTTCACGTGAAACAGCCCTTGAGCGTATTTCCGTCGCACACAAAAAGCGATGGGCAACACTTCGCGAAGCCTCTCGCGCTCCCGTCACCTGGGAAGATTGCAAGGTTGATCACCTCGTGCTCGATGAAGCGCACGCTTTCAAAAATCTCGGCATCGCGACGCGCATGGAGCGCGTTGCAGGGCTTCCGACAGGTGAGGGCAGCAGTCGTGCATATGACTGTTTCATCAAGTGCAAAACGATGTTTCTAGCTGGCGGACGGGTGACAGCACTCTCAGGAACACCACTCACGAACACAATAGCGGAGTGCTTCGTTTGGTTGCGCATTTTGCAGCCCAAGCTGCTTGCTCACGTCGGCCTGACAACGTTCGATGCTTTCGCCTCAGTGTTTGCCGAAGCGTATCCATCGGTAGAAATGGACTGCGTTGGAAAGTACCGAACACAGACGCGATTGCGCTTCCGAAACGTCCCCGAGCTGCTATCTTTGCTAAGTGAGGCTTGGGATTTTGTGAGGGAGGAGTGATATGCTCTACAGCCGGGCGCATGCCCGCCAAAAGGATGAAGAAGCGTGAGCCTACCAGAGCTGCATACGGGAAACATTCAGGTCGTGAGCTGCAAGGCCACGCCTGAGTTGAAAGCGTACACCGTAGCGCTTGCTGAGCGTGCCGATCTGGTTCGCCGTCGGCTCGTCCTACCGGAAGATGACAACCTTCTGAAAATCACTTCAGACGGTCGCAAAGCGAGCTTGTTCAACGGTCCACCCGGTACATGGCCCGAAGCGCCAACGAAGCTCAACCATTGCGCTGAGCGTGTTTGGCGGCATTATTGCCAGGGCGATGCCGATCTGGGTACGCAGCTCATCTTTTGTGATCTCTACACCCCAAAAGAGGCGGACACTGGAGACGATGAATATCTCCACGCAACGCTCACGAACGATGAGAAGTTTGAAGCTCACGGCATCTATGGTCGGCTGAAAACCCTACTTGTCGCGCGCGGCATCCTTCCAAGTGAGATTGTCTTTGCTCACGACTTCGATTCTGCGAAAGATCGGGCCAAGCTCCATGCGATGATCCGATCGGGCGCTGTGCGTGTCTGTATCGGCTCGACAGCGTTGATTGGTCTGGCTGTCAACGTCCAAGATCGCTTGCTCGCGCTTCACAACCTAGACTGCCCGTGGCGTCCCGATGAGCTGGAACAAAGAATCAAACGCATGGTCCGGCAAGGCAACCGATACGACGTGGTTCACGGTTACGTCTACGTGACGGAGGGAAGTTATGATCCCGTCGTGTGGCAAATCGTCGAGCAAAAAGCCCGATGGATTTCTCAGCTTCTCTCAGGTCGGGTTGGGCGCAAGGTTGTGGAAGATATCGGCTCGGTCGTGCTCACGGCTTCACTTGCGAAAGCCGTCGCGCTCGGCGATACGCGAGTGCTCGACAAGACACGCCTGGAAACTGAGCTAGGTGGTTTTGAGCGGCGCTGGCTATCTTGGGCACAGGGGCGAGCGGCACTCCGTCGAGATGTGGAGCGTATCCCCGGCGAAATTGCCAACCTCCGAAGGCAAGCGGAGCACTTCGCTTTGTTCGCGAAGGTGGGCCAGTGGGGTGAGGGTTTGCGCCTGGTTGACCCGACGCTGAGCGGTACTGAGTTGCGCGATGTTTCGACGGTGCAGGACGGCAACGCCCTCGTGCGCGCTCTGTGGCTTCGCTACGTCGCAAGACAGCAAAGCGTAGTGATTGGCTTCTGGCGCGGCTTTCGACTGTGGTTAGAGCCTCACCACGGCACTCTTGAGCTTGCCGCATATCCCCCGGCGATGTCTGCCGACGGTAACGGGCTGACAGTCTCAGGCTTGGGCTTTCAAGCGTCACGTCCGGTGACAGAGCTTGCGCAGCGACTCACTGAGGAACAGCTTGGTTTTGAGGTGCGACAGATTGAGAAGCGAATCGCAAGCCTTGAGGCGCGGCATTCGGCGATCACAACCGAGCTTACCGAGTGTTGGCCGCTTCGTAGCAATGTTGAGAAGCTACTGAAACAATACGATGCGCTCTGTGCTGACTCTGGCGACGGTGCGCTTCCCGACAAAATAACCTTCAAATTTAGGTGGGAATGAG
>ERZ761584.558-NODE-558-length-11003-cov-3.504932_pt1 | contig 11003 bp, 7 predicted proteins | sample MGYA00512168_ERZ761584 | MGnify/ENA primary metagenome ERZ761584 (study PRJEB28899, sample SAMN03785564) | bioreactor sludge metagenome | biome: EBPR Sludge; feature: EBPR Bioreactor; material: 0.22µm filtered reactor supernatant | place: Saint Lucia: Queensland...
GACGAAGCCCGTGAAAAGGTAGCGGCGGGCATTGTTCCAGTCCGCGTAGATGCGCACCCGACGGCCCCGCGTCAGCAGGGTCGTTGCGGAGGAAACGTACGGCCCGTCCAGATTCAGCGGGTCCAAGTCCCTGGTCTCGTCGCGGAACGTGATCGTGCAAGTACCGGTGTCGAACGACGAGTAGCGGCCCGCCTTGCTGCGCCGGATGGTCACTGCGCGCGCAAACGATTCGAGCGCGGTGAACTGCGCCTCGTCCCATCCGTCGCCCGGGATGCGGCCCGCCACGCCGATTTTGCCGTACGTCGCGTCGCCGATGGTGAAGTAGCCGGCGGTCTGCGTCGACCCGATGGCTCCGAAGCCGATCCTTGCATCGGAAACGTCCGCCGTGCCCGTGCCGATGGCAAGCTGGAGCGCAGGGGACTCGGCCTCGAGCGCCCCGTGCCCCAGCGCGATGTCGACATGCAGCGTGATGTCGGACTGCCAGCTCATCGCCGACTCACCCGCCACGCGCCGTCCGCCGTCCGGTCACCGTTTCGCCGCGCAACTGTACGCGTGTACTCGTAGAGCCCGGCCGCCAGCTCCTTGCCGTCGAGCGAGATGACGAACGGCGCCTGCACGACCTGCTGAACCGTGTCGCTGCCGGAGGTGTCCGGCACGCGCGAGTCGCCGACGGACGCACCGCCGACCGTCACGTCGCCCGTCGACCCGCCGGTGTCCGGGGCAGGGGCAGGCCCGGGCGGGACCCACCACGGCGGCGGAGCGATTGTCGCGCCCGGTCCGGTCCAAGCGCTGCGTTGCGCCCACGTTGCGCTGCTTTCCGTGCCCGTCGTCGCGCCGGTCGCAGTGACATCGCCGGGCGTGTAGGTGCCGTCGGCGAACCAGGTGTACACGCCGTCGAACGTCGGCGCCCCCGCCCTCTTGCCGCCGACCACGCCGCCCGTAGCATGCGCCACTGCATCGGCCGCAGACACGATCGTGTGCCCGACGGCGCTTGCGGCGTCAACCATCACCTGCCCGGCAGCGACCGACGCGTTCACGGTCGTTGTCGCCGCCGCACCCGCCGCTTGACCGGTCAACTTCTCGGCCTCGATGCGCAGCCGCAGAATCTCGGCTTCGAGCTCGGCGCCCGTCTTGCGCTTCGACGCCGCCGTCTGCTCCACGGCGACACCCGCCGCACGGTCCGCAGCGATACGGGCCTCCGTCGCCGCCGACGCTGCCACGGATGCCGCTGCGACCTCCGCAGACAGCCGCTGTCGCTCGGCCTCGTCCGTGATGCCCTGCGCCTGCGCCGCCTGCTCTGCCCGCAGCTTCGTGGCGAGCATTTCGAGCCGCAACATCTCCTCACGGCGCGCTTGAACACGGGCCTCCAGACGGAGCCCGTATTCGCGTTGCGCTGCGACCGCCTGCTCGGCCGAAACGGCACCCGCCGTCGACGTCGACGCGACGATTCCGTTCGGCGCAGTGACGCTCACGCCACCGGCCGACGCGCTCACCCCGGCGGGGGCCTGCACGGCGACGATGCCGTTCGCTCCCACGGTGCTGGACGTTCCGCCTACCGACCCGGACGTTGCCGCAGCGCCGGCAGACACCAGCGAGTTGCCCGAGGTCGCCCCTACTTCGCCGACGCCGAAGTAGACCGCCGGACCCATCGCTGCGGCGTTCTGGGGGATGCCACCGAGGCCGGAAATGTACGCCTCGTCCTCGGCCGAGAGCCCAGCGCCGCCGCCGAAGAACGAGACGTGCACATGGTCGTAGTGGCCGCCGAACTTTGTGTACGGCTTGCCTTTCGACTTGGCGCCGTCGTCGTAGAACGTGCCCCACCAGATCATGTACTTCACCGAGTACTTGGCAGCGTTCTGAAAGAACCAGGCGGCGATGATGTCGCCTCCGGCCTTGTCGCAGCCGAAGTCCCAGGCGTAACCCTTCGGGTGGTCCGAGTTCGGGTTCGACGGGCGCGGCTCGCGGCCACTGATCCACTTCACGTGCTTCGCCAGGCCCGCAGCCACAACAGCGTTGAGGCACGCCTTGACGACGCCGTTGACCTCGCCGAGCGACCCCTTCGTCTTCCACGCCGTCTGCGACGCCGCAGCGCCGGATGCAGACTGCGACGACCCGGCAGACGCCGACGCCTGCGCGCCCGCGAACCCGGACCCAGACGACTGCCCGCCGCCCACGGTGCCGCCCCCGGCAACAGGGCCTGCTGCGCCCGTGCCGGAGCCAGAGTTGAAAGATGTGCCGCCGTTCACGTCGACCGCCCCGCCTGCGGGCGGCGCCCCCACGTAGCCGTTGACGCCCGACGACCCATTGACGCCCGCGTTAATGCCCGAGGACGCGCCCTCGGTGCCGGCACTTCCGACGATGAAGTCGGGACGGATCACGTTGCCGTTCTCGTCCACGGCGAACGTCCCACCGCCGGAATCGCCGCCACCTCCGCCGGAGTCTGCGCCCGGCACGGACGGCAGCGACGGGAGCGAAGGCAGCTTGGAGAGTGCAGCGCCCAACTCGCCGACCTTGCCGATCATCGTCCCGACGTCGGCGACGAACGTGTTCTTCTGCTTCGACCAGTCGGCCTCGAGCTTGAGGTATTCGAGCCGCTGGTCCTCGAGCGCCTTGAGCAGGTCGTCCTCGGCGCCCTTGGCGTCCTTCGCCGCCTGCGTCCGGGCCTTGCCGACCTTGTCGGTCGCCTCCTTGATCTTGTCGAGATTCTCCTGCGCGACCTTGCGCGTCTCTTCGATCGCCTTGCGGTTCGCCTTCTCCGCCTCGTCGATGACCGTCTTGAGGTTCTGCTCCGACTGGACGCGCTCGTCGTTCGCCTGCTTCTCCGCCGTCTTGACGTTCTCCGCTGCGGTGACCTCGGCTGTCGCCTTGTTCACGGCCGCAGTGGCGGCATCCTGCTTCGCCTTGACCTCGCGGCTGTAGGCGAGCTCGACGGCCGTGGCGACATCGGCCACGCCCTGCTTGCGGGCTGCCTCCTGGGCCTCCTGCGCCGTGCGTACGGCCGCATCCGCCTTCTTCTCCCGCTCGGCGGCTTCCTCGCGCGCCGTTGCGACCTCGGCGTCGGACTCCTTCCGGACGCGGTCCTGCTCGGCCCGGGCAGTGCCCAGGTTCACCTCGGCGGCGGCGACGTCCCTCGTGCGCTGCCGCTCGGCCTCCGTGATGCGGCGCTGCGCCTCCTCCGACGCCTCCGCCACACGCTGCGCCGCCTCGGTCTGAGCCAGGGCAGCATCGTCGCGTGCGGCAGTCAGGTCCTGCTCGGCTTCCTTCTTCGCCTTGGCGGCGTCCTTCTCTGCCTGCTCGACCTTCTTCGCGTTCTCGACCTCGGCCTTTGCCGCGTCAGCTTTTGCCTTCGCAACATCAGACTCGGCCTTTGCACGCGCATCGGCGGCACGCTCGACCGCTTCCTTCAGCCGGTCCTCTGCGTCCGCCACGCGCTCCGTGGCGCGCTCGCGCGCGTCCGCCAGCCGTTCGGCTGCGTTGCGTGCGGCGTCACTGTTCGGCCCCGACTTGCGCAGCGCCTCCTGGTATGCCTTCTCGGCCTCGGCAACATCCTTCGCCGAATCCTTGACTGTCTTGTCGCGGTCCTTGCGTGCCGCAGCAACAGCCTTGTCGGACGACTTGGCCTGGTCGGCAGCCGTCTTCTCCGTCGCCGCGATGCGCTCCGCTGCGTTCTCCGCTGCATCCGCGGCCGACTCCTTCGCCGCCCGGACCCGCTCCGCACCCTGCTCGGCAGCGTCGACCACCCGCTGCTCCGCGTCGGCGATGCGCTCGGCCGAGTCACGGGCGACATCGACCTGGTTCCGCAGCGCGTCGGACACGGCCCGCTTGGCGTCGCGGTGGGCATCGGCGACCCGGAGGTTCGCCTCTTCCACCGTGTTCGCCAGGTCGTTCTCGGCATCCTTGACGTCATCGGCGGCGCGCTTGACTGCCCTCGTCTGATCGTCGAGGGCGGCCTGGATCTTGCGTGCGCCCTCGGCCCTTGCCTCCGCAAGTTCCGCCTCGGCCTCTTCAACGTCGCGCTTCGCCGCGATGTTCGCATCGCGGGCGTCCTTCTCTGCCTTGGCGATGTCGCGCTTGTTGTCCTTGATGACCTGCGCAACGTTCGCGTCGGCCTCGACCAAGCGGTTGTTCGCGTCGATGACCGCGTCGGCCCACGCCTGCTTTGCCGCCTTGACGTCGGCCGCGCCGTCCCTGACCGCGTCCTTGACTGCCTCCTCGGCCTTGAGGATGCGGTTGCGACCGTCCTCTGCGACCTCGGCCTGACGGTCCGTAGCGGCACGGAACCGCTCCGCAGCATCAGCCTTCGCGTCCGCCAGGTCGTCCTTGGCCTCACGGATGCGGTCCGCGCCCTCGCGCGCTACGTCCTTGACCTTCTTGCGTGCCTCCGCAACCTTCTCGACGACGTCGTCGAAAGACTTCGCCTGGCGGGCCAGCTCGTAGCGCTGCTCCTCCCAGGTTTTCGTGCTCTCCGCGACCGCCTCGGACTGGTCCTCTACGGCCGCCGTCTGCCCCTCGATGATCTTGCGCGACGCTTCCTGGTCCTTCGCCGCCTGCCGCTGCGTCGTGATGTAATCGTCGACCTGCTTCTGTAGGCCGGCGAGGAAGTCCTTCGAGATGTCTGAGTTCTTGCCCAGTTCAGCAATGACGCGGTTCGCGCCTGCGACGTTGCCAGACTCGACGAGCTTCCCGAACGCCTCCGAGACCCGCTCGAGCTGCTTCGTCGCGTCCGAGCCCTTGACCGCCAGGTCTACGAGCGACGGATTGAACTTCGCGAACTCCGAGCCCTTGAACCCGTCGATCTTGTCGAACAGTTTCTCGATGTCCGATGTCAGCTTCGCAAGTGACTGACCGTTGATATCCGCGAGTGCGTCGCGGATCTGACGGAACTTCTCGTCGACCTTGCTGGCTTCGATGCGCTTCGCTGCCTCGTGCAGCGCCAGGAAGCCGCCTGCGATCGCGGTGGCCACGGCAAGCGCCCTGCCTGTGCCGCTCAGCGTGCCTTCCGCCGTCTTGAGCCCGTCGATGGCGCCCTTGATGCCAGTGAACGCTTTCGTGACGTTCCCGGCGACTGTAAGCACCGGGCCGAGCGCTGCGACGAGACCGCCCACGACGATGATGCCCTGCTGCACGCCCTTCGGCAGTTCGCCGAACTCACGCGCCAAAGCAGCGACGCCCTGGGCGCCCTTGGCGAGAATCGGCGTCAGGTTCTGCCCGAGCTCGACGGCAGCGTTCTCCAGCTCCTTGCGGGCAATCTTGGCCGAGTTGACGGCCGAGTCGGATGTCGCGTTGAGGTCGCCCTGCGCCTTCGTTGTCTGCTCAAGGATGAGCGCATAGCGCGCCTGCACCTTCTGTGACTCGGTCAGCTCCTTGCCTGCCTCCGCAATGCCGGTCGCGTACGCCTTCGCCTTGACCGCATTGTCGGACAGCAGCACACCAAAGGCGCGCAGCGGCTCGGACTCCCCCACGAGCCCGGACCGAATCGCCGCTGATGCTTCCTGTGTCGACTTCCCGAAGAACGACGACAGGTCCCCGGCGAGCCCGGCGAGCTTCGTCGAGTAGTCCGCGACCTCTTGCTTCGACAACTTCGTCTTGTCGAGCACAAGCCCGAACGACGACGCGACCTCGATGGCCTCGCGCTTGGAGAGCCCGAACTGCTGCGTCGCCGTCTCCGAGAACTTCAGCACTTCGCCCTGCAACGGCCCGAACGTTGCTGCCACAACATTCAGCTGGTCCTCGTACTCGGCGGCAGCCTTCGTCGCCAGACCGAACGCACCGGCGATGGGCGCCGTCAGTCCGATGGACAGCTTCTGCCCCGTCGACGCCAGGGAATCGCCGACCGACTGCCACTTCGCTTTGAACGCCTCCGACGACGCCGACCCGAGCTTGTCAAGCTCACGCTCGGCCTTCGCGAGGTCCATGTCCAGCGCGACGACCATCTTCGCCTGCTTCAGCGCGTCGAGCCGGGCCAGCTTCTGCTGCACCTCGGTCGCGTCGAAGTCGATGCCCAGCTTCTTCGTGCCGAGCTTGATGGCTTCGAGCTTCGCCAGCTCACGCTCGGCCATCTGCGCCGACTGCGTCAGCGACTTCGCGTCGCCCAGGATCTCAACGGTCAGCTGCCGCTTGTTCGAGGTCGCCACGGTCACCTCCGCTTCATCGCATACCGGCCATCTGCGCGGTCAAGTGACCGCGCATGTATTTCGTCGACGAGGTCGACCAGTTCGTCGAGCCCCCACGAGTCGAGGGCCTCCCATTGCAGGTGGTAGTCGCGGGCCAACTCCAACCGGAACGGCAGGAGTGCCCGCTTCAACCTTCCGGGTCCGGAGCCACCGCCCGTTCCTGCGTGACGTCCCCGTCCGGCCCGATGACGTCGACGACCTCGGTGACCCGGTCGATCTCCGGCACGCGGTCCGTGTCGTCGTCGCCGATGCCGAACCCGCGGAACTCGATGGTGAACGCATCCTGCACGGCGTCCGCCGTGATCTGCGCGTCGATCTCGTCGAGAGACACCACGCGGGTGCCGTCGAAGTCCGCCATCTGCCGGCGGGCCAGCCACAGCATCTCCGCCACCTGGTCGGCCTCGACCGTCGGGCGGCGGAACCACCCGACCCACAGCTCGGCCGGACCGACATCGAAAATGCGGCGGCACTCACGCGCCAGCTTCGGCGACGCCCGCCCCGGGTAGTAGGTGAACTTCTCGCCTTGGAACGTCAGCTCGATGTGCCGTTCAGCGCGACCCATTGCGCAGTCAACCGTCCTTCACTTTGTCTTCGCAACGATGGCGTCGATGCCATCGAGGTATTCCTTCGCGATCTCGTCCTTTGCGTCCGCAATCGCCGGGTAGAGGAAGTACCCGCGCTTGTTCACGGCCGGGAACTGTCGGTAGCCGACGAAGCGTCGGCCCGACGGCCCAGTGCGCTCATCGTCTGGATTCGCGCCGAACTCATGGCCCAGCGCAAATGGCACCTTCACCGACCCGAGCGACACCGACGCACCCGCCTGCCTGCGCGACGATCGCAACGTTGCGGCAGCAACGAGCGGCGCGGGCAGTCCGCCGTAGCGGTGCGTCCGTCGCGTGCGGCCTTCGGCTCTCGGTCGTGCCCGACGGCCCAGCCGTGCCGCATTGCCTCGAGCCCGGTTTACGACGATCTCGGCGACGCGGAAATGCACGTCCTTTAGGTCGTTCGTCAGGTTCGGCTCTTGAATTGCCTTGAAGAGCCGCCGGAGTTCTGACGCCCCGGCGACCTTCAACCCCTTCGGTTCTGCCACCTCACACGTGCACGAGCGTGCAGGTGAGCGGCGTCGTGCCTGTCGTCGCGTACAGCAGCCGGAACGTGAGGTTCATCGGAATGCGGTACTGATCGCGCGTGAGTCCGTCCGGCGGGCCACTCATGTACATGGCCTTCCCTGCGGAGAACTGGATGTACTGCCCGGTATTTGTGTCGCTCGTCGTCTTGATCACAACCGCCTTGATGCGGTCGCTCGACGACGTCGACATCACGTTGTTGTAGTGGGTCACGCCGTCGAACAGGACGTCGTTCAGCGTCAGCTCGATCTCGACGTTGCCGTTGTTCGGCGGCTCCGTCTTGAGGCCGTCCGACGACAGCGAGTCCGTGTTCGTCTCCAGTGGGCGCGTGATGTTCACCGTCCAGCCCGAGCACGTCACCGTTGACCCGTCAACGGTCAGCGTCGACGTCTTGTGCCACAAGAACGGGCGCGACGCCGTCGAATAGCTCGCCGTGGTCGTCGCCACGTTCGACACGACGTTGCGGACATCCATCGTGCCGGACAGGCGCACCACGCCGCCCTTGACGAGCGACAGGGACGCCTGCGTGAACTTGGAGCCCTTCGCCGTCTGCACCAGCGACGCGGTGCCGTCGTGATACGGCTTGACCACTTGCGCAGTCATGAACTTGCCGTTCGTCGACGCGATCGTCAGCGCCGACACCCGCGTCGGGGTCGTCGACGTCGTCGAAATGGACCCGAACACATGCGAGAGCAGCGTGTGGTAGCCGTCCGCCTGGAGCATCGCGCCCTCGAACGACACAGACCCGCCGACCCGCGGGCCAAACGCGATGTCCTGCTCGTTCATGCCGTACTCGCCGTAGCGGATGCCGCCGAAGTCGATCATCGCCGGAGGCGGCTCTTCGATGTTTGCGGACGCAACGGGCAGGAACAGCGTCGGGGTGACAGACGTCCCGTAGGTCGACTCGAACCCGAGCGCGAAATACCGATCAGCAGTCGCCATGTGACCCTCCTAAGGTCGTCTTGTTGCTGACACAACGACGGCGCGGATGCGACGCCGGGAGCCGGGCGGGCTACGCGCCGGACACGAACTCCGTGACCTGCACGGAGAACCGCATTTCCGCCCACACGCCACGGTCGGAGGCGTAGAGCGACGGGCCGTCGACCTCGCCGTTGAGCTCGATTGACGGCGCAAGGGCATTCATCGCCGATGACTGGAACGCAGCGATGACGGCCTCGAACATTGCGCCCGCAAGCGTGCGGGTCGCCGACGAATCGGCCGGGTGCTCCTCGATGAGCCCGACCACGTCAAATGTGTACTCGTCCTGATAGATGACGGCCCCGCCTGCGAGCGACGGCCGGTCGATGGTGCCGCGCACGTTCTCGACGAACACGCACGTCGGGCGGTCCTCGAGCCGCTGCGGGTCGGGCCACTCCGTGACCTTCGGGCCGAACCGCTCGCCCCACGTCCCCGGCGTCGCATCGGCCGTGCCGAGCAGCGACGATTGCGCCTGCAACACTCCGACGATGTCCGAGATGGTCGACAGACGGCTCATGCGAACTCCGGCAGTCTGCGGTCGGCGATGATGGCGTCCACCTCGGGGATGCCGACCCGACCCGGGCCGGGCGACGAGATGGTGAACGAGAGCCCGTCTGCGTCGACCGCACGGCCGTATGCCCGGTCCGACACGCCCTGGCGCTGCGCGTACTGGCCGCTCAGCAGCAGCACCGCCCAGCGCACGTCATCGGGCACCGCGTCCGTCTTGCCTGCGACGTAGACCACCCGGACGACGGCGGGCTCGTCGGCCGTGCCCCACCCCTGCGAGCGGTACAGCTTCGGCATCAGCTCCGCGTATTCGAGCTCGTAGTCGGTGGTCGCTGTCCCGTCAACAGTGACCTGCGCAACGGACGAGACGTGTCGCCGTGCGAGGCGCAGATGGCAGCGGCCGTCACCGGTGAACGTCTCGACCCGGCAGCGCGACACGAACGACCGGCCGCACAGCTCCTCGAAGCGCACCTCGGCGCGGTCCCGTGCGGCAAGTAGCTGCGCGTTCGAGTACTGCGTCGCGTCGTTGAACTGCGGGCCGAGCGCCCGGATGTCTGCGATCGTGCAGTAGCGCGCGCCCAGTACCTCGGCGTGAGTCGTCTGCGTCTGCGCGACGCCGTCCCACGTGCCCGACCAGGTCAGCGTGAGGAGGGTCGGGCTCGTGATGGGGGAAAGCGTGTAGCCGTACACGCCGGTGCTGACGAGCGTCGTGCTCGCCGCCGTCGCGATGGCCGTGCCGATGGCGTTCGTCACGGTGACCGTCACCGACCCGTCGGCCGAATCGACAGACCCGTCCGTCGTGAACGTCGCCCGCAACTGAGCGCTTGTTCCGACAAGCACACGGTCCACGTGCGCCCCCTCTCAGTGTCAGGCGAACTCGAACAGCGATGCAACCGACCCGGCCGTGTCGTCGACCCCGGACACGGAGCCGGACGCCTCGCCGATGACGGTCAACGAGCCGGACGGCTCGAACACCCGCCACGTCGGGTCCGCCCCGTAGCGGCCCGTTGCCGACGCGGTGACAGTGAGCGTGCCGGAGGCCGTGCCAGCGACGCCGTGGACGCCGGAGACGGCCCCCGTGACGGTGAGAGCACCCGTGGCAGTGCCGGTGACGCCGAGCACGCCAGAGACGGCACCAGTGACCGCTGGCAGGGTCCCGGCGGCGGTGCCCGTGACGCCGTGCACGCCCTCGGCTGCGCCAGTGAGCGCAGGGAGCGTGCCCGCAGCGGTGCCCGTGACGTCGCCATGCGACCCGGACGCCGATCCCGTGACAGACGGCAACGTGCCGGCAGCCGTGCCGTCGACACCATGCACACCCGAGGCCGAGCCGGTGAGTGCACCGATGGTGCCAGCGCCGGTGCCTGTGACGCCGTGCTCGGCCGTCGCGGCACCCGAGAGTGCACCGATGGTGCCAGCGCCGGTGCCTGTGACCGGGTCCGGCACGTGCCACGCCAGGCGGAATGTTTGCGGCAGCACATAGCTACGGCCGAGAAGTGCCACCGCTCACCTCACCAGTTCGATGCCCGACCCACCGCTGCACTCGTCGCCGCAAGCAACCGGGACTGCGTCCGGTCCGACGCCCCTCCGCCGGACGGCGGAATCGCGACGTAAAAGTGACCGACCCGGGCGCTCGAGTTCGTCCACGCCCCCGCGTTCTGCGTCTGGACAGTCTCGGCCTTTGCCGCCACACCGATCGAGCAGCCCGTCGCATCGCTTGCGGATTCACCGGTTCCCCGCGACGTCCACCCGCTCGGCACGCCCGATATCGACTGCCCCGTCGACGTCATGTGCATGGCGAGGTACGAGAACCACAGCCAATCGTTCGACGACCCGACGTCGTAGCTCGACGGGTCATAGTTCGACGACGTCGACGAACCGCTGGCGCTCGACTTCTTCACGTCCGTGCTGATCGTCGCCACGCCGTGCCCTGTGACCCGCACGCAGATCGCAGCGCCATCGACGCTGCCCGAGCCGGACAGGTCCAGCGTGTCCGACCCTGCGGCGAGTTTCGCGTAAATGTACTGCGTGCCCTCGATGCTGAACCCGTCGCCCACCAGTTGGCTCGTAACCGTCGTCCACCCGGACGGCGGCGTGAACGACGAGAACTCGGTCCGGAACGCGAACGTCAGCAGCAGGTCGCCGGCCGAGATGCCCGAAGGCATCGACACCGTCAGCGTGCACGCCGTCACCGACGAGAACGACCACACCGACGCGACCG
>ERZ761584.559-NODE-559-length-10998-cov-8.432331_pt1 | contig 10998 bp, 23 predicted proteins | sample MGYA00512168_ERZ761584 | MGnify/ENA primary metagenome ERZ761584 (study PRJEB28899, sample SAMN03785564) | bioreactor sludge metagenome | biome: EBPR Sludge; feature: EBPR Bioreactor; material: 0.22µm filtered reactor supernatant | place: Saint Lucia: Queensland...
TTAGATTGGTTTTGTGTGGCATCCAAAATCATGCTCACATCGGGCGCAGTGCAGCGCTGTGTCGGCACCTTGGAACTCTGCGCACACGGGCGGAATGTCGAGGGGGTTATCCCACTCTCCTGTATCGCAGGAGCACCCTGGCGGTCGTTTCGCATCTTGTTCGAGCTGCTGGCCGCAGTGCGGGCAGTAGTGCGTATGGTTCATATCATTTGCGCTACTCATGCTTTGATTTCTCCAGCGCCTCCAGCTTCGCAGCAATCCCCCGCAGCCCTTCCTTGAGGATTTTCATTTCCTGAGAGCGCTGACGAAACATTTTCTTATCTTTGATAGTGACAGCGATTACCGCGCCGCCGTTTTCTTTCAGCATCAGCGGGTATTCATCCGTTTTTCCGATTACAAGTTTCATGGTGGTGTCATAGTTTTGGGTAATAAAAAACCCGCACTAGGCGGGTGTGGTTGGGTGTGATTTGTGTCTATCAAGCATATGAAAACATATCGGCCTGATTCGATGTGGCTGATTGGATGTTCTTGCATGCCTGCGTGAAATAGGACTGTTTCAGCTCAGACCCTACGAACTTGCGCCCCATCTTGATGGCCTGATAACCTGTAGAACCAACGCCAGAAAATGGATCAAACACCACATCATCAGGATTGCTCCACAGTTGGATGGCACGTTCTATGAGGTCCAGAGCCATAGGGCACACGTGGCGCTCATCCTCGTTATCTTTGGCAGCTTTAGCGTTCAAAGTATTGCTGAAATTGATGTCCATCCAAACTGGCGATGCATAGCGCCTCCATCGTTCGTGCGAAAGGTTCCCATGTTTTACGCATCACTGCACCTCAAGAATAGTCGGGTTCTTGATTTGATCTGCGGCTTCTTTCGCCCTGTCGAAGCTGTCATAGCTAACCTCAAATGTCCAAAAAGGCCAGTACAAAACCCACGTTTCAACAAACCAACGCTTGTCGTAATTTTGCTTAACCCGGACTTTCATTTATCGCTCCTGGTGAAACTCAACAGAGCCTCGGCGTGTGCGATGGCGGCGTCTTTGGTGAGGTGGATAAGGCCGCGCTCCAGCACTTGTATATCGTAGGTACCTCCGGTCCATCTGTGCTCCACTACTGGCGAGTCAAATCGCAGGTTAGGCATAAAGAAACGCTCCCCATTGATTAACGGCTCCCACACCGGCTCTGGTACTTCGTGGCCGTTTATGTTAATTGTTTCGGGTTTGATACGCAGTTCTCTCGCACAGTCTCCTATAAACACAAGTGGATGAGCGACGGTTTGCCATACACCCGTTTCGTAACCGATGTGGCGGGCCTGTATTTGCTTGCCGTCCGCGATGGCCCGCAGAATGTCTGCTTGTGGGTGTTCTGTCATTTTTACTTCTCCAGTTTTTTGCCGATGCTTATAGCGCCGTTTTACGCATGCGATGGCCCGCAGAATGTCTGCTTGTGGGTGTTCTGTCATTTTTACTTCTCCAGTTTTTTGCCGATGCTGATAGCGCCGTTTTACGCATCATGCAGCGCTGACAAAACGCAACGCCATTCGAGCACATCACTGTCGTTCCACCAAGCCTCGCCCCAGGCGTTGTGATGGTCCGGCAGTTTGTGGGGCGCAGTCGGTACAAATTCGAGTATCACAACACGACCGACTTTCATGGCCCAGGCCATAGCTCCTTGCATCGTTGTAAAGCCTCGAACGGGCTTTTTGATTGCGCCGGTTTGGCGGTAGAGCTTCGCTTTTTTCTCGCTAGTCGCGTGGTAGAGTTTTTCAGGCGTCATGTAAACAAACTCCCATCAACCTGCATCTGCTTCGTTCTTTTCTTCGCAGCGTCACGCAAAGCCTGCAGAATGTCGGCCTCGGCTTGCGCTTCTTTTTGGCTTCGTTCCAGATACCAGTTCATGATTACGTCAGTTCGTTTCATTTTTGATAATCCTTAAAACGCAAGTTCATCGTAAAAGCATTCCGACTTAATGCCAGGACTGTCAACAAACGTCATGCGTCGATATGCCAGCCGGGTTGCTGCAACATCGCGCTTGCAATACTCAACAACATCAAGCAACCGGCCATCAGCCACAGCTTTGCCGACCATTGATCCGTCCATGTCGCCTTTTGGTGTTGGGATACCCAGGGCCATGCACAGCTTGTCCAGGCTGATTTTGTTTCCGAAACCAGCAAACTGCGTCATGGTGTCGTAGACGTTTGCATCCAATGGTTTTGCTTTTGACGCTGAATTGATGATTGCGTGCGGCCTGATGCCGTTGACAATGTACCGCTGGAAGAGGAAACGCAAATCAAACCCGCTGACGTTGTGCCCAACCACAGTTGTGGCCTGGTGCATGTTGCGCGGGATCGTGTCCAGCACAGCATTAAACCGCGTCAGTAAATCAGGCTCGTCAAGGCCATAAACGGCCTCTGGAGCGCCTGAATCATGCAGATCGTACCCAATGCAAACGACTTGTCCGAAGCTGCCGTCAAGGCCCGTTTTGTCGATTGCTTCGGCAACAGCTTCTGCTTTGCTTTCCCTGTGCCATTTTTCAATGCTGGCGGGAAGTTTGATCGTGGCCGGTGGTTTGATTGTTGATGCTATCCATTCTGCTATTTTTGTGGAAGTAGCAGGGATTGTTTCGATGTCAAGAATAATGGCTCCGTACATGATGCGCTTTCAAAAAGGAATTTCCGAATCGTCATTGGCCCCAATAAACTGGTCATCTGGCATCGGACCACCATGCTGACGCGATGGCACCGGCTTTGCGCCTTTTAGTGGCCTGTGATGCAAACTTGCGACCATCTTTTCGAGCTGTTCCGGCGTTGTTTTGCGGTCAAGAATTTCACTGGCTGTCAGTTCGGTACTGGCCTGAAAAACGTTCTTAAGCACCACGCGCGTTCCAGTCGATCCGTCCTGTTTCAGGTAATCTTCTGTTTCCAAAAGCACCCCGATTGGCTTGCACAAATCGGGAAAAATCGAACATTCCTCAATCACATCCTTTTTGGTGTCATAGTCGTATTTCGTGGCCCTGCCGTGCTGTGGCTTGATGTTGCGCAGGCCCATGCATGCCATGATCGCCATCAGTTGATCGTAGCCTTGGTACTTTTCTCCGTTGGCACCAACGGTGTAAATGGCAAGGTTCGCTTTTTGGCCGGACTGAGTTTTGAAGATGAACTCAATACCTTTCCCGCCCTTCTTCGTCACAATGTCTTTGGCTTGGGTGAATTCACCCACATACTTGCCAATCTCTTTGATACTGCCTCCGCCCGTGTCTGATTTGCGTGCGGCTTCTGCCCCGGACTTGTCAAATGTATACATGATGCTTTTTCCTTGTTTAAGCGGGTTGTGAAAGTTGATAAAAATCTTGGATTACTTCGTCGATTGCGGCTAAATCGTTGTCGATGTGCGTGTCCGAGAACATGCCCATCGGAGATTTTGCGCAGTCTTGGCCGTTGGTTTGTGTGCTGAATTTGTAGTTCCCGTTGACCACTTCGGTGCGAAGTACGATGGTGAAATAACCTTCTGGAACTAGCGTGTTATCCACCATCTTCCCAACGGTTTTCATGCGGGTTTGGCCAAAGTCATCTGTTTGGGTGTGCGCCAATATGTAAACCCTGCGATGCTCGGCAAGATCGCCAGCAGCGTTAAATACGTTCCATGCGGATTTGGCTATGTCAGTGAACTTGTCGTAACCTTTCTCGTTAGATCGGCTCAACAGCTCATTCACCATCACAGCCTGGTAATCGTCAATCACTACGATGTCAGCATGTGATTGGCGCAAGCATTTTTCAATCAGTACCGGATCGCTGGTTTGGATGATGTTTCCCTCCGATTTGAGCGTCAGGCGTGTTTTCCAGCCTGTAGCGCGAAACGGCAAAGGCTTCTTGATGCACTGGATCAGCAGTGTTTTCGATGGATCAAGATTGCGAAGGCTTGTCGATTTTCCTGAGCCACTTGATCCAAGGACAAGGGTTGCTACGCTCATGCCACCACCTCTTCTTCCAGTTCAATCTTTTGGTCATCCGTGCCATCAGGCGGGAACTGCACACCAAAAGCAGCGCAGATTTCACGCGCATGGGCCAGTGCGGTTTCCGACTCCATAAAAATGCTGTACAGCTCTTTTTGTGTCATGTCACATTCTCCAGTTCCAGTTGTGAAATTCGTGTTTGTAGCCCGTCTTGCTAAAAGACAACCGGCGCGGGTTGATCCCGCAGTCGTGGATAGCGTTTCGCAGCGCCCTGCTTTTGTTTCTGATGGCTTTGCGCAAAGCGGCGTATTGCTGGATAAAGCGCTTCATGTCCCGCTCCCCGAGTTAAGCCAAGCAATCCATGCGTACACCGCAAGCACCCCCAAGGCCAGCACAATGCCATCTACACGCGATAAAAAAGGCTGTCGTGGCCGGTGCAGCCTGGAATGCTCAATTGCTGATTTCGGTTTCATTTTTTGGCCCTCCTAAGTGCAAATCGGTGGCAGTACGCGGCTGGGTATCCGCCTGCCGCGTAGATGGCAAGCGTTCGGATGTAGTCTGTTAGGCTCATGCGAACCACCATGCTTGTAAGACCCATGCCAGGCCGCCGCCGATCAGCGCGCACAGGACGGCATCACAAACCGCTGCTTCGGTGCGGTACTCTCTTTCTTCCATTCCTTCCTCCTTTTTTGACGCAAAAACTCTATGTTGTTATGAATTAACTTGTCATTTGTTTGTCAAATAAAAAACCAGCTCTTGGCTGGCATGGTTGGGCTAGACTCCACGTAGATTGTGCGGTTGCAGCTATAAAGCTAATAGCAAATCAAACAATATCTAGCAATAATTTACCAGATACTTAAACTAAGCTATCTGCCTTTTGCAGCGCTCTGCCAGATCAACTAGCCATTTAGCCAGCTCTGGCGGCGTGTGTTCGCGCTCGGCTTTTGTGATGTGCGGGCGCGAGTCGTGCTTTCTGCTTTGCACAACATGCGTTGCTTCGTTTAATTCATATGGCAAATCCGGCATTTCGCCCGGTTCGCATCCGACGACGTAAAACCAAGTTTCCTTTTCGGCTTTGTGCCCCCACCATTTCTGCGGCGCTGCCAACGTCCATCCGGCGAATGCGTCCCGTTCGCCTGGGCGGGGCAGGCTTTGAGCTGTCCAGAGCGTGCTGCCCGCCGGATGCTCAAGCACGCCACCGAATTCGCGCACAAGCGCTACCGCAAGACGGGCCAAGTTACGCTCGTCTGGGCGTTGGTTTGCAAACGTCCGTAATCTTCCCCAGGCTCGGCATGGCGGGTGCGCAATAACAGGGTGCGGCCCGTCATATGTCCTGGCATCGCGTTCCATGTCATACACGTCGCACTGCGTCAGCGTCTTGTAGATACTATCGGTGCGGGCAAAAAGCACGGCTACCGTGTGTTGCATGTGTGTACCCCTTTCAGCACAAAAAAGCACGTCGGGTACTCATCTACAAGCTCTCGCAGCGCCTCTTTGATGGCCGCAATGCTCAAACAGTAGACGCAGCAAATATCGCGTGTACGGCGGCGCACGGTGATTTTGTAAGTCATCCCAGCCTCCCGCACTCAAAGAATCGTGAATGCTGCCGCACTGGCCGAGGAAACTCAACTTGACGATCATCGTCTTCAAGACGCGCCCGCTTCATTGTCTCAAGTGCCACGGTCTCGATAAACCCTTTTAACTGCGGCTTCACGATTTCCATCACATCCTCGTCGCAATGGAATGCATGGCAAAGCTCCAGCACTTCGTCCGCGCCAGGGTCATAGTCAGTCTGCGGCTCGTGCGGCTGATGATCGAAATAGCACTCCAGCCGCAAGCTGCTGTGCGTGAAATAAACGAATTTGTGCATGCCCTCCATACCGGGCCGGTTTACTGTTGCGCTCATGATGACCTCCAATAAAAAAGCCAGCGCGGTGGCTGGCTGGGTTGAAATTCTTTGATCGCTTACGCCGATCAATCGGCACTCGTGCCATGCCATGCGGCTGTGCTCGCCTTTGCTCACGTGATAGCAGCCACGCTGCACCTAAGCTGACTCGGTTGCAGAAATCCCGTTTTTACGGCAGTTGGTTGCCAGCCCAGCAGGAGGATTCTTTTAAGATTCGTTAGCTGATTCTGATTCGATCTTTGCGGCGTCCAGCTTCGCGTGCCAGTTCAATGCTTCCGCAATAAGCTCTGCATTTGCGTAATCGCTGCACCAGCAAATAGCAGCACCATTCACGACTCTTACTCCCGGTGATGCATCTCCGTTTGCGCACCGGAAAACTGCGGTTTCAAAATGCCGTTTCGCTGCTTGTTTCATCGCGCGCCATCCTTGCACTTGTTGCAAACAGCCGTATCGCTCATCTCCTGCGGGAATTTCCACCTCCCGCACCGTCCGCACTTCTTTTGTCGCAACCCGGCGCGGTGCTGCACTTCTGCCCACTCGTGCCAAGCAAGGTAGCCTGTGGGCGGTTGATCTCCGGCTTTGAATGTCGGCTGCACGCAAACGATGCAGTCGTTGATTTGTATGCAGGTCATGTGTGCTCCTTGTTGATAAATTCATCAGGTCAGGACAGTGCGGAACATCAGCTTTCCCTAACTTGGAGTCTCTGCCTTACCAAGCGCGGTTATCCGACTGCCCTGGCCTGATGATTGGGCGGTACTCTCACCGTGTCACGTCCTTAGCACATTACGGCCAACGTTGCCGCTCAGGAGATCCGCCGGGTATGCGGCGGGCATGTGCAATACCCCACTTCATGCTGGAAACAGCTACCCGGATAGCGCACTCGTTGAATGCGCTGTGCAGGGGGCTTTACGTTGTTTTCCCGCCTGCAAAAACTGCAACACTCAGTTTTGTTTCAGAAAGCGCTGCGATGCTTTCTAGCGCTTTCGCCATCCTTTCTGCTTGCTCAACAGCCTTGGCAAAATCTGGGCTATTCAGTAGCGCCATGGCTGTTTTGTACCGCTCGGACATCTGGGCTACTTCGTTTTGCACACGCTCAGATGCCGCCTTCATTGAAGCAACATCGTTTTTTGTGTTCGCCCGGAAACTGTCTGATACAGCTTTCAATTTTTGAATGGCAGTCGTTGCGCGTTCTGCCGCTTCGTCCGCGAGAATGTTTGTTTCCATGCTTATCTTCCAACAAGAAAAAAAGGCCGATGGCCTGTCAAGCGCTTTTAATGAATCTTCCTTCCATGCGAACCCTTCACGAAATTGCCCAGTTCTGAAATAGCCTGACATCATTGCTTCTGAAATGTCGTAAGGTGCAGGGCATTTCTTATCAAGCCATATGCTTAGTGGCTCGCACTGTCCTTCCCATGCCAAATCAACGGCCCGCATGGGCTATCTCCTGGCAGGCTTGCGGCGATATGCTCCCGCATACCAGCGTGCGCTGCTCCTGCACCGTGTCTGCTTTGTAGCCGGACAGTTTGAAAGCAATCGGCATTGCCTGCTTCATGATCCCCATGCATGACATGCCATAATCGTTAGCTGACACAATGACGCTACTCATTGCCTCCGAAAGCTCACAGATAAATGCATCTGTATCGGTGGCCGTAGTCTGGATAACAAAATCACCATTCCCATCTGAATAGATGCGTACCATTTTTCCTCCTATGAAACGTCAGCACACTTCCCAATGCGCTGGCGTTTCGCCCCGCGTAAGCAGGGCTTAACTTTTCTCACTCTGGCTTCACAGCCACGTGATTCGACGGCCTTGTATTCATTCCGTCATCAGTCCCGGCTTCAGGTGGCGGGATACCTCCAAGCCTGCTGGCACCCTTGCCCTCACCGCTTTTCGCTTGGCGTTTTATTCGCTGCGATAGGTGAATTATGCCTTAAGGAATACATATTTCAAGCCTTAACGAATAATTTTTTGCATATTTTTTTATCCAAGTTCCTTACGTCGAGCCTTCACACGTTTTGCAAAATTTTCCATAAAGCGGATTTAATCTCACTTGCATAGTCGAAAAAGATTGGTACACTAAGCGTAAAGGAATTATTCATATGGAAGCCAAAGACTACGTTCTAGCTCTCAAAGATCGCGGCATGACACAAGTGCAGATTGAAAAGGAAACTGGCATACCTCAGCCGACTATTAGCAAGATTGAGCGGGGTGATGTTTCCGATGTCATGTCTAAGACATACCGTGCGCTCCAAGCCGCGTACAACGCAATGAGGTGCAAGCGTGACGACGATTTAGGTGGTTGCATCGCGTTGCACCGGACGATGGTGGGGGATCCCGCTGTCAGCGTGAAGCCGGGTAGCGTGGTGCAACCGCCTAAGCTGGTTCAACAGTAAGCGGCTACAGCATGATTTTCAACCCGGCTCATCAATCGGCTAGCTACCGTGAGAGACAAGCAGCTACTCCACCTGCCTGCCGTGTTGTTCTATGTGGGGTTGTTTTTGGAGAAAAACATGAAGTTAATTGAAGATCGTGAAACAGAAGTATTCAGCGACGAAGATGACGTAATATCAATCATCCAGCCAACTGAGTGTTCAAGCTGCGGAGAAAGTTTATCCGCTTGTGTTACGTTTTCAGCGCACCGTGCCCGTTTGATTGCATCTGAATTGCTCAGGTTGGCAGACGAGATCGAACCAGAGTAGGTCGAAAAAAAATGGCCGGAATGGATTGGTTTCGCTGGCACCACGGGTCTGTTACTGACCCAAAGTTTAGGCTTATTGCCCGCAAGTCTGGATGCAGTGTGGCTGAGGTTATTGGCTTTTGGGCGACGCTTCTTGAGTCAGCCAGCATGAACGAGATTCGTGGGCGCACAGGAAGCCTTGACTTCGAGTCGCTTGATTGCTCACTTGGGCTACAAGACGGTAAGTCGCAAGAGTTGCATTCTTTGATGATTGATCGCGGTTTGATTGATGATGATTCGCAATCCATTCACTCTTGGTCAAAACGTCAGCCATTGCGCGAGCGTGAAGACGACAAAAGCACCGAGCGCGTAAAGGCGTTTCGTGAAAAGAAACGCAATGAAACGCCATGTAACTCCAATGAAACGCCATGTAACGCCAATGAAACGCCATGTAACGCTGAGAAACGCCTAGAGGAGATTAGAGAAGATAAGAATACAAATACCCCCCCAACCCCCGCCGACAAGTCGGCTGATGTGGTTCCGCCTGGTTTCGCCGCATTTTGGGCGACATGGCCATCCAACGACCGGAAACAAGCCAAAGGCAAATGCCTGTCCGCTTGGAAAAAGGCTCACGCCGAGCGTGATGCTGCGTTGGTTTTGTCCCATGTTGAACACCTTGCATCCAGCCAAGCGTGGACGAAGGAAAACGGGCAGTTTGTCCCGGCACCGTTGTCGTACCTCAACAAGCGGGCATGGGAAGGATTCTCCGACGTGTCAGAGGCGACGCCCGCCGTAAACCCAGCTTTCGCTGGAGGGTTTTAGCCATGATCGGACACCATCCAATCATCAAAATGCGCAGCAAAGGCAGGCGCCCGAGTATCGTGTTTATCAACGACTTCCCAACGCCAGAGGCAAGGGACTGGCACAACCCAGGGGCGGCATACAAGCAAGTCTGGGAGCCGGATCACGCCACGGTGCAGATTGACGAAACAGACAGGATTGAGTCGTTGGATTTTCGGTTCTTGAACGGGATGACGGTATCGGCAACTGGCAGCACAGAAGTCCGAGCCAAAGCGCTTTTTGCAGCTTGCATTGCATCCGGGGCCAAAACCGTTGCAGCAGTCCACGCCATCGGATTGGGAACGCTGCGAGTCGAAAGCGGATGGACCGAGATTTACCACGCACAAAAACATCAACAGGAGGCCGCGTAATGGCTGAATTTTTTGACGACGAGATAGACTTTGCGGCATACCTGCGGGAAACTGACGCTAAGGCAAAAGTGAAGCCCGCCAGCATGTGGGTTGGCGCGATGAAGGATCGGCTGCGCAACAAAAAAAACGAGCGCAAGGTTTCTCTCCCGTGGCTAAAAACACGTGATAACTTCGACTTTCGCCCTGGGGAAGTTACCGTGTGGGGAGGTGTTAACGGGCATGGGAAAAGTCTCGTTACAAGCCAGATAGCCCTGAGTCTCATGGGGCAAGGAGAAAAAGTGTGCATCGCCAGTTTCGAGATGAAGCCAAGTCGCACACTGGAGCGCATGATGCGCATGTACTGCGGCATGAATCCATTCTCGCCAGAGTTTCAGGATGCCGGAGGTGTTGAGTCTCTCGACCAGTTGCACGATGAATTCGGGCAGTGGACGGCCGGCCGCTTGTGGCTGTACGACCAACAGGGGACAACCGAATCAGCCCTGGTTTTGGGAATGACTTGCTATTGCGCCAGAGAACTTGGTATCGGGCACGTTTTTATTGACAACCTGGCAAAGTGTGTGCGGGCAGAGGATGATTACAACGCTCAAAAATCATTTGTCGATGAGCTTTGCGCAATGGCCCGTGACAACAATATCCACGTGCATCTGGTGCATCACATGCGCAAAGGGCAGAAGGAAACCGATGCGCTCGACAAAAACGATTTCAAAGGTTCTGGTGCGATTGCCGATCAAGCGGATAACCTTTTTGGTGTCTGGCGCAACAAAGCCAAAGAGCTTGATTGCAAAACCAACGGGATAAATGCAAAAAAACGCGATGAGCCAGATGCTACGTTGCGAGTTTTTAAGCAGCGCAACTACGAAGGATCAGGAGACGGCGAGCCGGTGATTTTTCTGTGGTTCCATAGGGATTCTTGGCAGTTTCTTGGAGCAGAAAACGACTCGCTAATGCTTTTTGGAAATGCATGGCCACATGCGCCTAGTCCATTCTGATGCCCGACTGCCCATCATGCCAACAAGCCACCCACACGCCACTCACTGGGCGATACAACGTCGATTGCATCGCCTGCATGGCCCGCTTAATCATCAGGGCACGGCCAAGCAAAGCGATGCAAGAGCGGCAGATTGCGTACCTAAAACGCCACCACAAGGGCAAATGGCCTGAGCTGTGGCCGCAAATCCAAAACCAACTCAAACAACCGAGGACAAACAAAAATGCACCGACACTACCCTGATCCGCAAGTCCTGCC
>ERZ761584.560-NODE-560-length-10990-cov-4.324554_pt1 | contig 10990 bp, 21 predicted proteins | sample MGYA00512168_ERZ761584 | MGnify/ENA primary metagenome ERZ761584 (study PRJEB28899, sample SAMN03785564) | bioreactor sludge metagenome | biome: EBPR Sludge; feature: EBPR Bioreactor; material: 0.22µm filtered reactor supernatant | place: Saint Lucia: Queensland...
GCCTAGTGCTGTGCGAACCTGAATACGCATCCATTGACGCCTACAATTTCTGCGACATCACCCCCGAGGACGCAGAGCTGCCCGAAGAAGTTCTGGATGCAATCGCCGCCGAGGACCAGATCGTTGACCTGATTCGGTGCGGAGTTCGATACGACAAGGCAACCGACTCGCTGGCGATGTTCGCGTGAACCCATCCTCCACCATTCAGCCACCATGACTAAAATAGATCCAACCCTTCGGTGCGCCCTGTTCGCGGGCCATTGTTATTACCCGGAAGGCGGCGCATCTGACTTCCGGGCCTTCGGAACCATTGCCGAACTGAAGGAGCTTTACGAGAAAAACGCAGACTCTTGGTCAAGCCTCATCGGAGGCGCATACCCCGACCCATGGGGCCAGATTGCAAACGCGCAAACCATGGAGTTGATCATTCGCATTGAAGGAACGGTAGCTGGCGGTCACAAGTGGCGGAGGCCTGGCACTTGGGAGTGCGATGCGCGGGCATGAACCGCTACTCCACCGACTACTACCGGACCGACGAGGAATTGGCCCGCGAAGAGGCCGACTTCTATTGGCACACCCACAAGAATTTCGGAATCGACGCCGCCTCGGAAAGATTTCGCAACCCACCTTCGTTACCGAAAGAGCCAGCGCAAAATGCGGTGGCCCAGATCAACCTACAGAAATAGTCACAAGCCCATGAAATCAATCATTGTTGCCTTATTCATCATTGCCTCCGCCTTCAGGGTGGTCGGCCAATACGCGCCAAACCCGTTCCCGACAAACACTCCCGTTGTCGGCTACGAATTCCAGCCAGCCTTCACGGCGCTGAACTTCGGTTCAAACAACCGCCATGTCGGTCTCGACGTTATTGGGGGCCGCCTGTTCGTCCGCTCCAAGACGCAGGTGGCATCGGTAGTGACCAACACGGCCGCGCCGACTCGGACTGTTTTCCTCAACAACTCGTCAATCGCGTGGAGCCAGGTTGACTCCGGGTTTCCAGGCTTCGCATTCCACCCGAGCGGAAAATGGGTTTTCACCTTCGGCTGCGAAACCAACGCCGCAACTGGCGGGCTGGAGGACGTGCTGCGGAAATGGACCGTCGATCCTGCCAACACGAATCGCGTGACGCCCGCGAGCGAGGTCCTGCTCGCACAGGCAGACCGCTCATCTGAGCACCTTGGAGGGGCGATGTGGTTCGGGCCGGACGGATACCTCTACATCACGCTGAGCGACGAGGGAGGGCAGAACGGTGTTTTGGGCAACACGCAGAAAATCGACGCCAATTTCTTCTCCGGGGTGATCCGGATCGACGTGGACAATCGGCCCGAGAATCTGGTTCCGAATCCCCATCCGGCCATTCGAGGATTGTACCGCGTGCCTGCCGACAATCCGTGGGTTGGCGCTACCAGCTTCAACGGATCTGCCGTAGATCCCGCCAAGGTTCGCACCGAATTCTTCGCCGTCGGCCTTCGCAACCCGCACACGGTTGTCCGCGACCCTGTGAGCGGACGGGTGTTCGTCGGAGACGTGGGAAATCTGCGGTGGGAGTCGGTGTTTGAGCTTCAACGCGGGGCGAACTATGGGTGGAACTGGTACGAGGGTCCGGAGGCCACTGCCTTCAAGGAAGCCCCTCCAATCTCCAGTCGCCCCGCTGTTCAATTTACCCCGCCATTCTGGACCTATCCTCACGACGCCATTGCGACCAGCGTAGGGCAGACCGACAAACGCTATGCTGGGAACTGCATTATCCTCGGCATGGTGTATCGGGGGTCAAAATACCCCGAGCTGGACGGCAAGCTGATCGCCTCGGATTTCGTCGCTGGCCACGTTTGGGCAATCACGCTTGGGCAGACCCCGAGCGTGCAATGGATCGGATCGACACCAGCAGCGGCGGCAGCGTGGGCCGTTGACCCGGCGACGGGCGACATTTTGATGGCCTCACCACTCGGGACGTTGTGGCGCATGGTTCCAGCCGCACCTGCCGCACTACCGCGCACGCTCAGCGCAACCGGTGTCTTCGCATCAACAGCGTCGTTCGCGCTCAATCCCGGACCGTGGCCTTACGAGGTGGCGAATCCGTTCTGGAGCGACGGAGCGGTCAAGGCGCGCTGGTTTGCTTTGCCAACGAACGGAGTCATCGCGCGGGACTCTACTGAGGAATGGGCCACTCCAACCGGCACGTGGTGGATGAAGCACTTCGACATCGAGGGGCGAAGGATAGAGACCCGGTTCCTTGTTCGAACGCAAACCGGCGCATACGGCGTGACATACCGCTGGAGGAACGACCAGTCGGATGCCGACCTAGTGCCGTACAACGGGGCAGACACCGTACTGCCAAACGGCCAGCCGTGGAGGTTCCCGAGCTGGTCCGAATGCGCGACGTGCCACAACCAGCCTGGCGGGGCCAACGGATTCTCCACGCGGCAACTCAACACCACCATACAGGCACTCGGTGTGGGAACCGTGAACCAGCTTGAGGAGTATTCGCTCCGCGGTGCGCTCGTTCCACCAGTCGCTTCCGCTGCCGGTCTGCCAAAGTTGTCACGTCCCGGTGATGCCAGCTTCAGCCTTGCCCACCGTTTCAAATCATACACGGATGCGAATTGCGCCTACTGCCACTACCCGGGAGGGCCTGGGCGCGGAGAATGGGATGGGCGATTCTCAACGCCGCTGGAATTGTCGGGCATCATAAACGGCCCAGTCGGATCCGACCTTGGATTTGCGGGAGCCGCTGTCATTGCTCCGGGCGACACCAACCGCAGCGTCCTATTCCACCGCATCGGGGATTGGGGTCCAGCAGGGCAGGCCGAGTACGGAATGCCGCCGCTGGCCACGTTCAGGCCGAACGCCGACGCGATCTCCATGGTGGCAGAGTTCATCCGCTCGCTGGCACCGCGAACCAACTGGTCCGTTGGATTGCCCGGGCCAGCCGCCGAGCCGTGGGGAGAGTTCAGCGTGGAGAACCGGCTCAACGATGCGGCGCCAGGGTCCTCGTCGGCTCTCGACGACGATTTCTACACTGCTGGGTCGTATCCGGCAGGATTCAACGGGTTGACCGCGCCGCTGGTCGTAGAGGCTGACGAGCCTGCGGTGAACTGGGAACGGTCACTCACTCACAAGGACGCGACTAATCGACTTCACTTCGTCACCACGGAGGGGCCGGCTACGCTGGTGTTCGGTTTCAGCAGGGGTGCCGCGCTCAGCAACGGGGTTGCCCAAGCGACCGTGATCCACAATGTGACCGTGAACCACCGGACCTCGACCGGAGAAACCACACTTTGGACCGGGCAGATCAGTGCGTCCGGGGTGCTGACAATTCCGCTGGTCGCCGCAGACGGAGCCAACACGATTGAGTTCATCCGGACAGGGCCATCGCTGCTAGGGTGGAGCTACTGGATGACGTTTGATTATGTGAGGGTCCAGAGGTGAATCAAATGATACCGGACCTTCCTCAGCATCACGCCGCTCTCATCTCGTTCCCGTGGGCCGAGATTCTCACCTGGGTAGCCGGGTGCGTCGGAATTGGATGGCTGTGGGTGGCTGAGTTTAACGAGCGGAGGAAAAGGTGACCACCCACCGCCGCGGTTATACTAGGGCCGACGGATACCGGTTCTGGGCCTACGAGAAGCGCAATGGGCGGCTGCGCGAGAAGTGGCGCTCGCCCGAAGCGTTCGCACGTGAGCAGCTCAGGTCCACGGATCGGTTGATGCGGTGGCTGGGCGGTCGTACAGAAGTGGGTGCAATCGCTTGACAGCGGTGGATGGTGGTGCGATGGTCGTCCTGTTGACCGCATGTACCCACTACCACCCGAGTCACCGCTTGATCCGCCCGACGACGAGGCTTCAGCGAATGCTGTGGCCCGGTATCAGCATGGGCTGATCGAGCAGGCGGAGGAAGATTTGAGGGAGGAGAAGCGATGACAAAAAACAGACGCTGGAGGAGTTCATATTCCAAGCCTCCGCGCCGAGGTTGGTACGAGTGCAAGGCGCGAGACGGTAGGTGGAATGGGAAAACCAGATTCAGAGCATGGGGGTGGGGGAAATGGTGGATCCCACTTGGGAGAGGTGATGGATCAGAGGGATGGATCTCATCCCCGATGGGGGTTTACCAGTGGCGAGGTCCGTCCAGTGATATTTTTCAACCGCCCCCTGATTTTACAAAACCATGAACGAACCAGACTGGAAGTGGAACCTACGGATCATCGTGTACACCGCGGCTGCATGGATGACGGGTGGAACCGTGCATCAGTTCGAGGGCCGCAGCGCGAACGGCACGTGGACAAAGGGGCTGTGCATCCTGTCGCGTGATGCGTTGGTGGCCTACCGCCTTGCGGAGCGCGTGGACGCCACCGTGTACAATGACACCGATCTGCGGGTTCCGGAGGTGCGGGGATGAGAGACCTGCCATTCACGCGCCCAGACGACTTCGTGATTTCGGATGCTGACCGTGCCGTGATCATGGGGTCTGGCGAGCTGAAGCCGTGCCCGTTCTGTGGCCAGAAGCCGATCGTGGGTGGGCGTGTAAACCCGAAGACCAAGCTCGTGGTGTACGAGGTGATGTGCATCTCAAACACCTGCCAGGCCATGACGTTCTGCTGCGAGAGGACTGCCAGTGAGGCGAGGAGGCAGGCGGTGGAGAGGTGGAACAGGAGGGTGCAGCTGTGAACAATTTTCCAATGAAACACATCGCTATCATCTATCACGACGCCGACTTCGACGGGAAGCTGTCCAACGAGGTCTGTCGGTTCCACCTTAGCAAGCTCTACCCTGGCGCCGCCATCCACTCCTACGGGTGGGACTACGGACGGCCGGTTCCTGTGCCGCACGGAGCCAGTGAAGGCGTCGATGACTTTGCGGCATACGACGCCATCTACATCGTGGACCTGTCTGTCGATGATCTCATGGCCCGACCAGAGCTTCGCAGCAAGATCGTCTGGATCGACCATCACAAGAGCGCCATCGAGAAGTGGGACAAGCCGTCGGGGTGGGATGGTGAGATCGAATTCACCGGCATCCGCATCGACGGTGTGGCCGCGTGTCGCCTGTGCTGGCAGTGGTTTACAAACCCGCTTATCAATGCTCACTGAGCTTCTCAAGTCGGTTTTCGAGTACAACCCGGAGACTGGTGTATTTTTCAGGAACGGCAAACCTTCTGGCTCTGTCCTGCCGAATGGATATGTGTATTTGTCGCTGAAAAAGAAGCGAATGCTCGCCCACCGTATAGCCTGGTTGATGATGACTGGAATGTTGCCGGACGCTGAGGTTGATCACATCAACAGGATCAGGTCCGACAACCGGTGGTCGAACCTAAGAATTGCGACGCGGAGTCAAAACGCAATGAATCAATCCAAGAGGTCTGATTCGAGATCCGGCCACAAAGGTGTATCGTGGCATTCTCGGGTTGGAAAGTGGAGAGCTTCGATTCGGGCCGGCGGAAAGCACGTCCATCTTGGTTACTACGACAGTTCCGAAAGGGCGGCCATGGCATACAACGCGGCAGCGAGATCAGAATTCAAACAATTTCACTATGAACACTCTAAATAAGTTGGATTTTCACGACTTCAAGGTTAATGAGCCTGAGCTGATAAAGTTGGCCGGCATGTACGACGTTTGGGACCACCGCGACCCCAACGCCAAGGTGCTTCAGTTTGGATTGCGGGCGCTTTCAGATGGGGAGTTTAACCAACTCCTCCACGAAGCGTTTACTAGGGGTGGCACCGGACTCCTGTCGAGCGCGCTGGGGTTCGGTGAAAAGATCAAGTCCTACTGCGACAAACAGAACGATGAGTACAGCTCGGCCTACTCCCAGACCATTCATTGGGAGGGGATCACCTTCTGCGCTCTGAACATCGGCCAGCGTGGCAACAGCGACCTCCTGCGCGGTGGGCTGAAGCCTGAGCACGACGCCTGCTTCGCCTGGAGGTGGACCGGGGACTCCGTGATGGTCAGCCTCTACCACATCGATGGACACACTCACCACGACCTGTCCAAGATCGCTGTGAAGTACGGCGGGGGCGGACACAGGGGAGCGTGCGGGTTCCGGATCTCGCTGGCCCAGCTCAACGACATCCTCACCAGCCCTATGGAGGCTCCGTGAGCAATGACCTCGATGCGTGGATGCGGATACTGGCGGTGGTGGGTATCGCGGTCGGTGGATGCTCGGTGTTTGTGATGCTGATGGCGTACCACGAGCAGGCCGAGGAAGAGCAGTAGGCAGAGGGAGGGGGAGAGGCGCGCGAGGGCCGCCAATGCGCCTACTGCGGGCGGAGGGTGGATGGGGTGAAGTGCGAGGGGTGTGGGGCTGTGTGTTGATAGGAGGCGCGGCAGGTAATAGCCTATTCGTCAATACGAGGCGCATAGGCTATACCTCGTCATCCCGCTGCCTCTTGAGCCTCTGTCTGCGGGCCTGTTGATACCGTTTCTGGTAGTCGTTGTAGTGCGACCTGTGGTTCGATCGCCATCTGTAAACTGCTGCACGCGCTGCAGTTGGGTTAGATTTCCTCCATCCGTTCCCACCACCTTTGCGCTGTTTCAGAGGCTCTGGAGACTGGTCATCAGGGGCATCTGGATGGCTGTAGGTGTCCATGGGCATGATGTTTATACGAGGCGCATTCGAATGAAAAGTGCGGATTTGTGGGCTTTTTCGCGCAACTGGTTGCCATAGCCAGCAAGCAAGGCTGGCAGGCGCTAGGATGAGGCGTAGGCCCGGGACAGGCTCAGGACACTGCCAAAGCCGCCGAAACCGCGCCACAGGCCCTCCTGAGCGCAAGAAAGGCCACTGCAGGTCTCGAACAGTCGCAGTCCATGCGAATCCCTCTGAGGTGGCCCATAGGGGAATAGCCACACTGTAGGGAGAGCACGGGAGCCATAGGGCCACTGACAGGGCGTGGACAGGGGGCTTCGGGAGGGGTGTTGGAGGCATAGCACGCATCAGGGGCGCAGGCAGCCACAGGCATGCTGCAGGTGGGCGGCCGAGCCGGGGAGCTGGTGATGCCACGGCATGGGCGCGCAGGATCGGAGGCGGTGTGCCGGGGATGGCCAGGCATGGCGGTGTAAGTGATGTGGCGAAAGGGCTTTGGGATAGAGAAGGGTGGGGTCTATATCGCCCAGGACAGGGGGTACCCCACCCCCAAAACACTCCCCCCGGGTCTCCTGCTGGCCAGGAAAGCGGCTGCGGCTGGCCCGGTTTGCCCGGCAGAATCACCCGGAAACCCCCGGAACCGGGAATCTGCATGCGGCCTGAGGGGGTTGGTGACAAGGGGAGGATACCGGAAGCCGTTGGCGCTAAGGTGTTGAGAGTCACGCCTTTGCAGCGTATTTCTTAACCTAAGTAACCCGATTAGGATTGGAAAAATCCCATTATTGGGACGGAAATCCCATTATTGGGACGATCAAACACGGGCGGCGGAATCCCTTTGCCGTCCCAGCCTCCCCTTTCGGTAGTGGGCTACTTTGGCGCTCCTGAGGTTCCTATTGCTTTGGGCGACGTGAATACCCTACTCGTCGCGCCTTGTTCTTCCGATTTGATGCTCTACCCGGTTGCGCTGCATCCATCGGCAGAAAAGAACCAGTCGGAACCACAAATCGCCAATGGGCCGTTGCCCGCTTGCGCAATCCCGGAGGTTGTTCAGGAGTCCAAAAACGCAATCACTGGCCAACTCTTCCTGGTCGGGTGGTCTTTCGTGGTCCGCGAGGTCTTTTCGCTGCGGGATGCTGCGGAGCCAGAATTCGGTGAGTCGCTGGTAATCGGTGCGCGCCCGATGGAAACGCTCTCGCTGGCAAAGCGGGATGTCGTCTTCAACCTTGCTGCAAGCGTCCCGAACTTCTGGCTTGCTAGCCTCGATGAGCTTCATCAGTTCCGGGATGGTGGGGAACTCGTACGGTTCCAGGTCGTAATCCATGAGTGTGTCCCGAACCCTGTTCAACGTTTCCCGAAACTGTCTGCGATTGGCGTGGGATTGCTGGTAGCGGACGTGGTAAAAGCCGGCGATCCATCCAATAACGACGCCGACCGGACCAGCCCACCAGCCGACACACAGACTCTTCAGCAACTCAAGGACATCAGTCATAGGGTGGACAGGCTGGAGGAGTGGGTTGTCAGCGTTTCATTGACGTTTCTAACCGTTTGCGTGCTCCGAATCCTATTCGGCACGCGCCGATAACCCAGCCCATTCCGTCAAGCAGAAGCGACGACAACGTAAACCCGCAGTGATGCGGGTTCTTTCTTTCTGTCAGTAATAGACGACATTCTTTGACATTCTGTCACAGGATGAAATTAGTGTTGATGACGGCATTGAACCCTGTATTTTGACCCTCATGAGCGAAAAGTTGGCCGAAACGATTAAATGGCTCCGATCCCAAGCTGCGGAGTTCACGGCGGCTGCGGATGCGCTGGAGCGAGCGGCACGCGGGAGGCTTACGTCAGACGTTCTTGAGGCCCGCACACGGGAGTGCCTCACCAAGGAGATTCTTGGGCACCTGGAGCGCAAGCAAAGGGAAGGCAAGGCGGTTCGCGCTGGCGACATCGCAGACGCCTTGATGATCTCAAAGCATACCGTGGAAGAGATTATCGGGGAGCACTCCAGCGCCTATCAGGTTGGCGAGAAGGGTTGGATCAAGGCCAACGGCCAATTCTCGCCCGTGACATCCCAAGCCCTTCCATGACGGCATGAAAAAGGCCGCCGGTCCGAAGTTTACGAGGCCAAGGACCGGCGACCGCAGATAGAACTTAATGGGGCTACCCCTGACGGGGACGGCGGTCTGTAAAACTACCCGGGTGGGTTTGATTCCCACTAGCTCCACCAATTTCCGCTTCAGGAGGATGCTTCTGGGGTGGCAAAAATCAACCCCAAAGCATGAATCAGCTAAACCGAACGGAGCGAGCAGCAATCATCAACTGCCTTGTCGAGGGTTGCAGCCTGCGCAGCACCGTCAGAATGACCGGGTTCGCCAAGAAGACGGTGCAACGCTTTCAACTGGAGATTGGCGAGGCTTGCGCCCGGTTTCATGACCGATTCATGAAGGGCCTTCCCTGCAAGGACATTCAATTGGATGAGCTTTGGAGCTTCACCTACTGCAAGCAGAAGAATATCCCGGACCGGCTGAAAGGCTGCAACGGGATCGGCGACACTTGGGTTTGGATCGCCATTGACCGGGATACCAAGCTGATTCCCTCCTGGCACGTAGGTGGCCGGAACGGTGGCGACGCCTATACGTTCCTTCTGGACCTGCAAAGCCGCCTAAAGCAGCGGATCCAGCTAACCAGCGATGCGCATTCCGCCTATCCGTCAGCCGTTGAACGCGCCTTCGGGACGGAAGTGGACTATGCACGGTTGATTAAACTCTACGGCCCGGCCCCGGATGGCCCGGAAGTCCGCTATTCTCCGCCGGAATGGATCGGTTCAAAGCGTCAGGTTGTCTCAGGGGACCCGAACCGCAGGAGAATCAGCACGTCCCACGTTGAACGGCAAAACTTGACGGTTCGGATGGGCTCCCGTCGCTTCACGAGACTAACCAACGGGTTTTCCAAAAAGATTCAGAATCACAAGGCCGCGGTCGCCCTGCATTTCGTTCACTACAACTTCGCCCGGATCCATCAATCCTTGCGATGCACCCCGGCAATGGAGGCGGGGATTGCGGACCATGTTTGGACGGCGGAAGAGATTGCTCAGCTTTGGGAGACTGACCGGCCTGCACTTTTCTCATGACCATTCGTGACACCTACTACTTGACGGGGTCTTGCTCGCAATACACCTTGCCCCGTCGGTTTGATTCGCAGTCGGATCGACAGGCGGGCGAGGGGTACAGAAAAGCTTTTCCTCGTTCGTTACCCCCGGCGCGTGAACGCCGGGGGTCATTTTTTTGGTGGCAGGGTTGGGCGCTGGTTAGGCCCAAGCCGACTGCGAATCGGTTATGCATTCACGTGCATCGGGAGTTCAATTCTCCTCCCTGCCGCCAACCCTTCGACCCTCCCTGTTTCAAATCCTGAATCCTCTTGACCATGAGAGCTGGGGAGCGTCCCATGCCAGCTCAAATTTATCGTTAGGCCGAAGGCGAACGGAAACTGCGACCTTCCTTGGATGACCTGCGGCCAGACACGCGCCAATTGGCGCGTAGTTTGGCGTATTCATCCTAGGGTGTCGCAGCCTCCGTTCGGGTGCGCTGACTGCGCGCCTTTTTGTTTTTCGGCCTTAAAAGGCCGCATGGATTTAGCCCCAACCCGAATACCCACCCCGCGAAGGGAAGAAACTTATTTGCGCATCTACCCGTTTAGGTGGATCAAGCGTGTTCTTTTGTTTGCGGTTATCAGCGTTTTGGTTACCGCTGTCGCTGTTTGCTTTTTAGCAATTCTTGAACACCGAGAGGCCGAAAAGGCAAAGCAGCTTTGGGAATTGAGATACACACGCCTTTCCGCACCGAAAACATGGCCTGGCGGATTCATTCAGGATGCCGGGATCACATGGGAATTGATTACGCGATGGACGGGCCCCAATCCGTATAGTGGCGGTTTTGATTACCAACTGTTCCTCAAAGAAAATACCAACAGTCTCTCTGTTCAGAAAATGAGCTATCATCTTTATTGCGAAGATGATCAAGGCTTCAAAATCGGAGAGTTTCCCGTTTCTGCTCCCATCGCCTTGTCTTCAAAGGATGGCTCCGCCGGCGAGTACATATCCTCTGGTAGGGTTGAGTATGTGTTTGCGGATAAATACTCCACCATAACTCATTGCCGCCTTCTGATACGGCGTTAGGCACTCTCTACCGCTTCCTCCCCTTCCCCGTTTTCGGCTTCTCCGTCAGCTTGACCGCATCCCGCAGGATGCTGGCCGCTAGTTGGTTGTCGTCTGCGGGACGCTTCTTCTTTGGCTTAACCATGCGGAAGCCTCGCCCGAACCATACGCGGAAGCCAGCCTGCGGTTTTCAAAGTAGCCCACTACCCCCCGGTCTTTCCCGGTCCCCCCGGTTCCCTGACTGTGGGGGTGTCCTAGGGC
>ERZ761584.561-NODE-561-length-10977-cov-4.168193_pt1 | contig 10977 bp, 23 predicted proteins | sample MGYA00512168_ERZ761584 | MGnify/ENA primary metagenome ERZ761584 (study PRJEB28899, sample SAMN03785564) | bioreactor sludge metagenome | biome: EBPR Sludge; feature: EBPR Bioreactor; material: 0.22µm filtered reactor supernatant | place: Saint Lucia: Queensland...
CCCCCACCCTGACCCTGGTCGAGCTGGCCAACGAGATCGCTTCCGCCAACAACACGCTGCTCACCGCCGCCACCCCGCACGGGCTGGCCTGCGACCTCAAGAGCGCCGCCTGGGATTACCAGCTCCGCACCAAGGACCTGGCGGAAGAGATCGAGCGGGTCAACTGGCTGGCCGAACGCGCCAAGGACCGCTTCGCCAGCGACCCGCGGGCCAACCAGGGCGGCTTGAGTGAGCTGCTCCAGGCCTGCGGCCCCGCCAGCAACCTGCTGCGGGCCCAGGAGCGGATGGCCGAGTCCGAGACCCGCCTGCGTACCCTTTGGTCCACCGCCCGCCAGCTTGGCCTGGTGGCGGTCGCCCGCGTCTCGGCCGCCTAACCACGACGCGCCCGCGCGGGACACCGCTCGGGCCCGATTCCAACGCCAGGGCAATAGGGCCCTGGCTCCAGGAGACAGACGCATGCAGTGCTTCACCGCCGACCCCGGCGACCCGCGCGTGATCGCCAACCCGATGGTCCAGACCGTGCTCGCGTCCGCGCCGCCCACCGGCTCGCTGGCGTTGTGGGTCGACGGCGATATGCGGCTGGTCCACCGCAGCCCCGGCTGGCGCTCCGCTGGATCGGCCGCGGTGCTGGTCCCGCACGACATGTGGGGCGTGGTGTGGGAGCGCAAGGAGGGCACCAGCCACGGCCGGTGGTTCAACGACGAGGCCAGTGCCCGAGCCCTGTTCAACGAGAAGACCCAGGAGGCCAAGCAGTGAAGATCCAGATCGTTGTCAGGCCGGGAACGCTCGCCGCGATCGCGGAGCACACCACCGCGCCCGTGGTAAACGGCGCGGAGCCCATCGACGAGAACCGGTCGTTGGTGGAGCTGGAGCACGATGTGCTGCACGAGCTTCTGTGCCGGGCTCACTGGGACGACAAGACCATCGACGACGTCCTGCTGAGGATTTCGCGGTGAGCGCCGCGTGGGTCTACGACGACGGCGGGCGCAAGGCCGCTGGCTTCAAGGGCGAGGCGGGCGACTGCGGCGTCCGTGCCGCGGCCATCGCGCTGCAGCTCCCCTACCGCCGGGTCTACCGCGAGCTGGACGACATGACCAAGGCCAGTCCTTTGCGCCGCGCAAAGTACGCGCGCAACCTCGGGCGCGGCTCGCCCAACTACGGCGTCTGGAAGCAGGTCTTCCACGCCTTCATGGAGCGGCACGGGTGGCGGTGGGTCCCGCTCATGGGGATCGGGACCGGCTGCCGCGTCCACCTCAGCGCCAGCGAGCTGCCGAGGGGCCGCATCGTCTGCTCGTGCAGCAGGCACTACGTGGCGGTGGTGGACGGCGTAGCACGCGACACCTACGACCCGACGCGCGGCGGCACCCGCTGCGTCTACGGGTACTGGACCAAGGAGCAATAACAGGTCATGAAGCTGCCCGGCTACAACTGGAAGAAGAGGATGTCGCGTGCCGCGCCGCTGCTCGCCGACTCCACGCGCGAGCTGCTGGACATCGTCAGCCACCACTGCCAGAGCGGCAACCCGCCGTGCGCCAAAACCAAGGCGGCCATGGAGCGTGCGCACATAGCGCTGCGACTCGCGGGCGTGCCGGTGGTGATCGAGGGGAGGCATCCGTGAGCAGCCACGAGAGCGACGCCGACCGTAAAGCGGACGAGGCGGTGAGAGACTTCGAGGAAACGCACAGCGTCTCCCTCGACGGCCCCACCAAGAAACACATCCGCGCGATGTGGCTGAGCGCGTATTTTCAGGGACGCACCGACGCGCTGTGCGAGGCGCTCCTCAACGTGTCCAGGGCCACCACGGACCAAATGCGTGCGAAGCGGGACCGCGCAGAACGCGACAAGAAGAACCTGCGCGGACCCGCGAAAACGGGCAGGGGCCGGGCATGAAGATCGGGCCCGCCTACCACGACTTCACGACGCCGGTCCCCATGCGGGTCCTGGCCGTCGACTGGGGAGACGCGTGGGTGGGCGCGCGGGTCCGGCGCTGCTACAAGAAGAACGGGAGCCCGCACCCGGCGCTGTGCGCCAACGGGCTGGATATCGACCTGTGCCCGCTGCCGTTCGTGCGGCTGCGGTTCAGGATCACGAAGGGAGGCGGCAGGTGGGGACGTTGATCGTAGCGTGCGCGGTAGCGGCGGTGGGCGTGGCGGCGGCGCTGTGGTTCCTGGCTGGCGGCCCGCCCCAGCAGAGCCACGACCGCTCGATGCGGGCGATGGGGCAGGAGTACGAGCGGCGGGCCAGGCGGCAATAGACGGGCGTGAGCTACGTCACATACACCACGATAATCAGGAGCAGACCCATGGCGAAGAAGACCAAGAAGGCGAAGGCCACGAAGCGGAAGACCTTCCGGCAGCAGGGCGTCGAGGCGTGGGAGAAGTACGCGGCCAGAGAAGGCACATCGCTCCAAGTCGAGCGTCGAGCGTTCCTGTTCGCCTTCGAGAAGGGCGTGAAGGCGCACCAGAGCCAGCGCGACCACGACGGCAGGCCCAGCGAGAAGAAGTGCAAGGCGGCGGTGAAGGTGCTGCGCCAGATGCGCGACGCCAGATGCGCGACGCCGTGATGCGCGACGCCGTGAAGCGCGACGCGGTCGGGAGCAACAGCGAAACGCCGGAGGGAGTCGAGACGCTGCCCGTGGTCGTGGCCGCCAACAAGGCGATCGTTGGCCTGGGCGGCAAGCCGTGAGCCGCGACATCGCGCGTTTCAAGTACCGCTGCCGCTACTGCGGGAAGGTCTACACCGGCTCGACAAGCCCGGCAGACGGAAGCAGTGATGTACCCAGCGCCACGCTTGTACTGGCGACCGCCATCGTGGGGACACCCGCGCCCGTGAGCATGGTCTCTATGCACGATTGCGGCGGCGGCAGGATGGGCGTTACCGACCTGATCGGGTTTGAAAGGACCAACGAATGAGCTGGCTCCAAGACTACGGCCACGTCTACCTGCTCGTGGGCGCGGGCTACTCGGTGGGCGGCCTCGTGAGCGCGATCGCCACCAACGAGTCGCACCGCGCGTGGATGGCGGAGCAGTACCGGAGCGGTTGGGCCAACGCCGTCTTCATCTCGACGCTGGTCCTGGTCGCCGGCGTGGTGTTCGCGCTCGCGTGGCCCATCGTCGGCCTGAAAGACCTGTGGTCGTTCTGGAAGAACGCGGACGCCAAGCGGGTCTTCAAGGCGGGCGAGGTGGACGGCAACCCGTGCGTCATGATGCGGGACTGGAACGGCTTTTGGGCCGTTTACTCGTTCTGCCCGCGCAAGGACGCCAAGCGCCTGGCCCGCTGGCTGGAGCGCAAGCACCCCGAGGGGTCGAAGTACAAGGGGCCCAAGACGTGAGCATGGACAACGGCTTCATGGACAAGATGGCCGCGAACCACAAGGCGGTCTTCGGCGACAAGGTCGGCACGCTGGTCATGATCGACCACGCCACCATGGTGCCCAGCGTCTATTCGAACGCAGCGGGCGGAACGCCGACCCAGTGCGTTGGTCTTTTGACCGCGTTCTACGCGTCGTTTGATATCATGCTGGGCACCCTATCGTCCGCGACGGGCATTCCCGAGGACCGCCTGCGCGCCGCGGTCATGGAGATAGGGTGGCCAGCGTTCCAGAGCAAGGTCGAGTCCAACGGTCTGGTGCTTCCAATAGCCGACCCGAAAGAAGGAGACCCCGCATGAGATCCGTTGCAGCGCTTCTCGCTCTGGCCGCGTGCGCCAGCGCCGCCCCCTACCACGCCAACCTCGCGGGCGCGCTCGCGCCGTACGAGAAGGCCAAGAGCCCGAGCGTGCTCATGCTCGGCGACAGCCTCACCATGCGCGACGGTGGGCCCTACGCGCCGCTCCGCGCCGCCATCCAGGCCGACCGCGGCGACGGCGGCGCTGGGTGGCAGTCGATGAGCCGGTGGACCGGGGGCGGCTTTGACCCCGGCTGGCTGGAGGGCCAGGTCAACGCCGACACCAGCCCGCACATGGGGCTCGACGGGCTGTGGGCGTCCACCGGCGGCACGCCGTGGGCCAGGCTCGACCCAGCGCCGGGCACCAAGCGGATGCGGTTCGTGGTGAACGGCACCGGCTCCTTCGGCCTGTGGAACACCGCGACCAACCAGACCACGCAGCACCAGGCGCCCGGCGTCTTCGAAGTGGAGTTCCCGGGCAGCGCCGGGCGCGTGTGGGTGCAGCCCGCTGGCACCGGCCAGGTCACCGTGCTCGGGGCCAATTGCGGCAACGGCCAGCAGGGGGCGCGCGTCTCGCGCGGCGCGAACGGCGGGTGGGGCGTCGCCAACTTCCTCCAGCGCGACGGCACCTTCGAGCAGGTAGCGGCCGAGGTCGCGCCGGACCTGGTGTGGGTGACGCTCGGGCAGAACGACCAGGGCTACCCGCGCGCCGCGTACGCCGCCGCTATGGCCCAGCTCGTGCAGCGCGTGCGCGCCGCCGCCCCGCAGGCGGGCGTGGTGCTCTGCGCGTCCTACGACTCGGGCTCGCCCGCGATCGCGACGCTCGCGGACGCGGTCTACGACGCGGCGGCGCAGGAGGGCGTGGGCTTCGTGAACCTGTGGGCGGCGGGCGGCCCGTACGGCCACTTCCAGGCGAGCGGCTACCTGGACGACGGGGTGCACTTCTCGCCCGCCGGGGGAGCCTACGTGGCGGGGATTCTCTACGACGCGATCCGGAGCCGCGGGGCCAGCCTGCGGTGGTGCCCGGGCGACGCCAACCAGGACGGGGCGACCAACGGGGCGGACCTGAGCGTGGTACTGGCCACGTTTGGCCAGGAAGGGCTCCCGTGGGGCCCTGGGGGCGACCTGAACGGCGACGGCTCCGTGGACGGGGCCGACCTCAGCGTGGCCCTGGGCGGCTTTGGGTGCCAGCGGTAGGCAATAGGGCTTGAGCAACGGAGGCGGGCGGCGTGGCGCGTTGCCCTCCGCCCGCCTTTTACTTTTGCGCGGCGCAAAGATTCTGAGCCAAGGAGACCAATCGTGTACGGACCAAGCAGAGCGGACCTGAGGCGGATGGAGTGGATCAAGATCGCGGGCGACGCCATGCGCGGGCTGTTGGCTAACCAGCTTGCCAGCCGCGAGCTGGCGCGGGACGTGGAGGGGAAGCAGGGCGGCCCGGACTTCTCCGAGCACGTGGCGGGTCAGGCGGGCGTCTTCGCCGACAAGCTCATGAACCAGGCCGACGCGCGGCACGCAAGCGGGGCGTTTGAGCCGCGTCTGGGTGAGGGCCGCGTCCCGTTCCACACCAGCGTGCCGCCGTCGCAGCAGCGGAAGAAGTGGGAGGCCGACATCAAGATCAGCCCGACCGAGACCTTGGTCAATACGGTTACCAGGGACCTCGTGGTGCTGAACGCGCTCCAGTCCATGACCGAAGAGCGGGTCAACGCGTTCGACGTTTACAAGAGGATCGGCGGCCAGCGCATGAACACCGAACTCACGGGCTGGTTCCACAGCGGCGCGAACGTGCTGGACGTGCTCGACGAGATCGAGAACGGGATGGTGGCTGTGGGCTGCTACCGAGACAAGCCTGAGTCCCGGCAGCACGTCAACCCGCACGCGCTGAAGCGGCGAGAGGCGGTCACGATGAAGACCAACCTCGCTCACTTCTCGTTCACCGACCGCGTTCAGCACGCCGCGGTTGAGCTGGCCGATCTCATGGATGACTACTCCGTCACCGACCTAGAGGGGTACATGCAGCAGACGGCCATGCTCACCAAGGACGAGAAAGAGTGGACTACGACAACGAGGAACCACGAGGTGGCGGTGGCTCTCAACGCGCCCGGGTCCAAGGTCGAGCGCGTGCCCGATTCCGAGGTCGTTTCAAAGTACGGGCAGGGGTCGCCCAACCGCTACCGGCTGCGCAAGCCCAAGAGCTAGAAGCCCGCGAAGCGCTGCCACCGCAAGCTCGGCAAGGACGACTACCGCGCCTTCCACGGCGCGACCGCCGACATGAGCCCGCGCCAGCGCGTGCTCAAGGCGCTCGACTGGATGCCGGACGAGTTCACCGCCGTCCACATGCACGGCTTCCTGAGCAAGTGCGACCGGACAACCAGCATCCGCGCGATCCGCCTGGCCCTCGGCGCCTTGGCTCGGGGCGGCGAGATTGGCAGGGAAAGCCTCGCGGGCTTGACGGTGTACGTCAAGCCCGCGAGGCAATAGACAGAGGCGAAGCCGGGGCGGGCTCCAAGGGGCTGGACAAGACACCAGCGATCGACGCCCGCCCCGCTTCTTTTCAAGGAGCAACGCCGTGAGAGTCCCTTACGCGATCGACCCAACGGCCTACGACCTGGCCCGCAAGAACGACGTCATGCACGCGCTGCCCAGGGACCGCCTGGAGGGCGACTCCAGAATCATGAAGCTCGCGTCGTGGCTCACCGACATGCCGCGTACGCACAGCTTTAACCTGCGGATGGAGACAGGCGGACGGTGCAATACCAAGCACCCGTGCGGCTCCCAGGCGTGCGCGGTTGGCAGCACGCCGATGGTGTTCCCAGGCCTGGTGCGAACCATTGTGAAGCAGCGTGGTTCCAAGTGGGAAGCCGATGGCGTGGCGATCGTTTCGCTCCGCAAGAGACGGGGTGGTTCCAGGCCCGGTGTGAAGGACTTCTCTCGCGTGGCGCAGGTGCTCTTTGGTGTTCCTCACAAGACGGCCGTCGATCTGTTTGGGTTTGTCCCTGGGGTGTATGACAGTGACGGCCACCTCGGCAACTACGACGACCCCATGGTGGTGGTCCGCCGCATCGAGAACTACTTCAGGGACCGCTACAGCGTATGAAGACATACCACACCATCAAGCTCATGACGCTTTACCGCGAGATGGGCGAGACGCACCAGGCCACGCTGACCGTGGACGTGCCCGAGCCGCGCGGCCTCACCGAGCGGTTCGTGGTGGAGGGTCCGCAGAGCCAGACCCCGCACGAGGCGATCTGCGAGGTGCTGAAGCGGGCGCACGAGGCGATGCTGCCCAGGCTCACCAAGGCCGAGCGGATCGAGCAGGAGCGGAAGCTGTTCGAGGAGGCGTGGGCCGAGCACGTGTCGGGGAGGCCGTTCGAGCGCGACCACTTTGGCGACTACATCAGCGTGCCCACGCGGTCGGCCTGGTGGGGCTGGCTGAAGGCCAATGGGTTTCAGGAATGAAGACGCCCACCAAGGCGGAGGTCAACCGGCTCGCGCAGCGCTACCACGACGCCATGCGGGAGTGGGGCGACGCCAACCTGGAGACGTCGAGGCGCTGGCAGGCGTGGCAGGACGCGAAGGCGGCGAACGAGGAGGCCAGGAAGAAGCGGGCGGAGCGGAAGCTCAAGCGGGCCATGGACGACGAGGTGCTGGGGTGAAGAAGCGACCCACCAAAGCCCAGCGGGCCGAGACCAATCGCGCCGCTGACTTCCCGTTCATGGGCAAGCTCGACGAGATGGGGTCGAAGGTGGATATGAGGCACCCGCTCCCCATGACGCTCCAGGTCGCGGTGCCGCTGTGGGCGCACAAGCTCTCGCAGCGATCGGCCGAGGACATATTCGACCGCGACCAACTCGAAGCGCTTCAGACGCGGCTATGGGAGGCGGGCGAGGCGGTGATCTACCGCGTCGAGGGCAAGACGGCGGACGGGTTCAACGCGCTGGCGGAGATCATCGCCCGGCTCGCGTTCTGCCCGGGCGGCGTGCGCGCGTTCGGGATGCACTGGCAGTACGAAATCGGGAAGCCGTTGGTCCCGGCGCGCAATAGGTGACCATGCCGATTACCAGCCTCGATTGCGCCGTCTGCGGGCTCCCCGCCGGTCGCTGGCACCAGTGGTGGAACCAGGACAACGGGTACGGCGTCTGCGGCGACTGCGCCCACGTCTACCTGCCGTCGCGGGGGATGAGTACCCTTGACGTCCGCAAGACCTACGGCGAGCCCGGCGTCCACTACCCGCCCAAACCAGAGGAGGAGAAGCCATGCACGACCCCATGACCCAGGCGCACACGATCCCCAACCCGTTCCGGTGGTGGTGGAAGCCGTGGCCGAAGTGGGTCTACGACAAGGACTACAAGAGACTGCCGCGCAGCCAGCGCAAGCACGCCCGGCGCCGCGTCAGGCGGTGGGACCAGCTCACCAAGGAGCAGAAGCAGAGCCGCTCGCAGTTCCATAGGCGCGGCCTGCACGACGAGTTGGTCGTCATCTGGCACCGCGACCCCGAGAAGAACGGCAGCGACGACTCGTGCGGGTGGTTCGCGCCGCACCTGACCGACGCGCAGGCCGAGCGGATGAAGAGCCTCGCGTGGCACGAGTCCTACGCCCCGCACTTCTTCGCCACGCCAATGGAAAGTGTCAGCCCGCCGCTCTCGGAGAGCCTGGCGGCCGGGCGCGTGATGATCTTCTTGGTGGCGCGGGCCCTCAACCTCAAGGTCACCAACGACCAGGTCGAGCGGTGGGCGTGCGAGTGGTTCTGCGAGCAGAGCGACTCCATGGGCAGCCAGCTCTGCTACAAGCACGGCTACCACGACAACCTCAAGCGGCGCTACGAGGGCGAGAGCGACGAGGGATACGAGAGGCGCAAGCGGGAGGCGCGGCAGGATTTCGTGGCGGGCTTCTACTGCCGCATCGCCACGCTGATCCTGCGGGAGCTGCGCCCGTGGTGGAAGCACCCGCGGTGGCACATCTGGCACTGGAAGATCAACGTCGGGCCGCTGCTCAGCTTCAAGCGGTGGGCGTTCTCGCGGTGCGCAAAGTGCGGCGGCCGGTTCCCGTGGGGCTACGCGCCGATCGGGCCGTGGGGCGGGAACGGGCCGCGCTGGTTCCGCAACGAGCCGGGCGTCTACCACCACGGGTGCGACGGGCCGCACCCGCCTACCCACGACGGCCACGTGGGCCGCGTCGTCGAGATTCCGGTGAAGGGGCGCGAGGGCGAAACCCAGGAAAGGGCCGTTACGGGCTACGACGCTGGCACCAGGGCGGTAGGGCTTATGGAGACGCCGCCCAAGGCCCAGGACGCCCCACGGGCCAACGACGGACCGGCAAACGGCACCGTGGAGCCCAAGCCGTGAGGACGTCAGAGGAGCACGCGCTACGGGCCGAGGTCGCCTCGCTGCGGAAGACCAACGCCATCCTGAACCGGCGCGAGCAGGTCGCGGCCAGCGCCGCCCGCCACGCGCTCCGGGTGCTGGGCGAGATGCTGGAGCCGTTCAAGGCTGGCAAGATGCCCTACCACAGCGGCTTTGGGCGCAACCTGAAGCGGTGGGTGCAGTGGCAGGCCGCCGAGGAGGTGGCGGCGCTGACGGCCGCCCTGGAGCGGATAGAGGCCAAGGGCGGCGAGTGGGAGCGGCAGACCGCCCGGGAGGCCCTGGCGGAGCTTGAATCTTTGCGCCGCGCAAAAGTGAGGCCGTGGGAGCAATAGCTGGTCATGAGCCAGAAGAATCGACGCGGCGAGAACCTGACGCTGGAGGCCCGGAGCCGCGGAGGCAAGAGGTCGGCGGAGGGAGCGGTACGCGATAAGCAAGGCCGGTTCGCTGGCCGCAAAGGAGGGAACGATGGGAGCGATAAAGCAGGAAGAAAAGAGCATGGCGGTGGCGGTCATCATGGTGCTTCTGGTGATCATGGTGTGGGTGTTCCTCAGCGCCATGGAGAGCCGGACCTACAACCGCCTGACCGGGGCCAAGACCACGACGGTGGACGCGATGTTCGTGCAGCTCAGGGTGCAGGGATCTACAGGCCCCTGACCGAGAAGGACCTGGCGTTTGGCCCGCCGCACCCTGACGGCGGCTCGCCATTTGACCACCACACCACCGAACCGGCTTAAACCAAGGGGCCGAAAGGCAATCGCCCGGGCAGAGACCAGGAGGACGGCACGCCGCGGCGCTCGTGAACCGCGTCACCAAGCGAGCAACACCCAAACTGGCAACTACCAGTTCTCCCGCCCCAGCTACGCGCTGGCGGCCTGACCTTCCGGGAGCGCGATCCGCCGCACGCTCCCGCTGACCGAGGCGGATAGCAGGCGCGAGCCCCGGGCGCGCCGGTGAGCAATAGGGGTTGGAACCGGCGCACTCCGCCAGCGGGCGTGCCCGGGAGCAAGACGGAACCGCTGGCTAAGCGTGTAGATGAAGCCCAAGGACTGGCCCGGCACGGGGTTTCGATTACCCCCGGCTCCACCAACAAGAACGAGACCCTGGCCAAGGCTGCCAGGGTCTCTTTTCGTTAATGTGTCGTCATGCTGACCATCGAGCAGATCAAGAAGCGGTGTGAAATAAAGCCCAACGGATGCTGGGAGTGGAAGGGAGCACGCGCGGCTGGCTATGGGCGCGTAAAGCTCGGCCGCCAGGTCGTGTCTGTTCACCGCGTTGTGGCCCAGATGGTTTATGGAATCAAGCGAGGCCAGGACGCGTGCCACCGCTGCGACAACAAGATTTGCTGCAACCCCGAGCACCTGTTCGTGGGCACGCGTTCCGACAACATGAAGGACGCAGCCAGGAAGGGGAGACTGCCGATGGCCGGAAGGCCGAGCCGCGTGGACGGCCTTCCTCGATCGGTCGTGGCTAATGCTGTGAAATCGTCTTCTTTGCGCAAGGCTGCCGCGTCGCTAGGAGTAAGCAGGCGTCTCCTTCGGCAATATGTGAAGAAGCACGGAATCCCGTGCCTAACGGTTTAGACCGGCTCCATTCAGAGAGAGGCACCACCATGAGCGGCGGGTCGATGAACTACCTCTACGTGCAGGTGCAGGACGCGTCGTTCTCGCGGCACACTCCAATGCGCCAGGCGTTCCACAAGCACCTCATGCTCGTGGCACAGGCGCTCAAGGCCATTGAGTGGGTGGACAGCGCCGACAGCGCAAGCGGGTCGGAGGACAAGGCCATCATGGCGTGTATCTCGCCGACCGCGGTGCTGGAGCAGGCCACCGAGAACGCAATCAATGCCATAGCCGAGCTGAACGCAGCGCTGGCCCAGGCGCACACCAAGGAGACCCCATGATCCACTGCACGCCCAAGCCCCACCCGCCCACTGAATATTCTGCCTATCCGAT
>ERZ761584.562-NODE-562-length-10906-cov-5.923233_pt1 | contig 10906 bp, 15 predicted proteins | sample MGYA00512168_ERZ761584 | MGnify/ENA primary metagenome ERZ761584 (study PRJEB28899, sample SAMN03785564) | bioreactor sludge metagenome | biome: EBPR Sludge; feature: EBPR Bioreactor; material: 0.22µm filtered reactor supernatant | place: Saint Lucia: Queensland...
GCGGCGGCTCCCTCTACGGGGGCGGGGGCGGCGGCTGCGGCGCGGGCACGACGGCGACGCCCGCGGTGGTCGCGGCGACTGCGGGCGGCAAGTCGGGCGTCTACGCTGCAGGAGCCGGCGGCGCAGCGGGCGGCAGCACGCCTCCGACCGCGGGAACCGCCGGCGCTGACGGCTCCTCGGTCGTCGCCGGAGCCGGCGGTGGCGGCGGCGGGTCGACCACGGCCGCCAACACCAGCGGCGCCGCGGGCGGTAACGGCGGCGCCTGTGGCGGTGGCGGCGGTGGCGGCGGCGCCGGCAACAACACCGGGCTCGGCGGGGCCGGCGGCAGTGGCGGACGAGGCGAGGTCCGGGTCTTCACCTGGTAGGAGGCGCGCATGGCCGCACCGTGGGAGTTCGCCGTCGGCAACCTCGTGAGCCTCGCGCCACGAGCACCGGCTGCTGTGTCTCCGGCCGCCGAGGACGCCGAGCTCCCGCTCGAGCAACTCGGCTCTGGCTATCCGGACGAGGAGGGCGCGCTCACTTGGCGCAGCGACGGGTCCTACGCGATCGACTTCGACCTCAACCTCCTGGCCGAGGACAGCGAGCGCGCGGACGCGCCGACGGGCTGGCTTGACCTGCTGAACCTGCTCGGCGGGACTCCGGGCCTCCCCGCGAACCCGCCCGACTGGGGGACCTACGGCGGCCGGGCCGGCTCGCTGCGCCTCTACCGTCCGGTCGTCCAGGAGATCCCCGTCATGCCCGGCGTGACGGTGCGCCTCGATCTTGGCATCCGCTGGCCGGCGGCGGCTGCGGGTGCGACCGGCGTCCGCCTCCGCGTCGTCGACCCACTCACGGGCGAGGGCTGGAACGGCTCGGCGTGGGTGAGCGGGGGAGTCGTCGCGTCGCAGACCGTCGCCGACACATGGCTTGACGTGCTCGAGGACGTGGAGCCGGACCCCGACCGGGCCGAGCGGACTGTATACCAGGTGATCGTCGAGCCGATCGCGACGAGCTTCGGCGCGACGAGCTACTGCTACGCCTCGACGCCCGCGGCCTATGCCGAGGTCGACCTCGCGGCGATCATCGGGCACACCATACCGGGCGGCGCTACGGTGACGCTGGCGCCAGCGGGAGGGGGCGGGACCCCGATCGTCCTGACGCCGCTCCAGCCGTCGTTCGGGACAGTGGCCGGAACGTCACAACTCGTGCGGACGTGGCGGCTGTCGATCACGATGCCGGCGGGCGTCCAGCCGCGGCCGGTGCTGGGCGAGGTCTGGATCGGCAAGGTCGGCACCTTCACGGCGCAGGCTCCGATCCTCCCGGTCACGATGGAGGACGGCGATCCTGACCAGGTGCGGTCGGAGGGGGCGCGGCGTCGGCAGGAGGTCGTCGGGTCAGGCGGCCGGCTCCCGGTGGCGTTCGCGCTGACGTGGCGCGTGGTGGGGTCGGCGGCCTACCGCCAGCTGCGGGACAGCATCGCGCGGCTGACGGAGCACGGTGTCGAGCCGATGCTGCTGATTCCGTCGTCGGCGCTCAACGCCGGCGCCGCGCTCTTCCACGGGCGGCTCGGGAACGAGATCGGCTACGTGCGGGAGACGCCGGCCGACCTGGAGGAGCTTGTGTCCTGCTCGTGGGAGTTCGTCGAGAGCCCGATGGCGGCGCGCTAGCACGCGGTCGGGAAGTCGGCGAGCCGCGTCTGGCCGCAGTCGGCGCAGCGGTACTCCTTCGCCTTGTCGGCTGCCGGCGGCGTGACGTCGATTCCAGCGGTGCGGCTTGCCGGCCGGAGGCAGACGCCGACGTCGACAAGTGGAACGGGCTGAGGCTCCGGAGACTCGGAGGGCGCGGCCGTTTCGGCTTCGATAGCCCCGGCTTCGGTCTCAATTGCCCCGAGCGGACAGTTCGACTTGTGCGGCTTGCCGATGTCCTCATCGCACGCGTCGCATGAGTAGTAGTCGCGATCGTAGCCGATGGCGGCGGTGTTCAAGGCCACGATCAGCCCGCGCAGCCGGCGCACCTCGGCCACGAGGCCGAGCACGTCCTCGGAGTCGGGCTCGTAGAGGGTTCCCGTGACGTTCTCGCCCGCAGCCGCTTCGGCCAGGCTCCGCAGTCGGGCCTCAGTGATCCTCTCTCTCATCGCGCTCCTCCGATCATCTCGCACGCCCCAATGACGTACTCGAAGAGCCCCGGGGCGACCTCACGCAGCGTGTAGTGGTCTCCGGTCGAGAAGATCACTCGGTGCCCGAGCCGACAGAGAAGAGGGGGCCCATCTCCCGCTGCTGGACCTCCCTCCCTGCGCTCTCGAGATTCTTGACGGCTTGGCGGTAGTAGCTCGCCTTGAGTTCGCATCCGATTCCCCTCCGGCCCGCCATGACCGCGCCGTAGACCTCCGAGCCGACGCCCATGAACGGAGTGAGGATCGTCTCTCCCGGGTTGCTCCACAGGACGATGCAGCGGTCGATGACGTCGAGCTGTAGTGGATGGACGTGCTTCTCGTCCTCCGCGTCGCGCGCCGGCTTGAAGGGGAGCACGCGATCGAGACGGACGTCGTCCCAGAAGGCGGAGGCGTATTGTCTCCAGATCCAGTGTGAGAAGCGGTTCTCTGTTTGCTTGCCTTTCCAGTTCTTGAACGGGAGAAGCTCCGCGGGCATCTGACGCTCTCCGGCGTACTCGGTGAGTCCGGTCGGATGCGCGATAGGTATCGGGTTGTCGCCCTTCCTGCGGAAGACGAGGAGATAGTCTGCGCTCGCCACCGTGCAGCGCGAGGAGTCTTCGACGATGCTCTTGTGCGCGAGGGCCTTCGTCATGGTCCGATTGCGGACGGTGAGGGGCTCCTTCCAGACGTGGTATCGGGCCACGTAGCGCCAACCCTCGCGCTCGTGGAGTCTGATGATGTCTCCAGGGAAGTCGCACAGGTAGTCGCCTCGGCCGGTGTTCGACATCGGAACGTCCATGCAGTGCACCGCCGTCATCCGACCCGGCATCGTTAGGCGGAACAGTTCACGAACGACGAAGCCGTAGTGCTCGAAGAACTCGGCGTAGTCTCGCGAGTTCGATAGGTCCCTCTCGCTGCTGCTGTAGTGGTAGAGGCCGGCGAACGGAGGGGAGTAGATCGAGAGGTGAATGGATCCCTCGCGAAGGCCCGCCATCACATCCATGCAATCGCCGTTGTACAGTGCGTATCGTTCCGTGAGCGCCTGGTCGGCTACAGCCATGAGGGCACCTCGATTCCCTTCTCGTACCTCGCGCCGCGCTCGAGGCGCATCGCGCCGTTCATGTGGGCGACGAGTTCGGTGAACATCCGATCGGCAGCTTCGCTCTTACGGCGCAGGTTATCCTTGACGCCGCGCTCTCCCTCTGTAGCCACGAGGTCGACGACCACCGGCTGCGTTTGACCGAAGCGCCAGCACCGACGAACCGCCTGGTAGTACTGCTCGTAACTGTGCGATGCGAACGTGACGACGTGGGCGCAGTGCTGCCAGTTCAGGCCCCACGCTCCGATTTTCGGCTTCGTGATCAAGACGCGGAGTTGCCCGGAGCCGAAAGCCTCGTATGCTTCCTCCTTCGCCTCATCGGGATCCGATCCCGCGATCTGGCGCGCATCGGGGATGCTCGACTCCAGTCGGTCGCCTTCGGCGTTCAAGTGGCACCAGATGATCGCCGATTGCCGCGTGTCAGCGACCAACTCGGCGACCATCTCGCAGCGTTCGGCGATCGTGCGGCGCCGCTCCTCGCGCTCCTCGGCCATATTGACGGCGGGCATGGCGAACAGCATCCCTGGTGCAGAGATTCTCGTCTCGATTACGTGCTCACGCTCGACGAGCGGGGGAAGATGGAAGCCTTCGTCCTCGAAGCCGAGATCGGAGGGCTTGCGACAAGCGCGTGCCCAGGAGCAAACCCACCTCCAGAACGCTTGCTCCGCGTGCCCCTTGAAGCGCCAGCGGACGACCTCGCCGTGCTTCCGACCGACGTCGCTTGTGTTGTTGTCGTTCTTGAAGAAGCGGCCGAGCATGTCCATCTGGCCCATCTCGCCGAGCGCCTCGCTCGCCGTCCCGAGCTCGATGTAGTCGTTTGGCGCGGCTGTCGCCGTGCAGAGCAACCGATAGGGCACGGTCCGAAGGAATTCCGTCACTTCGGCGCGGCGCTTCCCGTCGAACGCCTTGATCGCACTCGACTCGTCGCAGACCACGCCGCTGAAGTCGTCAGGGCGAAAGTGGCGCAGCTTTTCGTAGTTCGTCACGACGACGTGAGCGCCCGGCTCGAGGTCGCCGCTCGAGCGCCGGCACTCGATCCCGAACTTCTCCGCTTCGCGCACTGTCTGCCGCGCCACAGCCAGTGGCGTCAAGATCAAGACCGAGCGATTCGTCTTCCGGACAACGTTTTCGGCCCAGACTAGCTGCATCGGCGTCTTGCCGAGGCCGCAGTCCGCGAACAAGGCGCCGCGGCCCTGATGGAGGGACCACTCAACGAGAGACCGCTGGAATGCGAAGAGGAAGTCGGGCATCCAGAGCGGCTCGAAGCCGTGACCGGCGCCCATCTGGGCCTTCGCGAGCAGGAAGTCGGGATAGTTCATGCCCCCCGAAAATAGGGCTTGACTTGCGGCACGTCAAGCCCTATTTTTGCGGCATGTCCAAGAAAGGCACGACGTGAGCGACGAAGCGGCGACGATCTCGGCCGCTATGCGTGCGCTTGCCTCTCGCCGATGGGCGAAGGCTACGCCCGAGCAGAAGTCCGAGCAGGCGAGGAAGATGGTAGCCGGCCGGCGCAAGGCGGCCCGGAAGCGGGCGAGGGTGACGAAGTGACCAAGAGCGAGCAGGCACGGGCGGACGCGATGGCCGACGCGGAGACGCTGCGACTGTTCGCGTCTCACGTCTGGGATCACTCGGACCAGTACTGTGACCAAGCAGCGTCTTTACCTCTGCTACTCGATCGCGCGCGCGGCGTGAAGCAGGGCGGGCGTCTCTCGTACTACCAGCGCAAGGGGCGCTTGGGTGCGGTGGCCGTCCTGATTGCAGATGCCGCGCACGCTGCATTCCAAGCTGTCCCCGGCCTGCGCGGAACAGAGGCCGACGAGAAGGCTCTTCACGGCGCGCTGTGCCTGCGGTCGGAGTGGCTCGACGCGCCGTGCGAGTGCGGTATCGGGATATAGCGGCCCGGAAGCGGGCCAAGGGGGGGAAGTGATGGACATCATCAACGCTCAGGACGAGGACATGCGGCGGGTGGTGGAGGGCGTCCTCGGCTTCTACGGCGGCTGTGCGGCCCGGGAGGACCGGGACATGGCGCAGCGGGTGCTCTCGGCCATCGCGGGCGAGCAGAAGCGCCGGGCCGACGCCGAGTCTGAGGCTCAGCACCGCTACGAGCAGAGCCAGCGCGAGACGCGGGCGATCCTCGAGAGCCGGGCGGCGATGGCGGCGCTTCCGCTGCGCGTGGCGGCGCACCTCGCCCGGCCGAGCGGGACGCCGGAGATGCACTCGTGAGCGGCCCGGTCGGTCCGACGCTGGGCGAGATCCTCGCGGATCTACCCAAGAGCCGCTGCGAGGTTTGCGGCGACTGGTTCGTGGACGGCGCCGGCGACCTCCGGGTGCTCTGCGACGCCTGCGTGGAGTGCAAGGCGGCCTACGCGGCGGCCATCGCGCAGGCGATCCACGAAGCGCGTCAGCGGGCCGGGAAGCTGAGCGACTGGCAGGCGCGGTGCTCGGTGCTGCACTTCCTGCGGGTCTGCGAGGAGCGGGGCCTCGAGCCGCACACGGTCGCGGCGGCGTGGGCCGAGTGATGGACGGCCAGCCGCTCAAGCCCGAGGACCGCGCCGGCCAGGCGGCGGTCGACGCGATCACGGGATGCCAGGAGTGCGAGGACGGATGGCAGACCGTCGTCGTACCCGGACGCGGACTCACCGACGGCATGACGGAAGACATCAAGGTCGTCCCCTGCCCGTTCTGCAGCGGGACCGGAAGGAGGCAGCCGTGATCGAGGGGCGGAAGCCGGCACCGGCGCCGGGGATCTATCGAGACGTCCCGTTCGACGAGTACGCCTCGTGGGACGCGGTCAACAGCCACGTCCTCAACGGCCTCGCGCGAACGCCGGCCCACGTCTACCACGAGATGACGCACGGCGGCCTCGAGCCGAGCCGCTCGCTCGAACTCGGATGGCTCGTCCACCAGGCCGTGCTCGAGCCCGCCGAGTTCGCGAAGTTCGGCGAGGGCATCGTCGTCGCGCCGAAGATCGACCGTCGCACGAAGGCCGGGAAGGAGGCGTGGGCGCGCTTCCTCGCGGAGAACGAGGGGCGGACGATCGTCGAGGCGTCCGACTGGGAGAAGACGGAGGCGATCCGCCGGAAGGTGGAGGCGATCCGTGATGCTCTCCTCGCCCACCCGTCCGCCGGCGAGTGGCTCCGCAGCGGCGGTGCGAACGAGGTCTCCCTCGTGTGGGTGGACGCGGCGACGGGCGTCGTCTGCAAGGCGCGCATCGACCGCGTCGGCTACCTCGGCGAGTGGCCCGTCGTCGGCGACGTGAAGACGTCGCGCGACGGCGGGCGCCGCTCCTTCGAGCGGGCGATTCACAGCTACGGCTACCACGTCCAGGCGCAGCACTACCTCTCCGGGCTGCAGGCGCTCGCGCCGATCGCGGATGGCGCTCCGTTCCGGCGTTTCTGCTTCTTCGTCGTCGAGACGGAGGCGCCGTTCTGCCCGGTGGTCTACGAGTTGGACGAGTCGGCGCTCGTCGAGGCTGAGCAGCTCCGGCAGAAGTACCTCCGGACGTGGCGGCAGTGCGTCGAGTCGGGTAAGTGGCCAGGCTATCCCGAGGGCGTCGATCTGATCACGCTCCCGGCCTACGCCTTCAAGCAGGGAGAAGCGGCATGAGCGACACGGGTCAGACGGCGGCGATCACTCCGGCGACGGAGGCGCCCGAGCCGAAGCGGGGCGCGGCCGCGCTCGTCGCTGTGACGGATCGAGGCGTCCAGCTTCGCAACCTCGACGACCTCCTCCGCTTCGCGCGGATGGCGGTGGCGGGCGGCGCCGCGCCGCGCGGGATGACGGAGGGCGCGGCGGCCATCGCGATCCAGGCGGGCATGGAGCGCGGCCTCGGCCCGCTCGGCGGACTGCAGAACATCGTCGTCATCAACGGGATCGCCTCGTGGCGCGGCCAGGGCGCGGCCGCGCTGATCCAGAACTCCCCGGCGTGCCTGAAGGGGACGTTCCGCTTCGGCAGCGAAGGCTCCGGAGACCAGATGGTCGGCTGGGCGACGGCGCAGCGCACCGGCTACACGCAGCCCGAGCGGAGAACGTTCTCTGTCGAGGACGCCCGCCGCGCCCACCTGTGGGGGAAGTCGGGCCCCTGGCAGGAGTACCCGGGCCGGATGCTCGCGTGGCGCGCGCTCGGCCTGCTCGCCCGGGACGTCTTCCCGGACGTGCTCGGCGGATTCCCGCTGGCCGAGGAGGCCGAAGACTTCGGGGCGCCGGCGCCGATGGTCCGGACGGAGCGGACCGCCCTCCCGGCGCCGGCGTCCCCGGACCCGCTGATGGCGCAGCTCGGCGTCGAGGCCGCTCCCGTCATCGACGTGAAGGCCGAGCCTGTCGCTCCCTTCCCGTCCCACGCCGAGGAGCGATGACGACCCACGTCGTGCGACCCACGGAGGCGGACGAGCGAGACGGCCGGCTCGGCTTCCTGGTGGGCTGGCTGCTGATCCTGTCGAGCATCGGCTGCACGGCGGGGCCGGTGGTGTACCACGCGGCGCTCCTGTGGTGGCACGCGCAGGGGCCGGCGCGGCAGGCGGACCTCGCGGCGGTGGCGGGGCCGGCTGAAGGGGAAGCACCTCCGCGGGATCGTGCCGGCCGAGGACCCGCGCTGGCGACTCGTGCGGATCGGGGCGGACTCGGAGCTGCTGCCGCCGTCGATGGGGGACCTGACGCAAGAGGAGTCGAGCGAGTACCTCGACGCGGTGATCCGACATGCGCAGGAGGACGGCATCAACGTGCCGCCTCCGCGCGGCTCAGACGGGAGGGGCCGAGTATGACGACCGCGACGGTGATGGCGTGGCACTTCACGAAGGACGGGATGCTGCGGGACGGGCGGCCGGTGCCGGCCGTGGGCGAGTGGCTCAAACACGAAGGCGACGTGGTGATCTGCGAGAGCGGGCTGCACGCGAGCCTCCGACTCAGGGACGCGCTCAACTACGCGCCCTACGGCAGGGTGGAGCTGCACCGCGTCCAGTGCGCGGAGGTCATCGCGCTGCAGGCGGACAAGCTGGTGTGCCGGCGACGGCGGATCGTGGCGACGCTGCCGGCGAATGAGACGGATCACGTCCTGCGTCTATTCGCGCGGGTGTGCGCGCTGCTGGTGGTGGACAAGTGGGACGCGCCCGAGATCGTGACGCGGTACCTCTGGAGCGGGGACGAGTCGATCCGGGACGCCGCGAGGGACGCCGCGAGGGCCGCCGCGAGGGACGCCGCGTGGGACGCCGCGAGGGCCGCCGCGAGGGCCGCCGCGAGGGCCGCCGCGAGGGCCGCCGCGTGGGACGCCGCGAGGGACGCCACGTGGGCCGCCGCGAGGGACGCCGCGTGGGACGCCGCGAGGGACGCCGCGAGGGACGCCGCGAGGGACGCCGCGAGGGACGCCACGTGGGCCGCCGCGAGGGACGCCGCGTGGGTCGCCGCGTGGGTCGCCGCGTGGGTCGCCGCGAGGGACGCCGCGAGGGACGCCACGTGGGCCGCCGCGAGGGACGCCACGTGGGCCGCCGCGAGGGCCGCCGCGTGGGACGCCGCGAGGGACGCCGCGTGGGCCGGATGCGAGCAGCTTGTGCTCAAGCGGATGGGCCTCCTGTGATCGCCACCCACGTCGTGCGTCCCACGGATGCGGACCTACGGACCGGGCGCCTCGGCTTCGTCGCGGGCGTGCTGTTGATCCTGGCGAGCACGGCCGTCGTGGCGGGGCCGGTGCTGTACCACGCGGCGCTGGCGTGGTGGCACGCGCAGGGGCCGGCGAGGCAGGCGGACCTCGAGGCGGTGGCGGGGCGGATGCCGGAGTTCGCGGCGCTGCTGGCGGTGTCGGCCGGGGTCGCGTGGGTGCTGTCGCGGGCGTTCGATGTCGCGGCGCGTGCGGTCCATCCGTGGGGGGAGCGATGAGAGACAAGGCGAAGACGGTGATGGCGTGGCACTTCACGGCGGGAGCGTCAGATGTGTATAAGAGACAGAGGCTGCGCGACGGACGCCCGGTTCCGGCGGTGGGCGAGTGGCTGACCCACGTGGGCGACGTGACGATCTGCGCGCGCGGCCTGCACGCGAGCCGGCGTCTGGTCGATGCGCTCGCCTACGCGCCCGGGATGGAGCTGCACCGGGTGGAGTGCGCGGATGTGGTCGCAGATGAGGGCGACAAGTTCGTGTGCCGGCGTCGCCGGATCGTGGCAACCCTGCCGGCGAAGGAGACGGAGCACGTCCTGCGTCTGTTCGCGCGGGTGTGTGCGCTGCTCGTGGTGGACAAGTGGGACGCGCCGGAGATCGTGACGCGCTACCTGTGGAGCGGTGACGAGTCGATCAGGGACGCCGCGTGGGCCGCCGCGAAGGCCGCCGCGTGGGCCGCCGCGTGGGCCGCCGCGAAGGCCGCCGCGTGGGACGCCGCGAAGGCCGCCGCGAAGGCCGCCGCGTGGGCCGCCGCGAAGGCCGCCGCGTGGGACGCCGCGTGGGCCGCCGCGAAGGCCGCCGCGAAGGACGCCGCGAAGGACGCCGCGTGGGCCGCCGCGAAGGACGCCGCGTGGGCCGCCGCGTGGGACGCCGCGTGGGACGCCGCGTGGGACGCCGCGTGGGACGGCTGCGAACAGCTTGTGCTCAAGCGGATGGACCTGCGATGAGCGACAAGGCGACGGCGGGCGCGCAGGTCATCGATTTGATGGCCGCGCTCAAGAGTTCGCTCGCGGAGAAGTTCCCCGTGGACGAGTACCAGATCCACACCGCCGAGCCCGAGAGCCTGACGGTTGGTCAACTGAACCGCGTGGTCCGCGAACTGCGGGAGGCGCTGTATCAGGAGAAGCTGAAGCACGAGGCGCACCAGCGGGCCGCGCAGGCGCTGCGGGCGCTCGTCGAGATCGTCGAGAAGGCCGGCCTCATGCAGCTCTCGCGCGGTGTGGAGCTGGGGCCCACGGTCTGGTTCGTCAAGGCCAGCGAGCGGATGGAATACGCGCAGGCCGCCCTCGCCGAGCTGGACAAGCTGGAGGGCCGGCCATGACGCGCCGTCTGTACTGGCTCGCGCTGCTGCTCGGTGCGCTGGTGCTGATCGCCAGCGGAGCCACGGAGCGCCCGAGAGCCGAGGACGGGATCGCGCAGGTGACGCGATGAAGGAGCGCCCGATCCTGTTCTCTGGCCCTCTCGTGCGGGCGCTCCTCGCCGGGACGAAGACGCAGACGCGCCGGCCGGTGAAGGACGTGGACTTCCGTGGCGCTGGCGGGAAGGACGGGCCGGACTGGAACGATCCCTCCTGCTGGGGCTGGGCCGACGAGTACGGGGACGAGTACGCCCTCGCCGCGGCCCCCGGCGTGCGGGCGATCCCCTGCCCCTACGGCGTGCTCGGGACGCGCCTCTGGGTAAGGGAGGCGTGGGCCTACCTGCCGTCCGAGCACTGCCACTGCCCGCAGCCATCCGAGCCGACCCCGTGTGACCTGTGGCTCCGGGGCGAGGGCTGCCTTTCTGCCCGGCCCGCAGCAATCTACCGCGTTGACTACTCAACGGATGCGCAGAAGTGCCCCGGCTGGCGGCCATCGATCTACATGCCGCGCTGGGCCTCGCGCCTGACGCTGGAGATCACGGACGTTCGCGTGCAGCGGCTCCAGGACATCACGCCCGAGGATGCCATCGCGGAGGGTGTCATCTTCGCCCGCTGCGACTGCTCGAAGGATCACGGGCCCCGCTGCGCGTACGACGCCTACGACGCGGTGCAAGCG
>ERZ761584.563-NODE-563-length-10903-cov-4.425055_pt1 | contig 10903 bp, 23 predicted proteins | sample MGYA00512168_ERZ761584 | MGnify/ENA primary metagenome ERZ761584 (study PRJEB28899, sample SAMN03785564) | bioreactor sludge metagenome | biome: EBPR Sludge; feature: EBPR Bioreactor; material: 0.22µm filtered reactor supernatant | place: Saint Lucia: Queensland...
CTTAATAGAGTGGGGGATAGTGCCGCATGCCAGGATGTGAAGCCCATTGCCCGACGGCGATAGCTCTGTGTAGCTATTCAACATCTGGACGACCTGACGCGCCGTGTCAGTCAGTCGCCGGGCGTCTCCCTCGCCCTCAAAGCAATCATCCAGATCGACGCCCACGACCCCCGCGCCGATAGTGAAAACGTAGCCGATGCCGGCCCAGCCATACCGCTTCTTGGCGGCCCATGCCTGGGATGCCGTTCCCCATGTGTCGGGGTTATTCGATGCTGCCGCCCCGCCGGTGTGTGGACACATCGGCACTTTTTTAGCCGTGTAACCCACCCACGCCGGGCGCTCTTTTAACCACGCCATAGTCTGCATGTTGACCCTCTATACGTTTTCGATAATCTCGCCCTGGGGCAGTTCACTGATGATGCGGTCTGCTTCTTCCAGGGGGATGATAATGCGAGAACCCGGCGCTAAACCATCCCGTTCATGCCGGATAAGCCCTAGCTTAATCCAGTAACGGATAACCCGATCCGACCGCCCGGCACGCCGGGCCAACTCCTCGATAGTGACATATTGCTTTCGCTTCATATCATGCTCCTGTTGGGGATAATCATAAGGAAAGTATAGACGCAATGACAAAATATGTCAATAATTTGTTTCTTGACATATTTTAACCACTAGTGTAATATTGTAGCTATGAGACGTTGCCCCCAGTGCAAGACAGAAGTGAGCACCAGCGCCATTGTGGAAGTATGGCCTGAGCCGGCGGGCTGGACTTTTTACGGCCCCGATGAGACGCCGCCCCGCCGTTTCATCCGTTGCCGCGGGGAATCAGGTGGGCGCGGTTTCATTCACTTTTACGTCATCGAGGACGGCCGTCAGCAGCACCGTCTAGCCTACGGTATCGAGCGCGAGACGACGACGGAACCGACGCCGGTACAAGGGACGCTACTATGACCACCCTCATCTGCCCCGCCCTCCTATTCTTCGCCGTCGCCGTCGTGCTGTTCCTCTTCGCCGTCGCCATTGCGCGGGCGGCGGCCGATATTGAGCCGGTGCGCGAGGATGAGGGGGAGTACGAATAAAGAATAACGGCCCGCTGACACGGGCCGGACGGCGGAGATACCGACCGTCAAACATATTTTATCAGGAGATACAAAGATGGATCAAGCATATCAAGATTTTCTAGAATCGAAAGCGCAGCTAAGCGGCGATTACGGTTTCACAGCCAAACATCTACCGTCTTACCTGTTCCCTTTTCAGGCGGCGCTCGTCGAATGGGCCGTTAAGAAGGGGCGCGCGGCAGTGTTCGCCGATTGCGGCATGGGTAAGACACTTATAGAAATGGTCTGGGCTGAAAACGTCGCCCGGCAGACTGGTAAGTCCGTACTCATCTTGACCCCGCTTGCCGTCGCATCGCAATTCGTTCACGAGGCCGAACGTTTTGGGATTGACGCCGCGAGAGCGCAACGGGGCGAACGTCCGGCGGCAATCGTCATCACCAATTACGAGCGGCTCCACCATTTCGACCCGGATGATTTCGGCGGGGTTGTCTGCGATGAAAGCAGCATCCTCAAATCGTTTGATGGTGTGCGCCGCTCTCAGATTACCGAGTTTATGCGGTTGCAGAAATACCGCCTATTAGGAACGGCGACCGCCGCGCCCAATGATTATACCGAACTTGGCACGTCGTCTGAAGCATTGGGGTACTTTGGCTATATGGACATGCTTAACCGCTTCTTCACCAATAAGCGGCGCACGTCGCATCAAATGCGCGGACGTTGGCGGGGCAGCGTTGACGAAGAATGGCGATTCAAGGGCCACGCCGAGCAATCCTTTTGGCGTTGGGTCGCATCCTGGGCGCGGGCGTTACGTAAGCCGTCTGACCTGGGCTTCGATGATAACGACTTTATCCTGCCCGACCTGATTATCCAACAGCATATTGTCAAGGTAACGAAGCCGCGACAAGGGATGCTATTCACCCTTCCGGCGATTGGCCTACAAGAACAGCGCGAAGAGCGGCGACGAACCATTCAGGAGCGGTGCGAGATGGCCGCCCGCCTTGTCGCAGATACAAGCCAACCGGCGGTCGTATGGTGTCACCTGAATGATGAGGGCGATACGCTGGCCCGTCTGATACCCGATGCTGAACAGGTTAGCGGCAAAGACGATGACGATAGCAAGGAAGCCAAGTTTGAGCGATTCTCAAGCGGTCAGACGCGGGTATTGATTACCAAGCCCAAAATAGGCGCTTGGGGCCTGAATTGGCAGCATTGCAATCATCTGACCTTCTTCCCTGACCATTCCTACGAACAGTACTATCAGGCCGTTCGCCGCTGTTGGCGTTTTGGCCAGACCCGCCCGGTCACGGTTGATATTGTGGCGACGGAAGGGGAAATAGAAGTTCAAAAGAACTTAGAGCGCAAGTCGGAACAGGCATCGCGCATGTTTACCGAACTCGTAGCTCATATGAATAACAGTATGACGATTGACCGTCAATTGACGGCGACAAAGCAAATGGAGGTTCCGACGTGGCTATTTTAGAACAGACGATTATGGACGAGTACGCCCTGTATTGTGGCGATTGCATGGAAGTCATGCCCGGTATCCCGGATGGAAAAATACACCTATCAGTCTATTCGCCGCCCTTCGCCGGGTTGTATCAATACAGCTCCAATGACCGCGACCTATCCAATAGCGGCAGCTATGACGAGTTCATGGCCCATTATGAGTATGTCATCCGCGAACTGTACCGGATAACCATGCCCGGCCGAATGACCGCCGTTCACTGCATGGATATTCCCCGCTCTAACAACGGGCGCAACGATTCACTCATGGATTTCCCCGGCGACATCATCCGGCTTCACGAGCGCAACGGCTGGCATTACAACGCCCGCTATCACGTCTGGAAAGAGCCGTTGACTGTGCGGAATCGCACTATGACAAAAGCGCTGGCCCATCAAACTATCGTTGAGGATAGTAGCCGGTGTGGTGTAGCGTCTGCTGATTATCTCCTGGTGTTCCGCCGCGATGGTGACAATCCGGCTCCGATTGCCCATCCGAATGGATTGACCAGCTATGCCGGTGCGCGACAGATGCCCGCCGATGTCCAGCGTTATCGGGGTTGGGATGGCCCGCAAATAGAGAACCGTTTCAGTCATTGGATCTGGCGGCAATACGCCTCGGCATTTTGGGATGACGTACGCCTTGACCGCGTTTTGCCCTATCGCGAATCCCGCGACGAAGAAGATGAAAAGCACGTCCACCCGTTACAGCTAGACGTGATTGAGCGGGCTATTGTCCTGTGGAGCAATCCGGGCGAACGTGTATTTACGCCGTTTATGGGCGTCGGCTCCGAGGTCTATAGCGCGGTGCAAAACGGACGTTTTGGTATCGGGGTTGAATTAAAGCTCAGTTACTACCGGCAAGCAGTTAAGAATGTAGCCGCGGCCTATGATGAGCAATTCAACGACATGCCACTATTCCACAGGGAAGAAGCGGACGAATTAGAGGAAGTTTACGAATGACGACCGACCGCGCCGCCCTCTACGCCGACGGCTACTCTATCCGCGAGATAGCCCGCATGGAAGGTGTCACTCATCAGGCCGTGCGCTTCTGGCTCATGCGCCGGGGTATCCATGAGGCAGAACCCCGGCCGCGGCGTGACCTATCGCGGGCCGTGGATTGGTATTGCCGCGGCGTTGACGTAAGCGCCATTTGCCGCCGGTTCGGTATCTGCCAGACGACGCTCTATAGCGCATTGAACCAGACCGGCACACCGCTACGCTATCCGCGTATTTCGGCCGCCCGCCGCAAGGAGCATACCGACAATGGACGTTGACACCATCGGCGCGAGTGAAGTCCGCGACCTAACCGGCACGCCCGCCCATGCCAAGCTGCGCGAGTTCTGGGCCGCGCGTCAGGAAGTCGGCCAACGCCGCACGGCCCGCGAAAAGCAGGTAACGGGCGACATTTTAGGCAACATTCACCACACGATAGCCGCCCGCAATAACGCGCTAGAGGCGCACTATGATGCTAAGGCGACCCGCGCCTGGGAGCTGTATCAGGCAAACTGTGAACAGGGCATGACGCGAGAGCAAGCCGCCAAAGAAGTATGTATGTCATGGCCGGCCGTTCGGCGGCGCTGGCTGGCAAAGGGATGGATGACGAAATGAGCAAGATGATTGACTTTCCCGACCTCGACGCGGCGATAGACGCCGAAAGTTACCAGTGGCTCTTGGAGGCCGCGCCGGTTTACGCCGATGCCGTGGCCGCCGAGGTCAAGCGCGGCCACACGCCCAGCGACATCCGGCAGCGGTTTATGAGACTGACCCAGCGGCCGGCGCTGGCCTTGCGCTTGGAGCAAGCCGCCCGGCACTTGCAGCGCGAGGCGCAACCATGATGCCGTTCATTGAAACATGGCCGCTCCACCGTCTCCCCGGCCATCATGCCGCGCTCGTGTGGATCGGCGGCGAAATCTACGTCGTCTATTTTGGCGCGACGATGACGGCCGTCATCGAGCAGGCGCGGCGGTTCGTGGCGCGTGTGGCCGCGGGGGAGTTGGCGACATGAGCGACTATCAAGCCGCCACCGTGCCGCTTGAGCCGTTCGGCAAAGCCCGCCCTCGCGTGACGGCCGGGCATACTTACATGCCGGATAGCTACACTCGGGCCCGCGCCGCCTTGCGGATGCTTTTCGGCCCGGTCACTGTGCCCCCGCCGTGGGGTGTCCAGATAACCGCCGTTCGCAAGATGCCCGCCTCATGGTCGAAGAGGCAACGGGCGGCAATGGATGGCCGCTACTGCCAGACCAAGCCCGACGCCGACAACATTGCCGGGGCGGTCATGGATGCGCTATTTGAGGATGACGCGGCGGTCGTGTCCGTCGCTTGCCTCAAGAGATGGGGTGCGGCGGGGGAATTGCGGATTGAGGTTAAGACGCTACAGGAGGCCCCGGCCCCTAGCTAGGTTGGCCCCCTGCTCTGTGATTAGAAGTAGTGAACGCAAAAGGAGATAGACATGCTCGATTCATATCAAACGCAGCAATGGCGCGATGCCCCCGTAGAACGCGGGCCACGAGTTGACAACGGCAGCGCGAGCCGATTCATCGAATCTATTCAGCAGTTTCGTGATTTGCGCGACGAACGCGACCACGCCAAGAAACGAGTAGCAGAGCTAGAGGAGATGGTAAAGGCGGCCGAAAAGTCGCTAACCGCGATGGGGGAGAGCCTATACCGTGAGGATGAGGTATTTCGCCTCATGGCGCAGGTGATGCACCAGGCATCGACTAGTACAAATGGTCAGCAGGCCGCAACGAGGTAGGCCCCCTGCCCCCTGACAAAGACGGCCCCGCGCGAACGGGGCCGGGCCGGCAGGAGACAACCGCCGGCCGCGAGTGATTCTAATGCAGAATGATTGAAAAGGAGACAAATAGCAATGAACGATTTTGAGAATGATGACCTGTACGAACTGAGCGACCAAGAAGGCAAGCGGAACCTGTCAGGGCTGATTAACGCCCTGCTCTACCTGGTGCTGGCCGCCGTCGTGATTATTACCGGCGCACACGCCGTTATGCTGGTACTCAGCCAGACGGCCGCTTATTCCTTCATTGGGGAATCCTCGATGGTGACGACTATCCTAACGTCAATCCGCGTGGCCTTTCCCCTGCTCGTTGAGGCTGCCGCTGTCGTCGCCGGTATCGGCTTCATTAAGGCCCGCTGGCGCGGCGGGCAAAAGATGGTGGGCTTGGGTATTGAGCTAATCTGGCTTCTGTTTGCCGCCCTAAACATGATTACTTTCTTCGCCGTCGAGCGCGGCGCGTCGATGCAAAGCTGGCAAACGATGTGGGTGCAATATGGCCTTCCCCTGTCGGCTTTAATCGCCGGGGCACTGACCTACACCCTCATGAGGGTTGACCCGGCCCACAAGCGCGATACGGAACGGGCGGCGACCGCCGAGCGCGTTGACGCTATGAAGTTTCGTTTCTTTCAGAAAGCCCGGCTATCCCCGGCTATGCTCAACATTGAGAAGCAACGCGCCTTTATGATGGTCATCGAAGACTTGCGCCGGCAGGGTTACACCGAGGGTCAAATTCGATTCATGATCCAACACACGCCTGAACTCATGGCCGACGGCGACGAGAACGGGACACCCGACGTGATGCAAGTTGGCCCACTGCAAGCTATCCCGCTAGTCCGGCCCGTAAGTCAAAATACTCAGACCGGCGCGCACCATGACACCTCCGCCGCGCCGCCGTCAGCGGGGCAGGGGCAGCGGCCGAACGGCCCGCCCGCGCCGACGATTGGCCGGCGGTCGCCCGATGGTGCGCCGGATTTTTAGGAGCCGTCGCCGCTGATGAAGCGAAGCGACGGCGAGAGACGGCCCCGGCGCGGATGGGAATGGACGCGCCGGGGGGAAAGCCAGTATCAGAGGAACGCCCGGCGGCGTTGCCAGTATCGGCCCCCGCCGCGTCAATTGATACTGGCAAATCAGAGGTAGCCGATACTGGCAATGATGACACCTACCTGTTAGCGATACTGGCAAATAAGGAGATAGGGCATGAACGATTCGATGATAGTGAATGGAGAATCGAGGTCTACACCAACCGCAACGGCCGCCGCTACTGGAATCACCGGCGACGCGGCAAGCGCGGGGGTAAAGACAACTGGCGATATGGCGGCAAGTTCGATGACCTCAACCCCGACCGGCAAGCGCAATACTGGCAAAGGGCGAAAAGCGGCTGACCCTTTGCCAGTATCAGACTTACTAAACATCCTGCAAGGGATAATGAAGAATCTCCAAGAGGCCGGATTGCCAGTATCGGCGGTGCAATTGCCAGTATCAGACGGACGGCCGCCCCGCGTCGCTATCCTCCTGGATCACGTCATCTTCGATACTGGCAAGTTCGCCCTGGCCCCGGCTGAACTCGCGCCACAGGGCATCGAGGGCAACCCGGACAGCGGCGCTAACACTGCCATAATGAACGGCCATAGCGTCTAGTTGCCGTTTCTGGCTGGGGCTGAGATTAACGTTTATTTGAATCCGCTGTTTCTCGCTCATGCCGATATTCTAGCACAATACTAGTTGCTTACAATCTAGTACTATGCTAGAATTACAGGTGAGGTGATAAGATGATTTACTTCATTCGTAGCGGAGAATTTGTCAAGATAGGTGTATCGGCCAGACCGTGGGCGCGCCTTGCAGAGTTCCAGACGGCTAACCCACTCCCCCTGGAAATGTTGGCAGTCGGGCCGGGCGACTTCGGATTCGAGGCAGAGCTTCACAAGCTCTTTGGGGAGCATCGCGGGGCGGGGGAGTGGTTCCAGAATAATGACAGAATACGCGCTGTGATAACTTTTCTTCGTCAAACGTTTCCAGACTTACAGGATCGCCCTGGCGCAGAGGTCGTTATGCCTGAAGGTGTAACTGAGCAATCCAGCGACGAATGGCGAGTTGAAACTAGGACATATGCCAAGAAGGATGGAACCACGTCTACCTATCAAAACTATCGCCGCCGCCGCGTTGATGTAGACCCCGAAACCGGCAAACGCACAATTGCCTATAAGGCAGGTGGAACCGTAGACGACTTGCCCCGCGGCGACAGACGGCCAGACGAACTCGCAAGTATGGAGACGGCGGAATGGCGAATTGAGACATGGTATCAAAACGATGATAAGCGCTATTGGAGATGGCGTAAACGGGGCCATGGAACAGAAACGCGCTATGGGGGCCGCCTCTTGGAGGCCACGCCATGACCAACCTACTCAGCCGCTCCACCCTGGCCTACATCCGCGCCCTATCCCCCAACGCCGCCGCGCACCTGCAAGCCGCCGCCGACATGACGCCCGCGCCGACGCGCCACGCGCCACGACGCGCCGTCATCGACAACCGGCGGCAGCTTATCGTCATGCAAAACGGCCGGAACGAACCGGCCGGGGATGAGGATGTGATAGAGGGGGAGTATGAGGAACTGGATTAGTCGGCGGGGTCGTCCTGGGGCGTGGCCGATACGTAGACAATCAGATCGGCCACGTCACAGCCGAAATAGTCTATCAGCCTTTCGACAACGGAGATGCCCACCATGCTCGACTTACCACGGGCCAGGAGGGATAGCGTATTGGAGCTAATTCCGGTGGCCTGGGTGATTAAATCATAGGTGACGGGCTGGCCGGTTAACCGGCTCTTTTCTGCCATTAGTTCACGGATTCTGAATTGTATCTTGCCCATGTCTACTATATTACTGGCAAAACATACTATTGTAAATAGGGAATATACACGAATCAGTAAATTGCCTATTGACAATGATACTAGACTTAGTATATAATCCAAGTAATTCAGTAGCACGACCGGAGATTATAGAAAATGACTACTCAGCAATTAGACCAAATAGCAAGAGAATTACTAAAGCAAGGTTGGGAGTTTTACGAGGATACGTTCTATCCCGTAAGCGACAACCGGCGGATGGGCTGGTGGGTAGCCACCTATGTAGAGAATCCAAAATCCTCCCTAGTACCAACCCGGCGGGCCGGAGATTCCAAACCATTCTATTATGCGACTGAGACAACGGCCCGGCTTTATACCAACATAGCGGTCTAGAAAGGAACCGGCCCGGCTAGTGCCACTAACACTAGCCGGGGCCACAGTCACACCCTACAGGAGATGACAATGACCATTGTAACGTATAACGAGATTGATGACTATTACGAAGTCATGACACGGTTCACCGAGCAGCGTTATTCGACCCGGCAGCAAGCGGCCATAGCGGCCAACGAAGCCGGCGACACGGTGTATTTAGTCAACTTCGACCCGGCCGGGATGTCATGGATGCGCGAGACGCTGAACATTCTGGCTCAGTTCCGAACCGACCGCGCCGCCATCCCGGCCCGGCCGCGCCGCAAGCGCACGACGCAAGCGCAGCAGCGGTATCAGGAAGGTGCGCGATGAACATCTATCCCAGCGATTACGACGACGACCGGCCGGAAGCGCCGTGGAATGACGCGGCCCAGGCCGCCGCAGATCGGGAATGGTCTGAGCACCTTGACGCAATCGGAGACCCGGCGGCCGAACGGATTGACGCGCACCTGGATGAGCAGGACGCGGCCGCCGACTGGCAGCCGGTGGATGCTGACCTGGTTGAGATATTCGGCGCACAGGTCGCCGCCGGGATTGAAGCCGACTATCAGCGGCGGCGGGCGGCACATGACGAAATGATTGAGCGCCATCGCCGCGAATTCGAGGAATGGCAGCGGCGGGAGAAGGCAGATCGGGAATGGATGAAGACGGCCGGCTTTTGGCCGGTCTGGCCCGAAGACGAAGATGAGGTGGCAGCATGAGAACTACCAGCGTAACCGCGAGTTATCAGCGCAAGATAAACACCGGCGACTATTCCAGCGTCACCCTTTCGACCTGGGCCACGGTGGAACTTGAGGAAGGCGACACGGCCGAGGCGGCGCTGGCCTACGGGATGGGGCTATGCCGCGAGGCTGTGAAGGATGCCGCCGCGCCGTTCCGCAAGAACGGCCAGCGGGTCACGACCGAGGAGCAGTTCGCCGGCCTATCAGTGAATGGAGCGTAAGATGATTAAGGCACATGAGCAACAGATGGAATTGCGGCTCCCTCGTATTGGCGTAATCCGCAAAGGCGGCGAGATGACGCGGGGAGCCACGCCGCAACAGAACCGGCCCGGCAAGGACTTAGACCACTTTCGGCTCGACCGCGCCGATGCCGCTGTAGCGACGGCTTGGACTGAGGCGCTAGGCAAAGAACCGAAGGCGATTAGCGGCATACTGCCCTACACCTCCCCGGCTGAGTGCCTGAGTATCTGGGATGAACTGTGGCAAGGTAAGCGGCTCCACCCGCCGTAGCGGGTGAAAAAGTGGGGCAAGGCAAGGTGGCCCGCATGTCGCGCTTGCGCCTGTTACTACCGCAATTGCGGATTGCCGGCATCTTTGAGGTTATGAGTTCGTCGGCTATCGACGCTGATGAGCTATGGATGAATCTCATGTGGATTCAATCGACCGTCGCCACGCTGCAAGGCGCGCCCGTTACCGTCTTTCGCGCTCCCCGGCAATTCAACATCCCCGACGCAAAGAAACCGGGCGAGACGATGCTTGTTACGAAGTACATGCTTCACATGATGCTTGATGGCCGCTATCTTGACGCGCTGCTGCCGTCGCCGGTCGCTGGGCTACTGGCCCCGGTGCAACCGGCCCCGGCATTAACCGCCGGGGAAGTCACTGAAGATGACGCGCCCGAAGATGGCATTTTTGACGACGCGCCCGAAGACACCCCGGCCGCTGCTACCCCCGGCCCCCTGGCCGATGACGAGCAGGTTGTCTACGAGGCCCCGGCCCGCGAGTTCATTCCAGCAGCCGCCGCGCTGCTGGACACGGATGAGGCCACGGTGAAAAGCCGCTTGCACGACCTGGGCTATGAGCGCATCCCCGGCAAGCCGGATGAGCGCGTCGCCGCCTATCGCAAGATGAAGGCCGCGGCCGCCAACGGCAAGCCCGCCGCCCAGGCCGCTATGCCACTTGACGACCCCGACGCCCAGGCCGCGGCCGTGGCGACGGCGCGGGGCGAACTGGATTAACCGCATGAGCACCGGGGCCGGGACTGCCAACCGGCCCCACAGGAGATGAGACGTGGACAATAACGAATTGGATTGGCTGGAATTGGCGAGAGAGGCGGCTGAGACCTCGGCAGACTACCGCGACCGGGAAGGGGAGTACTACCACAGCATCGGCAGGGAATGGGCAGAAATCGCGACTATTAGGGCGCGGATCGCCCAGGCCGCCGCCCTGGCCGCGATTGCCGAATCTATGACCGCTATCGTGGACAAGCTCGACAGCATTGCAACGGAGATCGGGGCGACTAGCCCGAACCTGTAACATGACCAACAACCACTGCCC
>ERZ761584.564-NODE-564-length-10867-cov-6.475675_pt1 | contig 10867 bp, 9 predicted proteins | sample MGYA00512168_ERZ761584 | MGnify/ENA primary metagenome ERZ761584 (study PRJEB28899, sample SAMN03785564) | bioreactor sludge metagenome | biome: EBPR Sludge; feature: EBPR Bioreactor; material: 0.22µm filtered reactor supernatant | place: Saint Lucia: Queensland...
TCGCATCAGAGGTAGGATTTCTAAAAATCCAAAGCCCTGAAATAGTTTCAGCGCTGGCTTTCTTAGGATAAAGTAGGACGTTAAAAAATTGTCTAATACCACTCATTTATAGACCTTTCTTTTCGCCTTTAACTTTTGCGTGGAGAATCCCAACCTCTAATCCGAGCTGTGCCACAAGCCAGACAAACCAAAAGTTTATATCTTTCAAATAACTTAAATGAGGATAATTCTCCTGTGCGAACATAAGCACCACGCCCACAACGCCAACTATTCTTGACAATGTGCGCTTGTGCCCATTAACCCAATTCAGCACAGGTAATTTCTCGAACACAAATTTAAAAACTAATGCTAATAATTTATCCATTGTATTTACTCCAATAAAGAGTTAACTAAATTAATATCTTCAGTACGAAACTTAAAACGCCTTCGATTAGGCTGATTAACGAATTGCTCTGTTGCATCTTGCCAGCCTGCGCGCCAGAGCATGAGAATACACGAATGTTGCCGCCCGTGTTTGAGCCATCTTCTGACAGCTTGCACTGTAAATGATTCACCTCTGTATCTTGAATAACGGTCTGAGATACTTGTTCCGTCTCCGTTGAGGATACAATTACCGCTAACATTGGGCCTCTTGTCGTAGCCATGCAGCTCGATGTAATCAGCGCGATCAAACCTAACACTGGGATAGTTTGAAACCACCAACTTATGATCCCAGTATCTTTTAAAAATCGGGTAAAGCCTTTCATAATGCGCCTTTTTAAAAGTGGCCTCTAAGCCAAAACTTAGTGCATAGTCTGCTACCTCATTATTTACTACTGCCGCAATGCTTTTAAGTCGCCGCTCAATCTTTTTTTGAGTCACCGCACGCATTGCAAAAATCTGTCTGTTGTACTGCTTAGCTCTGTGTTTCTGTATAAAGTCGAAGTGAAACTGAATGAAGTATCTTTTATTTGTCTGTTTTGCCTGTGATAAAAGTCTCGTATAACAACGTAAGTCTCTGCCAAAAACTCCCCAAAGAATCGCTACTGCTGGCCTTTTTAAATTCTTCACTGCTCTTAATAAGTTCGTGCAGTTGTTCTCCTGGTGGAAGTTTCGCGCCATAAGTGCAAACGCTGCTACTCCCTCCTGTGCAATCGCGTTCGAACTTAGCATTAGCAAAGCTGTAAACGCGAGCGCTATGTTTTTCAGTCTCTTTTATTCCAGATTGTGAGCTTGGCGTTTGGCCGCCAAGCAAAGTCAACGTGTACCCAGGTGGAATAGATTCCGACGCCTGAAACTTTTTTCGTTTTTTCTGCAAACTGTATAATTTTGCCATAAAGTTCGTCCACAGAAAGTGTTGTAGCGCTAATATCGAAAGCCTTGCCGAGCATGTGCGTTGAGTTCTTTGCTGAACCTTTTATTGATGCGTTTTCATCCGGCGTTCTTGTTCCGCGTAATTGCAAGTCTGCAAAGTTGCACTTTAATGGTACTGCGATAAACTCGCGCAACTCATCTAAGCTTTTCAGCGCGTCATAGTCTAAAATTACTAGCCCAGAATTGAGAAACAATTTGATTGAGCCAGGACTTAAAACCTCTTCCGGCGCAAAGTATTTACTCGGCCAGTTATTTATTTGAATCATTTCCTGCCCTAATTTCGTGTTGACCACTTTTGATATACACGCCAGTTATCGCGACGGCCTCGATTATTAAAAGCAAAAACAGTCCAATAATCATGCGTGTTAAAAGAACAACCAATGAAGTTTTTAGTTCCTGAATTGCCGACTTTAGATCGTCAAACTTAGATGGTAGTAGCTCTAGCGAATGGCAAGCACGATCTAAAGTGATCTCCATCTGATAAAGCTTTTCGCCGTGTCCCTCTATTTCTCTAAAGATTCGTTCGGAATATTTGCCGTTTGCTTCGCCACTCATAAATTTGTCCTATGTATTTTGGAAAACTTTAACTGTCATTCTTCCACGACCGCTGTAAGCAGTGCCGCCGGATGTTTTCCAGCGAATTTTATACTGTCTAGATCCTGCCGACGGTGCGGAAATTACGGTGTAATTAAGTGTGGCGTCGAATCCAGTTGTGTCGGATCGGTGAAAAACATAGTCTGCTTGGGAAGAAAGATCCGAACCATCTTCAGACACTTTTAGCGACGCTCTAACAACGCCACTGCCCGAAACCACTATCCATGCATTTATTTCAACGATCTCGCCACTGGCTACTGATACGGTAATGCCCGACCCCGTGTAATCGACGAAACTAGTGCTAGTCGTATTAATCAATGTAGAATGCGTTTCTTGCCCATAAGTCACTAGTAATCCATCGACTGCGCTCGCTACGTCATTTGCTGTAGCTGTAGCTAGCCTCAAGTTGTAATTATCTGCGTATGTCATAAATTAATTCGGATTATTCGGGTAATTTAATAAAAGTTCACACGTTAAAACTAAGCTCGGTACATTGTTTGGATTAATCTTTATCTTTCGCCCTTCAATCTGCGCTCGGTACGTCTCTGCTCGCGCAGTATAGTGCCCAAGCTTCCAGTTCACTACTTGCCCAAGCTGCATATAAGGATTCGTGTCAGGCCAGGCACCGTAATATGCTGGTAAATTAGGCGATTGAATCTTAATCACGTCTAGCAATTCGAGCGCATAATATTTATCAAAAGGCACCTCTATCTCCACGTTTACGGCAGGAAATGCAAACCGTGATAAGTAGCTATATGCTACATGCTCCATTGAAGTAGAATCACAAACCCAATCAAATTTATTATCTGCCAAAAGTCTATCGCCAAATAGCGCTTTGCTCTGCGTTGAAAGCAAACTTGTCAGGCTATTCGTTGTGCTCAGCCAATCAAGCGTAGAGCCGTAATCCTTTAAGTCATTTTGCGCTGCTTTTAGATCTACATCGGGGTTTGTATAAATCTTTTCGTAGTACGCAAATAGTTTGTTAATAACCGATTCTGGCCCCTCGGTCTTAACTGAAATTACTCTTATATCTTCCTGTGGAATATTCGCTGCTGCTGTTTGTTCTGTTCCGAAACCCCAAAGCGCTAATTTGCCATCAGCACGCAATGCTAAACGGCTTGCTGAATTCTTCATTAACTGCTCAATCAAAGTCTGAAGGATTTGCCTGCCCTCAGTTCTTCCTGCGATAACGCGAGAAACAAAGCTTGTGGTGTAAGCGTTTGTCCAAGTCGAGTAATGGTCTGTAGTGCTCCATTTGTTTGTATTCAGCGCCCAAGTTGAGCCGTTCCATTCGTAATTTAATAGCTTTAGAATGTGCTGTGGCTTTTCTAGAACCGCACTTGCGGAGCCTGTTAGCGTTCCGCTGCCGTTGTCTTTAATTCCATTTGCTTCAAAGACTAAATCTAAGCCTTCTAAATTTGGTAGTTCCTGATTAGTGTACGCTGCTGCTGCAATTTTCAGCGTCACCAAATCATAACTAAATCCGTTAGTATCGTTATATGGGCCACCAGCTTCTGCTGCTGTGGTTGCCGCTACTCCGCGAAGTTGAAAATAGATCTTTCTAGCTCCAGTAGAGCTAGTTTTATTCCAAACGGCTTCAACTCCGTTGTCTCCGCTGCCAGTTGTCTGGTAGCGAATTAAAGGCACCGTTGTGCTTGTATCATGCAAGAACTGAACTGATCCCACCGTTTCGCTGGCATCAACTGTTTGACCAATCGCCAAGAAATAACCGCTAGAATTTATTAAAGGCACTGGTCGATCAAATACAAAGGAAACGTCAAAAGTAGTAAGAAACCCAGCTTGCCAACTTGAGTCATACGCGCTCTTCGGAGTCTCAGCACGCGCAAGCTTTGTCTTTGGTAATCCGGTCGCTGCGTCTTTTGTCCAAATCTCTGCAAATAGAATACTCACACCCGCGAATGCTGGGTCTGTAGTTCCCTGAAACCTGATTAAAACGCTAGTGGCAATATAATTTGTAGTCCCTGCCGTGTAAGGAATTTCATACGCTCGATACTGATACCCTGCGCCGTTTGTTCCTGCGTGCGTCATACTCGCAATGTTCGTTGTCGTGCTTGCGAGCATTCGCACCGCCTGAAAATCGGGGTCTTGCTGGGTGTCTCTAATGTAATAGTTCTGCACTCCGCTATTTACAAACTGCGTCGAGTAAGTCGAACCATAGAAAAATGTGGTGTAGTTACTTCCTGCCTCCGCTGGAATCGGCTTTACTTGGACAGTGTTGCCAAGGATTAGCGGTACTGTTTTATTAATCGCTGTTTCCTTTAGAGTCGCTATGTTGGCGCTAGTTCTATTTGTGCTTGAAATCTGGTGCCCGATTTCGCGCCTGTCAATTAAGTTTGACTGAATATTAAAAGTCAGTAGTTGTTGCTTGTCATTTACCGCTTCGCTTAAATTCTTAACTTTACCTTTGAAAATCGTGGTAAAGGTCGGCACTGTCTTTTCATCTACCGGAGTTGAGCCAAACGAAACTGTTACGTCTTGGTCGATACAAGTATATCTTTGTAGCTTATCGCTAAATTTTCTTTGCCAGCCAAATGAGCCCGGCGCGTTGTCGATTGTAAAACTTGTGTTTGTAGCTGCTGGTACAAAGTTGCCCATCGCCACGCCAATGTCTGAAATCGCGGTAATTATTGGCCAATATTCTCCAGTATCTACATTGTAGATCGGTCTGTTAGTGAAGCTGACAGTCTCCGATGTTGTTGCATCAGTTTTTAATTTCAGCGTTACATCTATTTTAATGTAGTGGCTGGTAGCTAATCCTGTCAAAGTGCTTCCTCAAATTGTATCTCTAAATCGTTTAGGCTTTGTACTTTCGCAGTCCAACGTGCGTCACGAATCCAGCAATGTATTAATCGATATTCATTGAGTACGTCGTGATATGTGCGCGTTGCTAAAAATACGCTGTTAGTGTCTCTAAACTTGTTTATTTTCTCGTTAAATTCCTCACGCTTTTCGTTTGTGATTCCACTCCATTTAAAAGTGAAATTGTGCTGCGGCCTACGATTAACTAGCCCGGTAATAGTGCGCTGAATCCTGCGCGGAAAATATGGATCAACTCCGAAATCAAACGCCACACCAGCCCAGAATTTTGAGAATTCGTGCTTAAAGCTTGCAGTTGTTGCTATCTCACCGCGCCAATAGCGATAGCTTCCCGGCGAAACTGGAAACGCTAAAAAGTCCTCAGAATTTGGCCCATACAAATTTGCGCTAGATAGCGTATTGCTCTCAGTGCTAGGGCTTGTAAAATTTGATGCCGCAGAACCTATTAATTTAACTGATACAGTCCCAGAATCTTGGTCTTTAATTAAGTCTGCCCTAGCGTACAAATAAAAATCTGGGCTTATCAGTCCTGGATATAAGTAATCAAACTGTGTAGTGGTGACTGCCGATCCATTTTTATAGTGGTCACGCCTGCCACCATTTATCGTATGCGCCGCAAGATTTATTCCATCGTCATCTGGATCATTAATCAGCGTTCCCTCAAATTGTATTTGAGGATAGAGAATTACAAGATTGGTAGCCACTAGTCTATGTATTCCTCAAATACGCAAGTAACTAAATTGAAATCTGACTTGTCGCCATTTTCTTCAGTGTAGAAGTCGACCAATCTACAATAGACTAATTCATGATCGTCGAGCACATCGTAATAACTAGATGTATATAAATAAAATCCTGTCATGTGCGCCAGCGCTGCAACCTGATTTGTAAAATCTTTCACTTTGTCGTCTGATACGTTGTCCCAGAATAATGTGAACCTATAGCGTAAGTCGTTTACGCTACCTGATTTTCGGTCACCTACCGCTGATTCAAAGTTGTTTCTGCTCGGTGTAAATTTCTCAATCCGGTAGTCTGAAAGCTCTACGCCCATGTCGAAACCTTGGCCGACAAATACTTTGCCGATGTGTTGCCCAGCGCTGCTTAGTGGTTTTGAAATATCGATCCACACATAGCGATTAGTGCCGCTATATGATGCAGCTAGATCTGCATAGTCAGTTTGCTGCGGCCCTTTTAGCGTAGTGTAAGCAAGTCCTGAAATACTTGCCGCTGGAGTATCTACATACTTTGCTTTTAAATATGCTTCTACCTTTGCACGATTCGTTCCCGATAACGCTACGTTATAAACTAATATTTCTGCAATCTTGCCGCAGAATGCAATGCTCGACGTAGAACTTGAAATCTTTGTATTTGCCGCTGGTGATGCCGGATTATTGCTTGTACCCGATCCATCACTTGTTCCGTTTCTGTAATGCGTTCCTGTTGTCCCTGATTTGTGAAATGTTTGCACTGCCGCAGTGTTTACTGTTAGTGCGGTGTTGGTAACTACCTCAGAATTCGCACCGCCCGATGCAGTTACATAAGCAGGCTTTATACTTGGGCCCTTTACATAGAACGCTGAGCCGGAAGTTGTCGAACTGAAATTGTTATAAATGTGATAATCCTTAGCACCATCAATGCCGCGCATTAATCTAACCGCTGCAAATACCGTAATGTCTCCAGTGATCTGCAGCGCTGCCGGATTTCCTAAATCTAAATAGTCCGGCGTTTGGTCGTTACAGAATAATGCAGGGAATCCGTTCACGCCTGACATCTCGCCGTAAACCGATCCTGTGTGGAGATAAGTTGTAGAATCTGTATCTTCACAAAGTTGAGCACCAAAGATCATGCAGCCTATGCCGCCTGTCCCTGTATAACTTGCCGTGGCTCCGTCATGCAGTAAAATATTAAAGCCAACATTTCCGTCAGCGCCAGGTGTAAACACCAAGCTTAGTCTGTAAAATACTATTCCTTCAATCGTTGTGATTGCACTAGATAGCGTCGCAGTGCAATTGTTAGAACCGACAAGCGTGCCAGTTGACACGTTAAACGTCGCATTTGTGGCTACCGTGATTGCCGAACCGTTTAGCCCGATTTGTACATTGTTCCGACCGTTCGCGGCAACATAGACCGATGCTCTGTAAGTATTGCTTTTTATGATCCAATCAGGGCTAATTTTCAGAATAAAATGTTGCCCGGTGCTTGTATCCTCAAACAGATTTACAGCTTCCATCCCTGTTTCGTCTGTATTTGTTAGCGGATTGAAAGCTGATCCCGATATCGTGGCCCCTGTTATTGTCCACGCTGTAAAATCGTTAGAGGAACTTAAAAAATTTGCCAGGTTATCGGCTCTTGTGTAAAACGGCCTATTTCCTGCTGTTGCCTGCGCCGCGCTCAGTGCGCTAGTGCTTCGATCTGCCCAAGCTGAAACTAAATTGTTTGCATCAACCGTAACGCCGGAAGTAGCGTCAAGCCAGAGCACTAAGCCTGAAATATCGTCTATTTCTTCCCTTGAAGTTGTGCAGCTTCCAATTCGTATTTGGCCATTGTTGGCCTTTAGAATGTCTGCGCGACTAATTATTAAGTGGTCAATTGTAATACTTGGGCTAGTTGATCCATTATCTAGCTCGATGTAATTATGCTTCAATGTGCTAGAAGTCTTTAAAGTCGCGTAGGGCACTCCGCCGATGATGTTGAACTTATTCATTTCATCGTCGAAGGTGGCATTGCTCGGCAAATTATTCTTACTCTGCAAAGTTCTATCAGGATATGCGATTTTTAGATCCGTCATACGTTGTCTGAGAATCCTTCTCTGGTTCGCGTAGGTGCTCCAGCGCTTTGTAGAACCGCTTGTCCTTGTGGCGTGCTTGCCCTATCCGTGTATTGCACATCAGCAATAAAGGTAACGCGCTTTTCCTGGTTCGCTGGAATAGCTTCAATAGCCGCCGCTGTATCCGCAATGCTTGCGGTCGTATCTTCTAAAATTCCTTGTGCTTGCAAGTTTGCAAGTATGGCTATTATCTGTGATTCCGTTGCAGTTGCTAAAGCTTCGATGGAATCGATTCCAAACGCGCCAAGCGTTGAAAATATCGCGTTGATTTGTTCTGCTGTGAATTCGCCCGACTGAATTGCAAGCTGCTGCGCTTGCTGAAGTGATGTAAGCCCGGCTTCCTGTGCCTCAAAAGCTAAGTCTTGCAATGCGTCGATTGCTGCCCTGCCCCCTCTCGATCCTGCCTCAAGTAAATTATTTAGGGCTTCGTTAGTCGCTCCAACCGCGCCAGGTATCCCGTCGGTCATTATCTGCTGCAATCCAGTCAGCGCAGTTTGTGCTTCTATAGCCGAAACATTTCCAGCCAAAAAAGCTTGAATAATAGCATCTGACAATTCTTCAAAACTTCTACCTGTCGCTTTAACTAGCAATTGAAGGTTATTTAAATCGCCACCCAGATTGTTAGTGAATACTGCCGCTAGTTTGCTTCCCAATTCGTCTGTCTGACCAAGTATTTCACTGAAAGCTAGTCCAACACCTCTAAAACTTTGTTGAACATTTTCAGGTAATGCCGAAAAAGCTGAAAAGAAATCTTCGTTACCAAAGTCGCCACCACCAAATGATAAGTCTCTAATCTGCTGTAATTGACCATCTATAATTACTGTCAATCGGCTTGCATTGAATATCTCTGAAAAGAATTTGTCTACTTCTTTTCTTATCTTTGTGCCTTCAGATTCTCCAAGTAGTGCATCCTGGATTCTAGAACCTACTGAAAATTGTGCTAGTTTATCTCCTGTGCCTTTGCCAAATAACGCGTCTAAAATTCGTCCACCAAAATCAGGAAGCAAACTATCCTCCTTCTTCTGAAGCTGCGTGCCAATTGCTGCCCCTAATCCTGCGCCAATTGCTGCCCCGGCTGGACCGAAAATTGAACCGACTATGCCGCCAACGGCAGATAGTAATGGCGCAAGCTCTGTGTTACTTACCTTAAAATCCTCAAAAACAGACAAAGCCGTAGTCAAGCCAGCCGCAAGTTGATTGCCTAATTCGTCAGTAGCAAATTTAAAATCCGCATCAGTACCGAAGAAATTTTCGAAGAATGATTCACCTAATCCTTTAGTTTTCTCGTTCAAATCCTCTAAGGATTTTAGTACTAATCTTTGTGCCTCCTCGCCTGAAAGCCCTAGCTTTTTATATTCATCAACTACGCTGTTAATCGCACCTGCTAGCTGATCCGCGCTTAAGGTTCCATCTTTCTGTGCTGCAACTATCGTGTCTAATTTATTCTTAAAATCAATCAGACCTTGCGCGCCGTTCAGCTCTTTAAAATGCTCTATCTGCTCTTTCAGTTTTTTATTCGATTCGTCGCCAGCTTTATTTAGCTTATTCAGAGAATCTGAAGTCTGTAAAATTACAGGATTATTCCTCTTGATTTGATCCTGTAAAACTCTCCAATTATGTTCTTTTAAAGCTCCGTCTAGTTTCTGCTTGGAAATCTTATCAATGGCTTTAGCGAAACTTGGAAGTTCAAGATTGCCTACTTGACTCATTACCTCACCTAGAATACTCAAACCATCCCGAAACTCTTCGATCTTTTTGATTACAAACTCAAATATGCTGTCGGCCAATCTGATTAGAGATTCACCAAATTTAAAGACTGAGCTAATCACAGCTTCAAAAACGTCAATTAGCGTTCTCGTAACCGCTCTAAGTAGAGTTGATTTTTCAATGGTGGAAGTGAACGAGTCAACTAAATTTGAGAATGTTGCGCTGGCTCTTTCAATTGAATCGTTCGTGCTCTCTTGAGCAGTTGCTAATGTTAGTGTACTGTCAGTGACACGCTCCAGTTCAATCTGACCGTTTTTAAATATCCCTAATTGCTTTAATTGTTCGTCCGAACCTTTAGTTATTGCTCTAATGAATGTATTTATAGCGTCGGTAGCCTCTATTCCTGTGGCTTCTGCGTATCTTTTCGCTGCTGCTACAACCGCGTCAAAAGCCTTGGCGTCTAATCCTGCAATCAAAGCTTTGTTTGCTAATTGCATCAATTGTAAATTTGTTATCGTGCCTTGGCTGGCTATCTGTAGCTTCTCTAGCGCTGCTGTCGCATCTTGTCCAGCGCGCTGTGAGAGGTCAGAAAATGCGTTAGCGACATCGTTAAAAGCGTCACCTCTTTCAAAAGCTTTTACTGCTGCATACGCCGCCGCTGTAACCGCTGCAAGCGCTGCGGCTGCTACTTTTGCGACACTTGAAACCGAGTCTAAAGAGAATCCAAACTTAGTAACTCCACCGTCAGCATCTTCGGCACCTTCTTTGATATCGTCAAGCTTTTCGTCTAGCTGCTTAAAAGACGTAACCGCACCTTGGGCATCTACGGTAATTCTAATACCGATCTCTTTATCCCCTGCGGCTGCCATACGTTTTTAATCCTTTACCTTTAAATTTTTCCTTTTGCTTCTCTTTCTCAATTCTAAAATTCTGCCATTTGGAAACTATGTCCTCGAACGCACAAAGCAGATCGACCTCATCAGTTAACCCAGTTTCGTCTAAAATTAATTGCTGTGTGTTTGCGTAGCCTGGCTGTGTGTTCAGCCGCTTGAATTGCAAATACTTATCAATTACTTGATTTAGCTCAATGTCTGGTGCTATGTCGCCAATCTCACAGCCCTGCGGAAGTTCGCACGCTGGCGGCGCATTTACTTCACGCTTCTGCTTAAAGCAGTAATTGCAGTTTATATTTGGATAATACAGCCGATATTCTAAAAGCTTCTTTAGTTTATCGGCTGTTTCTCGGCGTTTGGGTCTGTCTTGCTCCCAAGGCCGAGCGCTTGGATCTCCTTTGTCCAAGCGTTTGTGATCATGTTTATCACATCAAAAGGTAGCTCTAGTGTTTTCACCGCTTCAGCATCTAAATCTTTGTCGTTCTCATCTTGCAACCCCTCGACTTTTAGAAGGTTTGCAAAAATATCGTCGATCATATCCTTACCCTCTTTCTGCTTTTCGCTAAGAAGTTGGATTGATTTAAACGTGGGCTTTTTGAAGTGAAACTTTGCGCCAGATATTTCTACCACAAAGCTAGAGCTAATTTTTAACATATTT
>ERZ761584.565-NODE-565-length-10851-cov-28.165524_pt1 | contig 10851 bp, 13 predicted proteins | sample MGYA00512168_ERZ761584 | MGnify/ENA primary metagenome ERZ761584 (study PRJEB28899, sample SAMN03785564) | bioreactor sludge metagenome | biome: EBPR Sludge; feature: EBPR Bioreactor; material: 0.22µm filtered reactor supernatant | place: Saint Lucia: Queensland...
GGGCTGAAAGTGTCACTCAGCCTATCGTCTCGACTACGATTGCCCATTCGCAGTCCGTAGCGTCAGGGACAAGACCCCCGCTTTAGTTAGGGGTTAGTGTGACGTATGGCCTGTAAACAAAAAAGGCGGATGCAGGGCTTGCGCCACACATCCGCCGCGCGGAAATCTGTACTTGTCTCTATACGGTAGCACAAAAGTTCGTTTTGTGCAAGGGGTCTTGCTAAATCGCTACTCCGGCCACCTCATTCAGCGCATCCGCTACAATCTGCGCCAGCCCAATCATCGGCTGCCAGCCGAGTTCCTGCATGGCCTTCGTACTATCAGGGAATTTATCGGCAGCTTCAGCGAATAGTTCCCCGTGAATGGTTTTCGGGTCAACAAAACTAAAGCTGCCCCTGCCGACAGTCTGGATGACTAGCTTCGCCAGTTCCAGCACGGTTGTGCGGTTGGCCGGATTGCCCAGATTATAGACCTCGCCGCTATGCCCGCGCTCCATTGCCAGGATCAGACCGTCCACAATATCCGACACATGGCTGAAGGCTCGTACCTGTGAACCATCCCCGAAGACGGTCAATGCTTCACCCGCTACTGCCTGCCGGATGAAACGCGGTAGCACGAACCCGCCGTCCGGTTTCTGGCGCGGCCCGGCCACATTGAACGGACGCACGATGACCGCATGGTTGCCTGTAACCCGCGCCCAATTCAGCAGAGCGGTTTCCATCGCCAGCTTCGCCACCGCGTATTCCAGCCGCACGGTAGTTTCCGCCTGTATCACGCGCGGCATATCCTCAGCGCAGAGTCCCTGCTGTCCCCCCCCGTAAACTTCGGAGGTGGACACGTCCAGCACCTTTGCCTGTGTAGCCAGCGCGATTTGCATGACGGCATAGGTGCTATAGGCGACCTCGCGTACCAGTTCGCCAGCGTAAGACAGCACGCCCGCCGGGCCAACTGGTGATGCCAGATGGTAGATTTCATCCAGGACGGGCAAACTCATCAGGCGCGTGGTCATAGAACGGATGTCCACATAGGCGTGCAATTGCAGGCAGCCCGGCCAATCGCGCGTACTTTCCTCCAGATCGCGCGGATAGACAGCATTGCTGCTCATGTTATCCACGACGATGACGGTATGCCCCAGCGCCAGCAATCGCTCGGCTAGATGGCTACCAATAAAGCCCAGCCCGCCTGTGACCAGGATGTGTTTCATTCGTCGTTATCATGCAATGTGTCGATAAATTCCTCGCGAGCATCAATGTAGGCGAATAGAATACCGATTTCAACCGGATCAAGTGTGCCGGAGATTTTCCAGCGCCGCCGTAATACCTCAATGCGCTCCGGTGTGACTTTATTATATTCAGGCAGCGGGCGAGAGTATTTCATCATGAGCGTAGATAACTGATTGGCCTGCTTTTGCAGTAACCAATGCCTGTAGGTTTCAGCCGTCATCAGTTGCATGGCTTGCGATTCAATTTCAACATGAGGGAAAATTGAAATATCAAACCTGCCGATTTTTAGAATATCTCCACGCGCTAACGGGTCAGACTCGGCGACCAATAACACAAAGGGTTCAATGCCGCCTTGCTGAATCAGGTTGTCCAGCATAAATTGGATGGCTTTATGCTGATCTTCGGGTGTCGCACGGTTATCCATTTTGGCCCCAATCCGCTTTACTGGCAGGATGATAGGGTCACTTATCAGGCTCAAATCCTCGCCATTTCGTGTTGCCAGTTCATAGAACCTTTCCAGCAACGCATCATTTGAACTCACACTTCCCTCCCATACCCCGGATATGGATTGCCCCGCTGCTCCGGCGCGATATAAATTCCCAGCGCCGGGTCATTGAACATGTAGCCAGGTAACACGACGAACAACCTGACTGATTGTCGCCTGACATATACCCCATTGATGCGCCAATGCCGTCTGCCTTGCTCCCTGAGCATACAATCTTCTTATTTCCTGCACATCCCGCTCAAGCAGTTTTGCGCTAGGGGTTTTTTCTCCCCGTCTTATTCGATCAGGATGATGAAATTTACCTGATCTGCCCTTTCTTGCTCTATCACGGTTATTGTCACCCTTGGTTCCTAAAAATAGATGTTCAGGATTAACACAACTCGGATTATCGCAATGGTGCAATACACACAATCCATTAAGAATTATGCCTTTTGTTAGCTCCCATGAAATTCTATGCGTCTTAAAATGCTTGCCTTTAATGTCAAAACGACCATACCCCCTTTCCTTTGTACCACTCCATTCCCAGCAACCATTAGGCGCGGCTTTATTTACATTTGCCCAAAACCGAGATTGTAGGGAATTGTCATTCATATAAGGTCGGAGTGTATAATCTACATCAGTCATGGGAATATCGCTCCTATGGCTAATTCCCTGAATTGTGCTTATACACAATTCAGGGGTTCATTTTCAATTGTAGTTATTATAACTCATTTGTTCTGAGCAGTCTATCTGCATTCCGGGTAAGGATTGTGGCGATTGCCAGGGTTGATATAGATGTTGTATTCAGGATTGTCAAATGGTCTGGTAAAGGTTTCTTTTCCTATTCCCCCATTCCACTTTTTGACGTAGTAGGCTTCGTTGGCTGCATACCAGCGGTCAATCTGTTCGCGAAAGCCGGGGATGGCAACCGTTGTCTTGCTGCCCGCGTGTATCGCGCTGGTGCAAGGTTCAAAATAGGTGGTCAGCCCCGCCAGGTGCAGCCGCCGCCCATAGTCTATGTCCTCCCAATAAATCGGCCAGATGTTCTCATCAAAACAGCCGACCACTTCCCATCCGCGTTTGGTGATCGGCGTCAGACCGAATTCCATCGGCTTGTGCTGCATGTCGCGCAGGTCGAAGCCGTTGCACTTGACAATCCCGCATTCTGGATGTTCCAGCGCCGCCTGAGCCACGCGTTGCACATCGCCGGGGCCGGGGATCATATCATCATTTATCAGGACAGCCACATCCGCGCCGTCACCATAAGCCGCGATAACCCCTTCATTCCAGGAACGCGCCAGCCCGCGATTTTCACCATACGGGTAGTACACCACTGGATACTTCGTGCAAAGATCATTGCAACATTGCATCACCAGCGGGTGCTGTGAGTGCAGGAACAGCCGCCAGCGCACATTCGGCGCAGCGGCGGCGGCGAATAGGCGGTACAGGTCTTCAGTCAGGGCATAGGCGATAACCACGCAATCAATTTGCATACGGCGCTCTTTCCCCGCACTCATCCGGCTCTAGCGGTTGCATTCCGGTGAACGGCTCATGATACGGATAGGGTTCAACCGGCACATCATCCGGCAGCTTGTCCAGCGGCGGCAGACCCTCTTTGACACGGTTGAAGTTCAATCCCTTCAAGCTGTACCAATCACGCGGTTTAATGTGCGAATAGTGATACATTGTCACATCCATGACCGGCGTCCATTTGCCATGCGGTACATTCGGCACGCTGTCAATCGGGCGCACATGCCGGATGCCTTCATTCAGCCGCCAGGCCCGGATATGCACGTCAGGGAAGTAGGGTTGTTTGGGCGCGAAATGCCGGCGATCCTTGACAAAGTTGAATGTGGGGAACAGCAGGGCGTGATGCTGGCGCTGTTCCAGCATGGCCTTGATCTTATCCAGATGATGCGGCCACCACAATTCATCCGGCGCGGTCAGCAGCATGGCGTCATAACCCTCACGCTCGGCCAGTTCGATAACCGCGTTCTCCTGATCCAGCGGCTTCCAGTCCCAGGGACGGTGTAAGACGGTTGCGCCCAGCGCGTGCAGGTAGTCTGCCCCGCCGTCGCTACTCCCTCCGTCAACCGCCACGATGCCATCAACGGCGCTGCTCTTGAGTAGCACCGGCAGGTGGATTTTCAGCCAGGCACATTCATTCTGGAACATGAAGCCGATGCAAAAACGGAAGGTCATGACTGAATATACCCCGGCGGATTTTCGGCTGGAACAGGAATGGGTATCCAGGGGTGTATTTTGACATTTGCCAGTGCAGCGGCCATCCGGCGTATTTCCTCTGGCGTGTCAGGCATTGTAATTACTGGTTGTTCTGGCACCGCTTCCGCCATGCCGACCTCGATCAATTCCTCCGCCGTCATGAACACCAGATGCGTTGTGAACCGTTCCTTCCACCACGCCTCATCCCGTTCGGAGTGTTCAGCAAATAACCGTAGCGTCCGCGCGTTCTGCAAGTCGCTATCGGCTTCCAGCGAGGCCACCCGCTGCCGGTCAATCCGGCCTTCCAGACCCCACCAGCCGATGCTGTGCAAGCCCATCAGCACATCAGGGTAGACATAGCGTTTCTGGCAGGCCGCCCAGATCACCGCCCCGGCGCTGACGACATCGCCGACCATATGACCTTCGATATTGCCGTCCTGCCGGATCAGGTTCACCAGCGCCCATGCCTCGCGTGTCATCCCGCCATCACAGCGGCAGTAAAGTTTCAACGGCGCGTCTTGATAGTGTTCCCGCCCGTAAATCAACTTTTCAGCCAGCGCCTTGAGTGAATCGCCGTTGATTTCATCCACTAGCAGGATAATGCCGTGTTCGCACAGCAGGTAATCCTTTTCGAGTTCGTAGGTCATCTACTTCCGCCCCTTTCGGCTCATCATCTCGCGGCGTTTCTTGCGGACATCGGCCCGGCTGCGCTCGCGGGCAACCTGCTCCTCTGGCGTGAATTGCTCCAGCACTTTCGCGACTTCACCCGCAGTCCGCGCAATCAGTTGCAATACAGGTTGCAATTGGTCATTCACCCATTGCGACCAGCGATCAAATGCCATCTGCAAAACCCACTGCTCATACAAATCACTGCCTGCCGGAAAAGCGAGCGACTCCGGCGGACGATACCCATACGGCACACGGATGATAGGTTCGTCTTTGCCGATAGGTAGCAGGACAGGAACAGGTTTGTTTTGGGTTGGTGTCATTTCACCCTCGGTTGTTTCAGCGCCCATTCTACACAATCGGCAAATAACGCTGATTGAAACTCCTGCTGATGAGCGCCGTGCCTAACCGCCATATACCAATCGTCTTTTTCAAAGATCAATATTTCATAATGCTGAGCCAGATAATCACGTACCACCGCTTTCAGTTTAGCGAATTCGCCACCCGCTTTGAGTAAACAGGGCAGTGCCATTTCAGCGGCGCGACTGAGAACATCCTGCTCGACAATTTCAAAGTACCGTTTTTTATGCTCAGGAACATCATCAGTTGACATGGTGGTCGTGGTAGTCATGTGGCGTTTCCCCTTCACCCCACCATTATAGCACAATCATTCTAGCTTAAATAGCCACAACCTCCTGTTTGTTGCGCTGCCACCACTCGTAAAAGGCTGCGCCTAGTAGCAGCCACAGCAGCACGCCCTCGCTGGCCGGGGTGACGGGCGGCTCTTCGCCGGCCTCCATAAAGCCGCGTAACTCGTTCGTCACCTGCGCGGGGGTACTGGTGACGACGCTGAGCAGGGTACAGAGGCAGTTATGAACGGCAATATCTTCGGCCACATAGCTATTGTCATGAATGACTTCCATGTTGTAGACCGGGCCGGAATAGTCAAAATGGCTGATTTCCTTGATCGGCCAATGTGCTGTCGGCACAGTATCAGGCGGCGCATCGGCAGCCGCTTTTATTCGCAGGCTAACCAGCAATACAACTGTCCCGGCCTTGAGTTCCCCGGCATTAACCCAGCCGGATTGAGTCATCACTGGATGTTCAGGAGTCAGCATCAGGACACCGAAATCAGTTGTGATCTGCACGATTTCCCCGTCATAAGGCTTGCTCCACACCTTCGCTACCGGACGATAGCGCCCCCGGTGGGTCAGCACCATATCGCCGTTCTGGATGAATTCGACATACTTTTGTCCACCCGGAACGCCGATCCGTATCCCCGGCAGAACACATTGCGGATGCGGCGGATACCCCGGCACTCCATACAAATCATACGGCTCTTTCAACCGCCCGCCACCCATGCCAATCGTCGCCAACTGGTCGCAGATGTCCATCTTCGGATGGCTGGCACTCAGCGCCCAATCTATGCCGCTGACATACGGGTTCAGCCGCGCGCTGATGAGCGTCGCCTCCCCGTGCGCCCGCGCAATCTCCGTGCGCCCCAGCAACATCCCACGGTAACTGGCATCCACGCCGTAGGGTTTGTAGGTTCGCAGTTGCGCCCGCCCCGGCAGTAGGAATTGTTCCAGTTTGCGGCTGAGTTGTAGCGCCCCCTCGCCGTTGCGGATGCCCTCGGACAGAATGGCATCAATCCGCTGGCGCGTGTCACCTCCGGCCCGCCAGATACGGTCAGACAGGGTGTAGCCATTCGGATCAACCCAGCGGTGCAGCGGGTCATATTGCGCCAGCGCGTTCGGTAAAAAGCCGGGTAGCATCCGCGCTGACACGTCAATCATCTCGCGCACGGACTCCGGTCTACGCGCCCGCGCCAGCCAGCGGAACACATCATCCGGCAGAGTCCGGCGCATCCAGTCGTAATGGGCGTGAACCGCCCGATAGGTCACATAACCAACCCAGCTATTGACCAGACGCGGGTAGGCCGCCAAGGGAGTCGCCCCGTCGTCAGCATAGGCGCTGCGCCCGTCGCTGCCCACGAACAGGCTCTGGATAATCTCGCCCGCCGCGCGGGTAATCACCCGTTCCTGGCGCGGTTCGATAATGCCATCCCGCCCGGCAGAGCGCACCAGCATGGCCGTAATCCGTTCGCTGGCCGTGCGGTAGATGCGTTTTGCGCCCAGCCGGAAACCCTTCTGGGCTTGCGGCAAAGCGCGGACTCCGGCGATAGTGGTCATGCCCTGAGTGAACCTCTCAGCAACTTCCGCGCTCGTTGCTGCATGGCACGGCGCTCGGTTTTCGACAGGGACTCGGACGGGTCATAGTCCCGCGCTCGTTTGAGGAGTGCCTGTTCGCTGGTTTCCATCGCCGCCTCATAACCCCCGAAGCCTACCGCCAGCCCGACGGTGATAGCGACGGCGTTCAGCGTGACGGGTGTTGACCGCTTGCTGAAAGCTACAGGCTGCCCGTGAAAAATCCGTTCGACCTTCGCTCGTAACGCCATCATCTGCGGATGAGTCAGGCTGAAGGTGTCACAAATATGCACCATGATGGCTACATAGTTGTGAGGGTTGTAATCCGTCAAGCTGACTCCCCTTCTTACGCCGCTACCGCCTCGTCCTTCAGCGCATCGTCTACCGCGCTGTCGAAAGCATCCTGCTTGTCCGCCCCGGCTTTACGAGCCGCCGCGACTTCCGCGTCCGGGTCCTCAACGCGGCCACTCATCTGCACAAATGTTTCATCGGTAATTGTACCACGATTGTGCATGGAGTCAGCCCATTTCAGGTTCAGTTCGTCATCCGATTCGCCCAGCGCCGGCCATTTAATGCGTAGCGGTGCCACCACCACCCGCCGGTCCACCAGCGCCCGCGTCCGCAGCCACACGTCCAGCAGTTCGTGCAAGCCTCCTTGCGCCTCGACCCCCAGCACCGCATCACCCGCCATGCCCTCCAGCGCCAGCCGCTGACCGGCGATGTGCATGTAGAAGGTTTTCATTTGCTCACTGGCTGATGCTCGCGCCTGCCCCAACTCGCCGCCCCATACCACTTCAGGAATACGGACATGTTCCAGTATCAGCAGGAACAGCAATTTGAGCATAGATTTGATGTCATCAGTGAAACCCCGCGCCGGGGATGCAAACTGGAACTTGCCGCCCTTGCCTAAGAGGATCGTGGCGAAGCGGTCAAAGGTAATCCGTACCCGGCTACGGGTATTGCCATCCTGATCGGTATAGGTTTCGTCGGTTGGCTCGGAGTTATTTTCAATCGTTTCCTGAATGTCCTCCAGACCCTCAAACACCGGAATCGGATTGGACATCAGTTCGGCTCCGTCCAGCGCCTTTTCTAGCGCCCCATCGTACCGCTCGAACAAATGCAGCAAGCCTTCGTACATCGGGCGGCCATGCGTCTCGTTAGCCGAACGGTCATTCGGGAAGTGAATCACCGGCAGCCGCCCCGTCAGGTTTTCAAAGGTGCGCCGCACGGTGTCTTTACTGGCGCTTTCCCAGCCGTCGGCAGTCAGGGTTGCCAGGAATGCCGCGTCCGTACTTTTGACGGTCAGTACACGCTCGGTCAGGGTGTATTCGTCGCTGACTTCACCCTTGTCGATTTTGGTGCGGATGGTGGCTTTTGTGACCTGACGGTAATCCAGCGGGTCATGTTCCAGTTTGACCGTTTCCGGCGATGGCACGCTCAAGCTACCGTCGGCGTTGACCACCACGTACTGATCGCCGAGTGATTTCTGGTCATAGACCACCGACAGCATCAGACCCTTGACCCGCGCCGTGAACCGTGACAGCAAGCCGTTGGTGTAATCGACAGAGTCACCCGTTTCCTCAACTGCCAATTTCGCCTGGAAGCCGTCGCCCATGATCCAGTCGGCTTTGATTTCTGCCGCTGGTTTGGCAAACAGCCCCGCCAGTTTGCCTCCGCCAGTTTGCCCCCGCCGGAACTTGTCCCAATACGGATAGTCCGGCACGGTCTTGTCGGTAGTCGTCAGTGTGGCAAAGGTTGACCACAGGTAATTGGTGGCTCGCGCAACCCGCCCGATGATTTCCCGGACGGGCTGGATAACGTTAATTTTCTGTTGCTTTTTGGTAATCGCCATGTTTGCGCCCTGTATGGACGAACAAATATTCTACAGTATACACCCTTTTCAGCGCGATTTCCACAACCCGCTATAGCCGACCCGTCCCGGTTTCTTCGGCGGACGTTGCTCCTGCCACTTCCAGGCCGACATACTCAGCGCCACCAACCCGTCAATCGGCTTCTTCGGATAGGCTTTGACGATGCGGATGCCTTTTTCCCCGGCGCTTTCGCCGTTGGCATTCTGGACGTGCTGGCGCAGTTCCTGATTGCCGCTGTGCGCCAGAGTTCCCTGCCGGATACGGGTCAGTAAGTCCGAGTCGGCTCTCAGGCGTTCCGACCCCTGCGGAAAAGCATAGAATTCGATCCGCCGGAATTCTTTGGCGAGGCGGGTCATGAGGCTGTGCAACTGGTAGGGATCATAGGCCACGCACGGCACGCGGTAGCGGGTCAATAATTCCCGCAGCGTCGGCTCCAGGGTTTCGTCATAATCCAGCATGCCGTCCTCTGGCGGGGTGAAAATGTGGGTTTCGATTTCCCGCACCGTGCCGGACTCGAATTCATAACCCGTCGCACTGATGGCCGAACAATCCCCGCTGACTGAAGCATCCACGCCTAGAATGACATCCATGCCCGGCGTCGTCAGCGGTTCAGTTTCCAGCCGGTCCCACAGCGAAATGTTAATCAGGCTGCCGCTGGAGGTAGACCATTCGTTCAGGTGGATACGTCGGAATTCATGCGGCAGTTCCTCCGCCTCGGCCATGCGGTAATACTCCGCCGTTTGCCAGGGCATTCGCCGCGCCGCGACTCCCGTGTCAATATAGGCAATCAAGCCATCACTGGTCGCATACAGTGGATAGTCGTCATGGATGCGCTGCCCGGCCAGCCCCGCGTCCCATACCAGTTTAAGCAGGTTGCTTTCGCCTTCGTAACCCGCATAACTTTCCAGAAAGCGGAAGGAGAGTAACTGTGTCGGAACAGGTTGCAACTCAGAGTAAAAACGTTCGGCTTCTTCGTGGGTGTAACCGTGTAACTCAGTGAACGTCACCAGCGCGTGATTAGAACCGGCCTCCCCCGCCGCGTTGACCGGCAGGGCTTTGATGAAATTCTGGGTTGGCAGGTGAGTGAGGGTCGTAGCGGTAATGTCCCATTCGTGACGGCGCGGGGAAAGGTCTATTGAATGTTTGACGATCTTGAAGGCGCGGCCTTTGGCTTGATCCAGTTTGTTGCCGACGTGAAAAATTTCCTTGTACTCGCCCCAGGTTTCCGCCGCCCACTGCATGACCATTGCCGCGATTGTGGTTTTCCCAGACTTCTTAATCGTGGAGTACAGCCCCGTGCGGTAGGCGAATCGTCCGTCCTCATTCTGCCGGAAGAATTCGCGCAGCACCACTTTTTGCACTGGCTCCAGCACAATCGGGCGGCGCGTTTCGATGATGTAAAAGTTGGACTCGGCCCACTCTACGATGTCGGGGACAGGGGTGATAGAAGGCTGCGGCTCAGTCGGTGCCTCTACCGCTATCAACCCGCTGGCGATTTCCGCCTGAAGTAAGCTGAATAAATTCGGCCTGGATGGCGCTAAGGATAGTTCGATCATTGACATTCCTGCGGACGGACTCCAGTAGGCCACTGACCAGCAGCATAGCCTGTTCCGATGTGACCACCTGTTCCATTTCTAGCAAATGTTTCCGGCGCGACTCGGTCAATTTCCGGCGTTGCTCGGTCAGACTAATGACGGCATCCCAGGCGGCATAATCCGCCGCCCCGCGCCCTAGCGTGATTTCCAATTCCCGTGATGCCTGAAATAATTTCTTCGGACTATCCGCCGCGTGGGGATTATTCATGGCGTACAGCAGGTCTTGAAAACTGGCCTGCGCTGCTTTCCACAACGCCCCGGCTTCACCTGTATCTACCCGACTGAGCAGGTCGGTCAAGCGCGAGTCGACCAGAGCGATTTCGCTTTCCAGACTGAGTAATTCCGGGTCTTGCTGCGCCGCGCTGAAACGGTCTTGCAGGCGCTCCGGTAGATAGGGTAGGTAACGCGAGTAGCGCCCGGTCTTGAAGTGCGGCGAGGCGATCCCTTTGGGGGTCTTGCCGCCATGAAAACGGCATTTGGTTGAGCCAGCCACTACAGGCTGCTTGCAGGGCTGCCCGGTGGACTTGGAAGTCGCGTTACAGATTTGCGCCATGTGGTTAGTGCCTAATCATGGGGTTTGGC
>ERZ761584.566-NODE-566-length-10850-cov-8.306253_pt1 | contig 10850 bp, 15 predicted proteins | sample MGYA00512168_ERZ761584 | MGnify/ENA primary metagenome ERZ761584 (study PRJEB28899, sample SAMN03785564) | bioreactor sludge metagenome | biome: EBPR Sludge; feature: EBPR Bioreactor; material: 0.22µm filtered reactor supernatant | place: Saint Lucia: Queensland...
GGGCAGCGGGACGCGCAAGCCTGCCGCCGACCCTATCGATAAAGGCCGAAAGCGCAAGATGTGCCGACCCATCGCCAATCAAAAGCGAAATCGAAGCCGGGCCGAGGCGGCCGCCGTCCTGGTGCTGGTCGCCCTGTGGAGCCCCGCGTGGGCGGGATCAACTGGGCGCAGGTGCGCCGGTACGCGCGGATTGGCGGAGACCGGGAGCGGATCGTCAAGGCCATGGGCATCACGCCCGAGCAGCTGCGTGACGTCGTCATCCTCACGCGGCTACAGGAGGAGCTCGAGCGCGGCGGCGCCCAACACGACCTCGATCTGCTCACCCATGCTGAGCGCCTCCGCCGCGGCGGCGACGGCTCGGTCAACGCGGTGCTGGCCGCGATGCGCCACCGCCTCGGCTACAACTCGCCGGACTCGAACAAGTCCCGCGCGGATGCCGCTCCCGATCTCGAGGCGGGCGTGGCCGAGCTTCAGCGAATCCTCGCGCGGGTACGGTGAGATGAGGCTCGGCCGATTCGGCGCGAAGCTCGAGGTGACGCAGGCGATCGTAGACCTATGCCGCGAGCTGCACGCGCTTCCGGAGGCTGTTCGCCGCGAGGCCATCCTCTCGCTTTCCTCGAGCACCAGGCGCGTGATCGAGGCGATGTCCTATGAGTGGTACCTCTGGGGGCGGCCCGAGCAGCTCGCGCCACCTGACCCGTGGCGCTGGTGGGTGATGTCGGGCGGCCGCGGCGGCGGAAAGACCCGCAGCGCCACCGAGCAGCTGCTCGAGTGGGCCGACACGAACCCGGGGACCCGGCTGTGTCTCCTCGGCAAAGACGCTGGCTCGGTGCGCCGGATCATGATCAACGGGCCGTCGGGCATCCTGCGCCGCTCGCCGCCCTGGTTCAAGCCGCGCTGGTTCAAGACGGACAAGCTCATCGCCTGGCCGAACGACACGATCGCCGAGCACCATTCCTCGGAGGAGCCCGGCACGCTGCGCGGGCCGGAGTACCACAACGCGTGGGTGACGGAGCTGTTCCACTACAACATCCCGAAGGGCGAGCGCGAACCGGTGTCGTGGCGGGAGGGCATCAAGCTGACGCTCCGCTTGGGGCCGAATCCCCAAGGCCTGATCGACTCGTCGCCGCGGCGTACGGACTTCTGCGCCAACTTCCTGTTGGGCCCGCGCGACGGCCGCGGCAACCGGCCGGTGACCCAGGAGCAGATCAACTCCGGGGAGTGGAGCATCCGGCACGCGATCGAGGACCACGAGGGCAAGCAGCACACCTACATCGTGATCATCAGGCGGTGGAGTTCGGAACGAAACGCCGAGAACCTCTCTCCGGGCGTGGTCGCCGAGTGGCGGCACGACCTGCGCGGCTCGCCCCTGGAAGAGCAGGAGCTGGACGGGAAGATCCTGGTCAAGGTCGAGGGTGCGCTCTGGTCGCTCGAGGTCCTCGACACCCATTCCGTCTACTCGGTGCCGGTGCCGATCGTGAAGACGCTGGTCGCGGTGGACCCGACCCGGGCGGACGCGCCGACCGACGAGGCCGGCATCATGGTGGGCAGCCTCGGCGCCGACGGGCACGCCTACATCTTCGACGACTGCACCGTGCGCGGCCGCCCGGCCGTGTGGGCACGACGCGCGGTCGAGGCCAAGAACCAATACCGGGCCGAGGCGGTCGTGATCGAGAAGAACCGCTTGGAGTACTCCACGCGCCAGACGTTCCTTTCGATCGACCCCGGGGTGAAGTGGATCGAGGTCCAGGCCACGGACGGCAAGCGCACCCGCGCCGAGCCCGTCTCGGCTGCCTACGAGCAGGGCCGCGTGCACCATGTGCGGGATCGCCGCGATCAGGTGCCCCGCTTCGCCCGCCTCGAGGAAGAGATGGTCTCCTGGGACCCGCGAGCACGCCAGGCGAGCCCAAACCGCATGGACGCGCTCGTCTGGCTCGTGTGGGCACTGCTGGGGCTCGACGAGCACGTCAAGAAGCCCATCCGGCTGTTGTGAAGGGAGCCCGACCGATGAAGAGCAACGTCTTGGCCTGGACCCGACGAGCGTGGACGGGCCTGAAGAGCGCCGTCCTCCGAGGCCTCAGCGATGGCCCCTTCGGCATGCTGCGGGGGATCTTCCCCGCCAACACGACTCAGCCGCCGGCGATCGGAACGCAGGACCTGCTCGAGGGGCACGACACGATGCCGTGGCTCCGCGCGTGCGGAGACAAAGCCTCAACGTCCGTGGCCTGCGTGGACTGGCGCCTGTTGGCGCGGCGGGGCAAGGACGGGAAGTACGTGCGGGACCGGGTTGCGCAGCGGTCGATCGGCGAGGCCCGGATGAAGCTGCTCGACTCGCAGCGGCGCGTGGGCCAGCTCGACGAGATCACCGATCACGTCTTCTTCGACATGCTCGAGCAGCCGAACGAAATGATGGACCGCTTCAGCCTGCTGAAGCTGCTGAACCTGCACCTCGACCTGGTGGGTGAGGCCTACTGGATCAAGCAGCGCAACAAGCTCGGCGTGTGGGTGGGCTCCTGGCCGGTGCCCCCGCACTGGGTCTTCCGCTCGCCCACGCCCGGGACGCCCGCCTTCACCGTGCTCTGGCGGGGCTGGAAGGCCGACATCCCCTTTTCGGAGGTGGTCTGGTGGCGCGACCCGTCCGCGGCCAACCCCTACACGCGCGGCTCCGGCGTCGGCTGGGCCCTGGGGGACGAGGTCGAGGTGGACGAGTACGCCGCGAAGATGGCCAAGGCCCTGTTCTTCAACCAGGCCCGGCCCGACGTGGTCATCTACGGCTTCGACGACGTCGACCAGAAGCGCCAGGTGGAGCGGGACTGGATCACCCGGCTTCAGGGCTTCTGGCGCGCGCACAAGCCCTACTTCATGACGGGGGAGCCGAAGTTCCACGAGTTCCAGCGGCCCACCATGGAGCAGCTCGTCTACCCGTCGCTGCGCACGTCGCAGCGGGACATCGTCATGCAGACCTGGGGAATCCCCCCGGAGATGTTCGGTATCAGCGAGAGCGGAAACCTCTCGCGGGTGGCCTACGAGGCGGCCGAGTACCTGTTCGCGAAGTACGTCACGTTCCCACGCGCGGAGCGCATCCGTGGCCCGCTACAGCGCGAGGTCCAGGCCGAGTACGACGAGCGGCTGATCCTCTCGTACGTGTCGCCGGTGCCCGAGGACAAGGAGTACGAGCTCAACGTCATGAAGGCGGCGGGCTGGGCTTGGGACGGGGACGAGTGGCGGGCCCGCGGCGGATACGCGCCCGACACCGTGGCGGGGAAGGGCCGGCTGGTACCCCTGAACAGCTACGTGACCACCGACCCTCTCGATGCCGCTCAGCGCCCGGCTAGCGCCGGCAACGCGATGCGCGCCACCGACCAGGCGGGCGGCGGCGGCAAGGACGACGGAAAGGTCGCGAATGGGTAGCCCCCGCCCAGTGCTGCGCTGGCCGATTCGTCACGCGATCGAAGACCCCGGCGTGCAGGCCGAGCTGCTGCGGACGGCGATCGAAACGACCCGCTCAGCGATCGGGGACAGCGGGTGCGGAACCGTGGTGCTGACCGTCGAGTTCGACTACAAGGACGGCGTGGCGCGCTCCTACCGGACAGGCGCGCAAGCCACCGCGGCCAGGAAACGCTTGACGGTCGGGGGCGAGTGGCCCAAAGACGCTTGACAGGCGGGGAAGAGCGAGCGTAGGCTACAGCCAGTTTCTGACGTCTTCCGCAGCGAGAGACCCCTGTGAGCCTCGCGGAGGCTCACGGTGTGAAGAAGCTCCCCGGTCTCATCAGCCTAGCCGACTGGAAGGACGCGGCACGTAGCGCGGACCCTCCTCCCTCCGACGCGGTCGTTCGGAAGCAGTACGTCCCGACCAGCGTCAAGGCCGGCGAGGGTGGCGACCGCTCGCTCTCCTTCATCATCAGCACCCAGAGCACCGACCGCGACAACGACCGAGTCATGGTCGAGGGCTGGGACTTCGCGGCCTGGCTCAAGAACCCGGTCGTCCTCTGGGCCCACCAGTACGATGGCCTGCCGGTCGGCAAGGGCGAGTCGATCATCTCGCGGGCGAGCGCGGTGCGCGCTCTCACCCAGTTCGTGACCCGCGAGGTCTACCCCTTCGCGGACACCGTCTACCAGCTGCTGCTCGGCGGCTTCCTGCGCGCGTGCTCCGTGGGGTTCCGGGTCCTCGAGTGGACCTACGACGAGGAGCGCCGGGGCTTCGACATCCTGCGCCAGGAGCTGCTGGAGTTCTCGATCGTGCCGGTGCCGGCCAACGCCGAAGCCCTGATGGACGCGAAGTCCGCGGGGATCGACGTGGCGCCCCTGAAGGCCTGGTGCGAGCAGACGCTCGACGGCCTGGAGGGCCCCGGGCTCTGGGTGCCGAAGTCCCAGGCCCAGGCGGCCTTCAAGGCCCTCGCCGCTCCGGCCGTGGTGATCGACCCGACGGCCGTCGTCCTTGCGGCGGTCGCCCCGGGCGCCGAGAAGGCGGGCCGCACGTTCTCCGCGGCCAACGAGGCCCGGATTCGAGGCGCTCACGGGTCGTGTCAGAAGGCGATCGACCACCTCCAGGAGTGCCTGGAGCAGATGGATCCGGCGGAGCCTGCCGAAGACGACCCGGACGAACCGGACGAGGACGACGGCAAGGGCGCCGCGGCCCCAGCCGTGAAAGAGGCGCCGGTGCCCGATCCCGGCTTGGTGGTCACGGTGGACTCTATCCGGGCGGCCACGCGGTCCGCCCTCGACGCCGCGGTTGGAGAGCACGTGCGACGTGCCCTCGGCCGCATTGACTAGGAGCGAGGTATCCCCATGTCCGAAGCGGTCGCGATGCCGTTCAAGAACCAGGACGAGATGGCGGCCTTCATGAAGCGCGTGGTCGCCGAAGAGGCGGGCCCCGCGGTCGCCAAGGCCCTCGCCCCCCTCAACGAGAAGCAGACGAACCTGATGCGCGACATGCTCGCGGAGCACGCGCACGCGGGCACCCAGCCCGTGCTGCCCAAGGGGCACATGTTCGCGCGCGTCGCGCGCGCCCTCGCGCTGGCCCACGTCGAGACGGGCCGCAAGGGCGACGTCGACGCGGCCCTCTTCGCGGTCCGCAAGTGCTGGGGCAGCGACGACCCCGTCCTGCCCGCGCTCGAGGCGTCGAAGCGGCTGACCGAGGCGGGCGCCACGAAGGCGAACGCCCAGTCCGGCGACCCGACCCTCGCGCCCCTGATGGCGCCGCAGTGGTCGCAGGAGTTCATCGAGCTCCTGCGCAACCGGCCCATCATCCGCTCGATCGCCCGCGTCATCCCGAACCCGACCGGTTCCCTCACGCTGCGCCGCGCGACGAGCGCGGGCACGGCCTACTGGGTGGGGGAGGGCCTGAACATCAGCCTCTCCCAGCCCGGCGTGGGGCTGATGAACTTCATCCGCAAGAAGCTGGCGGCGCTCTACGTGGCCAGCAACGACCTGCTCCGCTACACCGCCGGCCCCGGCGGCATGGCGGCGGACCAGCTCTTCATCGACGACATGCTCGCCGTGGCGGCGCTGGCCGAGGACCTGGCCTTCATCCGTGGCGACGGCGGTCAGTTCTCGCCCAAGGGCATCCGTAGCCTGATCGTCACCGGCAACGTGTTCGCTCAGACGGGCACGACCCTGCCGGCGATCGACGCCGACCACGCCAAGGCCCTGCGCCTGATCGAGGAGTCGAACGTCTACGCGGAGCCCGACACGATCCACTGGCTCATGGTCCCTCGGACCTACATGGCCCTCTGGAACGCCGCGCCCGCGACGGACGCCGGCGCGCGCCCGTACCGCGAGGGCCTGCTCAAGATCGACGCCAAGGCCCCCCAGGGTCGCATGCTCGGCTACCCGGTGCACAAGACCAACCAGATCCCGAAGAACCTGGGCGGCGGCACGAACGAGTCCGAGACCTACGCGGTGCACGGCCCGTCGCTGCTCATCGCCGACACCCTCAACGTGCAGATCGACGTCTTCCCGGGCGGCGCCTACCAGGACGGCGCGGCGGTCGTGTCGGGCATCTCGAACGACTCGACCCCGATCCGCCTCCTGCGCGAGATGGACTTCAACATGCGCTACCAGGAGGCCGGCTCGGTCATCACCAGCGTGACGATCGCCTAGGCCGGCGGAACAAGGCAGAGAAGGAGAAGACATGAACTTCGGACTCTGGAAGAAGCTCGGCGCCCTGTTCAAGCCCGTCATCGGGCTGGCGCCGCTCGCGAACTCCGCCGGCACGCGCAACGGGTCGGCGATCGACCGCAGTCCTGCCGGTGGCGTGAACTACGCCGGCTGCACGCTGGCGGTGCAGGTCGGCACCCCGACGGGCTCCCCCACCAGCTTCACCGTCGACGTCAAGCTGCAGGACTCGGCCGACGGCTCGACCGGCTGGGCCGACTACAAGCCCGACGGCTCGACCACCGCCGCCATCACCCAGGCCACGGCCGCGGGCCTCGCGGAGATCGACGTCGACCTCTCCGGCGCGAAGCGGTACATCCGCGTCGTGGAGGTGGTGGCGTTCGTGGGCGGCTCGTCGCCGGCCGTCCCCGTCGCCGATGCGGTCATCCTGGTCGGCGCGGACCGGACCCCGGTCTAGTCCATGACCGTCATCTTGAAGTTCAAGGCCGGGGTGCAGCCGCCCTACCGTGAGGGCGACATCGCCACCTTCACGCCGGAGCAGGCCCAGCTCTACCTCGACGCAGACCAGGCCGACGTGGTGGCGCCGGAGGACGTCCCTCCTCCTCCGGCGCCCGCCACCAAGCCCCTGCCCGAGGACGAGATGGTGATCCTACGCTTCCACTCCGCCGTGCCGCCGTACCGGGCCGGCGACATCGCGACCTTCAGCGTGCCCGTCGCGGCGCTGATCCTCGACCGCACCGATTCCGACGGCCGCCCCGCCGCCGAGGAGATCTCCGCGGCCGACATCCCCGCCCCCGCTCCGCCCCCGCCGGAACACCAGGTGGTGCGCAGCAAGGACGGCGGCGTGTCCGCGGCGCCACGCACGGATCTCGTGAAGGTGCTCTTCACGAAGTCTGGCAGCGGCTACCGGGCCGGCGAGCTCGCCGGCTTCGCGAAGCCGGTCGCCGAGCTGATCGTCAAGGAGGGGTACGGCGTGTTCCCGACCGACAAGGACGTCACGGCGGCCCTCGCGGCCGCCCAGGCCGAGCGCGGGGGCGATCCGGATCCCGCGAGCGTCTCGCCCGACGTCGAGGTCGCAGGGCTCGACGACCGTGCCCCCGACTGGCGCGAGAAGGCGATGAAGCAGCCGCCCGCCGACAAGATGTCGAAGGGCGGTTCCTCCAAGGGGCGGGGGTGAGCCCTTGGCGATCTCGGTCACGACGCCCGCGACGACCCGGCGCCTCACGCGCGTCGAGCACGTCCTGGCCGAGATCGCCATTCCCCCGACCGACCACGAGCTGATCGCCTCGCTGATCGACCAGGCCTCGGCCGCGATCGAGCGGCACTGCCAGCGCACCTTCGGGCGGGAGGTGGTCCTCGAGACCGCCCGCGCGTACGGCGACAACCACCTGCAGCTGAGCCGCACTCCCATCGTCGCTGTCGCCTCTGTGCTCTTCGACGGGACGGACGTGATCCTCGACTACCTGGTCGAAGATCGCGATGCCGGCCTGCTCTACCGGCGGGCGGGGTGGCTCTCCACCGCCTCGTTCCACCCTGGACTGACCGGGCGCCAGCGGTGGCCCGGCTGGGGGCACCCCCTTCCGGACTCCGAAGAGGCCCGCTTCTCGGCCACCTACACGGGCGGCTACATCCTGCCGTCACAGAGCCTCGACGGGGTGATCAGCGTGTCGGCGGTGGCTTCCGACTCCAGCTTCAACGCCGTGGCTGCGGCGCCGTTTCCGCGCCTCGTCCAGGCGGGCGACGTGATCGAGACGCGTGGGTTCACCCACGCCGAGAACAACGGGAGGTTCATCGTCACCGGAACCCCCACCGCGGCCAAGATCCAGGTATCGGGCACCCTCGTGGACGAGGCCGCCGGTGCGAGCGTGTACGTGGCGTTCGGGCCGCCCGCGGGCTGCAAGGGGCTGGAGGACGTCGAGAAGGCCACGATCGAGACGGTCAAGGTCTGGTACAAGCGCCGGGCAGACGCCGAGACGATCCAGGAGCGAATCGGCGACCTCGAGGTGCGGCGCGACCCTCGCGCCACGTCCGCGGCCCTGCCGGCGCTCGCGGCCGCGCTCCTCGCGCCGTGGGTCCGCAGGGTGGCCGCATGAGCCTGGCCGACCTGCTCGAGCGGTATATGGGCGACGTCGTGACGGTCGAGCCCTTCCTCGCGACCCCCGCGAGCGATGGGTCGACCCGCTGGGACACAACGGCCGCCCGCACCTTCCGGGGCCGGGTCGAGCAGCTCGCCCGGATGGTCCGCGACAAGGAGGGCCGGGAGGTCGTCAGCCAGACCAGGATCTACCTGGCGCCGAGGACCACGGACGGCGAGGAGTACGCCCCGACCCCGAACGACCGCTTCACGCTCCCCGCCGGCTACTACCCTCAGCAGCCACCGTGTCTCTCCCTGCGGCGAGAGAACGACGAGAACGGCCTGCACCACTGGGTGGTTGACCTGTGAGGCAGGAGGGCCAGTGGTCGAAGATGCCCTGAAATCCGTCCTCGCGAACAGCCCCGCCGTCGCGGCGCTCGTTGGGGCGCGGATCTGGCCCGACCGGCTGCCGCAGACGGCACAGCTGCCGGCGATCGTGTACCAACGCATCTCGACGCCTGAGCCAGCGGTCACGCTCGCCTCGGCGGCGACCAGCCCGGGGCGCTGCCGGGTCCAGCTCAGCCTGTGGGCACTCACCTTCGGCGAGACCCGGCAGATGATCGACGCCGTCCGGGCCGTGCTCCACGGCTGGTCCGGAGCCGCCGGCGCCGATGTACTGCAGCTGGTCCGCCTCGCCACCTGGCAGGACGACTACGAGCCGGGCCCGCCGGAGCAGTTCCGCGTGATCGCCGACTTCATGGTCACGTCGAACGAAGGAGTGGCCGCCTGATGCGCGTGGAGGTCCTCTTCCCGTTCTCCGTCGACGATGGCCCGGCCCACCAGGTCGGCCAGGTGCTCGAGGTCGAGGTCGGCCTCGCCACCCGCCTGGCGCGCTATCAGTACGTCGTCGCTCTCGACGAGCCGAAGCCGAGTCCGGCCGTGCCGCACGTCGAGCACCCCGCGCCCGCGAAGCCCGCGCGGCTTCGGGCGCTTTTCGGTGGCCGCTGATGCTCACGGGCCAGTGGGAGGGCATGGCTGAGGCCATGAAGGTGCTCGACTCGATCGTCTCCGACGTCTGCCGTGACGACGTCGTCGCGGCCGCGCTTCTCGAGGGTGTCGGCCGACCGATGGCCGCGGAGATGCGCGCGCGGGCGCCGAGAAGGCCGCCGGCGCCGGATATGGCCGACAGCATCACCGCCGTTCGCGCGAGCGAGGCCAGGAGCGAGCCGGGGACCGTGACCATCATCGTGGGACCACGCAAGAGCCACCCGCACGGCTACGTGGCCAAGTTCGTCGAACTCGGGACGTCGTTGCTAGCGGCGCGACCGTTCATGCGGCCCACCGCCGACGAGTGGGAGGGGAGCATTCCCGAGCGGTTCGTCAGGGCCATTCGGCCAGCGTACGAACGCGCTGTCGCGCGGTTCGCAAGAAGGGCGGCGCGGGCCTGACCGCGCGGAAGGAGCATTCGATGAAGACGAAGATGAAGCGTTTCACGCTGGGCCTGGTGGTCCTGAGCGCCCTGGTGGCGCTCGTCGCGATCCAGGGCGACGTCTCGGGCGCGAGCCTGACGTCCCGCGCGCAGATCCAGATCAGCGGCAACCTGACGAACGTGGCCGGCCTGCAGACGGCGACCGCGCCGCTGAGCGTCACGAAGACGCTCGACCTGGCCAACGGCGTTGCCGTCAACCAGGCCAACGTGCTCTTCTCGAACACCTACTCGATCACGACCGGCGCCACCCAGTCGCTCGACCTCGCGGGCGGCGGGCTCACCGACGCGTTCGGCGTGGCCCTCGCGCCCGCCCGGATCAAGTGCGTGGTGATCGCGGCGTCGTCGAGCAACACGACCAACCTCACGATCCTCGGCTCCGCGAACGCCGTGCCCATCTTGAACACCGCGGCCACCACCATGACCCTTACGCCGGGAGGCGTTTTCCTGGCTTGCAACCCGAGCGCCACGGCCTGGGCCGTGACCGCGGGCACGGGCGACATCGTGCAGATCGTGAACGCCGCGGGCGCCACCGCAAACGCCGACGTCGTGCTCATCGGGGCTTCCTCGTAGTCGGGGCCGCCCTCCGCAGCTGCTGAACCAGGACAGGAGGCCAACGAAATGGCAACCGGCGACATCGGATACAAGGACACGATCGAGTTCGGGGACGGCGGCAGCCCCGAGGTCTTCACGTCCGTCTTCCAGGTGGTGAAGATCATTCCGGCCGAGGCGACCGTGAAGCAGGTGGACATGACCCACCTCGAGAGCCCGGGACGGGCGAACGAGAGCATGGCCGGCTTCAGCGAGTTCGGTGAGATCCAGGGCACCGCGATCTACGACCCGACGAACTCGACGCACGGCCAGCTCTTCACGGACCGCGCGAACGGGACCTCCCGCAACTGGCGGATCCGCCTCAAGGACTCGGTCAGCGGAGCGGTGCAGCAGACGCATCAGTCCTACGGCTACGTCTCGAAGGTGGGCCTGAGCGAGCTCTCGCCCGAGAACCGGCGCGAGATCAACTTCTCGATCAAGGTCGCCGCCGCGCCGACGATCAGCTAGGGGGCGCAGTGGCAAACGAGCAACGGGGAGAGACGCCGTTCCGCGCGTTCGGCCGCGACTACTACCTCGTCTACGGGACTCGGGAGCTGGCGAACATCCGCACGGCTCTCGGGT
>ERZ761584.567-NODE-567-length-10809-cov-4.970151_pt1 | contig 10809 bp, 14 predicted proteins | sample MGYA00512168_ERZ761584 | MGnify/ENA primary metagenome ERZ761584 (study PRJEB28899, sample SAMN03785564) | bioreactor sludge metagenome | biome: EBPR Sludge; feature: EBPR Bioreactor; material: 0.22µm filtered reactor supernatant | place: Saint Lucia: Queensland...
CAATTGCACCGCCGCCCCATCATGCCTCCAGATTAAACCGATTCGCACCGCACCCCGCTGGGGATGATGAGCCACAATAAAATCGAGAGGCTCTGTCACCAGAATCCCTTTCTTGTAGCCCACGCAGGGTTCGAGTGTGATCGGAAACCATTCGGCCATTATTCAGCAATCGTCGGGGTGTCTTCCCATTGAATCGAAAACGAGCCGGTCACGAGTTCGGCGAGCACAATGTCGTCAATGCTAAATCCGGTAACGTGGCCGGAAGCCACCATTGTCGCCGCGCCACTGTCGGAAAACGTCAGCGTCATATTTTCCGCATTCGCTGCGTTGCCGCCGTCGTACAGCACGTCATCAATCGAGCAAAGATTCGTGGTCGCAAACTCATCAGGCTCGATAAAGATCGACGCCGTAATCGGGTCAAGGTCGTACAGGTCGCCGCCCTTTTTTGTGCGGCAGCCAGTCGTGCCCAGATAACTGGTGTCAATCGACGGACGGCTCCAGCCGAAGCCACCAATCTGGGTAATCTTGGGGGCGAATGTCGTAAGCGTACCCATCGTCAAGGTACAGCCACGGCCGGTAATGAGTGACATGATCTATTCCTTATGCGAGAGTTGGAGTGGGTGTGGTGTGAATCAGTAAATAATCAACGGTGTAGGAGTGGATAAACTTGTCGTCAGCATCGGCGGTTTCTTCGATGTCCGCCCCGACGTCCGTTTGAATAATGCACGTCTTGACGTTCGTTTCGTCGTTGTCGCCCATCATGCCCTTGTAGCCGCTCATCCGATTGCGTACTAACTCGGCGAGGCTGTAGGCCGTGCTCGCCGTGTTGCTATAGGCGGTGATCTGGACGATGGATTCCCGGTCGGCAACTTCCCCAGTCAGGCTGTAGTTGTGGTCGCTGTTGATACCCTGCATGATGAGGCATTCCCCCTCATGCCCTTGCGGTGCGTTCCCGGCGTAGATACCTGGATAGTTGGCGCCGCCGTCCACCCGATTGCTGATAGCCGCTACGCTTCGCAGGTAATCTCGCACGTATCGTTCGATCATCTCTTTTTCCGACGTGGCCCCTTGATCTTGCGGGCCAATTTGATCTGGTCGTTAATCCGTTTTTTGCGTGCTGCCGCCGCTTTTTTCTTGGCGGTTGACTTCGCTTTCTTCAGTGTGGTAGCCGCCTTTTGCCGGGCCGCCGTGGCTTTCTTGCGGGCTGTCGCCCGTGCTTTCTTTATTCGTTCCGCTTCCCGTACTCGCTGGGCTGCCGCTCGCTGCCGGGACGTCGCCGCCTTATTGCGTTCCTTGGTGATTTCACGCCGTACCTTTTCGCGGGCCTTTTTACGTTGGGCTACCGCTTGTTTCTTCAGTCGCAATCGCTCCCGTCGCCGCTTGGCCGCGTCTCGCTTTCGCTTGACCTTCGCACGTTTCTTACTCCGCTTGCGGGATGAAATAAGCTTGCGGGCACTCTTGCGGGCCTTCGTAACATCGCCGGCCACCGACTTCTTAAACTTCCAAGCGGGGTCTGCTGCCGCCGCCTGGATGTCATCCAACAGCATGGCTTCGATGTACTCTTTGTTGTCGTACCCAGCGGGGCGCAGGAACGGTTCTGCCGGCATGTGCTTGGCACCATATTCGACAATGTTGGCATGCGCCGCACCCTTGCTAACGATCTCCATGCCGACACGGACTTTACTGCGTGGCATAGCCCGCACGCTGAATTTGCTGGCCAGTTTGCCGGTGAGCACCGATGGGCTAGCCACGATGTTTTGAATTGCCGAGGCTTGGATTCTTTGCGCACCACGACGCAAAGCACCTCGCAGTGCCTTGCCTTGCAGTTTCGGTTCCAAGTTCGCAAAGGCCGCATCAATTTCTTTCCAGCCGGTGACAATTGCCTTAGCCATTGACCTGCACCAACACCCAATCAAGCGTGCGGTTACGGTTGTCCCTGTTCACTACGCTATCGACGGTGTAAACTCTGTCGCCGTTGACGAGCCGCATCTCGCTATTCGCACCGGCGAAATACGGGCACTCAGCGTTAAACGTCGTGCGCGACTTGATTTGATCGCCTTCCGTGTATTCGCCCTGCGCATTCGGCAGCAAGACAAACCACTCCACGCGCACCGATTCCCACACGTCGGGTGCGTCGCCGAAGCCATCTTCGACGCCAGTACGTTGCTCGATTGTGAGTCTGACTCGATTGGTATTGCCTAGCATTGGTCTAGCCCTACGCCAACAAATGCACCGCCAAGCCTTTCGCCGTCCATTAACTGCTGAGCCGGCCACGCAATCGGTGATGAACTCGCACCAATCACTTGCCCTTCGGGTCGCTCCATCCATTCGGCGACAATCAATTCCATAGCCATCTTGAGATTGCGCGGCACCGTTGTATGGTCCACACCGTAGCCAGCCACAAATTCAATTTGCACGGCATCAACTACCGAGCGTGCCGTGGGCCACGATTCATTCCAAGCCGGCTCGATGATCGCCGGCTCGTGGTACGTGGAAACGCGATAGGTAGAGCTATCGAGCGTTGTTAGCGTGCCAGTGGCGTCGTCAATGTACTTGATGTAGTTGACTGTTTGGAGCCGTGGGCGTGGGACGCGCAGCTTGCTTGGAAAGCCATCGAGCGTCCATAGCCACGTCTGCGTTATGAACGCGCGTTGCGTGTAGTTCTGGGCAACTTCCGCCGCTGCTTTAATTAGATTATTGAGGTAAGAATCCCGATCATCGTTGATGATGGCGAGATGCTCTTTTACCTCTTGCAGGTCTAGCGGGAGTTGTTGCGGCGCTGTTGTCAGGCGTAGGCCCATCGGCTTTTACCTCTTGTGAGAGTTCCTGCCCAGCGGCAGGCACTTCGGTTGCATAACCGCCAGAGATTAGCGCAGCCGCCATCTCTTGATTGACTTCGATTTCATCACCGGGCGCAGCGGAAATAGCTCCGCTGGCCCGTGTTCTCATCTTGACTCGCATAGCTATCCCATCACGACGTGAAACGCACCAGTTTTGGTATCGCCGCCAGCAGCAATCACAATCTTGATACGCTCATTAGCCACAACGACATCAGCCAACACAGCCGAGCCGCCCCCCGCATACAACGCAGCCACGCCAACCGTGGTATGCGTTGCCTGCTTGGGGCAAACCGTTTTCGCCGCATTGACGTTGGATTCCGTCCAAATCGTTTGCAGCGTGATGTCGCTGGTAATTGTGAAGTCCACCCCGTCCGCAAAATCGGTTTTTACGTAGGAAATGGATCGCACTACGCCAGTGACTTCCGGCGTGTAGCCCGTCGCCGCACCGTCGCCGTCGGTCGTCAAAGAAACTAAATGACGTGTTGCGTAACTCATCAGGACACCGTATTTGCAAATGGCGTGGCCTCAGTGCCAGCCGCGTCACCACGGATGGAAACGAACCACAGATTAGCAGCCAAACCGATAATTTCGATTTCCTGCCCCGCCATGCCGCCCGTGCTATTGGACGTGCCGAGCAAATTAATCGTGTCGATAGTGCTGCCAGCCACGGCCTGCCAGTCGACCACGGTGTTATCACTATCGTTGCCCATGAGTGCGTGCCCGATCATAATGTCAGCGCCTGTTGCCGACTTGATGCTGGCCGCACCCGTGAACGTCGTCTTGACGATAAACCTGAAATGCAAACCAGCCGCCGCAGTCGGCAGTGTGGCAGCAATCCCGGCAGCACGATCTAAAACAATGATCTTGCCGTCGTGGTCCGCCTCAGTAACCGCTAGCGTGGACGATGTAGCGTTGACGATCCGACCGCTAGTATCGGCTGCGCGATTCAATTCCGTGGCTGTCGCCGTGACGGCAGTACCCGCCAGTTTGAACGATCCGCCCGATTCAATATCCAACTCGCCACCGGAGGCGACAACTAAACTGTCGCCCCCCATTTCTCGCTGGATCTTCGTGTTGTAACCCGACATCTCTCACTTCTCCTTATGTAAGGGTGAAACATCCCAACCAATTGGTTAGGCGGTTCCCTCCGCAGGAGCAATGTGGGATTCGACGTTAACAGTCGTGCTGGCCGATGTAACGGGTTCTGTCCGTGCGCCGTATTGGATGTACTCAGCAGAAGCTACAACAGCGTTCTGGGTTGCACGATCAACGTACAGGCGAACGTACCGCTCGCGCGGCTTAAACAGGTCGATACAGAAAATCTGGCCGTCATCATCATCGGCCACTGTTTGCGATGTGCCGAGAATATCGGCAGCGTCGGTCACGGTCGCATCAGTGCCTTGCTGCATCTTGATTCCCGTCACCGCGTTGGTTGTAATCGCGCCGAACGTCACGATTGCCAACACGCCCTCGAATCCAGCCATATCAATGACGGTGCCCTCAATATCGGTTGCGGCAGCCGCGCCAGCAGTAGGCGTGATGGCTTGCGATACCTTCACGCTTTTGAGCAATTCCTTGGTAATCATTTTTCAAAATCTCCACGTATGTGGTTGGTGGTTGTTTGTGAGTTCGCTTAGGCAGTCTTGAGCCGAACGAAAGCCTCTTCTAGAGTTGGCATGCCGTCCGTCTTGAGACGAGCGATATAGCCGATCTGATTGGTGGCCGCGTAAAGCTGGTCGAGAACTTGCACCTCCATATCAAGTGCGTCCGCGATCTCGTAATAGCGCCAGTTTGCCAACAGGCCCACGTAGAGCTGAGTCGTGAACGTATTGGGGGCGAACTCCGATTCATCGACCGGATACCCGACGAGCGTGTCCCACTCATCGCCAGTCAGGCCGCGTCCAGGATGCAGCAGATAGTTGCCGTTGCCATCCTTAAGGCGAGCAATCTTGGAAATGCCATCACGATGGAACAGCCACCGAGCACCCGAGCGAGCCCCGCCGTTGCGGTATTGCTGCTTAAGTGTGTACTTCGCGGCAATAATCTGGTCAGCCGTGAAGTCGGAGGTTGAGCCCGTCGATACGTCACGAGCAGTCGAGATGCCGTCATTCGACGCTGTGAACACACCGAGGGGCTGCCCTGAGCCGCTGCCGGTCAAGTAGGCTTCCTCCATGAGTTCCGCAGAATCGCGGGCGAGTTCCTCTCGGACGATCATGTCTGCCGAAATCACACTGCGGCGAATCAGGTCACGGCTGACCTTAATCATGCCCGTGGCGTGGTGCGGTGTAAGTGTCTTCTTGCCGAACGCCAGCGTGGAGTCGTCGGTCGATACCGACAGTTCACTCGACCAGCCAAACGTCGCCGCCTTCGCGGTTCGCTTGCGAATTCCGAGCGAATCGGCTTCACGCAACGTGTGAATGCGAGCGTAACTACGGACGAATACCAAATCATCAACAGCCTTGAGCAGCTCCGACGCAAACTGCTCCGAAGCCACAAGATAGCCAGCCTGGGCTGCGTCATCAGAACGCAACGCAGCGAACTCCTCGTGACTCAGCACCCGTACGCCGTTGACCATCGCCTTAGAGAAAGCCTGCTTGTAGGCTGCGGCACCACGGTCGCCAGCGGGAACTCGGATGTACTGTGGCCCGCCCTTGATGCGTTGCGTGCTGGGATTGTCATACCGCACGTAGATGAATCCGCTGGCGCCGTCGTTGCCTGCGATTCGGGCATTGGGGTCAGCAGGCATGACGCCTTCATCAAACGGCAAGTCGAGCGAGGCTTCCGCCGCTGTTAGGGCGTCATCGCGGCGAGTCTTTTCGGCCAGCGACTTGAAGCCGTCAGCATCCTTCATCGCCGCGTCGTACTGAGCCTGATGCTCAGCGGGCAGATTGCCGTCCGCGTCGGAATAGGTTTCGTTGATCTCACGAGCCTTAGCTATGGCTGCGGCCCGCTTCTCCATAAGTGCTTTTACAGTGAGCGCCATTTTGCTTCTCCGGGTTATTCGCCGGAGGCAGCAAAAAAGCCAGCGCCAACCGGCGACGTGATAAACGTCGTTTGGTTAGCGCTGGCTTGTCCTGCAAGTCAGCCTATGTCCTCAATCCCTGCGGCCCGCGTCTTGGCTTGGGGCACAGTTCATGCAATTAATTTGTGATCGCAATTAGAACGTATTTGCGCAGCGATGTCAATATAAAAGTTGATCGGCTTCCGCCAAGTCGAGTTTGCGAGCGTTCGCCCGAGCATTTCCCCGCCCGGCTGCCGCCTTCAATCGGGCGATTTCGTCGGCCAGAACTTCGTCGAACGTCGCAATGCCGTCCGCCATTTTAGCCTTCACGGCCTGCGGTGCCTCCAGCATCCCGCCGCCGCCGAACTTTGTCCGAACGTGATCAGCGTCAACGCCACGGTTGCGAGCCAGCGAGCCGACGAAACGATCTAGCGTCCCTTGAATTTCCGCTTTCCACTGGGCTGCCGTCTCGCCATCGAGCGGTGCCCACGGGTGCCCGGCAATCTTTTTGTCTGGAGTCGCAATCAGCGTCCGCTTGATACCACGTTTCTCCTCCATCTGGGATTGGTCAACGTGCATCGTCACAACGCCTACAGACCCCATCTCGCCGCCTGGAGTGACGTACACGCGATCAGCCGCCGTGGTTGTCCAGAGTGCGGCAGACGCGGCCTGGGAGTTCACGGCAGCCACGACACGGGTTTGCCCGCGCGCCGCGAAGATACGGTTGCTCAGTTCCTCCGTGCCCCACACCTGGCCACCTGGGGAATGGGCCTCGATCACGATTGACTTGACTGCCGGATTGGCGTTCAGTGCGGCGAACTGCCGCCCGAATTGTTCGGTCGAAGTGCCCCCACTGGCGTTCATCTCCATGCCGCCGTGCTGATACATCGTCCCGAACAACGGCAGCACAGCCACGAAGCCGCCGCCTGCCCCGCTAGCCGTCATTTCTGCCAGCGCAAACTGTTCTCCGTCCAAGCTGACGCAATAGCCCTCCGGTTGCTCCGGTGGTTCCTCCATCGCCACGAGCGTACCGGCTGCCGCCGACTCAATGAAGTGCGCGATGTCCTCCAATTTGCTTGGCAAGATGCAGTGCGGGGTGTTGAATAAGGTCGAAAGAATTGCTTTGTAGGTTTTCATATCTGCTCCAATTGTTCGCGGGCTTGCTGCACCGCCTTTGCTTTAATTGCGTCACACGCCACGGCCACGTTGGCAGGTAAGTCTGCTGCTGTGTAGGGTGCCATCGTAAACTTATCCAAGTCGGCATGAATCGACATCACCGCCAGCCCCACGAGCGCGGCAATTGACTCCGGCTCACGTGGCCACCGCGCCAACAGATTCAGCCACTCGGCAAACTGCTTGCCGCCCTGGTTCGCTTTGGCCTTCGCTTGCTCGCAGGCACGGGTCGCGAGTCTTTCAATCTCATGCATCGCCAACTCATCAAACGCGCCGCGATTATCTGGCGACTGCTGCGGCAGTTTGCCCTCAATGATTGGCAGCCCTGACTTGTCAAGTACCGTCATGTTTGCAGGAACCATGTACGTATCGCCTACGTCGCCGATGGGTCGCTGATTCTCTTGCCGCAGAATATCGTTCGCGGATGCTAGGCCGTTCTGCCGCTCGAATAGGTGACGAGCCGTGCGGGCTTCCAGATTCACTCGCACTAACGCCTTGCGATTGAACTCGATTAGATGCGTATCGTTTTCCTGCTCATCTTCGCTCAAGCACTTTGCCTCTAGCTCGTCTTCCCAGACTTGCAGCCACGGGTCAATATCATCGTCTAGATGCTCTTGGTTGGACTGCTCCAAAGAGTTGTAAGCCACCCGGCTGGAGTCGCCCAATTTGTGCGACTGAATCCCGAGTGCCAGGGCGATTTCGACACGATCAAACTGCCGCAATTCTAGAAGCTGCGCCTTCTCAGGATCGACGGTAAGCTGCTGATACTTCGCGCCGTCCTCCAGCAGCATCAAACGGTGGGCGGTGCCGATCCCCTCCGAGCCGCTCTTGATAGCCTTCGCAAAGTTCGACTGCTGCTCCTCTTTGAGCCCTGGCGGCATAAAGACAATGCCGGTTGCCGTCGCTCCCTGTCCGAAGAATCGGGCGGTAAACTCTTGCGAAGCCAAAGCAGAGCCAAACGCCTCGGCGAGCGTGTCGATAACAGAAACGCCCCAGTAGCCGTTGTGACTCAGGCTCTTAATGTGAATGACGTTCTCCGGCAGTAACGGCCTAATCTCACCGCCGACGTTTACCCAGTAGCGTACCGTATCGCCCTGCTGCGGTGATGCGTCGGCTGGCAGTTGCACACCCTGGCGGAAAATGGCCATGCCCCATTTACCTGGTACAAACGGGATTAGCTCCCGAATTTTCATTGACGTGTAGCGGTCGATATAGCCGCCGCCGTTGCCATGTAACATTGCATGAGCCGTCAATGTCTTGCGGAAGATTCCGGCACTCATCAGGCGATTAGCCCTCCGTGTTACAGTCCGCCATGACGGATGGTTTTTGTCCCGCTCCTTGTCGTCATCGGGAAGTCGCCTATATATCAGCGGACGTACTTTCATCACCGCATTAGAAATGATGTTCACACCGCGCACGACAGCCGGCAATCCCAGCACCGTCTCACCGTCAACCTTGACGCCAGCCTTAGCACGGTTGCCCAACCCCAGCATCTTGACGATGGCCGGGTCACGCGGATTCAATGGATCCAAACTTGTAGCCGCAAACAGGGTTGAGAAATTTCCCGCAATCATTGTTTAGCCCCTGCTTTCTGTTCCTGTATCCGGCGACGAAAACCGCCGATCCCATTCAGCACCAATGCCGCCCCTAACGAGGCCCACCCCAACGATGGCGCAACTTGCCACGATGCCCACACGAGGCAAGCCAGCCCGACGAAAACCGAAAGATCGTTAATCATACAAACATCACCGTTCCAGTGGCCTGCGATTCAGGTTGGACGGTCTGCAAGACATGGATCGCATTCAGTAGCGCCACAATGCCGTCGATCTTGTGCGCCCCCTTGCCCTTCACCGGGCGAACATTGCCGTTCTCGTCAATCTTCGCCACGGCATTCTCTGCCATCCACTCCAGAATCGGATCGCCGCCGTGATCGAGGCTGTGGCCGAGTATCTGCCGCTCCAGTTCCTTCGCAGGTCCGCTCAGCGATGAGTAGCCCTGCCGTACCTCAATCATCTGGTAGCCCTCGCCGTCGAGATCCTGCCGCAACTGCTCCATATTCCACGGGTCAAAGCCTACGCATTGCACGCCATACCGCAGCGAGTCCTGCTTGATGCGTGCGTGGATATAGCTATGCTCGATGCGCCGCCCGTTTATCAGCGTCAACCAGCCGTCTTTCACCCACTGGGCGATTGGCAAATTGGCGACTCGCGCATATTCGTCCGCCTTTTCCTGCGGTAGCCAGTAGTGGCCACGGCAACGAATCCCGTTCTCGCTTCGCTGGACTAGCAGCCAAGCGGTAAAGTCGGAGACGGCAGACAGGTCGAGCCCACCAAACACCGGCAGCTCGTCACTCAAGTCGCCGGGGATAAGATCGCACTTCCGCCAGTGATCCATTTGCAGCCAGCGAATCTCTTGCGAGGTCCACTGATTCAAGTGCAATCGACGGAAGGTATTTTCGTACGCCGGATTTTGCTTTGCCTTTTCGCACTCGCGTTCGATGTACTCCAGCGACACGCTAACGCCCAGATTCGGATTGGCTTTCTTCCAAATCTCCGGCGAGGTCCAATCGTCGGTTTCTTCCGCTTCGTAAACCACCGGCAAGAATGTTTCATCGTCTATTTTTCCGTCGCGTACTTGCTTGGCGTAAGTGTACTTTTCGTAGCAGATTGACAGCCGGTCGTAGCCCGCCGTGGTGATGTAGAGTTCCAACGGCTGCGCCCGTGCGCCAGTCGAGGTGTGCAGCACGTCGTGGAACTCACGGCCCGGCCAGGCGTGCAACTCATCGCCTACCATAAAGTGCGTGTTGAACCCGTGCGAACCGCCCTCGTTCGCTGGGATGGCACGCAGAAAACTGTCGCCGTATATCACACGCTTTACGCTGTCGCGTATCTTGCACCGCTTGGCGAGGCTCGACTTACGTATCATCGTGGCGGCGGTGTTAAACACCAGCGATGCTTGGTCCTTGTCGCTCGCCGCACAGTAGCACTCTGCACCGGCTTCCGCATCGCAGAACAGAACGTAGGCAGTGAGCCCTGCAATCCACGTGCTCTTGCCATTCTTGCGAGGCACGAAGATAGCAACCTGACGATAACGCCGCGATCCGTCTGGCCGCTTCCAGCCGAACATCGTCCGCACTACATCGGCTTGCCATTGTTCTAATTGGAATGGCTCGCCGGCACGTAGCCCGGTCGTGAACTTCAGCACGCGCGGAAAGAACTGCACCGCCTTCTCTGCCGCCTCGGCGTCGTACGTACAATCGCCGGCAGTCGCTACCGGGTTGTAGCCTGCAATTTTTCTCGGCGGTTGGCGTGCGTCCATAAACATTAAGCTATAAACTCGGCTGCGGGGTCAAAGTCTTGCGGCGACACCTCGCCAAGCTTTGCACGGTCGCTAGGCGTCATACCAAACTTGGCAAGCAGCTTCTCCGCTGCGTTGTGATAACCAAGGAACGAACATCGAATGTCTTTGTCTACCGGCCTGCGATTGGCCATCGCCAGCGTGCGGGAACGCAGGCTCCAAAGTTGACATAATGCGGCGAGTGCCGTCGCGTCGGATTCACTCAGGTAGTTTTTCTGCTGCGAGACAACGTGCTCCCACAGTTCGCGGCCCACATCATCCAGCCCGCCTGGCATGCGTGGCGCACCAGTCGCCGTGGCCATCGCCTGCGAAGGTTGGCCGTGTCGATCCTCCCGGTAGTCGCCCTCCAAGAGCTTCAGTTTCAGCGGTTTTTTTGGTCTGCCTGCCATGTTAAAATCCACAACTTTGATGTGCTATCGACCAGCCGTTGCTATTTTT
>ERZ761584.568-NODE-568-length-10786-cov-7.263629_pt1 | contig 10786 bp, 16 predicted proteins | sample MGYA00512168_ERZ761584 | MGnify/ENA primary metagenome ERZ761584 (study PRJEB28899, sample SAMN03785564) | bioreactor sludge metagenome | biome: EBPR Sludge; feature: EBPR Bioreactor; material: 0.22µm filtered reactor supernatant | place: Saint Lucia: Queensland...
TCAATGAAGAGAGGTTCATATGCAACAATGAAAAGAGCCTTCATCGTTGTTTGATGAAGGCTCTGTCTTGTCGGGTGAACTCTCTTTATATATAATATATATTCTTTATAATGTATGGGTTTGATCTCTCCCTTTTATCTCGACCACAGGATATCACGTTTCGGATGGCATGTACACCTTTTTCCGATATCAGACTTTCCATAGTCGGTTGAGAGCGCGGTGTGTCAGAATTGACACGCTTCCGACACTTGCGCCGACACCCGGTCATGTGGTAGACTCGTTTCCATTGTCCGATGAAGAACGGCCCACTAAGGGCGAAACGGGCTCCATTCAAGAGCCTTCTACTGATAATAGTTCTTCATACAATAAACAGGGTATAGACGATATTCCTAATCCACCAAAGCCTAAGTCTTCTCGTGTAAGGAACCTTGGAGGGCCTTCTGAGAAGACAAAGGCAAAGGGGAGTTCAACGTCTAAGAAGAAGAAGCCGTTTGTACGGCCTTCTCCTGATGATATTGATGTAACTAATGAATATATGTGTCAGTTCTTTTCTGCTACAGGAATGATTCCGATGAAGCTGGTTACTGTGTTGAATGAAGACAAAGAACGTGTCTTTGTTGAAGTTCCATTGGTTCAGCCTAAACAGATTAAGATTCCAATCCCTTACGCCAAAGATGATAAGGGATTGCCGGTTCAAGGTTCAATTGCTGAGATTGTTTCTTTCCATGTTGGAGTTCTCACCGAAGACACTGCGATGTCTAAGATCGAGAACTTCATTGATAAGTATCCTCGGATATGGTCTGCTATCATTGTTGCTATTAGTTGTATTGCATATGTGAGACTTTCACAGATGGCAGGTGCTAGGAATGGGGCTCAAGAACAAGCCGCGCCGGTTCAGTCTGGAGAGGGCGCTAAGGTTCCTTCAAACGGGACCGAGAAAACCTCTACCAGCACCTAGAGCACACCCTTTCGACCCTTGCATAGTTGGTAGCGGTCGATTCCTAGTCGGCGGTCCTGGCAGTGGGAAAAGCCGTCTAGGAGTTAGGCTAGCTCTTCACGCAGGTCTTCACGGTGGAGTTCCAACCGTAATTCAAGATACTAGCGGTGATATCACAGAGTATGTTGATTCAATGATGGGAGACTTGACAGGTATTGAGCTCTCCTATCTTGAGTCTAAAGTTTTGATTCTTGACAATCCAACAGGTCAAGAGTTCCTTGATTACTGCAATGAACTGTCAGAACAAGTAAGGCATGACCGTAGACACACGGTTGTGTTCTTGATTGATGAAGCTGGCACACTCAATTATTACTATGAAGTTGAGGGTATTGACCACAAGGTTGATTTTTGGACTACTGCTAAGAGGTTTAGGAACATGGGAGCAACCTACTATGTAATGGGTCAAAAGGACACTGATGTCAGTCGTGATGGAAGAAACACGATTGGCGCCATTGTGTTTATGCGACCTTACGAAGCTAGGTTTGACTTCTTTGGAACTACATTCGACACAACGAAGTTTCCGGACCCTATCACTACAGGGAAGGTTGCATGGATATCAGCCGTTGATAAAAAGGTTCGTGAGTGGGATATGGCTTCATGGAAGAATCATCCTAGAGAACTTGTGGGATTGGTGAATATCACCAAGCCAGAGAAAGGAATGGGATTCAAGTGAAGGTGAATGAAGTGAATGAATGGGCCGTTTACCTTGCTCCGCCACTTTTGATTGGAGGGGGAGGGATTGCAGGTATCTATCTTGCTCAACATTATGATTATGATGAAGTTATTGGATTGGCTGTAGGTCTTATGGTTGGTTCGGTTGCAAGCGGTGTATACATGAAGGTTCAAGTTTCATCAGAGACGTATCGAGAGGCACTGAGAAGTGCAGAGAGGAATCAGCCTGTATGAAAGCCTGTATGAAGCCTTTTAACAAGTTTCCAGTTCTCGTTTATGAGACTGGAGAAACCAATATTACAACTGCCGGTACAACTGTTACTTGGAACCTTGGCGACATCTTCAATCAGTTGGATGGTGAATATCGTAAGTCTGGTATGCGGCCTTACGTGCTTGGATTTTTCATTGCTCGTAGAACCAACCTTTTGCCTACCGGTGGACTCGCCTCTAACGTAGTTCAGTTTAACTCTGATAGGGATCCTTGTTTTGAGATTACTATTAATACTCCGTTCATTACTGACAATATTACTCGTCAAACTACCAACGTTCTCAACTGGCGGCTTCAAGCCGCCATTGCCAATCCTGTGTTCAAGCTCTTCGGTGACAAGGTGAAGAAGCTCCAGGGTATCTGGTCGCCTTACGTTGGCGTTAACGAAGCTCCTAACTACAACGCTGGTGTGGTCGCAAACAACAACCGTCTTTTTGGCGATCTTGATAGAACTCAGGGATGGGGGCTCGATCTTTCTCCTTTGAGTATTGGCACAACGGCAGCTCCGGTTGCTCAGGAAGTTATCGATCCTATCGAGATTCCTCTCTGCTACTACTCAGGAGAAAACCGTTTCGGCGGTACCGTTCAAAAGGATCGCCTTCCTCTCGGCCTGGTCGCTAACACTGGTTCTCCATGGACGATTCAACTCACTCACAAGAGTGACCGTTCCTTTCAGGGAGTTGTCAATGTTTTTGATCCTACTATTCTTCCTTCGATTTCAATCAATGTTTCGCTCCACATGGTAGTTGCAGCTGTACCGCTTGAGGATGATTACGGTTTTGGAGTTCCAATCAACCTTCGTTCTCTTCCGGTGACTTCAGGTTCTAACTTCCGTCCTACTAGCGAGTGTTTTCGTTCTCTTGTTGTTTCTCCAGAGACTAACCTTCCTTTGGCTGGTGCTGATAGCAAGGCTGATGGGTATGGTCTTCTTTATCAGCCTGATAACTGGGGTACAACTGATCTTTGGGAGTCTCTCTTCCGGCAACTCGTTTGTGGTAATCAAGTCTTTCCGTTGACGTTTGATTCAAAGTACGGTCACATGTTCACAGCTTGGAACGACGGTGCTGATATCAAGGCTAATCCTAGGCTTTGGATGAACTACGAAACGGTTGCTTCTACTGTCTTCAAGTCTGTTTCGTCTGTTATTGCTGGCATTCCGACTCTTAATCTCTTTAGTGAAGTTCGTGGTTATCGTACTACTTTTCCTGTCCTTCCTTTGGTATCCAACAACCTTGCTGGAGACGGCTTTTCCACTGGCGTAATGCCTGATGACGGAGAACCTATTGAGATTCAGACCGGTTTCGCCCTTTCAGCTTCTCAGGCTGCTAGAACGTGGGCGCTCTCGTTCGGAACTAACAGGGACGCCGATGTGAAGTCTATTAGTTCTTTTGAGGTTTACGGGTGCAAGGGTTGCGACAAGGGTAAGGGTATGGGTATTGTCTACGAGCCAGCGGTGAACTCTACTAAGTCATTCAACATCGCAAAGTACAGGCATTGTCTCCCTGTTGTGAGTAGGCGCCGGTAGAAGTTGTTGATTGATATGGGGCGTGTCCTCGCGGAGTCAAAAACTTACGCGAGACTCGCCCTTTCTCAGTTTCAACGTTTCTTTCTAGGGAGAGCTTATACACCAGAAGCTATGTATGATTGGAGTAAGGTTGCGCAGTGGTTTGAGGGTTACGAAGATCCGTTTACAGTGTTCAAGGTTGTGATCGATGGTCAAGAGTATTGGTTTAGTGTTGCAGAACTCTGTCACTTTAGCAGTTCTCAAGCTATCAGTGCTGAGAGAGCTATTGCTGAGGTCTTGTCTAGATTGATTGACGAAGGTATTCTTTCTAGGACTTTTGTTCAACCTCCAGACTCTGCTATGCGAGGTAACGTTGTGCAGATGAATGGTTTTGACTCTCGGTGGAGGACCCCAAGGGACTTCTTTAAGTTCCCTAACTTCGATTTCTACTTTAAACACGAAGAACTGGCGTCTAGAACGATGCCCGTTCCGAAGGTTCACAGTTGCGAACTGTTCCTCGGTCCAAAGTTTTTCAATACGAGAGACTACTCGAATTCAGCGCTCATTAACGACATGGTTACTCTTTCAGCGGCTATTGAGTCGAAGCATAGAGCGGCCAACTGTAACCCAACTTTCGCACCATTCATCTCACTCGGTTGTTCAATGCACGATAACAGCGCTCTTTTTGAGTACTTTGATTCAAATGCCGCGGTGACAAGAGAAGCCATGAGAACAACATACAGGCTTCTCGGAAGTGCCGGTTTGAATGCTAGTAGGTTGTCGAGAATTCCTCAGTCTAGTAGTAGGGAGGTTAACAGATATACGTTTCAGGGCTTGTACGGAGCTGGGTTCAACCAGAATGAACTCAACGTGATTGCAAGGTGGAACCTTGTTGATCCAATTGAGACAAGATACACAAGGTTGATAGAGCCTCCTGGAAGGTCGAGGTACTATAATAGAGACAGGACCGTTAGAACTAGCTTCCAAGTGAACAGGACAGCTCCTACGGTAAACCGCTCTCTCGATAGAAGAGGTAGGGTTTATCATAGGGACGGAATCACTTGTTGGATTACAGACATTGCTACTGAGTTTTTGCAACTTGCTGTTATGGGGCAAGCTGTGAGGCTTGTTCCGTGTCATGTTTTGCTGCATGGTAACATGCAGTTCTATCACGAGTGCTTGATTATGGCTTATGGCACAACAATGTTTGACTCTACTAGCGCGATCAACAATTATGTCGTTAATGTTGAGAGCGAAAACGCTATTAGGAGGCAGATGCGAGATTCAGCCGCAGGAGATGCAATTGGTTATACGGCCGTGGCAGGCTTGGACATCTATTCGAGCAAGACCATGGGAACAGCAATGCTGGCCGCGTCCAATGGTCAAGCAAATAGGACTAGTCCTTTTGCCAGTGCGATGAGAGCTTACGAGGCTCTTGATAGAGCTGTAGATCCTCCTAGGGACGTTGAGAGAAGGGATCTTTTCGTCCTCCAGGATGGAGTTCCTCCTAGGTGGTTTGAAAATAATTGGCTCCCGTGGTTGGACCCTAGAGTGGTAGTTGATTCTCGGCCTTTTGAGAGGATCGATTGAGAACCTTTAAGACAATAAATTGCGATCTTGACTTTGTTTTCAAAACTTGGATCGGAGGGGATACTCGGCCTAACCAATGGTGCTCTCAACCGTTGTTCACTGGAGAACAGAGGTCAACTGTAGGATCGATTGTGATCATTGGTGAAGTTGAAGCCGTTCCAATTTCAGGAAGTTTTGACTTGATGTGTTTTTTCAAGGACGAATCTGGTAACAACAAGTTTCCAGGTTCAATCTCTAGAACTGGTTTTGCAGACATCGCTGAGTACTGTTCCTACGGAACAGTCAAGGGAGTATTTGATAATTGTTTTTCAATCACTTTGAACATTCAACTTCCTTCAAGGTGTGATGGTTTCTTGTTCTATAATGGACTTGATGTGTCAGTAAAAAACATCAGGGCGGCATACGTTCCGTATGTGACCCCAGTCATTCAATTGAAAGGAGAGAACAATGGCAGAGAGTAATACTGGCACCTATGTGGCAATTGGTGTCGGAGTAGTTGTTATCGGTGGGATTCTTTACGTGGCTTCTAGACCTACTCCTACTCAGGTTTCTCAGCCACAACCGACAACTCAACAGAGAGACGCTATCGAATCAATTACCGCTGGTCTTTTTAGGGGATTGGCTGATGTGATTACACGTTCATCTTCTAATGAGGGTATGTCTGAGGTTCCTCCTAGACCCCAGAACAATCCGGGGCAAAATTCAGGCGGATCTACTTATCCAGGTAATCCAGGTTGGGAGTTTCAGGGAGGTAACAATATTAACAACTGGCAACCATGGAGAGGATGAAAGACGAATGAAGACGACGACTGCCGCAGGTGTTTTTGCGGTTTCAATTGTAGCTGGTTATATCTGGTATAGCGTCAAGTGTTCAATGATCTGCAATCCAAGGAGAGCTTGATGGCTGTAGAGAAGGAAAATTCAATAAGTCCCCTTTGGCTTCTTTTGATTGTTCCGGCTGGTTTTTGGATTGGAAAAATGATCAAGGGTTCTTGTAACTGTGGCTATAGAGACACTAGAGACGATAGAGTTGTTATGAATGAACAGATTATTGAGAATCATAATAGGGTTAATCAGAACCAGAATCCTCTTTCTCAGCCAACAGGGCAACCGAATGCCACTAATCCAGGTTCAGGAGGTTATTACGATAATAGAAATAACTTGTATAATGAGGCAAACTTCAATGTCTAAAGAAAATGCTTTGTTCTTTGGTTCTGGCATTGCTGTAGGTGTCATTGGTTTCTATACGTTTGTTAAACTTGTAGTCATGCCTAAGATTCAAAAGTCGGTTGAAGATGGAGTCTCTGTTAGAGTTCAACGAATCATTACTGATAGAACTGGTGTTGATGCCAGTGCTCTTGATGATTTGATTCGCAGAGAAGTTTCAATTCCAATCTCCATGGCAGTTGTGGAGGCGCTCTAGTGGAAGACACTTACAAGTTGGCTATTGGCGGCGCTGCTTTGGCTACAGGAGGTTACTTTTTCGTTGATTGGTTTAGGAAACGTGATGAGCCAGGAGCTTCTGGTAGGAGCGCTGCTAACAGGGTTGCTGGCGCTATTCTCAATAGGGTTGTTCCTGCGGTTGATGGAGTTTGTGTAGTTCCGTCGTTCAAGACCTATTTCCCTATGGTTCAGGGCACTGGTGTTACAGTTTCGACTGTAGAGAATCACAGTCTCTACGGTGTCGCTGCTATGGGGGATTCGTACTTTGGTACAGGGTGCGGAAAGATGATTGCATTGATGGCGTCGCTTGAAACCCATACAGGGTTGCTTAGGTGCGCCTGCTACAACGCCAACCTGTTCAATATTCATGGTAATTGTAATCCAGGTTTTGTTAATTATGTTGGAACGGATAGGAACCGATCTTTTACAGGTAACAGTACAACAGTTACTATTGAAGCCTTTCAGGCTTCTCTTGAATCCTTCAAGAGGATTCTTGAAAGGAATGCAAACTACATGGACGCTTTGAGGTCTGGAGATCCTGATACTTTCCAGCGTCTTATCGCTACAGTGAACTTTGATGGTTCAAGCTCAGGAACGTATACATCGTCTGTCAACGGACAGACAATTGTCAATCCGTTCTTTCGCAGGCGTTACGAGATGCTCCGTTCGCGCAATGTGATTCCTTGATCAATGCCGGTACATATTTTGTTCTTTGTTCTTTTGTTCACAATCAGGATGTCAGGAATAGAATTCCTCCTAATCTCCAGTTGCTCTCTAATTCAATCAGGGAGCAACTCGTATCAATTGATACTGTCACAATGTTCGGTGAGCCTAGTGGAGTTTCCAATCCTCTAATTACTATAGTTGAACAGTCGGTTTCGTTTCCAGCAAAGTTTGAAACAGATATTCAGCTCTGGATTAGGGTTTCTGGACCTACTGATGAAAGAAACATTGGAGAAGTTGTTGCTAGACAGTTCTTTCACTCTGTGCAGGTATATCCAGACGGAACCAACGACGATTCCGCCTATGGAGATGCTATGGTTCAGTGCTCTAGGATTGCAACGCAGACATGGTATCAGACTCTAACTCTTGGCTTTACTAATCCTTCTTATACTCAGATTTGTATTCAGATTGCGACTAGCTCTCCAAGCTCTCCGACCGCTAGAACTGTCTCCGGCGCTGACCGCGTTTTTACATCTTCAATTCAAGCGAGTAATCAAAGCTCTCTTGTTGGACAAACTATCAATCCAGTTACTATCCCTGGAGTTCAGGAAATGCGAGACGCTGTTAGTAGCGTCGGAGACGGAGGTTTTCTCGGAGTGAGCGCAAGTGACGTGAAGGGAATTGTTTGGGGATTGATTTGTGTCGCCGGTTTGTTCGGAATCGTTGCTTTGGCAAAGGCTGCTAAGTGATTCCGGTTGAAGAGATGGATGTTTCTCAACTGGCAACACATTGCGCTGATAAACTTTCAATGCTGAACCGCTGGCTTAGTGGTAAAACGATTCTTGGGAACAAGAGGTTTTTTTATATGTCGGAGATTGATTTGCTTGGAGTAGCTCTCTCGCGTCTCAAGAGTATGGCGCTTGAACTCCAGGGGAGAGTTGACATCATGTCAAAGAACGTAACAGTTGAAACTGTAACGGTTTTCACTGAAACGCCAGTTGATAGTTCAGAACCAACGGTTACAGTTGAAACTGTAACGGTTGAAACTGAACAGGTTAAAGCTGAACCTACTGTGTAGTTTGGTGTAAGTCTAATCTTGGTAGTCCTACCAGTGAAGCAAAAACAATGCCATTGGTAGGACTACCAACGAAGACTGATATAGAATGGAAAAAAGCACTTGCCCGTAAAGGCCACTAGCGGCCCTTCCAGTGGCAGGTGTCATCAGGCATGGCCCTCGACCCGTCCAGGGGGTCAAACGTCGATTGGGTATAAAACGGAAGCGACTCTTAATCGAAAGATTGAAGCATGATAGAAAGTCAAAGGAAAAGTTTTTTCGTGCCAAGTTTTTTTCATCGTGCCACGCCAGGTGTTGATTCGTGCTACTTCAAGTGTTCAGTAGTGTGGTTCTAGCTGCTAGGCCATGTGTTGACCGCGCGCACGCGCGTAGCAACCAACGTGCCAAACTTCTTCCAAAAAAAAGCATTGAACAGTTTTTTTGAGTGTCTTTTTCTTTTGCATTCCCTAGGGACTGGTGTAGATATGACTCACCGGTTGCGAGCAACGCGGTAGGGACTCCGGTTCCGACGGATCTTTGACAATACCTATGCCGGTGAACCTGCGACTAGCAGGTGTTTCCTTTGGACGTTGAGACGTGCCAGGGTTGAGACGCCTTCTAGTCGGACAGACTAAACGGCGAACGGTTCCCTAGTGGGTGAGTTAGAAGGTCGCGATTCAGTTCAAAGGACGCGACTAACTAGCAATCAAGGTGCGATCCCTTGTAAACCGTCCGGTGGGCCTAGGATACAATCCTAGGCAGTAGTGGGGCGCGCAATACTGACCACGCGCACTAATCCCTATTCACGGGAGAAAGAAGGATAGGACGATGAAGATCACTAAAAAGGGCGAAGCTACGTTTAGGTGTAACGTGGACGCCGCATATGAGTTCCTCACCATCGCGAACGACACGTTCACCGCCCACGGCCATATCGAGTTCGTGAACTCTGGCGTGAAGCTCAATATTTTTGAGACTGAGTTTTTCCACATCTCTTTCAAGAGTGACGAACGCGCTCTTACTGTATACGTGTGGGAACGCGACGACTCCATGCTGGAACGCAATGTCTGGTATAACTTCGACGAATCCAAGGACGGAGCGAAGCGTCTCTGTGTCCGTGAGTTCAAGCGCGAAACGCATTGTTTCGGCATCAAGGTCCTTTGCGTGAGTAACCGCTTTACCGTTATCAGGGAGTAGCACTAGTCCGATGACATGCTCTGGTTTCCCGCGGGATTCCAGAGACATGACATTGGTCATGGGATGGAGAAGTATATGTCAAATCTCGAAAAAGCTCTCAGTCTCGCGCGCGGCTGCTATCAGCGTTCGGTTCTCACTGGAAAAGCATCGCTCTCTGGTGCTGAACTCAAGGGAGAAGCCCGCAGGTGGTCCTCTAAGTACAGGGTTTCTCGTCTCAACCTCATTAGCCGTCTGAAAGCCAACAACATTCCCTTCAAGGTCGTCGGCGGCACGAAGAAGACCGGCGTGTCTAGACTGGTGGTGCTGTGATGTAACTAGTCCGATGACATGCTCTGGTTTCCCGCGGGATTCCAGAGACATGACATTGGTCATGGTAATTCTAGACTGGTGGTGCTGTGATGTACATTCCTCCTGAGTGTAACAAGTTCGAACACGTCAAGTGTTTCGACGTATTCTTTCTTCCAAGGTGCAATCTCTGGTTCTTCGACGGCTTCTGGCACGTCGAAGAGAACTACGGTCTTTCGAACCGGTGGACCTATCAGAGCTCTATCGTCTACTCTGGTACGTGGGAGAGCGCTTTCGCGATGGCCAGCGATATCGTCAAGACCCGTAAACTCTTTCCAGTCCTCTACAGTAACAACAACCTCGTCAAGGGATAGTGGTAGGGATCGCCGCGTGGTGTAATGGGAGCATGGATAGGTGTGAGGTTCGATTCCTCACCGCGGCACCATGACTAGAAAAAAGTCAGTAGTGACCTGGTTTCACATTCACTTTGAAGAGTTCTGTGAAGCGTACAATGCTGAAGATACGGTTAGTCTCAGGGGAGAGCTTGTGCAACTTATCGCCACGTTGACGGCGCATGTGCAAGCCATTGATGAAGTCGCCAATTGGCGCTTGGAGAAGTAAGACCATGGCAGAGGAAAAGAAGTTTCAGTACACTTCGCAGGATATGCCCGCGAGTTCCAACGTTTTCGCTATCGTTCTTTCCGGTGACGATTGCTCCCAAGTGTCTCTTCTGAACAAGAATGACTTTGAATCTTTCGTTTCTAACGCAACCGTTCCAAGCGCTTCCCACGAAGATTGTCTGTCTAAGGTTCCACTTCTCAAGAAGGGTTGGGATCTTGGTAAGCTGTGTCGATACGACGTTCCCTCCAACCACGGACAGAAGGGACTTCGCGTTGCTGCTTATTACTTTTTGGGTAAGCGAGAAGATACTCAGTCCGCTCTCCCCACTGTTGACCCCGCGACGAGTGGCGGCGGAAATCAGGGATCGGTGGGTGCAGAACCGAGCGAGAAGAAGGGCCGTAGAGGGGCCTAGAAGGCCCGCTAAAGGGTAGGGTAGCTACCACCCTAGCTACCCATGCCATAGGAACGATTCTGGAGCCAGTGGCAGAGTGTCTA